>Ga0210393_10000004_pt1 | contig 355236 bp, 301 predicted proteins | sample IncBWC27OmetaG_FD_160068 | JGI IMG/M metagenome (GOLD analysis project Ga0210393, IMG submission 160068) | Forest soil microbial communities from Barre Woods Harvard Forest LTER site, Petersham, Massachusetts, United States - Inc-BW-C-27-O ... | reverse complement strand
CCTTTCGCAAGAGGAACTCGCGCAGATGACCGGCACGACCCTATTCAGCATCAGCCGCCTGTTCACGGAATGGGAGGCGCGCGGGCTGGTCGTGGCTCGCCGCCATTGCGTTACCGTGCGGAATGTGGACTCGCTCCGCGAAATCGCGGGATGAGATTTACGGATTAGTAACACCCGGCTGGAATCGCAGGGCAGGTCAACCCGCACGAAATCCAATCGATCCGCACCGAGCAAACCAAACCCCCATCGGCACTTGTTTCTGAGGTCTCACCTTCATTACAAAGTTTAGTCGTCGACGCCCGTTTGTACTTGCATTTCTGCAAAGAATGGAACTTGCGGTGTCGGTAGAAAGTAACCCTGTGATCCGCATCACAGAGTGACGAAAAGGGCCGATTCCAATTGGCTCGTGAGTTCCACACGGGGCAATTCGAACAGTGAACAAGAGACCAGCGCGATCGAGCGCCAACCAATTTGCGCTACCGAGGTTGGTTAACACAATGGGCTTAGGCACGATGGGCGGCAATCTTCAGGCGGCTCTCACCGCATTCAGTGAGACTGCGGGCCAAGGAGCGGCGCCCCGATCGGCTGTAACCTTCGAACAGGTCGCCCTGGAATACATCGCTGTGAGCGAGCCCAGGTGGGGAGCGCACGCGGTTGCCACCACGAAAAGCGTAATTCGCAGACACCTGATCGCGAAATTGGGCGGGCTCACCCTGGACAAGCTGAACGCGAAAGACCTTCAGGCGTTCATCGATGATATGGCCCGCAACAATGCGAGCGATTCTCTCCTCCGCAAAGTCGTTACGCACTTGCGAGCGATTCTGGACCTCGCGCAGGAATCGGGCGCTCTCAGGGTCAACCCAATGCGGAGCCGCACCGCTAAGGTCAGCTATCGGTCCCACCGGCCGGCCTCGGAGCGCCACCTGAGCTTCGAGGAATGCGGGGCCCTCCTAGCCGAGTTGGCAGGGCGCGACCTCCTGATTGTTCGCATGTTCATCCAGTTGGGGCTCCGACCGAAAGAGCTCTTTGCCCTTCGGCGGAACGACGTCAAAGACAAGTTCGTCCGAATCGACGAAGTCCTGATCAAAGGACGGGTCAAGAAGATCGAGAGCGAAGGTGTTGCGCTTGGAGTTTACATGCCGCCTGACCTGCTCTTGCAACTTGCGAATTGGATGCAATCGACTGGCGGGCTGGAAAGTGACTGGCTTTTTCCGGCCTCTCGCTCGCGTGGCTCCGCCGAGCTTCCTCCCATGAGTCAGGAGCATTTTCGAAACCGGATTTTGAAGCGCGCCGCGGAAAAGGCCGGAGTCCCGGATGTGGACTTATTCGCATTCCACCGGACTTGCGCCAGCTTCTTCGCGCATAAGGCAACCGCCCAGGATACGCTCGCGCAGATGCGTCATTACGATGTGGAGTCTGCGGGCGAGTCCGGCAGGCAGGTCCTGCCCGCTTCGCTGTATCGCGCTGCCGATAAAATCGAGGCGCAGATTCTGAAGGCAACAAACCAGGCGAAAAAGAGCGAAGCAGCCCGAATCGGCCAACAAGCCCTCCAACCTCCGACGCCAAAGCCCCTCGCTGATTGAGCCCTTCCCGATATTTTTCAAACGCGTGTGGTTCATCAGGTCGAACGGCAACGTTCGTCCTGAACGACCCGCCGAACGGTTTCCTCTTACCTCCAATGGCCTCAAAGAGTTCTTAGAATGTCTTTTCAGTGCCTCGGCTGGCGTTTGCAAAACGGCAAACGCACATCTGATATTACAGATATGTTATTGACAGCGGTGCCACAGCGACGAATTTTTGATGAACGCCGAGTGGAGTTGCAATTTTGCAAAGAAAGAAAAATCTACGTCCGATAAAAAGGGCACCGCAATCAGCGTCGAATCCCGCTTGCTTGCGGGACCAGTTAGGGAAGGAGGCTGCACCGCCATGAGGAAGAAGTTCTCCCAGGTTTGTATCGCAATTCTCATCGTCGCCTGCGCGACGATCTCGGCAAGCGCACAGTCATTCCGGGTGCAATGTCCCACCAGCACCATCACGCACCCGGATCCCACCAACACCGGTGTCAATAATGCCGAACCTGCCTACAACGGCCCGACGCAATTCACGACGGCGACGACGACGACTGCCCCCGGCACCGATGGCGGCTTTGCCACGCCGACGCCGGGGACAGTAAACGGCGCCATCAAGTGCCAGCAAATCTCGGGCGGCGACGGCCTTTCGACGATGGCCGACGGCACGCAGATTTTCATGTTCTCCTTTGGACCGCTCTCTGGCCTGGCGGACGTAGCTGCCGGTCGTCCGTCGACCCAGTTCCCAAAGGTCTTCAACCAACCGTACAGCGACGTTAGTAATACCCCGCTGACGCGCGGCGACCCGGCCACGACAGATTTTGCAACCAGTGGCGCCTCGCCATGGGCAGGCTTCCCTGGACCTTATAATCCGGCGTTTTCGTGGAACGGCGCGGTGGGCTTGGCCCTCGATACCGCGGTGAACGTGACCGTGAGTAACCTCGAGGAAGGCCCTCTCACTCCCGGCACCGGCACTATCCCTCCCACTGTCCCTGGCTGCCCCACCCCCACCGCTAACACAGTGACGGCCTGGACCGACGCTCCATCGGGTTTTCGCGTCGGCGATACAGTTGTGATCTCAACTGCTACTGCTGAGGGAGCCGTCGCAACCCCGACGGGTTACCTGGGCAAGAACTGGAAAGTTAGCTGTGTGGCCAGTGGAACCGCCACGACTCCGGACGGTTTCAACGAATATGCCTTCCAGTATGTCGATTCTACTGCAGGACTGGCGTCCGATACCGGCAACGACCTGGCTGCCTATGCTTCTTCGGTCCCGGTAATCGACGGGCATGTGGATCCCCGTCCCATCATGGACGTCGGCGTGATGAACGGCAATATCCCGGCGCCTCTGTCCGCGTTTGACGAGGACGACGAGTTCTTTCTCACCCTCACGAATGTGGGCATGATCATGCGCCCGGACCTGTTCGAGCAGCACACGGTCCACTTCCACGGCTACCCCAACGCTTCCTCGTTCTATGACGGCGTGCCGGACGCGTCCATTGCCATCAACATCGGCGCCAGCTTCACTTATTACTACCTCGCGCCCGATGCGGGCACCTACTTCTGGCACTGCCACATCACCCCGCCCGAGCACTTGCAGATGGGCATGGTCGGACAACTTTACGTCCGCCCGCGCCAGGATCGCGTGCCATCCGGCCAGCCTCTCTACACCTATCTCGGCTATCAGAACGGAATCGGTCTCCCAAGCGGAGTAGTTGCTGACCTGAGGACCGAATGCAACCCGAGCTTCGACATCCTGTGCAGCGCTACGATGCCCGCCCTCAACACGGGCGCCACCAGGCCAGCGGCCGGTACCCTCTGCAACGGTACGACTGTTTCGGGAGAGGGGACCACGCCTGACTATGTGTATAACGACGGCGACGGCTCGACCTGTTACGACGTCACCTACCCCATCCAGATGCACGGCTTTGACCCCAACTTCCACTTCGTGGGCATGACCTTCAATCCGGAATTGTTTGTGGACATGAAGGACAAGTACTTCCTCCTGAATGGACGGAGCTACCCCGACACGGTCGCGGCCGGACCGCAAGCCACGATCACGACTGACGGTACGATGCATTACTCGCAGCCGCTGCCGGCCATCATCAACATTCCGGCCGGTGGAAAGGCTTCCTTGCGGCTGGTGAACCTCTCGGTCGCGGAATACTTCACGTTGCAGAGTTTAGGCGTTCCCATGCACGTGGTCGGATGGATGGCGAAGCTGCTCCGGGATCAGGATGGCAACAACACCGAATACTGGGCGAACTCGATCACGCTCGGCGGCGGAGAGTCCAACGACGTGATTCTGGATGCCAGTGACGATGGCTGCAGCGCATACCTGGGAACGGGGTGCGCCGCAAAACTCTATCCGGCGGGTAGCACGTTCTATGTCTACAGCTCGAATCTCGACTATCTGTCCAACGACGCGGAGAACTTCGGCGGGATGATGACCGAGGTCCACATCTGCAACAGCGTGTCCAGCAACACGTTTGGAAATACCTGCAACTAGGAGAGCAGCGATGAGGCCGATGAACATGAAAAACGCGACATTCAAGAACTTCCTGTTCCTGGCGCTAATGGTGGCCGCCGCGCTATCGCTTACGACGGCTGCATTCGCTGCCGCTCCCGGAATGACCAGCACGGCGGGAACGGCCGGGACCTTCAATTTGACGGCCCAGGACGCTTTCCTGAATCAGCCGGACGGGGAGGCAGTTTACTCCTGGGGATACGGCTGCGTGACCGGCAGTAAACCCACATTCCTGCCAGCGGCTATTAGCGGCGCCTTTTGCAACGCCATGCAGGTCCCCGGCCCGACCATGATCGTTACGGAAGGGGCGACGGTCACGATTAACCTGACCAATAATCTGCCCACAGCCGCCGGCAACACCTCAATCCTGTTTCCCGGGTTTCAGCTCACGTCCACTTGTGCCAATTCGGCTGCGAATCCGCAGGGCCTGTTGACGTGCGAGGCGGCGCCTGGCGCGACGGTCACTTACACGTTCACCGCTTCAGCACCGGGGACGCACGCTTACTACAGCGGAACGCAGGGCGACCTGCAGATCGAGATGGGGCTCTACGGCGCCATCATCGTCTTGCCGGCTAATCCTCCCGCGAACTGCGCCACCGGCACAAGCAACACCAACCTGTACGGAAAGACGGATTACGGGACAGCCAACCTCGTCCCCGGATTTCCTGAGCATGACTTCCGCCTGTCTACCGCAGCCTACGACCACCCCAAGAGCTGCTACGACCGGGAGTACCTGTTCCAGTGGGCCGAGATGGATTCCAGAATTCACCGCCAGGCGCTAGCCCAAGTTCAGGCCAAGGTTGGCTGCGCGGCGGGCGCACCGGGATGCAGTCTCGATGTGCAGACCGAGCCCTACCATCCTGCGTACTTCCTGATCAACGGACGCTCGATGCCTGATCTGATGGACCCGAACTACGCCTCGGAGTATCCGCACCAGCCCTACAACGGCAACCCGCACATGCATCCCGGCGAGCTGACGTTGGTTCGCACCATCGGCCAGGGACGGTGGCAGCACCCGTTCCACGAGCACGCCAACCACGTGCGCATCCTGTCCCGTGACGGGAACCTGGTTCTCAGCCCGACGAACCCGACTACGAGTCTCGCCGGCCTTCTGATGTTTAACACAGACACCACCCCGGGCGAGTCGTTCGACGGCATTTTCTATTTTACCGGCAGGGGATTGAACTGGGATCCGTACGGTCACCACCCTGGTCCCGACGTCGGTACCTCCCCGGACGGTACTGGGAACCCAGCGAACGATCCTCTGGCCCACTTGCCCTGTACTCCAGATGCGAATGGATACAACACAGGGACCACATCAGCCCTGAATTACTACGAGTGGTGCCAGGACCACAATAAGCCAGTACAAGTGAACCCATTTGGCGACGTTGGAGAGGGTGGCCCGGCCACTTTCCCTGATCCAAATGTGTTTACCAACGGCCCCTGGTACGGCGGCACGCAATACTTGGGTCCGGATGCAAGCCTGCGCGCGTCAATGCCCGCCTGTACCAGCATGACTGGGACCGGCGCTGCGACGCCCGCCACCAACTGCACGACCCTGCAACCTTCGAACGTGCAGGCCAACCCAGCCAACGAGCGTGGCTGGGCGTTCATGTGGCACTCGCATAACGAGCGCGAGATCACCACGAACAACGTCTTCCCCGGCGGCATGCTCATGATGATGCTGGTGGATTCCCGGGAATTTGCAATTGATGAGAGCAACTAGAGGCAGGCGTGTGCCTGCTTTCGAAGGCCCGTCAGGCTGGATTCCCCGACCAGCAGAGGGCAACCAGGGATTCAGCTTTATGTTCAGGACGGAACACCACGAGAGGCGACGACAATGATCCGGATGAACGATTCCAAAGTGAAGACGACACTGAAGGCCGCCGTTCTACTGAGCGTGCTCCTTCTCTTCGCGGCCGCGCCAGCCTTCAGCCAGCAGGTGGTCAACCTGACGGCGGGGCCGGCTACCACAACCATGCCCGATGGCACGGTTGTACCGATGTGGAGCTACACCTGCCAGGCGCTAACCGTGGGTGTCACCTCCAGTGCGACTTGCGCGCCGTTGAGCGGAGTCAGTGTCGCCGCGGGTATGGGTGCGCTTAACGGAATCTACGTGGTCAGTGGCGGATCGGGCTATTCCTCTTCGCCCACGGTCACCATCAGTGCCCCGACCGGCGCTATTACCGGTGTGACGAATGCTACGGCGACGGCGACCGCCGTGGTCACCGGCGGCGCAGTGGTGGGCTTCAATTGGACCAACCGTGGAGCTGGTTATATAGCGGCTCCCACGGTCACGATTACTGATGCTACCGGCAGCGGAGCGGTTGCGGCGGCGGGACTGGCCTGGTCCCCGGTAGTGATAACGGTTCCCTCCGGAGCGGCGGGGGGCCTCCAGATCAACCTGACCAACAACCTCTTGTTTGCCCCAGTTGGAGGCGGAACGAACAAAATTCCCACATCTATCGTGATTATGGGCCAGGTGGGTGGCGGACTCGGCACGTCGCCAACCACCACGCCGAGTCCCAACCACAGCGACACGCAAGGGTGCCCCACTTGGTTTATCGCCTCTGGGGCCACACCGCCAGGTGTCCCATGCACCGCCCCGCAAGCGGGCGCTTCAGGCACGCCGCCGATCCAAGCGCCGCGCGTGCAGTCCATGTCGACGGAAGCGCCTGCGGTTGCGCCGGGAACAACTTCATCAACGTCACTAACCTGGGCGAACCTTAAGCCGGGCACATACCTCCTTGAATCCGGCACCCATCCGTCAATTCAAGTGCCCATGGGCTTGATTGGCATGCTGGTGGTCACCGCCGCGCCTACGACGACCGCCGCTACGGCCACCGCCCCTGCGACCGCCGTGGCAGGCACAGCTTATCCCGCAGTGGCCGCTACTACGAAGACTGCGGCGATTCCGGCGGTGCAGTACAACGCGGAAGTCCCACTCGAGTTCAGTGAAATCGACCCGGTGCAAAACAAAGAGGTCGATCAAGCTGTAAGGACCGCGGGTTTTAGCGAGACGGAAGTCTGGACGCGAATGAGCACCGGCTCCATCACGGCTCTAAATTTGACTGCCCCAGGAAGCGGGTTTACAACGCCTCCCACGGTTGCCTTCACCGGTGGCTGCGCCACCGGTGCCACTTGCGGGGGTGCTGCGGCTTCGGCAACGCTTGGGTATCCCGTGCTCAGCGTCGCGGTTACTGGAGGAAGCGGGTATACAGCGGCTCCCACAGTTAGCTTCGTTGGGGGCAGTGGAGAGGGTGCATCGGCAACCGCAGCACTAACGCCGCCGCCCTACACCGTCGTTGGGCTCTCGGTCGCGACCGGTGGCACCGGTTACGCTGTAGGCGACGTGCTAACCCTCGTTGGTGGTACGGGCACGGCCGCCACGGCGACAGTAGCTGCCGCCACGGGTGGTGTCATTACGAGCGTCACTCTTACCGGCTCCGGCAGTTACTCGGTGGCCCCAACCAACCCAGTCACTGTTACCGACGCCACCACCACCACTGCTAGCGGCGCCACGCTTACGGCAACAACGTCCGCCACAGTTGCTTCGATCACAGTGACCAACGGCGGAGCCTACTCGACCGCTCCGACGGTCCAGCTCGTCGGTGGCGGGGGCACGGGTGCTGTCGCAACTGCAACATTGTCCACGACCAGCACTCTTGCAGTTACTCTAACCTCCGCGGGTGGCGGATATACCAGTGCCCCGACAGTCACGATCAGCGGTGGTGGGGGCACGGGTGCAACGGCGACAGCGTCGGTGGGCTCAGGCGGGTGCGGCACGGCGCACACCTGCTATCCACCCGCGGTGAATTACACGCCGTTCTATTACCTCATCAACGGGCATGCGTTCGATAAGACCAACCCGAATGGCTCGCTATTCGGGGCTACGGCGGGAACCAATTCCGCCATCTCTGGAGTTACGGGCACCCTCCTGGTCCGCATGGTGAATGCCGGCTTGCGCATGCACGTGCCTTCGATCGTCGGCTCGCAAACCGCAGGCTTTACGGGCGCAGGAGTGCTAACGACCGCGACCAATCCGGTGGGCGGATTCACCTTGAAGGCAGAAGATGGCAACCCGCTCCCAGACATGGCAGCCCCCCGTGTTCAGACCGACGTATTCATGGCTGCGGGCAAGACATTCGACGTGATGGTCAATGTGCCGGCCACTCCCACCGGCGCCACCGCGCCCCCATCGCTACCCGTGTATGACCGCGAGTTAAGCCTGTCGGCCAATTCTTCGGTGCGTGATGCCGGAATGCTGGCTTATATCGGCGTCAATAGCGCTGGACTCCCGGTAGCTGCGGGGTCGGGTGTTTTCGCAGCCGCGTTAGCCAATCCGGATACTTACAACTCGGTCGTCGCGTGTTTGTCGACTGCCACCTCGTGCACTGCGCTGAATGTGTCAGACGCATCCAAGGGCGTGCTGGCCAACGACGTCAATGTGTATGGCGCCACGCTGACGAGTCCTCCCACCCACGGCGCGCTGACTTGCAATGCGATTCCGGGGAGCCCGGTCGCAGGAATTTGCGCGAACGGTACATTTACCTATACTCCCAGTCCGGGCTGGGCCGCAGATACTTTCGGATATTGCGGCAACGGCGCGGCTGCGGGCACTGCCGGCCTGTGCACAACAGTCGCCCTAAACGCGTCGTCGCTCACCGGAAACCCGGTCGCGAACTCGATCACCTACACCTCTCCGATGGCCGCGTTCCTGAAGATTCCATCGCCCGGCGTCCTTTCAGTGGACTCGGACCCGAACAACCTTCCCCTGCAAGTGGTGGTTTCCAGCGTTTCGGCCACAGGGGTAACGGTCAATATGGATCCGAACGGAGGATTCACGGCGTCCCTGTCAGGGACCGCCACAACGGCCACCACGGTGACCTTTACCTACGTGGCGCAAAACTCCCAGGGGAGGCAGAGTAGCGCCGCCACGGTGACCATCCACTTCACGGCTCCCAGCAATCTGCAGGTCAAGGTACTGGATGCCCAGCTTTATAAGAACTGCAACGGGGATAGCAACTGCATCAGCACATTGACGCCGATTAACGACTATCGCTGGATCATTGAGGAAGACAAAACTTTCTGGGTCGACCCGAACTGCACAACCAACAGCAGCATCACCACGCCGGGCTGCCCCACCGTTGTGGGCCCCTCGGGAACCAGCACCATCCCCGTCTTTGGCGTGCAATTCCATACCAGCAACATGGATTTCGTCGCCCAGGGCTGTACCGGGCCGCTTTCGTGCGAAGGCGGGCAGACCATGTTGAGCAACGGACAGCACGTCTTGGCGGTGTGCGACGTTGGCAACGGCGCTTGCAGACCCGATCCGACAGGGGGGAACGGTTTTACACCTGTAATGCCTAGCTCGGTCCATCTCGATCCTACCAAGCGCTATTACATCTCGGTGTTGCCTGGCGATGCGGCCAACCCGTTCCCTGCTAACGTGGGCCAGCCGGTTTGCTCAACCACTGGCGGAACTTCGGCTACTGGGGCATGCGGTCACACCATGAGCGGCGCTCCCGTCCCACCGGCCTGCAACTTGCTAGTGGCGGGGTGCACAGCTACCAGCACCACCGCCTTTGCCCCCGTTAACGTGCTCGTGCTTCCCACTCCGCTGCCCACGGGTAGACTTTCGGTGATCGTGTTCGAAGACGACTTCCCACTCAATGGCGAGCAGGATGGTGGGGGCGGAAACGGCACGATTCCACCCATTGAGCCAGGCTTGGGCGGCTTCAATCTCGTCCTGTGGGACACCTATGGCGGACTCGGCGATGTGACCGGGCAGGATACTTACGACGACTTCAATCAGCCGCTGTCAAATGCTCTGGCGGGGACCGTCGATCCCGTCTCGGGGCTCGACGCCTGTCCGCTTACGCCCAGCCCGCTGTCCGGGCCGCAGGGCGCGGGGCCTGCGCCGGCGAGCGGCATCACGGGCATGATTGTGACCTGCCCAAAGTATGAAGGAGACGGAACTACTCTGTCTCCCCTGGCCGGCCAGGCGGTCATCGCTAACCTCATGCCGGACAAGTTCAGCGTCCAAGCCTACCCCGGGGCGGACCGAATCGCGCGCGGCGAAGAGTGGCTCCAGACCAACACACTGGATGGCCAGCATCCCCACGATTCCTTCATCCGCATCGGCGAACCGAGCTACTTCCAGGAGTACGGGCCGGCCGGATATCACGTGGCCATCGGCTTTGCCAACCCGGCGATCATCAACGCGCGGCACAACGATGTTTGCGCTGGCGCCGGCACCCCGGGTGCAGTCGGCCCGTGCAGCAACACCATCGACGGCCAAGTGAACATCCAGCGCCTGAGCCGGATACCTGATGAGAGGCTCTATCCTAGCGGTTCCCACGATGCCCTCGCCTGGACCCAGTGCTGGGTCAGCCTGGGTGACCCCGATGGCGAAGACTTCATGTTCACCAAGTGCGACGCCAATGGGAATTTCAAGTTTAGCAATGTTCCCGGCGGGAACTGGAGACTGACCGTCGGCGACCAATGGAACGACCAGATCATTGATGGTCTATCGACACCGGCGAACGTGGGCTGCGTCCCTCAGGCGCCGGCCACCACGTGCACCGGCGGGCTTTCCGCCCTCCACATGGGGAATCTCGGTATCCAGCAGTGGCAGTCGAATGTCTACACCAAGACCTTCGTTGATGACAACAAGAATGGAATCCCGGACGCCGGCGAGATCGGAATTCCGCTCGTCTATACCCAGATTCGCTACCGGGACGGACACACCGCCAACAATCTTGTGACGGACTTCAATGGCGTCGCCAACTTTAACGAAACCTTCCCCTTATTCAACTGGTATACGGTGGAAGCGGATTCGGGCCGCTACAAGACGACGGGCATCCACACCGTTTACGACGCTGGAGGCCCTGCCGACGGCTCAGGTTACTGCGGAGCTTCGACGCGGCCATGCGGAACTTCGACTGCCTATAATTTCATGGCGAACACCTACGAGGCAGTTCCTTTGCCCGCCGATCTGTCCGTGCCTGGTGCGGTCTATTGCGCAGCAGCGGATTGCACGGCTGAGGCTGCTGGGTTCGCGGCGGGCACTCCGAAACCCAGCTCGTCAGCGGCTTCCACCGGTCGTATCGATCCACCATGGGTTACCACCGAGGGTTGGGCTGGGCTCACAGGCCAGAGCAACTGGATTGAATTCGGCAAGGCACCCTATGCGGCTTGCCCACCGGCGTGCGCCACTGTCACCTCTACTGCTCCGGGCGCTACCACAGCCACGACTGCGCAAGTGGGCGAGAACGGCGGCATCATCGGAGATGTAGTCTATGCCTCGACGCGTCCCTTTGATGATGCGTCGCAAATGATAGTACAGCCGTGGGAGCCGCATGTTCCGCACGTCACCATCAACCTCTACCAGGAGGGCTTTGCGTCAGATGGCGTGACCCCAACCCTAACGATGGTAGACACGACCCAAACCAGCAGTTGGGATGACTGGGCGCAAGGGTTCTACCCGAGCAGCACCGCCGGATCCGGAGCAATGAAGCCGTATATGAGCTGCCCCGGCCAAGGCACGAATGTCGCCGGAAGTCCCAACCAGGACCTGTTTTTCTTCACGCTGTTTGACCAGCCGAATTACCTCGACTATTACAACTCTATACACAGCGGTGGCGCGAGTCCGGTTCACCCGCTCCCGTATAACTCCCAGTTCAAGTGCTATGACTCAATGAAGATCAACAACCAGATCCAGCCGGCGCCTTACGACGGCAAATACTCGTTCCCGAGCCTCCTTGGCATTAATCCGACTACCGGAAAGCGAGTTACAACTGTTGGATGTGTTGGTCTCGCCCCTGGTACTCCCTGCCCCGCCGCCAGCGTCCCTGGGGTTGTTACCCTCGCGAACATGCCTGGCACGAATTGCACGATCTGCGTAGCCAATCCTGACACGACCGATGTGTATCGTTCTGGCAACCCGATGCTGCCGCCCGGCAAGTACGTCGTGGAAGTGATCATGCCTCCGGGCTATGAGGTCTATAAGGAAGAAGACAAGAACCTCCTGATCGGCGACAACTTCATCGCCCCGGTCACGCAGCAATTCGGTGGATTGGGTACGGACATCTTCATCGTTCCCGACCAAGCCTCCGTGGCTTCCATGTACGACCCGACCAACGGCAGCGTGGGCTACAATCCCAACAACTTCCAGAACCAAACTACGGGCTTAGGGTTGGCGGATGAACTCTCGGGCGTCCCGGGTTTCCCCGGCTTTCAAGATCCTGTGTGGCCGTGCGTGGGCGAGATGCGCGTCGTGCCCGACTACCTGAGTCTCTTCCCACAGGCGAAGGAAGTTGCACCCTTCGCCGGAGCAACTCGGCCTCTGTGCGACCGCAAGGAAGTGATCCTGCCCAGCCAGGCGTCGTCGAATGCGAGATTCTTCATCTACACCTCGACGCACATCGCCGCGAAGTTCACCGGCGTGATCACCGACGACATGACCTCGGAGTTCGATCCGTTTTCCCCACAGTTCGGTGAGAAGTTTGCCCCGCCCAATATGCCGATTTCCACGAAGGATTATCTCGGCAACGAACTCTCCCGTGTGTATTCCGACCACTGGGGAGTCTATGACGGATTGACCTTCTCCAGCTGGGAAGTGAACCCGCCCAATATCACTGGGTATTCACCGACGATGCAGACGCAGTGCATGAACGACCCCGGCCCAGTCGTCGACACGCGGGCCACGATCGTCAATTCGGCGGGCGCAACGGTTCCTAACCCGACCTACGGCCAGCTGATCACGGATCCTTTGTACAACCCGGCCTACAGCGATTTCTGCTATGAACAACCCTACATGCCGGGCTTGACTGTCTATGGCGACACTCCGGTTGTGCCCACGCAAGCATTCGCAGGCGCGGCATACAACAATGCCGATTGCAGCTACCCTGACGCCACGCCGGCGATCAAGGAAGTAGACGGAGATGCCATCGGCCCTTGGGTCTCTGCCGCCGGCAAAACGCTGACCATCACTGCGCTGGGGGACCAGCAGGCGAGTAACAGCGCGTACTCAGGTCCCTCGGCCAGTGTGGCTCCTTTCAATCTGAAAACCGTCACCCGCCACTATGGCTTCGGCGCTCGATGTCTGAGCCCGACAGTGGGTAGCACGACTTGCAGCACCTTGTCCTCAGTAACCATCGGCGGAATTGCGGCCGTGGTCTCCAGTTGGTCGGATACGCAAATCGTCGTGACAGTGCCGAGCGGAGTGTCCAACTGCGTAATACAGCAGCAGACGCAGTACACGGGCTCGACCGCGCAATGCGGTGAATTGACCATTACCGCGGGCAATGGCAAACAATCGGTCGATACCGTGACCGTTACCATCGGCGGCAAGGCGCCCACCCACGTTAACAGCTCGGACAGCATCCAGGCCAAGATTGACCTCGCCTCTCCGGGCGACCTGCTCATGATCGACCCGACTTGCATGACCGTTGCCACGGCCGGGTCACCTTCGACAACCGCCACGTGCAGCAGCGCCGCGATTCATGCTGCGACGCCGACTCAAACCGCATCGGCGGGAACCCATAACGAGATGCTGCTGATGTGGAAGCCCGTCCGGCTGCAGGGTGTTGGCGCCGTTTCGTCCGTTCTCGATGCCAATGCCTTCCCGTCAGGCAAGCTGCTCGACCCCTGGCGCCGACATGTCAATTGCCTCTTCGGCTTGACGCTGCAAGGTGCGCCCAAGACGGCGACCAGCGGGGCGGGTTCGTACGATCCAACCGGTTTCTACAGTTGCCCTGACACGTCTGTTCCCGGCGACGTTTGGAATTTCTACAACGGCGCTCCCAGTGCTCCGCAGATTGACCGGCAGCCACTCGAGGCAATCTTGGGTTGGGACGCCACGCAGAATGGCAACGTGGCCGAGCAGTTGCAAGAGCCAGCGCTGATGGGCGCGTACGAGGGAGCGGGAATTACGGTCCTGGGGAAGGGAGTAGATTACCACGGAGTGACGGATATCTGGACCGACGGCAATGAGGCGGGAGCGTTTCCGACGGTTACGACCCTGCTTTCAGGAGTGGGTCCTGATCCGACTGCCCTCCCTGTGGGCGATGCCAACCCGCTCTGCGTCGATGGCACCGGTGGGGCTAACCGGTTCCCGAGCAACTTCACCTGCAATCCGTCCTCGATTGACGGCATCACGGTTAGGAACAGCTCCCAGGGCGGAGGCGGAATATTCGTCCATGGCTGGGCGCATCACCTGCAAATCGCCAACGATCGGGTCTACAACAACGCTGGAACGCTCACGGGCGGAGTCAGCGTTGGCCAGGGCGAATTTTCAACCCCGGTTATTTTGGGAAGCACCACCAACGCTGCTCCTGGCTCTTGCAGCGACGGCACGGGTTGGATCGTCAACCAGCATCTGCCGTATTGCGTGCAGTTGCAGGTAAACGTACACAACAACTACATTGCGAATAACATCTCTCTCGGCGATGAGCTGTTCTCCGGCACCCTGGCGGGCGGCGGTGGCGTGACCTTCTGCACCGGCAACGACTACTACAGGTTCAACTACAACTGGGTGTGTGGGAACAGCAGCTCGGGTGAGGGCGGCGGACTCGTGCACCTCGGGGAAATCCAATTCGGCGACATCGAGCACAACTCGTTCGTTTTGAACCAGAGCGACAACCCCACCATTCCCACGAATGGTGGCGGACTCCAAGTGATGGGTACACCGGACACCGATCCGATTTGCGGGCTTCAACCTGACTCGGATTGCCCGCCGGGACTGAGCGACGGCACCGGCCACCATCTGGTTATCAATGCCAACTTGATCCAGGGCAACATGGCGGAAAGCGGCAGCGGCGGCGGCATCCGTCTGCAGCAGGTCAACGGGACGGATATCTCCACCTTCCCTGGCGTTTATGCGGTCACTGCGGCAGATGAAGGCCACACGGTCATTGTCTCGGTGCCGGCGACGGCAACATTACCCGCAGTGGGGAACTCCGTTACGATTGCAGGGGTATCGGTGGCTGGTTACAACGGCACATTTACAGTGACCCGTGTCGGCTTGCACATCTTCACCTATCTCGACGCGACCACTGGCCTCGCCAGCGGCGCCGGTGGGACTTTCACCGTTGCAGGCGCAGTAGGGGCGTTGGGGACGGCACAGGCGGTCACTGCTGCAGTTGAGGCGGCCGCGACCACGGTTACGATCACAACTACACCTACACTGTCACCGACGGTGGGCGACTCGGTCACGCTCGTTGGAGTAACGCCGACTGGATACAACGGCACCTTCACAGTGACGAGTGTCCCTGCGGGAACGGGGACTTTCACCTATACCGACACAACCAATCTCCTCGCAGCGGGTGCAGGCGGGACCGTTACCGACGCTAACCCCAATCAGGCGGCAGCGAATATCTGGAACGGTGTTTCCATCACCAACAACATGATCGTGAACAACCTGGCGGGTTGGGATGGCGCGGGAATATCGCTGCAGGACTCGTTGAACGTGGCGATCGTCAACAACACGATCTCGAGCAACGATAGCCTTGCTTCCTCAGGCGTGCTCACGCAAAGCATTGGCACGCCTGTTGCTAGCGCCCCGCCGGGGAGCTGCGTGAATGCCAGCGGCACGACGTCGTGCCCGCAGTCCGCCGGCGTGACCAGCATGCAGAACTCCACGTTGATGACCACGTCGCTCACCGGCTTAACCGTTACCTGTCCGCCGGGACAACCCAGCTGCACGGGATTCTCCAACCCCTTGCTGGCGAACAACGTAATCTGGCAGAACCGTTCATTCGAGATCGGGGTGGGCAGCTTGGGGGCGGGGAACCTGAATCAGCAGAACCTCGTCTCGCTGTTCGACGCCTCCGGGGCGGCCGCTCCGGTGCAAACCGCCTCGGGCCAATGCGTCACGGGCGTCAGCTACTGGGACATCGGCGTCCGCGGCGACACGGGGCCGGGCAACCACCACTCTGGGTTCACACTCAACCCGACGTACTCGGTACTGGACGATACGGGGTACGCGGCTTCGAACTTGGCAAGCAATCCCAACCTTGTCGCTCAGTATTGCAACGGTTCGCGCGTTCCGCCAGAGTGCTCGGTGGCGGATGGGTGCGGAGGACCGAGTGGATATGGCGTGCCTCCGGGTATCGCCGACGCGTTGACTCCGAATCCCATCTTCACTTTAACTCCAGCCGCGACGGTGGACGAGGGCAACAACTGGATCAACGTCAGTTGGGGTCCGCTCGCGCTGAGCAATGACGCCGTGGCAGGTGGGGCGAATGGGAACTACGGTGGTGGAACTCCGTTTGCCAACTATGCGCTGACGGCAGGCTCGCCGGCCATCGACTATGTCCCGATCACTGCAATTACGTTCCCGAGCGTTGCGATACCCACCCTTAACACGGACTTGTTCGGAAATCCGCGGCCCGACCCGTCTAACTTGAACCACTTCGACGTCGGCGCGGTCGAGTTCCAGGGCACTGGTGGTGCCCAGGGTGGTCTGGTCTCCATCATACCCAACACAGGCGCCCAGGGCGCTGTCGTGAACGTGACGATTACGGGCACGGGCCTGACAGGAGCCACTGCCGTGACAGTCACCGGCGTCGGTGGCGGTGGCGGCGGTAGCGGCATCACGGTCAGCAACTTTGCTGCTGTAAGCGCCACGACGGTAACAGCGACCTTCACGATCGCGGCGAACGCCACGTTGGGCGCTCGCAACGTAAGAGTAACGGTGGGAGGCGTGGCCGTCGGCCCCGTGACGTTCACGGTGGTCAGCGCGTCGGCGACTACTCTGACGTCCATCTCTCCGAACTCTGAATTCCGCGGCACTTCCCAGGCCGTGGTCCTGACCGGAACCAACTTCGTAACCGGAGCGACTGTCGTCGCTACGCCTGCGGTCACGGGCTTCACAATCAGCGGCGTAACGGTTGTGAATTCGACCACCATCGACGCAACATTCACGAGCAACGGTACCACTGCAATCGGCAATGTGAATATCGACGTCGTAACCGCTGGCGGCGCCAGCAACACGCTGCCATTCGCGATCAACGGCCCGGTGCTTACCTCCATTGCTCCGGCATCAGGCAATCAAGGAACCGCCGTGGCTGTGACGCTAACAGGTACTGGACTAACCGGAACAACCGCGATCAACGTGTCGGGTGGCGGCATCGCTGTCAGCGCCCTCACGGTTGTTAGCAACACCTCAGTGACGGCCACGTTCACAATCTCGGCGGGCGCCACAGCTAGCGCCAGGAACGTCACCGTTACAGCACCGGGCGGCACCAGCAACGCGGTGACCTTCACGGTGACCGGGACCGCCGCAAGCGGATTGACCTCGATCATGCCCAACACAGGCGCCCGAGGCACGACCCAAGCGGTAGTGCTGACCGGCACCGGCCTGACAGGCGCAACTGCGGTCAACGTGTCCGGAGGTGGTGGCGGCGCCCCCAACGGCGTTACCGTCACCAGCTTCACCGTGGTGAATGACACCACGATTGACGCGACCTTTACGATCTCGGCGACGGCAGCACTCACGGCGAGAAACGTAACGGTAACGACGGCTGGTGGAACCCCCACCGGCCCCGTGACGTTCACGATTGTGGCCCCGGGAACGCCGGTTCTTTCCTCGATTTCACCGGCCTCGGGATTGCGCGGCACTCCGATTGCCGTGACCCTGACCGGCACTAACTTCACGACGGGAGCAACAGTCAACGTGGTGGCGCCGGCAAACGGCCTCACCGTCACCGGCGTGACCTTTGTGAACGCCACAACCATCACGGCAACCTTCAACACGACGGGCACCGCGACCATTGGCCCGAGGAGCATCACGGTGACTACACCGGGCGGCACAAGTGGCCCCGCGACGTATACCGTGCTCGGCCCAGTGCTTGCTTCGATCTCCCCGAACCAGGCCGCGCGTGGAACAACGGTTGCGGTCAGCCTGTTTGGTAGCGGACTGACCGGGACCACAGCAATCGCCGTGTCCGGTGGCGGCGTGACCGTCAGCGGTATCGCGGTGCAGAATGATACCCAGGTCAATGCCACCTTCACGATCAGCGCGACCGCAACAGGTTCAGCCAGGAACGTTACCGTAACGGCCCCTGGTGGAACCAGCAACGCGGTTGCCTTTACCGTCATTGCTTCGGGCGCGCCCACGTTAACTTCGATCGCTCCTAACACGGGCGTTCGTGGTTCGGGCATTGCTACGACTCCTTACTATCCAGCTGTTTCCGTGACGCTCACGGGTACCAATTTCACCGGAGCCACCGGGATGGCAGTCTCTGGTACTGGCATCACCATCAGCGGCTTCACGATCACGAGTCCGCAGACGGCGACAGCAACCTTCACCATCTCGACCACGGCCACCCTTGGTGCCAGAAACGTCAGCATCACGACTGGGACGGGAACCAGCAATACAGTGCCCTTCACCGTGCTCGGCCCAACACTGACTGGGGTAGCTCCGGCAACTGGTGCTAGGGGTAGCAACGCCCTCAACTTAACGTTCACCGGCACCAACCTGACCGGGGCCACATCGCTAAGTGGCCTTGGAGGTGGGGGAGGTGGAGGTGGAATCACTCTGGTCGCCGGCAGCGTTACCGTGCTCGATCCGTGTCCGACTGGTGGACCGGCAACCGGATGCGGCACAACCGTAGCCGCCCAGATCAACATCTCCGCTACGGCGAGCACAACCGCCGTCAGGAACATCGGTGTGGTAACCCCGATCGGGACTACCAACACGGAGCCGTTCAGAGTCACGGTTCCACCGGCCCCGACGTTGACTTCCATCAGCCCGAATTCGGCGAACCACCCGGCGACCGGCAGCCTCGCGGTCCCGGTAACCCTGACCGGGACGAACTTTACGGCGACTGGAACCACCATCGGCGGCCTCGGCGGTGGGGTCAGTCTCGCAACCGGATCGCTGACCGTCGTGAACGCGATCACGATCACCGCGACGTTTAACGTCGCGTCCACCGCGACACTCGGCGCTCGGAACATCACAGTCACAACGCCGGGCGGAACTACTGCAAGCGTGCCGTTCACGGTGACTCAGGCAGCTTTGGCAATAAGCGCACCCGTGCCGGCGCTGAACCCCACTCCAGCTAACGCGGGTACAGAGACTGGCACTGTAACCGTCACAAACTCAGCAACCGGTGCAACCGCAGGCGCGTTCACGTTCACAGCGGCGCCGACAGTAACACCGGCCGGCACCGCTACCAGCGGCTTCACCATCACGGGCGGCACTTGTGCCAGCGGCACTGTCCTCAGCCCGGCAACCACCACCACCGCGGCAGGCAGCTGCACAATCACGGTGCAGTACGCCTCTGGAGGATCAACGGCAAACACGACCGGTCACGTCACGGTGACCGGAACTGGACTGGCCGCCGCATCGCAGAACGGTGCCACCTTCACGGCGAACTAATGAATGTACGGGCCGGACATCCCAACCGGGATGTCCGGCTTGTATCAAGAAAAGGGAAACGGAATGAACAGAACAACAATATTTGCCAGAGGGATGCTGTTGGCGGCGGTTGCCAGCAGCGTTCTTGTCTCTGGGGCACTTGAAGTTTTGTCCGCTCAAGCCCCGAAGGCAGCCACACCAGCTCAAGCCGTCGCTCCCGCGGGGCCGAGCGCGGTGGCGGTGCGGTCAGCACCGGCTTGGGAAGGCTCTCAGGCGAATCGCCTTTCACGCCGGGCGGAAATGTATTACGAGGCAGTTTGGGGCGTTGGCGAACTCCGCGTAAAGGTGGCAGAGTCGGGCGAGCTCATTCGATTTGACTACCGAGTGTTGGATCCGGAAAAAGCCGCAGCCCTCAACGATAAGAAGGCGAAGCCTGAGTTGGACGACGCACAGGCCGGGGTCACGCTTTCGGTCCCTCAAATGGAGAAGATCGGAGACCTGCGCCAGAGCAGTACGCCAAAGGCCGGCATGACTTACTGGATGGCTTTCGCGAACCCGACCCTAGTGGTGAAACGCGGCCACCGAGTGGATGTCGTGATCGGGTCATTCCGAGCGAACAACCTCGTGGTGGAATGAGGGATACGGCCAACCTGTGCATTAGGTCGCTGGCCTCTCCTCTACGGTAGCGGGCGAAGGCAGCGCAATTTGCGCGCTGATAACGGTTATGCCGTTGATGAAATTTGTTTCTGGGAGTAGCTTCATTTTGGGCCAACGCTCGCGCTTGCGCATTCTTTCTTGAAGCAACGCCGCAAGTTCGGCTTTCTCTTCCGGGATCATATCTTTTCCTCCTGCTGGTATTTTTTCCAACAGCGCGTTAAGCCGCATATCTATCTGCGCCTCGCTCATGTTCTCAAACAAAACCCTCAGTTTGAGGGGCGATTTTCAGCAACTTCCAGGCAGAAAGGCAATCGGATCATCAGGGGTTATGGAGCGGGCGATGGGAATCGAACCCACGTCCGAAGCTTGGGAAGCTTCTATTCTGCCATTGAACTACGCCCGCCCGCTCCACGCTAACGCTACCAAACCGGGCGGAGTCTTGCAAGACGTCTGCGGCGAGTGAATCCACAGATGAACACAGATAAACACAGATGAAACACCGATCAAACTGACTAAGCTTTCTGGACACCGGGACACTGTTGGAACGAGAACAACGCTGTGTCGACACTGACACCTTCGATCCCCCTGCCGGCCTTGCCCCGTTTTTTATCTGTGTCCATCAGTGTTCATCTGTGGATTCACTCTTTCCCGCCGCTGCGGGGAGAGGAATCGTGCCCAGTTGTTTCGTGCTAGAGTGTCGCGTTGCGTTTTGGGCGGGCGCTTTGTCGAGGCATGCGGCCACGCTGGGAGGGCGGTTTGGCGTATCGGGACTTGCGCGAATTCATTGCCAAATTGGAGAAGGAGGGCGAGTTGCGCCGCATCGGAGTGGATGTCGATCCGGTGCTCGAGGTCACCGAGATTACCGATCGCGTGACGCGCGCCGGCGGCCCGGCGTTGCTTTTTGAGAAGCCGAAGGGCTCGCGCGTTCCGCTGCTGATCAACATGCTCGGGAGCGAGCGCCGCATCAACCTCGCTCTTGGAGTCGAGAATCTCGATGGAGTCGCGGCGCGCATCCGCGGCTTTCTCGACATGCAGTCGCCGCAGGGCTTGCTCGATAAAATCAAGATGTTGCCGAAGCTTGCCGAACTCGGCTCGTTTTTTCCGAAATCGGTGAAGACCGGTCCCTGCAAGGAAGTGATTCGCCGGGAAAATTTCTCGCTTCTGGAATTCCCCATTCTGAAGTGCTGGCCGCAGGACGCCGGACGCTTTATCACTTGGCCGCTCGTCTTCACGCGCAACCCGGAAACAGGGAAGCGCAATGTGGGCGTTTACCGCATGCAGGTGTATGACGAGCGCACCACGGGCATGCACTGGCAAACGCAAAAGCACGGCGCCGAACATTTTCGCCGCGCCCGCGCCGCCAATCCCGGCGGGCGCATCGATGTTGCCGTGGCCATCGGATCGGATCCCATCACTTGCTTGTCCGGAATCCTGCCCATCCCGCCCGATCTCGACGAAATGATGTTCGCGGGATTTCTTCGCCGCGAGCCGGTGGAGATGGTTTCCTGCGAAACGAACGAGCTTGAAGTGCCCGCCAATTCCGAAATCGTGCTGGAGGGCTACGTGGACCTGAAGGAGATGCGCACCGAAGGGCCCTTCGGCGATCATACCGGCTTCTATTCGCTCGAGGGAGAATTCCCCGTGTTTCACGTTACCTGCGTCACGCAGCGCCGCGATCCTATTTATCTCACCACGATCGTGGGGCCCCCGCCGCAGGAGGATTTTTTCATGGGCCACGCCGTCGAGCGCATCTTCCTGCCCGTGATGAAAATGCAGTATCCGGAAATTGTGGACGTAGCCATGCCGGCGGAAGGCGTGTTCCACAACCTGATGATCGTGTCGATCCGGAAATCCTACCCCGGGCACGCGCGAAAAATCATGCACGCGATTTGGTCGCTCGGCCAGGCCATGTTTACCAAGGTCGTGGTGGTGGTGGATCACGACGTCAATGTGCAGGACTCGCGCGAAGTCGTCTGGAAGTCGCTGTGCGCCATCGATCCGGAGCGGGACGTTGAATTCGTGATGGGCCCGGCGGACACTTTGGATCACGCTTCGCGCATCCAGGACTACGGCTCGAAGATGGGCATCGACGCGACGCGCAAATGGGAGAGCGAAGGATTCCGGCGTCCCTGGCCGGATGAAATTGTCATGGATTCTGTCACCAAACGCCGCATCGATTCGATCTGGAATACGCTGGGCTTGCCCGAATAACCCAATGTGCCATAAGCGGTGTCTGGAAAGCCTCTACTAGTAATAGTACGTATAGTATCGACGGGTCCCCACAGGCTGTGCTTTTTACCCTTTTTCTGTCCGCTCGGTCAGGCGCTTAAACGGTATTCTTAAGAACAACTTGCCCATTCCCCTTGCTTGACACTCCCGGCGTTGGATGCCAAATTCTCTGTACGCGGCAACCGCTCTGTGCCTTTGCAGTCGGAGCCGCAATTGTGTTTCCCCGGGGCTGTATGGGCCCATTTCAACCGGCTAGAGGACGCTTCCGGGGCGCCTGTGAAGGCGGACTTAGCTCCAAGATCAATCGAGCTCGGCACACAATGGATTTCTGAGGGGTTCGTCCCATGTTTGGTGGCTCTAGACAAAAGGCTTTGGTCGGCTTGGATATTGGCTCCAGCTCCATCAAGGCCGTGGAGCTAAAGAACACGAAACACGGCTACGAACTCGTCAGTTTCGGGCTGGAGCGCCTGGCGCAGGACACCGTGGTGGACGGCGCGATCATGGACGCTCCTCTCGTTGCCGGCGGCATCGGCAATATTTTTGATACCCAAAAAGTAAAAACCAAGAATGTGGCTACCGCGGTTTCCGGGCATTCCGTGATTGTGAAGCGGGTCACGTTGCCCTCGATGACGGAAGAAGAGCTCTACGACCGGATCCAGTCTGAGGCCAGCCAGCACATACCGTTCGACATCGCCGACGTGAACCTCGACCATCAATTGCTGGAGTCCGTGGACTCGCAAATGGATGTTTTGCTCGTGGCGGTTAAGAAAGACAAGATTCTGAACCACACCAACGTGATTGCCCAGGCCGGAAAGAATTCCACGGTCGTCGATATTGACGCCTTTGCGCTCCAAAATTGCTACGAGGCCAACTACGATCCCGATCCGGGCCAAACCATCGCCTTGCTGAACATCGGCGCCAGCGTGATGAATATCAATATCGTGCGCGGCAGCATTCCGCTGTTTACCCGCGACGTTTCCGTTGGAGGAAATCAGTACACCGACGCGCTTCAGAAAGAGCTGGACCTGAGCTTTGAAGACGCGGAGCGCTTGAAGCATGGTGAGAGCGTCGCCGGCGTCGCCGAGGAACATCGGGGAACGATCCTCCGCTCGGTGACCGACATTCTCGTTCTCGAAATTCAAAAGACCTTCGACTTCTTCCGGGCGACGGCGAGCGGGGAAAGCATACAAAAGATCGTTGTTGCGGGCGGCAGCGCGCGCGTTCCCGGCCTGATGGACGTGCTGCGCGAGGAATTCGCCATCCCGGTCGAGGAAATGTATCCCTTCCGAAAGATTGTCATCAATCCGGCGCGCCACAACGAGGATCAGATCCGCGAACTCGCCCCGCGCCTGGCAATTGCCGTGGGACTTGCTCTCAGGAGCTTTGACGAACAATGATCCGAATCAACCTGCTCGGGAGATCGCGGCCGAAAGCGACGCGCCCCACCGTACCGCTCGAGGCCACGCTGCAGTACGTGCTGCTGGTGATCGCGGTGGCCGTCAGCGGCGGCGCTCTCTACGGCCACTTCGTGCTTCTCGATCAACAAAACACCAAGTACGTGACCCATATCCAGAAACAAATGGCCGAGAAAGCGCGCCTGGAGCAGCTGAAGCAGCAGGTCGATAATTACGAGAAGCAGAAAGCAGTTTTGACGCAGCGCATCAACGTGATCGAGGAACTGCAGCGGAATCGCACCGGCGGCCAGGAGCTCCTGGAAGCCATTGCCAACACCGTTAGCCGTACCGATACCCTCTGGCTGACTTCGGTCGACCGCAAGGGCGATGAGCTCACCATCAACGGCTCGGCCGGCTCACTCAATGCCGTGGCCAACTACATCACGCAGCTGAAGCGATCGGGCTATTTCCAGACGGTGGAAATTAAGGAATCCCATCAGGATTCTTCCAACAAAGCTGTGCAGATCTTCACTTTCAGCCTAACGACGCAGTTTGGATTGCCCGGGTCGGGCGGGCCGAGCGCGCCGACGACGCAGACAGGCGGTAAGACGGCGCCGGCAGGCGGCGCGACTCCGGCGCCAACCCCGGCGGGAGCGCCGGCGCCACGAAAGTCAGGGGCGGTCTAGGAGCAGCGATGGCGATTTCGTTCCGCGAATATCCGTGGTATCTGCAGGCGCTGATCTTTTTCGCGCTGGCCCTGATCATTTTTGGAATGGGCGAATACCTGCCGATGTCTCCCGTCGCGGCCATGCGCACGACTCTCGACGACAATCATCAGAAGGATTCCGATCTGAACCGCCAGGTCTCCGAACTTCAGGTTTACGAGCGGCGCAACGCCGAATTCAAGGTGGAAATGGCGGCGTTGGAAAAGCAGCTCGAAACTTTGAAGACGATTGTTCCGGAAGAAAAGGAAGTCGATGAGTTCATGCGCCTGCTCCAGGAGGCGGCTTCGGCTTCGGGCGTGCAGGTTCGCAGCTTGACCGCGCAGGCGGTCGGTTCCAAGGAGTATTACTACGAGTTGCCGTTCTCGATCTCGGTGGATGGCCCGTATTTCAGCATCGAAGACTTCTTCGCCCGCCTCAGCCGCTTGTCCCGAATCATCAATGTGGGCGACGTCTCATTCAAGGGTGTCGACGATCCGTCCAAAGGGACATTTCCGATGCGTCCGGGGACAACGGTCAATGGAACTTGCGTGGTGACGACGTTCTTTAGCAATCCGGCGGATATAAAAGCAGCGGGCAATAAACCGCCCGCCCGCAAATAGGTGGAGACGAGCCGACCGACTATGCGACTCGCAACAATATCGCAAATTTTGATGCCGCTGGCGGTAGCGACGGTGCTGGCGACCGGAGTGCTCGCGCAGGAGCACGTGAACATTACACCGGGCACCGTGCGCGACCAACTAAACCAGGCCGGTTCGTCCGGCTCGGGATCGCAGGCCCAGCCGCAGCAAGGACCAAGCCAGGCCGAGATCAAGATGCCCAAGAAGCCCGCGGCCCCGGCCAAGGGTCCCGCGCCGTCAGACAAGACTCCCGCGAAGGCGCAGGCAGGCGCTCCTGCAAAACCGGCTGCAAAAGCCCCTGCGAAAGAGCCGGCGAAGGCGCCGGCCAAAGCCTCGACAACACCGCCGATGAAGTCAGCGGGGGGCGCCCCGGCAAAAGCGCCGGAGAAACCTGCCGAAGCGGCGAAGGAACCGGCCAAGGCCGCTGTCGCAGCGCCGCCGGCCTTAGTTGCCGAAAAGGCTCCGGAAGAGAAACCCGTCGTGCGGCGCGATCCCTTCGATACGCTGCTCACCAAGGCGCGCGCCACCAACGCGCCGACCGAAAATCTGCCGCCTGGAAAAGCGGGCCTGGTCGTCGAGACCTTGCGCATTAACGGCATTGTGCACAGCCCCGGTGGGATGATCGCGATCGTATCGAACGCGCAGCAACGGGTCTATTTCCTGCGAGACGGCGACAAGCTGTATGACGGCTCCGTGGATAAGATCGCTCTCGATTCCATTTCGTTCCACGAAATTGGCAAAGACGCCTTTGGAAAGCCGCTGGAACGCACGGTCACCAAGCAACTTTACCCAAGTTCAGGAGAACAGCAATGAAGACCAATTGGCCGGCTCTCGGGCTCGGCTGCTTGTGCCTGGTGGGCGGCATGATTGCGGTTCCCATCGCAAGCGCGCAAGTCGCTCACCTCACGCCCGTCAGCGTACAGCCACAGCGGGCCACGATCTCGGCCGTTGAAGTCGCTCAGAGCGGTCTCGAAACCACCGTGCGGATCATCGGAGCGGGGGACCTGCGGTACGAGTCTTCACGTCTCGACGCGCCGCCGCGTCTCGTTCTCGATTTTGCAGATACCCGCCTCGAAGTCAGGAAGTACAAAGTGGCCAGCGAGTATGCGCCTGTGATGGACGTGCGCCTTGGGCAGCCGAATCCTGGCCAGACGAGAGTGGTGATCGACCTTGCATCGCAAACGCATTACACGGCGCAGCAAAGCGGATCGAGCATTACGGTCTCCTTCGCCGCTCCGGCCGCACCGGCAACGCCGACGGCGCTTCATCCGATTCAAAAGCCGTCTCCGCGGAAATCGATGGATGCCCGGGTGCCCGATATGCCGCTTCCGAACTGGCTCACCGACAGGGATTTCGGCTTTGGCCGGCCCGTTGCTGCCCCGCCCATGCCCGAGGCGCAGAACCCTCTGGCAGCCGATGGACAAGCCCCGGCAGGAGGCGCCGCGCCCGAGAAAAAATTCACGGGCGATCCGATCTCGGTCAATCTGAAAGACGTTGACCTGAAGGATTTCTTCCGGCTGATTCACGAAATCAGCGGCCTGAACGTGGTGCTCGATCCGGCCGTGCGCGGAACGGTAACGCTGGTCCTGGACGAGGTGCCTTGGGATCAGGCGCTCGACATCGTTCTGCGCAACAACGGCCTCACGAAGGAAATTGACGGCAACGTGCTGAGGATCGCGACGCAGGACACGCTCCGCAAGGAAGCGGATCAACGGCGAGACCTGGTCAAAGCCCAGTCCGACGCCATTGAACCGGTGACCGTGACCCGCGTGCTCAGCTATGCCCAGGCCGCCACGATGGTGGCCACCGTGAAGAGGTTCATGAGTCAGCGCGGCGACGTGCTCGCCGATCCGCGGACCAACACGCTCATCATCCGGGACATCCCGTCCTCGATTCCGAAGATCGACAATCTGCTCCGGCAAATCGACCGGAAGTCTCAGCAGGTGGAAATTGACGCGCGAGTCGTGCAGACTTCCCGTTCCTTCGCCCATGAAATCGGCACGCAGTTCGGATTTTCCGTTCCGACCGGCGTGACCGGCAACACGGCGTTCGGCGGCGTCACCGGAATCCCGTCGTTCTTGAGCCCGGTCCTCCACTCGATATCGGCTCCATTTTCGGGCGGGTCGGGCCAGATTCCACTCAACTCGAATCTGCCGGCGAACGGTCCGACGAGCGGCTTTACCTTCGCCACGCAGGGGCATAACTACGCCATCGATTTCGTCCTGACTCTGATGGAGAGCCGCGGCGTCGGCAAGATTCTCTCCGAGCCCAAGGGCGTTACCCAGAACAACGAGAAGCTGACGGTCAAGCAAGGTCAGCAGATTCCGATCCAGACCAACATCAACAATACGATCTCGACGCAATACGTGGACGCCGTTCTGAAACTGGAAGTAACGCCGCAAATCACGGCGGAAGGAACGGTCTTCCTGGACGTCGATGTGGAGAACACGCAGATTGACCAAGCGATCAGCGTAGGCGGCCAGCCGGGCCTGAACACGCAATCGACGCAGACCAAGGTCCTCGTGAATGACGGCGGAACGATCGTGATCGGCGGCGTGGTGGTCACCAACCAAACGACGACCATCGACCAGGTACCGCTCCTCGGCAGCATGCCCCTCATCGGGAACCTGTTCAAGCACACCGCCATCAGCACTTCCACTCAAGAACTCATGTTCTTTGTGACGCCCCGAATTCTGCCGGGCTAAGTTCGGCCAGGTATACAATAAGCACGACCTCGGAGGAGACCTAGGTCTCCTCCTTTTTTTTATGCCGACACATCCCGCCAGCCGGCTGAAACGGCTTCGCGACGCAATGGCCGCCGCCGGGGCGGGAGCCTATCTCGAAACGCATCTTCCCAACATCTACTACCTGTGCGGATTCTCGGGCGATTCGGGCGCCTTGCTGGTCGATTCCGGCTCCGCCACTCTATTCACCGACGGCAGATTTACAATCCAAGCCAAGGAGGAAACGCGTGGCATCCGCGTGCACATTCACAAAGGACCGCTCCTCGACGCCGTAGGCGGCTACCTGAAATCGCGGGCGCGGCAGAAAGTGGCGGTTGCGCCTTCGCATCTTTCGCTCGCGGATTGGAAGATTCTCAAGAAGGAGGGAGGCAGCCGCCTGAAATGGCTGGCGATCGACGGGATCGTGGAAGGCCTCCGAGCGGTGAAGGACGCCGATGAAATCGACCGGATTCGGGAAGCGGCTCGTGTCGGATCACAAGTGATGGAGGAAGCCATCGCGCTGGTGCGCCCGGGCGTTGCCGAACTTGATATCGCCGCCGAGATCGGATATCGCATGCGCCGGAACGGCGCTTCGGGCGAGTCCTTTGAAGCCATTGTCGCGGCCGGACCGCGGTCGGCGTTGCCTCATGCGCGGCCCACAGCGCGCAAAATCGGGAGAAACGAGTTGGTCGTGTTGGACCTGGGTGCTATACTGCGCCGCTACTGCAGCGATCTGACGCGCACGGTGCACGTGGGCAGGGCGTCGGCGCGCACGCGCCAGTGGTACGGCGCGGTTTTGGACGCGCAGCAGGCCGCGATCGCCGCGCTGAAGTCGGGAGTCACCTGCGGCGCTGTCGATGAAGCTGCCCGAAGCGTGCTGCACGGCAAAGGTTTAGACCGTTATTTCGTTCATAGCACCGGGCATGGCATCGGCCTTGAAATCCACGAAGGACCGCGAATCGCGCGCGACCAAAAATCGCGGCTGAGCGCGGGGAACGTGGTGACCATCGAGCCGGGCGTTTATGTCGAGGGCGTCGGCGGAATTCGCATCGAGGACGACGCGCTTGTCACTCCGCGAGGCGCCGAAATACTGACAACCGCGACAAGGGAACTTCTGGAACTTTGAGCTCAAAAACGATGAAGGGATCCAAGAAACAGCCTGCGGCCTCTGAGATTTCGGCTCAGGGCGTGGACCTCGAACAGCTTGAGAGTCTGCTCTCCTTCATGGCCGACCACGGGCTCGAGGAGTTTGAATATTCCCGCGGGGATCTCCGGATACGCCTGAGGAAGGCGGCGACGAATCAGGGAACGGCGCCCGTCCCGGCGGTTCCGGCGGCGGCGAGCGCGCCTGCTCCGGTCGTTCATCAAACGGCTGCCGCCGCGCCGTCGGCTGCGCCTGCGGCCCCTGCGCCGGCCGGCGCGGAGACCGCCCAGTCCGCACCTGCTGCTGCGGGCGAACACCTCATCAAATCGCCGATCGTCGGCACATTCTACGCGGGTGCGAGTCCGGAGGCAGGCCCGTTCGTCCGCGTCGGGGATTTTGTCGAGGCTGGCCAGACGGTTTGCATTATTGAAGCGATGAAGCTGATGAACGAAATTGAAGCGGATATCAGCGGGGAAGTGGCGCGGGTCCTGGTCGAGAACGCCCAGCCGGTCGAGTACGGCGAGCCGCTGTTTGCGCTGCGGCCGACGGGGAAAAAGAAGTAGCCCGAGTAGGACAGCCACTCTTGGCTGTCCCCGCGATCCAAGCGGCCTCGGGGACAGCCAAGGGTGGCTGTCCTACTTGGACATGGATTCACCGTCCTCAAATGTTCCGAAAAATCCTGATAGCCAATCGCGGTGAAATCGCCTTGCGCGTGATCGACGCGTGCAAGGAACTCGGCATCGCCACGGTCGCGGTCTATTCCGAGGCCGATCGCAACGCGCTGCACGTGCGCTTTGCGGATGAAGCCGTTTGCATTGGCCCGCCGCGATCCAGCGAGAGCTACCTGAACATTCCGCAGGTGATCAGTGCCGCCGAAATCACCAACACAGATGCCATTCATCCCGGATACGGCTTCCTCTCGGAGAATGCCAATTTCGCGGAGGTCTGCGAAACCTCTCACATCACGTTCATCGGCCCCACACCGGACCTGCTGCGCATGATGGGCGAAAAGGATCAAGCCCGGCGCGAGATGGCTGCCGCGGGCGTCCCGGTCGTGCCCGGCTCGCAGGGAATTGTGGCGGACGAAGCTGCGGCCCTCGGTGAAGCCACGCGGATCAAGTATCCAGTCATCCTGAAAGCCTCGGCTGGCGGAGGCGGGCGTGGGATGCGCGTCGTTCGCGCGGAGGACGAACTTGCGGCGGCGTTTGCCACGGCCCGCAATGAAGCGCAGCAAGCCTTCGGCATCCCCGACCTCTACATCGAGAAGTTTATCGAGCGCCCGCGCCACATCGAATTCCAGGTGCTCGGCGACAAGCACGGGCGCGTGATCCATCTCGGCGAGCGCGAGTGCAGCATCCAGCGCCGGCATCAAAAGCTGATCGAGGAATCGCCCTCGACCGCCGTCGACGCCAAGCTGCGCTCCGAACTTGGCGCCCGCGTCGTGGCCGCGCTCGAGCTCGTTGGCTACACCAGCGCCGGCACCGTCGAATTTCTGATGGATGAGGACGGCTCGATCTACTTCATCGAAATGAATGCCCGCATCCAGGTCGAGCATCCCGTAACCGAAATGGTCACAGGCATCGACCTGATCAAGTCGCAGATTCGGTTGGCGGCGGGTGAAAAGCTGGCGGATGTGGTGGGCGAACCTCGCTTGCGCGGGCACGCCATCGAGTGCCGCGTCAATGCCGAGGACCCCGAGACGTTCGTGCCCTCCGCCGGCCGCATCACTGTATTTCGTACCCCGGGCGGCCCGGGCATTCGTGTGGATACAGCCGCCCACGCCGATGCCGTGATCCCGCCGTACTACGATTCGCTGGTGGCCAAGCTGATCGCCTATGGGGACACTCGCACCGAAGCCATTGCCCGCATGCGGCGCGCCCTCGAAATGTTCGTGGTCGAGGGCATCAAGACCTCCATCCCGCTGCAGCGCAAGATCATGATGGATCAGGACTTTATGGCCGGGCGCCTGGACACCCACTTTCTTGACCGTTTCGCCACATCGCACACAGGTTAAGCCCGTATGAACCTTGTCTTCCCCCCGCTCTATGCCATAATCGACCCTACTTTGCTCACCATTTCGGAACTGGCTTTGGCCGAATCGCTGGCGGGATCCGGGGTCGAGCTGATTCAGTACCGCGACAAAACGGCCTCCTCTCGCCGATATTTCGAAATCTCCCGGCAACTTTCGAATGTTCTCGGGCCGCGCGGCGCGCGCCTGATTGTGAACGACCGCCCGGACGTGGCTTTGCTGGCGGGCGCGGGTGGCGTGCACGTAGGCCAGGAAGACCTGGGTGTCGAGGATGCGCGCGCGGTTTGCGGACCGGATCGCTGGGTGGGCGTCTCCACGCACACGCTCGAACAGCTCGCGGCGGCGAATCGCACCTCCGCGGATTACGTGGCCTTCGGCCCGATTTTTCAGACGGCGACCAAGAAGAATCCCGACCCCGTCGTGGGGACGGAACTCTTGCGCCAGGCTCGTGCGATTACAAAAAAGCCTCTGGTAGCCATAGGCGGAATCACGCTGGAACGCGCCGCCGAAGTGTACCGCGCGGGCGCCGACTCACTGGCGGTGATACGCGACTTGATCTGCGCCCCGGACCCGGCCGTCCGCGCGCGGGAATACCTCGACGTGGCAGCCTCGACCTCGACTCGCGGAGCGAGTTGAAGAGGGAGCAGCCCGGTGTCCGAAGCAAGATCCAATCTGGCGACCGCCAACCCTGCCGAAGCGGATTCCTCGGGATTCGTTCGCGGCCTGGGCCTCTTCGATTCGACGACCATCGTGGTCGGGTCGATGATCGGCTCGGGCATCTTCATCGTTTCCGCTGACATCTCGCGCAAGTCCGGATCGACGGGCGGCCTGCTGGTGGCGTGGGTCATCGCGGGCCTGATGACGGTCACCGCGGCGCTGTCCTACGGCGAGCTCGCAGCCATGATGCCCAAGGCCGGCGGGCAGTACGTCTATCTTCGCGAGGCCTACTCTCCCCTGTGGGGATTTTTGTACGGTTGGACGCTGTTTCTGGTCATCCAAACCGGAACCATTGCGGCGGTAGCCGTCGGATTCGCGCGGTTCCTGGGCGTGATCTGGCCCGCCATATCGCCAAGCGCGTGGGTCATTCCTCCCATCGCGCTGTCGGAAAAGTACGCGATCAGCCTGTCGGTGCAGCAGTTGATTGCGCTGCTTCTCATTCTTTTTCTGACGGCGCTTAACACGCGCGGGCTGAAGCTCGGCAAGCTCATTCAAAACGTATTCACTTCGGCCAAGGTCCTGGGGCTTGCGGCGCTGATCCTGGCCGGAATTTTCGTCGGCCGGAATGCCGAGGCCATTCACTTGAATTTCAGCGGCATCTGGACGCTGCACAATCCGGAGACGATTGAACCGGGCGCGGCGTGGATGAAGTCCTTCCTGCCATCGGTGACGGCGGCATCCGGGGTCTTCGGCCTGCTGATTGCCTTCGGCGTTTCGCAAGTGGGCTCGCTCTTTTCCGCGGACGCGTGGAACAACATCACGTTCACCGCGGGCGAAGTGAAAAATCCGCGGCGCGATATTCCCATTTCGCTCGCGGCGGGCACGGCGATTGTCATCACGCTCTATTTCCTCGCGAACGTGGGCTATCTCTCCACGCTGACGCTGCATCAGATTCAGGCGGCGCCGGACGATCGCGTGGCCACCGCAACCCTCGCCGCAATTGGGAAGAGCGGCGCGACGCTAATGGCGATCGCGATCATGATCTCCACGTTCGGTTGCGCGAATGGGCTGATCCTCGCGGGCGCGCGCGTGTACTATGCGATGTCGCGCGACGGTCTGTTCTTTAAGAGCATCGGGAAACTTAACGCGAGCCACGTCCCGGCGATGGGCCTGGTGCTTCAGGGAATCTGGGCGGGGGTTCTGGTGCTGCTGCGCACGCGGCTCGTGAACGCGTCGACCGGCGCGGTGAGCTACGGCAACCTGTACGGAGTTCTTCTCGATTACGTGATTTTCGCCGTGCTCATTTTTTATGTTCTCACGATCGGCGGCGTCTTCGTTTTGCGCCGCAAGCGGCCGGATGCCGAGCGGCCGTATCGCGCGTGGGGCTATCCCGTGGTGCCGGTTCTTTACATCGTCACTGCGGTCGTGATCATGCTGATCCTGATTCTGTACCAGACGCAGGATACGTGGCCCGGACTCGTGATTGTTTTGTTAGGTGTTCCCGTGTACTGGGCATGGTCGCGGCGGGCTGGAGCTGAAATTCCCCGGGTCTAAAGACCCGGGCTACAACGCCGGGACGGTCACCGATCGTGGTGGAACGCGCAATGTTGTAGCCCGCCTCTTTAGAGGCGGGGGACGCGAGACGGATCATTCGGGAACGAATGAGGCGGAACGAAGTGAGGCGGTCCGGCGCGATTTGAACGCATTGGAATTCCGCGAACGTCAAAGGTGACTATGGCCAATCAACTGTTTCAGCGAAAGTCGCACGAAGCGCTCGTCGCGGAAATGCAGAGCGACAATCGCCTGCGGCGCGTGCTCGGCCCGATCCAGCTCGCAAGTCTCGGCATCGGCGGCATCATCGGAACGGGAATCTTCGTCCTGACGGGGATCGCGGCGCATGACACTACCGGGCCGGCGCTCGTGCTTTCCTTCGTTGTGGCCGGGATCACCTGCGTCTTCGCAGCGCTGTGCTACGCGGAATTCGCCTCCATGGTCCCTGTGGCGGGCTCGGCTTATACCTACGCGTACGCGACCCTTGGGGAACTCTTTGCCTGGATCATCGGCTGGGACTTGATTCTCGAATATGCGGTAGCATCGGCGACGGTCGCGCACGGCTGGTCGCATTATTTCCAGGATTTTCTTGCGATCTTTCACTTCCATATTCCCCATGTTTTTACGAACGCGCCGTTTGACTACAATCCCGTTTCCGGGCTTCTGTCGCTGACGGGCACGTGGTTCGACTTGCCGGCTGTGGCCATCGCGTTGCTCATCACCGCCATCCTGGTTAAGGGAATTCGGGAAAGCGCGAGCGTGAACGCCGGAATCGTGATGTTGAAGGTTGTGATCGTTCTTTTCGTCATCGTGGTCGGCGCGAAGTACGTGAACCCGGCTAACTGGAAACCTTTTGCTCCATTTGGCCTGACCGGCGTCAGCTTTTTTGGACACACACTATTGGGACAGACCGGCAAAGGCGGAGAGCCGATCGGCATGCTGGCCGGCGCTGCGCTCGTGTTCTTTGCATATATAGGCTTTGATTCGGTATCCACGCACGCCGAGGAAGCCCGCAATCCCGCGCGGGACGTGCCCATCGGGATCATTACGTCCCTCGTGCTTTGCACGGTCCTCTATATCGCCGTTTCCGCCGTCCTCACTGGAATGATTCCGTATGACCGGATCAACATCGATGCTCCGGTCTCGGACGCGTTCCGGCAGGTTGGCCTGCCCTGGGCCCAATTTCTGGTGTCCATCGGTGCGATCGCGGGAATCACGTCTGTGCTCCTCGTCATGATGCTCAGCCAGTCGCGGATCTTTCTGGCGATGGCGCGCGACGGCTTGCTTCCCACGAGTTTCTTCGGCGCGGTGCACGAAAAGTTCCGCACGCCGTGGAAGTCCACGATTCTGACGGGGCTGTGCGTCGCAGCCATGGGTGCGTTCCTGCCTCTGCGAATCCTGGCGGACCTCGTGAATATCGGGACGCTGCTCGCTTTCGTAATCGTGTGCGCCGCCGTGTTGATCATGCGGCGGACTCATCCCGAGGTGCACCGGCCATTTCGAGCGCCGCTGGGCGCGGTCGTCCCGATTGCCGGTATCCTCTGCTGCCTTCTTCTAATGTTCTCCTTGCGTGTTGAGAATTGGTGGCGGCTCTTTGGCTGGCTTGCGATCGGCCTGGTCATCTATTTCAGTTACGGGATTCGGCACAGCCGTGTCACGCTCGATAGCAAGGAAGGGAATGCGAAGCTCGCCGTCGAGCGGAAGTAGATCGGCGGGTTACAACGAAGCGAGCTCTTCGGAATTTCACGCGCAGGCGTTTCTCCCATGGTTCGTTCCAGTTCTTTCTTTCTTCCTCCGTCGATGAGTACAGTCGCATCCTGCTCGTCGCGCTCTCGTAGTTCACAACGCCCGCGGAAATCGGTTTGTCCGCCATCGTGATTGGTGCCCTGTTCATTAAGTGGAAGTCGTGAAGCGTACAGCATCGCTGACGCCGCTTTTTCTAAGCTTAGATTTTCAGTGAGGCTAGAATGCGACAGAGAAAAAAGGTCACCAGGCAATGCCTTTTCTGTTCGAATCCCGCCAATTCGAAGGAGCACATGTGGCCTCAATGGATTCTTAAAAGAGTGGCTACAAGAGAAAAGATACGCAGAACTGTTGGTACGAAGGCTCCCTACTTCACGGATAGTCGGCAGGTCAAGATCAAAAGCGTGTGCACACTCTGCAATAACGAGTGGATGAGCAACTTAGAAACACAGTGCATACCCGCAGTAGGGTGCTTGCTCGAGGATATTTCCTTCGCCTTGGACTGCAACAATCAATCACTGGTTGCCATGTGGGCCACAAAGATAGCGATAGTACTAGATTCAATAGAAGAGAATCCCCAAAAATTCTATCTAAAGGCCGACTGCGAAAATCTCAAGAACTACAAAACCATACCACCCGGAACAACCATTTGGATGGGAAGATATTTTGGTCGTAGTTTGCACACGGGTGCTGCAAATTTCACGGCTCTAGATCAGTCTGTGCCGGTTGCAGATTGCAGCACGATGGTTATAGTGGTCGGGCATTTGATTCTTGAACTTCTCTCCGTTCGACACCGTCCCAACTGTAAGCGAGTTATCCAGATTGAGCCGAATCCGGGTAGATGGCACGAGCTGCTGGTTCCTATTTGGCCGATCATTTCGGACCGCGCTTCTTGGCCTCCGCCGCTCTCCTTCACCAATTCGGGACCGTTTCCGATTGGAAGTCTTGTGAAGCGATGGAAGCATTGACGGGATATAGTGGCGGCGCTAGGAATTCAATGCCGCAATAGCAAGCGCACCCAAAAGACACGCGACTACACCGCCAGTTAGTTGGTCGCTGTGCGCTCTGCCTTCAACTGCCCATCGGACGATTTGTTCACAGTTGGCGGTTGCTAGGTTCCAGCGAAGCCCTTCGATGCTCTCCAAGCGTTGAATTACCCGCGCCCCTTGCGCAAAGTCCAAAGGTGTCCAAACAATTTCGCCTCGTTGGCCAAAAGAAAATTCAGCGTAGCTGGTGCAGCGCAGAATGTCATTCTTTTGCGCGTGCCACATTGTCGGTTGCCCGTGCTCGTCTAGGAGCCAACCCTCGACACCCCAATGCTGGACAAGCGGAAGCCGCGAGCTGCGAACTCTCCGAATTCGTCCGGGGACATGGTTGTCATCAATCCTAGCGTACATTTGAGTACCTCCAGTAGCCTTCAATTGTACTCCCCCGTTTCGATGGCATGTCAACGGCGAAAATGCCTCGCCTAAGACCCCTGGCAGCACACGTGTTGGTGACAATCAAAGTTCGCAGTGCTACATTCGCCCCGACCCAACTACACCGAGGCCTCGCCGTATGAAACGACCGCCTGTGATAGCCGTATTGGCGTACTTGGTTCTTGTCGCGCTCGCGCTGCATTCTGACATTAAGGATTTTTTCTGGGCACATCCGTGGTGGCAGAGCTTCCTGGCTGCATCACCTGGAATCGTGCTGGCCGTTTACGCGGTGATTGAATCACGTCATTCCAACGAAGCGAACACCCTTCGTGCTGAGGCGAGCGAGCATCTTCGACAGATTGCACGGCTTACCAACGAACTCGATGCCGAGCGGAATAAGCACCTTGGGCGGATTGCCGATAACACGGCAAGGCCAGTTACTCTGGTCGAAAGAAATGCCAATACTCTCAGCAACCATCTTGGGGCCACGGTGACCGTTAGTGAGGGGCAAGGGACATGGGGCCATACGCCGCAAGTCGTCGAAGTCAAAGACGATATCGTTACATTGTTCAAGCCGCATAGCGGCTCCTCGCTCGCGCGTCGTGCGTCCAGGTTTATTGCGGCGACTTAGAGATTTCAGACATTCCCCGAGGGTCTTGTCCCTTGCAGCTCAAGATACTTAAACGCTATGGGCCTGACGTTCAGCTCGGCGAAATCACAAGATGGGAAGACCGCGACCAGCCAGCTGCTACCCCGACTTTTGCCAAGGGAGACCCCGCCTACCAAGCCACGTATGTTAAGCCGGGTTCACCCGAGAAGCGAAGTCTTGCTGTCTTTACGTCTAAAGACGGCGCTAATTCCTTCTTGCTTGAGACTTCGCACGGGGACAACGCCATAGCCAACAACGTGGAGATTTCCAAACGGTTTATGATGATGCAGGTTGAATACGAGTCCGAGGGATTCACCCGCAGCAATTCCGGCACAGGCGTGAGTCCGTGCGTTTTACGAAACCCTGTGACGACAATGCGAACGAGACCGAGTACCCCCTTCTAGTCTCACGGGAAACCGAAGAGCCGCTGAGTGTAGTCGTTTTTAGAAGGGGCGACAGTTTCTACGACCTCAAATTCTTTGCTTATGTTGACGGTGCCTTCCGATACATCGGAGAGCTAAGGCCATATCCGGTGCCTAACAGTGGCGTAGGGGAAACGAAGCCAGTCAAGATGAGACTAAATGACCTGGCCGCCATCAAGGAAGTGTCTCCCCCCTACCCGGACAAGGCGCGCCGAATGCATTTACAGGGCGAAGTAGTCTTGGATACGATCGTCAGGAGGGATGGGACAACGGCTATCGTCCGCGTCCTAAAGGGGCGATGCATCCTCGCGACGTCCGCTATCAAGGCTGTCGAACAGTGGCAATTTTCGCCCGCTAAGGTGGCTGGGGTGCCGACGGACGTCGAAACAGAGATCCCTGTCACATTCTCGATGGGACCCTGACCGTAGAGTCGGTCGTCGCCACTGCTGGAGAACTTCTCCCCGATCCAAAAACTGAACAGCTCCTCGGTAACGGCGCGCCTCCCTCGCAGCCGTGGAGGCTAGAACGATCATGTTTTCAGTCCAGAGAGGACCTGGGATCGAATCAAGGCCAGACAGGAGTTTCACTGGTGCGCGGGCAGGAACTTCACGAGCGTCGTGCGGGCGATGCCGTCGGCCGTGTTGTAGAGGACGCGATCCACTCGCGAGAGCAATTCCAGGCCATTGACTCGCCCCGGGCTTGAAGCTTGCGAATCCGGCGCCGCGAACGAGTCCAGCCCAACGGGCGGCAATTGCTCGCCCCGGCAATGAATCGCAACTTCCATTCTGTCGGGATAGGTCTCCAGCGTGACGTCTACGCCGTCGCCGCTCTCGCCGACCTGCGCGATCGCTTCGCGGCAAACGTCGCCGGCAGCCCGGGCCAGCTGAGCGCCATCCTCGGTCTCAAAGCCGGCGTGAATGGCCTGGTGTTCCACAGCGCAACAGAATACGCCGACCAGGTCCCAGCTCTGGTCGATATGAAACACGACGCGCACTGGTTCGTCAGTCATGATGAATGGGCATCGGACTCCGCCACGCTGATTTCGCAGGCTTCCCGGCAGTCCGGGCAATAATACTTGCCGTCCATGCAGAGACGGATGTTGTCCTGGCCCTGGCAGTAGCAACAAAAGCGGTCGCACGCGCAGCGGGTCTCCGGCTGGTCGCATTGCGAACACAGAATTGAGGACTTCATGTTCTTCGGAACCTCCGCGTGGACCGCCACGGCACCGCCAGAATGAATTGCCTCTAATGAGCAATATAGGCCAGGCGGATGTTCCCGAACAAGCTGAAGTGCTGTGGCGCGCACCTTAGCCTTGTTTTCGCTAAACAATCGGAGCCGATCTCAGTCGTCGCGGCATCGAATCCGGCTGGCGCTCCATCGAGTCGTTCGATGGGAGAAGTTGCGGAAGGAGGCATCATGTCACAGGTAGCCCTTGTTACGGGCGCATCGTCGGGCATCGGCGCGGCGATCGCGCGCCTGTTGCAAGAACGAGGTTTCGCGGTGTTTGGGACATCGCGGCGCGCGGACGCAGCATCATCCCACGAATTTCCCATGCTGAAGCTTGAGGTGAATTCAGATGCTTCGGTCAAAGCGTGCGTCGATGAGGTTCTGTCACGAGCGGGGCGTGTGGATGTGCTGGTGAACAATGCCGGCTACGCGCTCACCGGGGCGGCCGAGGAAACCAACATCGAAGAAGCCAAGGAACAATTTGAGACGAATTTCTTCGGGGTGGTCCGCATGATCAAAGCGGTCCTGCCGGGCATGCGCGCCGCAAAGACGGGCAAGATTATCAACATCGGCTCGCTCGCAGGGCTGATGTCAATTCCCTACAACAGTTTCTATTGTGGGACGAAGTTTGCGCTTGAGGCGTACTCGGAAGCGTTGTGGTACGAAGTGAAGCCATTTGGCATTGGGGTATCGCTTATCGAGCCGGGGTTCGTTCACACTGCGATCAACGAGGCCCTCCGGGTCGCCGGCGAACCAATCGCCGCGTATGATGGGCCGCGAGATCGCGCGATCGCCGCCGTCGACCGGTCGGTGAATAGAGGCATCTCGCCGGAGGTTGTCGCGAAAGCGGTTCTTCGCGCCGCGCAAAGCAAAGCGCCCCGGCTGCGCTACCGCGTGGGACCGGACTCCGTCTGGCTGCCACGCCTCCGAAGCGCTTCGCCCTGGAGTTTCTTCGCATCCGGCGTGAGCCGGACGTTCGCGCTGGATGCTACAAGACAAGCAAGCATTCCGATTTCGAGCAAAAACTGACCCGAAAAGGAGAACCGCATGCCGGATGAGTTGCAATCGTTCTTGAACTTGTGGGACCGCGAGGCCGAGAAGACGGCCTCCCTTATGCGATCGCTCCCCGCAACCCAATATGACTTTCGTCCGGACCCGGGCGCCCGCTCCCTGGGGGAACTGGCGTGGCACCTGGCCGAAGTCGACGCCTTCATGCCCTTTGGCATTGAGCAGGGAGTTTTCAGCTTCACGAACAGGCCGCCCGGCATCGAACGGCCAAAAACAGTGGAAGCGCTGGCCCCAGGATACGAACGCGTGCACGCCGAGGGCGCCGCGAGGGTTCGCAAGCTGACTGCGACGGATTTGGATCGCAAGCTGCGCTTCGTTACCGGCGACGAACTGCCGATTCGCGACATCCTCTGGTCGGCAATGCTGCTCCATTCCATTCATCATCGCGGGCAGCTCTCGGTTCTCTGCCGTATGGCGGGTGGCGTCGCCCCCGGCGTATTCGGCCCCAATCGGGAAGAAATGGCAAAACTGCGCGCGCGTGCCTCCTAAGGGACACTTCGCCGTGGGCGCGCAAGCGTTGGGCGCTCACGGCGTGCAGTGTGTCGCTTGACCAACGTCGGCGCCACTTCCCTGGCGCCGGCCTGCCTTTCTTGACACCCTTCAAACCTGCGTGTTAGTTTCGATTTTGCGCTGCGGATTCCGGGAATTTCGTGACATCTCCGACCACTGCCCAACTTCGCAAGACGGCGTTGAATGGCGTTCACCGCCGCCTCAAGGCCAAGATGGTGAATTTTGGCGGCTGGGACATGCCGGTCGAGTACTCGGGCATCGTCGCCGAACACATGGCGACGCGCACGGCGGCGGGTCTTTTCGACGTGAGCCACATGGGGGAGATCGAGCTGCGCGGGGCGCGCGCGCTGGATCTCGTGCAGCACGTCACCTGCAACGACGCGGCAAAGCTGGCGGTCGGGCAGGCGCATTACTCCGGGCTGATGAACGAGCGCGGCACGTTCGTCGACGATTTGCTCGTGCACAAGATTTCCGACACGCACTATTTCTTGTGCGTAAACGCGAGCAATCAGGATCAGGACTTCGAGCACATCCGCGCGCACAATCGCCCGGGTGCGCAAATCGAAAATGCCGGTGAGCGGTATTCACAGCTTGCGATTCAGGGACCGAAGGCACTCGGCATTTTGCAGCGCTTCACCGCTGTGCCGCTGGAGTCGATTCGCTACTATCATTTCGCATTAGGCCAGGTCGATGGAGTGGACTGCCTGATCGCGCGAACCGGATATACGGGCGAAGACGGTTTCGAGATTTATTTTGCGCCGGAGCATTCCGAGAAGCTATGGTCCGCGCTGCTCGATGCGGGGAGCGAACAAGGAATGCTGCCCTGCGGCCTGGGCGCACGCAATACGCTGCGCCTCGAAGCGTCCATGTGCCTCTACGGACACGAAATTGATGACACGACCACGCCGTGGGAGGCGGGCCTGGGCTGGATTTGCAAACCGGCCAAAGGAGAATTTCTCGGACGCGACGTTCTCGTCCGGCAGAAAGAAAAAGGAATCGATCGCGCGCTTGTGGGATTCGAGATGCAGGACCGCTTGATTGCCCGCGACGCCTGCTCGGTTTCGATTGAGGGCCGGCCGGCCGGACGCGTCACGAGCGGGTCGCCCGCGCCTTTTCTGAAGAAAAATATCGGCATGGCATACGTTCCGGTGGCGTCCAAAGCGTCGGGAACCGAAATCAGTATCGGGATTCGCGCAAACGAAGCGCCCGCGAAGATCGTGCCGATGCCGTTTTATAAGCGTGCAAAGTAGGACAGGCTTCAGCCTGTCGCCTTTCGATTGCAGCAACGCGAGCAAAAACCACGACAGGCTGAAGCCTGTCCTACTGGAGCCACGATGTACCCCAGCGACTACCGCTACACCAAGGAACACGAGTGGATCAAAGCGACCGGCGAAACCGGCACCATTGGAATCACTGACTACGCGCAGCATGAACTCGGCGACGTCGTGTTTGTGGAGATGCCGGCGGTCGGGACAAAGATCACGGCCGGGCAGGTCTTCGGCACGGTGGAATCGGTGAAGGCGGTGAGCGAGATCTTCGCACCGGTGTCGGCCGAAGTCACCGAAGCCAACGCCGCGCTCTCCGCCACGCCTGAGACGGTGAACAACGATCCGCACGGCGCTGGGTGGCTGATCAAAGTGAAACTCACGAATCCCGCCGAAGTTTCCGGCCTGATGGACGCCGCTGCGTATCAGGCCTTTGTTTCGGAAAAGGAAACCTCGGCCTAAATGCGCTATCTTCCGAAGAGCCCAGTCGAGCGCCGGGAAATGCTGGAAGCCATCGGCGCGCGGTCCATCGAAAGTCTGTTCGCGTCGATCCCCGAAGAATTCCGGCTGAAAGATCCGCTGAAGCTCCCGGCCGCGATGTCCGAGCAGGAGATCATCGAATACTTTCGCGCGCGCGCCGCGGAAAATTCCACGGGCTATACGAGCTTCCTCGGCGCGGGCGTTTACAACCATCTGCGCTCAGTGGTCACGGATTCGCTGATCCAGCGCGGCGAATTCCTCACTTCCTACACGCCGTATCAGGCGGAAATCAGCCAGGGAACGCTGCAGGCGATCTTCGAATTTCAGACGCTGATGTGCCAACTCACGGGCATGGAAGTAGCCAACGCGTCCATGTGGGACGGTTCGACGGCGACGACCGAAGCCGTGCTCATGGCCGAGCGGCTGACCGGGCGAGATCGCGTGGTTGTAGCGCGTTCGCTGCATCCCGAATATCGCCAGGTCCTTGAAACCTACGCGCGCAATATCGGCCTGCGCATCGACGAAGTTGGATTTACCAGCTCGGGCCAGGTCGACATGAATCGCCTCGATGCCGCGGTCAATACCGAAACCGGCGCGGTGGTCGTGCAGTCGCCGAATTTCTTCGGCGTGCTGGAGCAGATTCCGACGCTGGGGCACCTCGCGCACGCGAAGGGCGCGCTGCTGGTCACGACGATTACCGAAGGCGTCTCGCTCGGCGCCGTGCGGCCTCCGGCCGAGGCGGACATCGTCGCGCTTGAAGGGCAAAGCTTTGGCCTGGCGCCGAGCTATGGCGGTCCGTACGCGGGTGTGATTGCCACACGCGAGAAAAATGTGCGGCAGATGCCGGGGCGGCTCGCGGGCGAAACGGTGGACAGTCACGGGCGGCGCGGCTACGTGCTTACGCTCGCAACGCGCGAGCAGCACATCCGTCGCGAAAAGGCCACGTCGAACATCTGCACGAATCAGGCCCTGTGCGCCCTGGCCGTGAACATTCACCTTTGCCTGCTGGGCAAGGAAGGCCTGAAGGAGCTTGCGGCGCAGAATCTGGCCAAGGCGCGATTTGCGCTCGAGCAGTTGGAAAAAATTCGCGGCGTGCGCCGAGCGTTTTCTGGCCCGTTTTTCAACGAATTTGTCGTCGAGTTTCCGCGTTCCGTGAAGCTCGTGAACGCGGAGCTTTTGAAACGAAAAATCATCGGGCCGCTGCCGATCGGTAGCTATTTCGCCGACTTGACCAAGCGCGGCCTCTTCTGCGTGACCGAAACAACGTCACGCGCGGAAATCGAGCGCATGGCGGAAGCGGTCCGCGACATCTTGTCGAAGCCGATTTAAGTAGCACAGCCACTCTTGGCTGTGTGATTTTGTCGGCTGTTCGTACGCCACTGCCCTAACTACCGTGGCAAAACCCACACAGGCAAGAGTGCCTGTGCCACTTAGGGAGAATCGAATTGTCGGATCGAATCAAAACAGCAGGCCGGCACGTCAGCCGCAACGAAGCGCTGATCTTTGAGGAGTCCGCGCCGGGCAAGCGCGGGTTCGAACTGCCTCCGCTCGACGTACCCGCGGTGGACCCGCGCGCCGCGCTCGGCCCGGACTACATCCGCGAGTCCGTCGAAGGATTTCCGGAAGTGAGCGAGATCGAAGTGATCCGCCACTTCACACGCCTCTCGACGTGGAACTACGCCATCGATCTGGGGATGTATCCGCTCGGCTCCTGCACGATGAAATACAATCCGCGCGTGAACGAATTCGTGGCGCGGCTCGACGGCATCGCCACCGAGCATCCCTACCAGCCGCAGGAGCTTTCGCAGGGCTGCCTCAAGATCCTGCAATTGCTGCTCAATTGCCTAACCGAAATCACGGGCATGGACACCGGCACGCTCGAGCCGGCGGCGGGCGCGCAGGGCGAGCTGACCGGCCTGCTGCTCATTCGCGCCTACCTCGAAGACACGCAAGGCCGCCCGCGCAAGAAAGTTCTGATTCCTGACTCGGCGCACGGCACCAATCCCGCGACCGTGGTGATCGCGGGATACGATGTCGAAAACATCCGCTCGGACGAGCGCGGCCAGATTGACATTGCGCAGCTGAAGGAAATCGTAAACAACGACGTGGCCGCCATGATGGTCACGAACCCCTCGACCCTCGGCGTCTTCGAGCAAAACATCGCCGAGGCCGCGAAAATCCTGCACGAGCACGGCGCGCTGCTGTACATGGACGGCGCGAACATGAACGCTCTCGCCGGAGTCGCCCGCCCGGGCGATTTTGGCGTGGACGTGATGCACCTCAATCTGCACAAGACGTTTTCCACACCGCACGGCGGCGGCGGACCGGGCGCTGGGCCGGTGATGGTCAAGAAAATTCTCGAGCCCTATTTGCCCGTGCCGGTGCTGGTGGAAAAGCATGGACGACTGGCGCTCGACTCTCACAAGCTGAAATCGATCGGCAGGGTGCGCGCCTTCGGTGGGAATTTCGGCGTGCTGGTGCGCGCGCTGGCTTATACGCTTGCGTACGGACCGGGCATCCGCCAGGCCACGGAAGACGCCGTCCTCAACGCCAACTACATCCGCAAAAAGCTCGAGGGCGTTTACGACCTGCCGTTCGACATGCCGTCAATGCACGAGGTCGTCTTCAGCGACGCGCGGCAAAAAAAGAACGGCGTGAACACGATGGACATCGCCAAGCGCCTGATCGACTACGGCTTCCATCCGTACACCACGGCTTTTCCGCTTATCGTTCCGGGCGCGATGATGATCGAGCCGACCGAATCGGAGTCCAAGCAGGAGTGCGATCTCTTCGTGGAAGCGATGCGCGCCATCGCCGAGGAGGCCGCCAGCAACCCCGAACTCGTCAAGACCGCGCCGCATTCCACAAGAGTGGGCCGCCTGGACGAAGTGGGCGCCGCGCGCAAGCCCGTGCTGCGCTGGAAGCCCAAGGCGCACGCCTCGCAACCCTGAATCGCGAGTTACTGGCCGCCTTCTTCCAGCGGATTTTTCCTGTGTTTTGGGGGCTTCAGGCGCTTGTCGAGGATGACGCGCGCGGCAGGCGGAGGACCCGCAAGCTCGCGAGCGCGGCGGCGAGCCTCGCTCCCGGCGGTAAACTTCTTCGGCTTAGATTTTCTCTTGCGCATGAGCGCGACGAAACCCCGAGCATATTACGTCACACGCGCGCCCCGGCAGCCGTGAGGTATTCAACGATCTCCGCGACTTTCGGGTTCACGCAAACTTCATAGTAGGGCCGCGAACCCGCCTCTCCAATTTTTCCGCCCGGCAAAAGTTGGCGAACGAACCCGCGCCGGATCAAAACGGGCTCGAGGCCTTCACCCACCGGCGTTTCCCCGTGAAACAGCGTGACGCGTTCCTTGCCCCACGGCATCACGCAATCCGTTTCGACCGGCGTCATCGCGATTTCCTCTCGCAGCTTCTCGAAGCCCTCGTCGTTGAGTTCCACGCCGTTCAAGTTGAAGCGAATCAAGAATTCGTCAGCCTCGTCCTCGGCCACGCCTTCCGTCATGGTTTGAAACAAGAACAGCCGAAACGGCGAGGGGTTTTGCGAGAGCATTCGCCGCGCGGCTTTCGAGCAGCTCGAGAGCCGGTCTGAAAGGTTCAGCGCCCGCGAAATCATGATGCGCGAATCGGTGTCCATCCAATACGTCGGCGGCGATCCCTGAAACGCGATTCCCACGCCCAGCTCGAGCCGCGGCAAGTCCATCGATTCGGGTCGCTCGTTGTAAGCCGTCGAAACGGCCAGAATTTGCCGCGCGAGTGCACAGGCCTTCGATACGGCTCGCTGCTGCGCGCGGTTCGATTCCGTCTCGTAAATCGCCAAAACCAGCGCGTCGCCTTCGATGAAGACTTTCGCCGCACCGTACCGGTCGAGGATGCGCTTCACCGGCTCGTAGAAATTCAAGCTGAAGAGGGACGCAGGATTGAGCCCGCGCGCCAGAAGTTCCTGCGTGATTTTCGTCGACCCGCGCACGTCCGCCTTGATGATGGTGTGGGAAAGTACGCGGTCCTCCGTGGGCCGCGCTTCCTCGGCGAGCAGAAACTCGTACAGGCTGCGATTCATCTCGGACAGTTCGCGCGTGCGCTCGTTGCGCACCAGGCTGATCCGCTCCATCGCCGCGCTCAGCCGCTCGTAATTGCGCATGTCGCGCCGCAGCCGCATGAAATCCTCGGCAAACTTGACGACCATGGCGCGAATTTCGTCGCGCGACGTCTTCCGGATCTTCTTGGACAGATCGTCAATCCGGCTCATCGAATACTGCCGCGCCGGAAATTGTTTGAGGATGTCCTCGACCCGCTTGAATTCCTCGCGCGAGACCAGCGCTTTCTTGAGCTGCTGCAAGTGGATTGGCGGGCAGTAGTCGTGGCAGATATTCCGCAGCTGATAGCTGGCCAGGATGTGCTCCAGCAGCCCGCGCTGTTCGAGCCGGACAATCAGGTCATACAGGAGGTGAGCGCGAAGCTCGGCTGCCTCGCCTCGCGGCTCGCCGGGAGCGGCGGGATCCAAAATGCGGCGCGCGTTCTCCGGCACGTTCAGGTACTCGCCCAGGCGATCCTCGACTTGCTGCGCCAAATAATCCGCCGCGCCGCGGCTCGCTTCCAAGCGCAAATTGGCTTCCTCCAACTTGCGCTGCGCATGCTGCAACCGCTTCTCGACGTCCGAGAGCGACGCGCGCAATGTCGCCGGATCGGCGCCGAATCCCACACGCCCGATCAGGCTGTCCGACCGCTCTAGCTTTCGCGACAGCGTCTCCCGCTCCCCCTGCAACCGCAGGGCTTCCGTCCTGTACATCTCCGCAGTGCCGGCAAGCTTCCCGTGCTCTCCTTGCGAATCGCTCGCACCCCGACCCTGCGCGCCGGATAATACGGATTGCTTCAGAAAATCGATTAAAACCGTATCGATAGTTTCATAACGGTCCGGGTCGCGTTGATAGTTCCCGAGCAGAACATACTGCTCCAGGAAAAGCACGTCGTCCCGCCCGCCTTCGACGAAGGCCAGCCGGTCATTCAGGATTTCATACGAAGCGCAGGCTTCCTCCCCGAAAAGGGCCTTGCGCGCCTTGGCCAGGGTGTTGTCCTCGATTTCCTGGATTGCCTGGAACACGTGCTGGCCGGCCTTGCGAAACAGATTGCGGCGGTCCGCCTGCAGTTCGGCGAGCCTCGCTTTGATGACGTGCCCCTGCTCCGTCCTGTCAAAATGCACTCCGCGCCCGCGGATCCACTCCTTCGCTTCGAGCAGCAGGTTCGAGAACTGCGTGCCGATTTCCTGCGTCAGGAATTTCACGAGGGCCGCGCGGAACAGAAAGTCGATCTCGATGTTCTTCTCGTATTTCGCTTGCCGCACGCCCGCGTGAAGCAAATCGGAAAGCTGCTTTTTCCAGACGGCGGCTTCGGGCACCCGAGGCGCCCTCCGGTCCAACTCTCGCCGCTGGCCTTGCCGGCGCTCGGGCTGCATCCGGTCGGTTTGCGAAAGGAACGTCAGGTTGGCAGTTTGGCGGATGTATTCGAGGAGATAGGCCTCAGTCATCTCGACGAACAGAGGGCTAAGGAAAACGTCGTGGTGAATGTTATCCACGCCAACAGCCAGCGTGCCGAGCGGAAGCTCGGCCAGATAGGGCTTCAAGTTCAGTTGCGCGGAAACATCCGAGAGGGCCATGGGCGTGCTTTCTGGCATGTTTAGGACGCGCGCTAGTCTCACTTTCAGGTTACCAACCTGGCCACTGGGGAACAAGGCGGCGAACCCAACCCGTTAACAGCGGATCGGGCATTTTGGGTTAACCCCTTGTGGGATTGAGGACTAAGGTCCAAACCGTGAAGCAGAGACGACGATCCGGCGCGAATCTCCGCCCGCGTGATCGAGGTGGATTTCCACCGTGGGCCAATCCGTGCGGAAAGTGAAGTGTTCCGGCCATTCGATGATCACGATAGCTTTCTCTGTCAGGGCATCCTCTAGACCTAGCGATTCGAGGTCGTGGAGATTTTCGACGCGGTAGAGATCGACGTGGTAGACCCTGAACGGCGGTGGACCCGTTTGTCGCTCGGAGTGTGCTGCCGCAGGTGCGCGAAATTCGTGAACGAGATTGAAGGTGGGGCTGGTCACTTCTTCTTCCCTGGCCGCGCCCAGACCGCTGATGATTCCTTTGGTCAGCGTGGTCTTGCCGGCGCCCAGATCGCCTCTTAGAAGCACGAGGACGGGCGCGCGCAATTGCGCCGCGATTTCCTTGCCCTTGGCGACGGTTTCTTCCGAAGAATGGGTTACGAATTCCTGAAGCATTTTTTAGGCACTTAAGTAGGACAGGCTTGAGCCTGTCGGGTTCTGCCGCGACACCCTGGACGAAAATCGATAGGCTCCCCCTCAAAACGTCTCGGGGTAAAAAAGCCTGTCCTACGCGGCCCACTCCGCCAATACTCGCGCGTAGGCCTCCGACAGTGCATCGATGACATCCGACGCGATCAGCGGGGCCTCTCCTACGCGCGAGGCGGCAATGTCTCCCGCCAGGCCATGCAGGTACACCCCCAGGCTCAGCACGCGCGCCCAATCCTCGACGCCGAATTGCGCCGTCAGCCCCGAGAGGATTCCGGTGAGGACATCGCCAGTTCCCCCCGTCGCCATTCCAGCGTTTCCTGTGGTGTTGATATACGCCTGCCCCGACGGCGTCGCCAGGATCGTGTGAAAACCCTTGAGGATCACGTGGGCGCGCCAACGGCCGGCCGCCTCGAGAGCCACGTTGAGCCGCCGCGCTTGCACTTCCTTCACGGTAATGCCCAACATCCGCGCCATCTCGCCCGGATGAGGCGTAAGCGCAAGGGCGGCGGCTTGGCGCTCGTTTAGCGAATCCGCCAGGCCGGCGAATGCGTTCAGGCCGTCGGCGTCCAGAATGATCGGGAGCTCCGTCTTGCCCACAATGTGGCGAATGAACTCCTGAGTCTCGCTCTGCATGGAAAGACCCGGGCCGACGGCCAGCACCGTTTTCCCGCCCACCATCTCCGCAAATTTTCCGTAGTCGAGGTTCCGAAGGCTTGCGGTTCCCACGTCCGTGGATGCGAGCGGCACCGTCATCATTTCTGGCAGTCCGGCGGCGACAACCGGCTGCGCCTCCCGCGGCGTGGCCACGGTGACGAGGCCCGCGCCCGAACGCAACGCACCGCGCGCCGCCAGAATCGCCGCGCCGGATTTCCCGAGCGATCCCGCAACGATGAGCGCGTGGCCGTAGGTGCCTTTATTCGAGTCGGGGTTGCGCTTGAGCGGCAACGCGCGAAACTCCGACGGCTCGATCCAGTGAATTTTCAAATGCGGATCAGACTCGAGCAATTCAGCCGGCGTGCCGATTCCCCGGACGATCAATTGGCCGCAACAGGACGAGTGCGGCAAAACCAATTGCCCCACCTTCGGCGCGGTCAGCGTGACGGTGAAATCCGCGTTCACCACTGGCCCGCCAAAATCCTCCATGTCGGAGGCTAAGCCCGAGGGCATGTCCACCGCGACCACGATCTTCTTGCCGCGGCTTTGCCGTCGCGCCGCGTTCACGTCCTCAATCACAGCCGCGAGCAGCCCCTCGACCGCTCCCCGCAGCCCGGTGCCCAGCAGCGCGTCGACGATCAGGTCCGCTTCGTCCAGCGCGGCGCGAGACGATTCCCATTCCTCCCGGCTTGTCACCACGCGCAATTCGCCCGTGCCGCGCTGCCAGCGCTTCAAATTTTCCGCCGCGTCTCCCTCCACCGAGCCGGGATTCGCAAAGAGATACACGCACGGCGTGGCGCCATAACCTTTCAGCACCCTCGCGGCCACCATTCCGTCGCCGCCGTTGTTTCCCTTGCCGCAAAGAACGACGATTTTGCGGCTCGCAACATCGCCGAACGTTTGCCGCAAAAACTCGGCAATGGCCGTCCCCGCGTTCTCCATCAATTGCAGCGCGGGAATGCCGTAGCGCTCCGTGGTAAGCCGGTCGGCCTCGCGCATCTGCGCCGCGGTCAGGACTTTCATGCGCGCCGCTCCTCGCCAGCCCCGGGGCGGGAAAATCGCATCACGATGACGGTCATGTCGTCCGCCTGCTCGGGCGAGCCGGACCATTCCTCCGCCGCCTGCATCATGGCCTGCGCCACGTCGTGCGTGGACGCCTCACGATTCTTCAGGGCCACGTCGGTCAGTCGCTCGGAACCGAATTCCTCGCCGTAAACGTTCTCCGGCTCGATCAGGCCATCGCTGTAGGCCACGAGCATCCCTCCGTGCTCGATTTCCACCGCGCCCTGCTGGTAGGGAACATCGTTAAAAAGCCCCACGACCATTCCGCCGATTTCGAGACGCCGTGCGGTTCCGCCGTTGATGTAAATCGGAGGTAGGTGGCCGGCATTCGTGTAATGGAGCTGGCGGGTCATCTCGTCGTATACGCCGATGAAAAGCGTGGCGTAACGTTCGCTGGAGGTATTGCGGAACAAGTGCAAATTCAGGTGCGAGACGATTTCGGCCGTGTCGACCGGCTCGGATGTGCTTCCCTCACGGCCGTTGCGATAGCGAAGCACATCGCTGCGCAGGGCCGCCTGCACGTTCGCCATCAAGAGCGCCGCGGAAATTCCCTTCCCGCTGATATCCGCAAGGGCAATCGCGAGCCGGGTGGGCGAAATGCGGATGAAATCGTAGTAGTCGCCGCTCACCACGCGTGCCGGCCGGCAGATCGCTTCGATTTCGATTCCCGGCAGGTTCGGCAGCGCGTGCGGAAAGAGCTGCTGCTGGACTTCGTGAGCGATGGACAACTCATTTTCGAGCCGCTGGCGCCGGCGCTGCTCTTCGATGAGCGTGGACACGGAATGCATCATCGAGTTGAATGACACACCGAGCGCGCCGAGTTGATCGCGATGCGGGATCCGCACGCGATAGGTGAGGTCGCCCTCCTGCACGTGCCGCGTCGCGGTATATAGGCTGTTCACTGCTGACGTGATCGTGCGCGTCATGATGATGCCGGTGGCGAGCGACCCGAGCTCGATCACCAGAAAAACTGCGCCCACCACCAGCAGAGCCGTCGCCGCCGCTCCTCCCAAATCTCCAAGCGGGCTGAACAGCCTCTTGTTCAAAAGCGAAGGCCGCGTGATGAACGTGGCGAATACCCGCGCGGCGCCGGACGGCCCCGGCTTTTGATTCGTGTCGAGTACATCCAGGCCCACGATTCCCGTGATGAGCTTGTCGAACACGTTCACGGCTCCGGGCACGGGCCGGTCCAGCGTCCCGATTTGGTCGAGGGATGCGTACCGCTGCGCATCGATCAGAATTGGAAAATCGGCGGCAGGTGTATTCGCCCCTTCCGGGCGCAACACGCTGAATTGGATCGGCCCAAGCTCCGGCGCGAGCGTATCGATAAACTCCGGCGTGATGGGAACCGTCGCGGAAACCACCACACGCCCCGAAGGGGTTGGCCGCGCGGCTACAGCGCGCAGGGCGAGTTGGCCCCCGCTGAAAACCAGGCCCCGGAAGCGATTCCCGCCGTACGCACCTTCCGACTTCAACAATTCCTCTCCCACGCCTGTTTCAATTTTGAGCCCGGGCAGTTCGGCCATGGCGTTTCGAATGTATGTCTTGGGGTCGACGGGCAAAGCCAGAGCCGCCGCGCTACGTCCTGACGTCGCTTCGACCGCGTAGGAGGTAGCCATGGCCGTGGCCACTACCCCGACGCGCTGTTCGCGCTCCTCCATCTCGGTGTAAATCACGTAAGAGCCGAGTTGCCAATAGAGCAGGTACGCCGCAAGCCCCGCCATCGCCAGGAGCAGCAGCACCGGCACGACGGCGATGAAAATATAGGCCGCCACGAGCCGGTTGCGCAGGCTCCAGAGCAGATGATCGCGCGACCAGATCCATCCGCGCACCAGCCAGTACATGCCCGCGCAAATTGCCAGAAAAAGCAGAAAGCCGGAATCGGGGATCCGCGGATGGAATTCGCGCAACCCGGAAAGCGTTCCGTAAAGCACGAGGATCGCGAGCGCAGCCCAGTCCACCTTGCTCATGCGTGCCCAGAAGGGGCGGCGCGGACTCGTTATGATCGTGGTGGCCATATCCAGGAGGAAGCGCTCCGCGGCAAACAAGCAGAATACTACGCCGGAAAACAAGATGGGAGACTACTACATTCGATGTCGGTGAAGTATTCTTCAGCGAAAGAAGAATTCCCCGACCCTGAAAGGCCGATCTACGAGCTATCGTATTGAAAAAAGGGCACATTTTTGAAAAATGCCGGCTCGTCGCCAGAATTGTCACCTTGCCCAGAAAACTCGATTGCGGGATTTTAGAACGGACGCTTAGTGCAGAAAGAGCCGACGCAGCACCTTCAGATCAGTAGATTTTTGAGCTGTGAATTTTTCGAAGACGTCCGCGAGCTTGGATGGGAGGCGGGAAACTGACAGGGCGTATTCCTTTTCATAGGCCGCACCGATTTCCGCTCCAAACACCTTCGTGAACCAGAGATGTGGATCGGGAAGCGCCATATCGGTTGTAAGTGACACGAGATTTGTTCCGTCGTGTTTCTTTGCGACTTTCACGGCATCTTCGAACTCGCGCTTGAGACCGCTCTCGGAGTCATCATATTTCAGTTGTGAGGAGACTGAGTTAGTGACAACTGTGTTCTGAGGAAGAATCGCGGACGAAACAAGTAGGAGACAGCCTGCGGTGAATAAGCATTTGGCTGGCGGTCGCATGATCTTCGCCTCGGATTTTTTGGGATAATCTTACTAATCAGCAATCGAGCTTCGAGGATCGTATCATAGGTTTATGTCTTGGAATTGCGTTTGATCTCAGGGGTTGCTGCTCACGCCCGCCGACAGCCCGCCACATGCTATTGTCTGGAATCTTCAGTTCTGGTCAAGCAACATGCCGATCGAGCGCATGATTTCCGGGGATTGCCAATCCTGCGGGCCGACGATTTTGCGCGCGAGGCGGCCCTGACGATCGATCAGATAAGTCTCGGGGAACATGGAGGTGCCGTAGTCCGTGGCCGTTTTCTTTGTGGCGTCGCGGTAGGTGGGAAACACGACGTGATTGTCTGCGAGAAACTTCTGATAGGCGTCATTGTCTTCATCGACGCTGACGCCCAGGACCACTCCGCCTTTTGCCGCGACGGCCTGCTGCAGGGTATTGAGCGAAGGCGTTTCTTCGAGGCAGGGCGGGCACCAGGAGGCCCAGAAATTCAGGATGACGACCTTGCCGCGCAGATCGGACAGGTGCGACGCGCCGGTGATCCGCAGGTCAAAATCCTTGGCGCGACGGCCCGCGAGGCTCGGTTCGCCTTGGCGATATGACGGAGCCGCAAAAGCGTAAAGGACCGCTGCAACGAAGATGAGAGCGATAGGACCTAAAATCTTGTGTTTCAATGTTCTTTCTCCACACCTATATAATACTCGCTTGAACCGCGTTCGCGCGAGCCGATTTGCCGTCTCTTTAACCCATGACTCCCCAAGTAACCGTCTCGGCGATCGTGCCTGCCCGCAACGAAGAGGCGACCATCGCCGACGCCGTTGCGTCGCTTGCGGCCCAGCCTGAAATCCAGGAAATCATTGTTATCAACGATCAGTCGACCGATGGAACCGCTGCCGTGCTTCAGCAGCTCTCGTCTGGAATCGCGCGGTTGCGCGTACTCGAAACGGAGAGTTTACCGGCCGGATGGGTGGGCAAGAACTACGCGGTTTCGCTCGGCGCAGCGCAGGCGACCGGAGACTGGCTACTCTTCACTGACGCGGATGGCGTGCACCTGCCCGGCTCGACGGCGCGAGCGCTGGCCGACGCGGAAGCGACGGGAGCAAGCCTCGTCTCCTATTCGCCCGAGCAGGAGACGCGCACCTGGTGGGAAAAAGCGCTGATCCCGTTCGTTTACACGCGCCTCGCGCACAGATTTTCCTATGCCGAAGTGAGCGATCCCAATTCACCCGCTGCGGCGGCGACTGGACAGTATTTTTTGATCCGGCGCGAGGACTATGAGCGGATCGGAGGCCATGCGGCGGTAGCCGGCGAAGTGCTCGAAGACGTGGCCCTGGCGCGGATTGCGAAGCAGACCGGAGTTCGCATCCATTTCGCCTCCGGATGCGGAATCATGCGCGTGCGGATGTATCGCACGTTCGGCGCGATGTGGCAGGGCTGGACGAAGAATTTGTTTCCCCTCATGGGAGGGACTGCGAGCGGGAAGTCGCGCGCCGTGGGGCGAGAGCTTTTTCGCGTCCTGCCTTGGATTCCTTTGTTGGTGCTTCCGCTGGCGCTATTGCATCTAACCTGGGGCGTGCTGGGGATAGCGCTTTTGGCGGGGCGGCACGCGGCTTACGCGGCGGACCTGCGCAGAAATCGGTTTCCAGCGAAGCTTGCTTTATACTACCTGCCCGGCGTTGCGCTGTACGCTGCAGTGCTGCTGAACTCGGAATGGCGGTATGTGCGGGGCAGCGTGGCTTGGAAGGGTCGGGAGTACCAGGTGGGGGGACGTGGCTCGTGATCCGCTTGCCCTGAGCGAACGCGAAGGGTGACCCACAATTTGCTACTCGTGACGGTCCGTTCAGCCGACTTTCACTGACAAGACTTAGCCATGGTTTATCTGACTCGAAAGATTGAATTTTCCGCTTCGCATCTTTACCACAACCCGGCGTTTTCAGCCGAGGAGAACCGGCGCGTCTTCGGAAAGTGCAACAACCTGCATGGGCATGGGCACAACTACGTTCTGGAAGTGACCGTGGCGGGCGAGCCCGATCCGGCGACGGGCATGGTTCTCGACCTGAAGGAACTGAAAGAGATCTTGCAGCGGGAAGTGACGGACCGGATGGATCACCGCTTCCTGAATTACGAGGTTCCCGAACTCGCCGGCCAGATTCCCACGTGCGAAAACATCGCGGCAGTTATCTGGCGGCTGCTCGAGCCGAAGATCACGCGCGGCCGACTGAATCGCGTGCGGCTCTACGAGACGCCCGACCTGTTCGTCGATTGCTATGGCGATGACAACGGCGCGGGCAACGGAACGAGCGTGGGCGCACGGGCGCCGTCGAAGGGCGCGCGATGAACCTCCAACTCTCTCGCCGGTACCGCTTTTCGGCTTCGCACCGCCTGCACAGTGAGCAACTCGGCGAGGAAGAGAACTGGCGCGTCTACGGCAAGTGCAACAATCCGTACGGCCACGGACACAATTACGTCGTGGAAGTGGCCGTTTCCGGCCCGGTGAATCCGGAGACGGGAATGATTGCGAACCTGGCCGATCTAGACGCGTTTGTCGAACGCGCAGTGATCGAGCCGTTCGACCACAAGTACTTGAATGAAGAAATCGCGGAATTTCGCGCGAGCGTGCCCACGACGGAGAATGTTTGTATCGAGATTTTCAACCGGCTGAGCCGCTTTCCCCAAGCGAGGCTGGAGCGCGTGCGCGTCGAAGAAACCGGCTCGAACAGTTTTGAATACTTAGGCGAACCTGCGGGAGCGACCCATGAGTGATGACACAAAACGAGTTGAAGAGTTGACGCTTTCCGAGTTGGACGGCGAGGAATCCCGGCCTTCCATCGCGAACGCGATGCGAAAAATTCTGGAGTCAATTGGCGAAGATCCGAACCGCGACGGGTTGCGGCGCACGCCTGAGCGTTTCGAGAAAGCCTTCCGGTTCCTCACGAGCGGCTACCAGCAGGACCCGGAAAAGCTCCTGAACGGCGCCATGTTCACGGTGTCCTACGACCAGATGGTGCTGGTGAAGGACATCGAATTTTACAGCCTGTGCGAGCATCATCTGCTGCCGTTTTTCGGCAAGTGCCACGTCGCGTACATTCCGGACAAGAAAGTCGTCGGCCTGTCAAAGATCCCGCGGCTCGTGAACATGTTCGCGCGACGGCTGCAAATTCAGGAGCGCCTCACCAACCAAATCGCCAACGCGATCCAGCAGAAAATTGCTCCGCTGGGAGTGGGCGTCGTGGTCGAAGGACGCCACCTGTGTATGGTGATGCGCGGCGTGGAAAAAGAAAATTCGCACACGGTGACGAGCGCCATGCTGGGCTCGTTCAAGGACAATCCCAAGACGCGCGAAGAGTTTCTCTCGCTCATCCACGATAAGTAGTTCTCCATGTTTTCTCTGTGCCCTCTGTGGTGAATGGTTCGCGCACAGACTGGAAGGCATAGTCGGGAGGGTGCGGCGGTCTCCCGGCCGCCAAGCCGTTCTTCAGCGGCTGAAAGCCGATCCATGCCAAGTTGGTACGGCCGGGCTTCAAGCCCGGCCCTCCAAAGCGAAACAATTGCGCGACACGCCGCGTTCGAATTGATTTTCACGAAAGAATAATTTTGCATGCATCGCTGGGGCTATGGTAGTCTCCTAGGGTCGAAGAGAAGACAAAATCGGGCAAAAAGTGGGTTGGGCGGAGAGGAAGACTTGAGAGAAGCGAAGTCAATGTTGATTGAGCAGTACCGGGCGCATGTGAAGGATACGGGCTCACCCGAAGTGCAGATTGCTTTACTGAGCGAACGAATCAACTACTTGACGACGCATCTCAAGGCACACCTCAAGGACCATGCATCCCGGCGCGGATTGATCATGATGGTCAACAAGCGCCGCCGTCTTTTGGATTATCTGAACCGTCGTGACCCGGATCGGTATCGCGAGATTGTTGAACGCCTTAGTTTGCGCAAGTAGTCGCCCGTCAGGGGCGGCAAAGTCGAGCCAACAACATCTCCCGATTTTTGCGGAGTTCCGCAGTTCTCTGGCGGCCCGAGGCATCAGCGCCCGGCCGCTTTTTTTATAGCCGGATTCCGTTCGCCGCTCGCAGTCGCTCCCCGTCGTTCTCTTCCACACAAACGGGAATTGCTTTTCCCGCATTCGAAGCCGCTCCGCGCGCGCTTGGCCCGATCGTTCGGGGCGCCGCGGACAAGCGAAAGGACCAAAGCTTATGTCCCAAGCCGCACCCGCACCCTATCAAGTTACCGTTGAAGTCGGCGGACGCACGCTGACGCTGGAAACCGGAAAAATTGCCAAGCAGGCCAATGGCGCCGTGCTGGCGCGCTACGGCGATACCGTCGTTCTCGTCACTGCATGCATGGATTCCAAGGCAAACGACCGGGATTTTCTGCCCCTTACCGTGGACTACCGCGAATACACCTATTCCGCCGGAAAAATTCCCGGAGGCTTTTTCAAGCGCGAGGGGCGACCGTCGGAGCGCGAAATTCTGACTTCGCGCATGATCGACCGCCCGCTGCGCCCGCTCTTTCCTGAAGCGTGGCGCAATGAAACGCAAATCGTCGCCATGGTGCTTTCGGCCGACAGCGAAAACGATCCGGACATGATCGGCATCACCGCGGCTTCGGCGGCGGCATTCGTTTCCGATCTGCCGTTCACGACGCCCGTGGCGGCAGTGCGCGTCGGCTTGGTCGACGGCAAGTTGGTCGCCAATCCCACCACCGCGGAACAGAAGACCAGCCTGCTGAACATCGTCGTGGTGGCGACCGAAGAAGCGATCGTGATGATCGAGGCGGGCGCCACGGAAGTCAGCGAAGATGCGGTCGCCGACGCTCTGGACTTCGGCCACCAGCAGATCAAGCAGATCATTGGGGCGATCCGCCAGCTGCATGACATGATCAAGCCCAAGAAAGCCACCGTCGCGCCGTTGGCATTTGACGAGGCGCTGGCCAAGGAAATCGAGCAGAAATACGGCGCGAAGCTGCACGACGCGCTCGACACCAAGAAACATCCCAAGAAAGAAAGCTACCACCTGATCGACGAGGTCAAGAAGGAGATCAAGGCGTCGATTCCGGAAGAGGACGAAGAGAAGATCGCTCTGGCGATGCGCGCTTTCGAGCGCTTACGCGAGCAATACTTCCGCGAGGACATTCTAGTGCGGGGACGCCGGCCTGACGCGCGCGCCTTCGACGAAATCCGCGACATCACCTGCGAAGTGGGTGTTCTGCCGAGGGCGCACGGCTCGGCGCTGTTCACCCGCGGCGAAACGCAGGCTCTTGCAACCACAACTCTCGGCACCAAGGAAGACAAGCAGCGGCTCGATCTGCTCTTCGAGGAAGAATCGTTCAAGCGGTTCATGCTGCATTACAACTTCCCGCCGTTTTCCGTCGGCGAAGTGAAATTCCTGCGCGGCCCCGGCCGGCGCGAAATCGGCCACGGCGCATTGGCTGAACGTGCGCTTTTGAATCTTCTTCCGCCCGAGACCGACTTCCCCTACGCCATGCGGCTCGTTTCCGACATCATGGAATCGAACGGCTCGTCCTCTATGGCCACGGTGTGCGGCGGCTCACTGTCTCTGATGGATGCGGGCGTGCCGATAACGTCGGCGTGTGCCGGCATTGCGATGGGCCTGGTGATCGAGGGCGAAAAGCACGCGATCCTCACCGACATCGCCGGAGCGGAAGACCACTACGGCGACATGGACTTCAAAGTCGCCGGCACACGCGCCGGAATCACTGCGCTGCAAATGGACATCAAGGTTGGCGGCGTCAGTGTCGGCCTGATGCGAAAAGCACTCGAGCAGGCTCGCCGCGCGCGTCTGCACATTCTGGACATCATGGACCAGACTATTTCCACGGCCCGGCCCAAGATGTCCGTCTTCGCGCCGCGCCTCTATCAATTGCAGATTCCCACGGACAAGATTCGCGACCTGATCGGCCCCGGCGGCAAGAAAATTCGAGCGATCATCGACGCGACCGGAGTCAAGATCGACGTCATGGACGACGGCAAGGTGCACGTCTTCGCCAACAGCGGCACGGCGGCGGACTCGGCCCTGCAGATGATCCGCGAAGTCACGGCGTCCGCCGAAATCGGCAAGACGTATCTTGGCAAAGTCGTACGCCTCGCGGAGTTCGGCGCGTTCGTCGAACTTTTCCCCGGCACGGACGGCCTGCTGCACATCAGCGAAATCGCCGAGCAGCGCCTGCGCGACGTGCGCGACGCGCTGAAGCTGGGCGACCAGGTCCTCGTCAAGGTGCTTGCCATCGAAGGCAACAAGATTCGCCTCTCGCGCAAAGCAGTCCTGCGCGAGCAGCGAGAGAAGCAACAGAAGGAAGCGGCGGGCGGCGGGCAGGGCTGAGAAGCGGTGACTCGCTTGCCCTGAGTCCACCTCAGGCGGACGAAGGGTGACCCGCGACCCTCACCCGCGGGGTCCGACCGGATCTTTTGTCTCAGCAAGGAATGAAAAAAACGGGGAGGCGAATCATCGCGTCCCCGTTTTTGTTTCATGCCTTTGCCGACCGCTGTGTCTCCCGATACCGAACAATGGGCCGCTTACAGGCCGGTCATTTTCTCCAAGCGTTCGGGGTAGCGAGATCCTTCCACCTTGATTTCCGCCGCGGCGGCGTCGATCTCCCGCAGGTCTTCGGGCGTCAGCTCGATCGATGCTGCTCCGATGTTCTCTTCCAGACGATTGAGCTTCGTCGTGCCGGGAATGGGGACGATCCACGGCTTTTGCGCGAGGAGCCAGGCGAGTGCGATCTGAGCGGGAGTCGCGTTCTTGCGCTTCGCAATCTTGCCGAGCAGGTCGATGACAGCCTGGTTTGCCTTGAGAGCGTCGGGCGCAAAGCGAGGCAGCCCACTGCGAAAATCGGAGCTCTCGAATTTTGTGTTCTCATCGATCTTGCCCGTCAAGAAACCCCTGCCAAGTGGGCTATAAGGCACGAAGCCGATCCCGAGTTCTTCGAGCGTGGGTATTACTTCCTGCTCCGGCTTCCTCCACCACAGCGAGTATTCGCTCTGCAGCGCGGTGAGCGGCTGGACCGCGTGGGCGCGGCGAATCGTCTTCGCGCCTGCCTCGGAAAGTCCGAAGTGCTTGACCTTTCCGGCTTGAATCAGTTCCTTCACCGCGCCGGCGACATCCTCGATAGGCACGTTCGGGTCAACGCGATGCTGATACAGCAGATCGATGCTCTCCACCCCAAGCCGCTTGAGTGAGCCCTCGACGGCCTGCTTGATCCGCTCGGGCCGGCTGTTGACCCCGGGCACTCCTGGGCGATTGTCGCTGCCTGCCAGATCGAACCCGAACTTGGTGGCGATCAAGACTTTGCCGTGGTACGGCTGAAGCGCCTCGCCCACGAGTTCTTCGTTGATGAATGGACCGTAGACTTCGGCGGTATCAAAGAACGTGATGCCGCGGTCCACTGCGGCATGGAGAAGATCGGTCATCTCCTTCTTGTCTTTGGGCGGGCCGTAGGAAAAGCTCATTCCCATGCAGCCGAGCCCGATGGTCGAGACCTCCAGATTGCTTTTCCCGAGTTTGCGCTTTTTCATTGCTTCTCCTTGCGAACCAATCGGCGGGTTAAAGGTGGCCGCACGTTTACTTTAGATGTTTGCGGCATCGAGACCTCCGAGGACGAATGACGAAAAATCAGGGCTTAGTCATACAGCGTTTGATGACGAAACGCCAGACTGGTTTCAACATTGCCAAAAGGGGTTTGTAGGGGACTTGCGTCAGGATCAGCGGCATTCAGAGCGCGCTGGAAAGCTCCTGGCCGTTGGCGAAGACAATCTTGTTGAGATGCATCGTGGGTTTGCCGTCCTTGGCGGGATTGCCGATCGCCGTGATTTCGTCGCCATACTTCAGCGTGTCTCTTTTCCAGCCGGCTCTCGACAACATGGCTAAGGCGCCCAATTCGATGCTCCACTTTTCAACGGCGCCTCGTTCGTTTTTCACATCCATATAAATGTAGGCATGGGGATTGGTCCAGTCGAAGCCCGTTACGGTTCCCTTGACGCTGATTGAGCGGGTCGTGTCGAACCAGGACACAAACCCGTGATGGGCGGACGTCGATGGCACCAGTAAAAGCAACAGAAAAATAGCGCCAGCGGGTAAGGCCAGCAGATTCTTCCTCATTGCGATCCCTCGATTTCATGCGCGTTCATTTTCCCTTGTACGTGTACTTGTTATTTTCTTCGCAGACGTATTCATGAATCTCCCAGTCCGGCTTTAATTTGTAGACTTGCCGAGCCGTGATGGGTTTCGTGTAAGCCATGGGATCGTCGATTGTGAATTCGTCGACGAGGGTCTCGTGGTCACTGCGCCGGATTCGCTCCACAACGTGCAACGCTTCGGTGTGGGGGATTGCGCCGCCGTCGAGCCAGGTTTTGTCGTTGAAACCGATCGTGTCCACAACGAGCGTGTCGCCCTCCCATTTTCCGACCGAGTCACCCGCATAACTTGGATCTAAATCTTTGGGGTGTTGCCGACCGATATGGATTTGCCGCAGGACCGATGTTCCCTCGTGAATAATGAGCACGACCGCGGGCGCTTGAAAAATTTCCATCGGGTAAGGCACAGATATCATGAACCGCGGCACGCCCTCCGGTAGACAGGCCAGATTGGGGTCGTCGGTCTGAGGATTGGCCGCCCTCAATTTCATCTCCGCCCAAGGTTGCAAAGGCGCGCCTCCCTTCGGAAACAGGATCGGCTGAAACTTTTCCACCAGCCAGACCCCGGAAATATCGGGCGCCGAGCCTGGGTGTGCGGCCTCTTGGCCGCGGGGCGCTGGAGAGAGCGCCAGCATCGCCACTACGGCCGCGGCAGAAACCATCAGGCGGTTCAGCACCGGAGAGCCCTCCTTGGCACTGGCTTGGTCGCGTGAGATCGGCGACAAAGTACCACTCTAGATCGTGCATTGGAATCAATTTCGGTCCACGAAAATCCCGGACATTCGGGTAGGAGATCGACAAGACCTGTGGATACGAAGTGGGATGAAGCGCGAAGAGCCGCGAATGGTAAAGCGGGCGCCTTGACACTCAGCCGCCAGTTTTCCTAGACGCGCCTAATACTTGCTCCGACAGCCGCCAGCTTTTCCTCGATGCGCTCGTAGCCGCGATCGATGTGATAGACGCGGTCGATGAGGGTTTCGCCTTCCGCGACGAGGGCGGCCAGGACTAGTCCCGCGCTGGCGCGCAGGTCCGACGCGAGTACGCTGGTTCCGGCGAGCTTCGACGGGCCGTGGACTACGGCGCGGCGGCCGTCGACGGAAATATTCGCGCCCATGCGGATCATTTCACTGGCGTGCAGGAAGCGATTTTCAAAGATCGTTTCGGTGACTACCGAAGTTCCTTCGGCCTGCGTGACAAGCGCCATGAATTGCGCCTGCATGTCCGTGGCGAAGCCGGGATATTCCTCCGTCAGTACGTCGGCGGCGCGAAGTTTCCGCGCGCCTCGAACATGCAATTTCCCGTGACCGGCTTCGCGGATTTCAACGCCGGTCTCGCGCAGCTTGGCGATCACCGAAGTGAGGTGCTCCGGCTCGCAACTCGTGAGTTCGAGATCGCCGTTGGTGATCGCTCCGGCCACGAGAAACGTTCCCGCCTCGATGCGGTCGGGAATAACGGCGTGCTTTGCGCCGTGTAGCCTTTCTTTTCCGCGCACGCGAATCGTGGGCGTTCCCGCGCCCTGGATGTCCGCGCCCATTTTTACGAGCAGTTCCGCGAGATCACCAATCTCGGGCTCGCGCGCCGCATTCTCGATCAGTGTTTCACCCTTGGCGAGCGCTGCGGCCATTAAAATATTTTCCGTCCCCGTCACGGTAATCTTGTCGAAGAAGACGCGTCCGCCAGGCAAGCGGCCGCCGCGCGGCGCTCGCGCTTCCACATAGCCATGCGACATGCCGATTTCCGCGCCCATTTGCTCGAGGGCTTTCAAATGCAAATCAACGGGACGCGCGCCGATCGCGCAGCCGCCGGGAAGCGAAACGCGCGCATGGCCCGTACGCCCGACGAGCGGCCCGAGCGTCAGGATCGAAGCCCGCATCGTCTTCACGAGCTCGTACGGCGCCTCTGCGGCGCCGTTGATTTGCTCCGCCTGAATGACCATCGCTGTCGGCGGAATCGCGGGCGTCTCGACCGCTGCGCCGAGGTGCGCGAGGAGGCGGCCCATGGTGATGATGTCGCGCACGCGCGGAATGTTATCGAGCTCGACGCGGTCGCTCGTCAGGAGAGCCGCCGCCATCGCGGGCAGCGCGGCGTTTTTCGCGCCGCTGATGCGTACCGATCCTTTGAGCGGCCTTCCGCCTTCGATGACGAGCTTATCCATGCGATTTGTGGAAGCTGCCTGCGATTGTTTTGGCGCGGTTAAGTGCGTTGTGGACATGTCCGTGGGTATCGCGCAGCAGGCGTTTGGCCTGTTTCGCGCTTGCTCCTGTCTTCAATATTATGAGGGCGGCGGCGAGGTTGTGTCCGGATTGACGCAGGGCGCGTGTCGATTCGGCCACGCCCGCTCCGGAAGCCTCCATCAGGATTCGCAAGCCTCGCGCCTGCAACTTGCGATTCGTCAGGGCCACGCCGATCATCCAGTGGTCGTAGACGCGGCCGAGGCGAATCATCGTGGCGGTAGAGAGCATGTTGAGGACCAATTTTTGGGCCGTTCCGGCCTTCATGCGTGTCGAGCCGGTGATGGCTTCCGGGCCGGTCCTAGTCACGATGCTGATTCGCGCCAGTTGTGTGATCGGCGTTTTTGGATTTGAGGCAATGCCGATCGTGACCGCGCCTCTTCGCTTTGCGAACTCGAGCGCACCCAGCACGTAAGGTGTCGCGCCGCTTGCCGCGATTCCTACGACGGCGTCTTTTGCGCTGATGCCACGATTCGCTAAGTCGCGCCCGCCCTGGGCGCGATTGTCTTCCGCGCCTTCGACCGCATGCGTGAGCGCGCGGCGGCCTCCGGCGATCACGGCTTGCACCAGGCGCTGCGGCGTACCGAACGTAGGTGGAATTTCCGCCGCATCCAGCGCCGCGAGACGGCCGCTCGTTCCCGCGCCGACGTAAAAGAGACGCCCTCCGCGCTGAAGCGCCGCGCTGATGGCGTCAATCGCCCGCGCAATCCCGGGTAGCGCGGCGTGCACGGCGCGCACCACGGAGGCGTCTTCGCGATGAATCGCGCGCAGAATCTCAGTGGTGGATTTGGTGTCGATCCCGCGTGTCCGCGGATTTCGCTGTTCGGTTGCTCTCAGGCGGCGCATTTCACGTGGCGCAGGCTTCCAGCCTGTGGGGGTTAGTTACTGCAAGAACGATCATGCCCTGACCAAACCCCACAGGCTGGAAGCCTGCGCCACTTGATCTTCGCACGACCTCGGACGATTGTGTCGCAGGGATTCTCCGGGAATCACTCATTCAGTTAGTGCCAACGGAGGTGATCGGAGGTCCTATTTCGCTGCTGAGGTGAGTCCGAGCGCCTCGATCACGGCGTCGTGTACGGCGGGGCGCACAGCCGTGATCTTGTCATTTTCGCGCGTGGGATAGACGCGATTCGTCAGCAGGATAACGAAAAGCTGGCGGTCCGGATCGATCCAGATCGAAGTGCCTGTGTAACCCAAATGCCCGTAACTGTGCAGAGAAAAGTAGCGGCCGCTCGAGGAATTCGGCGTCGGGACCATCCATCCGAGCGTCCGGGTATTTCCCGAAACTGTTTCAGCAGCGGTGAATTGCGAAATGGTTGCGCCGGTGAGCAGGCGGTGATGGCCGTAGATTCCGCCGTTGAGCATCATCTGGCAAAACGTGGCGAGGTCGCCCGCGGTCGCAAACATACCGGCGTGTCCGGAAGCGCCGCCCATGGCAAACGCGTTTTCATCGTGCACCACGCCGTGAACAAGCCGCTTCCGAAAAGTCGTGTCATTTTCGGTTGGGGCAATTCGATCAATCAGATTCTTCGGCGGGTTGAACATCGTGTTCGTCATCTCCAGAGGCGCGAAGATCCGTTCCCGCGCCAATTGATCCACGGTTTGTCCGGTTGCGCGCTCGAGAATTTCACCGAGCAAGATGAAGCCGAGGTCGGAATAGAGGGTCTTCGTGCCAGGTGCGTATTCGAGAGGCTCGCGGCATATCGCGGCGATGAACTCGCGCTTCGAGCGGAGCGAAAGGAAATATTCCTTGTGGGCGGGCAAGCCGGAGGAATGCGTTAATAAATTCCGGACCGTAACCGTCTTGCGCCAATCGGGATTGGGGCCGTCGTTCCATTCGGGCAGGTAGCGCGACACCGGAAGATCCAGCCCGATTCGTCCCGCTTCCACTTGCATGGCAAAGAGCGTCGCCGTCACGACGGGCTTCGTCAGCGAAGCCGCGTCGTACATCGTGTCCACGTTGATGGTCGGCGAATTCGCGTCGTACGTTTGCCGGCCGAATTCGTGCACGATCAGTTCACCTTTGTAGCCGACTGCCAGGATGCCGCCCGGAAAGGCATGGTCGTTAACGGCCTGCCCGAGCACGTCATAGGCGCGTTGCAATTTTTCTTCGTCCTGTGAACTCGCCTCGCGCAGCTCCATGGGATTTGCGGCGAGGTCGAGCCCCGCACCCAGCGCCGCAACGCTGGGCACATGCACCGGCAGGCGCCCTCCGACCGCAGTTTGCCCAAAGAGCGCGCGGCCCATCGCCCGCTGCGCGATTTCTACGGTGCTGAATGCTGCGATCCACGTCTTCGCGGAAGGGAATCGCTCCGCGAGATAGGGACTGCCGAAGCAGGCAACGACTACGGGCTTTCCCGAAGCGAGTAGCCGGTTCACGACCGCTACTTCATCGTCTGGCAGCCCGATACTCCCTTTGCGGTCCGCGACTCGCACGAAGATTGCGGCGATCGCAACATCGTAAGAGTCCGGCGAGGGAAGCTTCACGGTATCCGCGCGAACGAAGCGCGTATCCATGCGCATGGTCGCTAGCGAATCGACACGCCACCGAATTTCGTTTTCGAGATTCCCGGCAGGGAACGGATCGCTGTCGCCCGAGACCGCGACGAGCAAGACGCGCTGCGGCTTTGTCGCGTCGAGCGGGAGAATGTGCTGATCGTCGCGCAGGAGCGTGATGCCACGGTCAGCGATATCCAGCGCCGAGCTGTCATATTCGGGCCGGTCAAAATCGCGCGCGAGGGCGTCGAGGTCCACCAGCTTCGATTTGTTCAAGCCGAGCTTGGCCTTGGCGCGAAGAACCCGCGTGACGGATTCGTCGATCCGCGCCATCGGAATACGTCCCGAAGCGACGGCATCGCGCACGGCCTGCAACGCCGCGTCCAGCACAGGCGGCACGAGCAAAATATCAGAGCCCGCGAGGATCGAGCGCACGGCGACCTCGCCGGGTGGATACCGGACGGTCACGCCGCCCATGTCGAGCGCATCGGTAACCACCAAGCCGTTGAAGCCCATCTCCCCGCGCAGGAGGTCGGTGGTGATTTTGCGGGACATTGTTGCAGGCACGTTCGGATCGGGCTCCAGGACGGGAACGGCAAGGTGCCCTGTCATGATCGAGCCTGCGCCTGCGGCAATGGCGGCGCGGAAAGGCGCGAGCTCCACTCGATCGAGGTGCGCGCGATCGACGGTCACAGTGGGAAGGTCGAGATGCGAATCCGTGCTCGTGTCGCCGTGGCCGGGGAAATGCTTCGCGGTGGCGAGGCCGCCGTTTTCCTCGACGCCGCGCACGAACGCCGCGACGAATTCCGAAACTCGCGCGGGATCTTCCCCGAACGAGCGCGTGTTGATGATCGGGTTTTCCGGATTGCTGTTGACGTCCGCATCCGGCGCGAAGACCCAGGGCACGCCCGCGGCTTTCGCTTCGAGCGCGGTAATTTTCCCCATGGTGTAGGCGTCTTCAGGGCGTCCCGTCGCTGCGACCGCCATGTTATGCGGAAACGCGGTGCCTTCGTCGATGCGCATACCCGTGCCGCGCTCGAAATCCGCGCCGACGAGCAGCGGAACTTTCGCGTGTTTCTGCAACGTGTTGATCAGGATCGCGGTGGGATAAACCTGGCTGCGCTCGGCGATACCGAGCGGCGAGCCCTGCGTCTGAATGGCAAACGAACCGATGTGCTTTTCCTGGACATCGCGAAGAAGATCGGTATAGTCTTGGCTCTCCGTGGAAAGAAACGAGCCGTAGACCCAAACCGCAAAGAGCTGCCCAATTTTTTCGTCGAGCGACATCTGTTTGAGCGTTTGCGCGACCCAGCGCTCGCTCTCGGCGGAAAGTTTTCCGGACTTCGGCGCGGCCGGCGCTCGCGGAGATTTTTGTGTGCGGCTCGTGGTGGCCATCAAGAGGAGTACAAGCAGCAGCGGCCAGCGGGTTACGCTACGCATCGCGCGGATTCCAGATGGGTCGCCCGCATGCTGATTCATATATAGCATCCGCTTCCGGGCGCGGCAAATAAGATTGGAACCACGGATGCACACGGATTAACACGGATGAAAGCCATGTGGAATCCACAGATGAACACAGATCAACACTGATTGAAAGCTACTGCTACTTTTCATTGGAGAATCGAGTTATGAGACGAGTTCTTTTTGCGTTCTTTGCGGCGTTCGTTCTGCTGAGCGTGTCGGTGGTGGCTCGCGCGCAGAGTGAGGTTACTTTGATTGCGCCCGGTGGGATTCGGGCGCCGATCGAGCAGCTCATTCCGAGCTTTGAGAAGAAGACGGGGTACAAGGTGAATGCGACGTTCGGTTCCGGCGGCGGAACGAAGCAGCAGGTGATTCGCGGCGATGTTTTCGACGTGCCCATCGTGCAGCCGCCGCTTCCGGAAGTGATCGCTTCGGGCAATGTGGTAGAAGGCACTGCGACCCCGCTCGCTTCGGTGGCCGTGGGGATTGCGGTGAAGAAGGGTGCGCCGAGGCCGGATATTTCCTCGACGGAAGCCGTGAAGAAAATGCTGATCAACGCGAAATCCATCGTCTGTCCCGATGCGGCGACGGGGGCCGCGGCCGGTGTCACGATCAACGAAATGCTGAAAAGGCTCGGCATCGACGATCAGGTCGAGCCGCACCTCAAGCGCGTTCGAGGCACAGGAGCGGGCGGCGCGGGCGGTGGCACGATGGTTTCGGGAATGGTTGCGAACGGCGAAGCGGAGATCGGCATGACGTTCATCAGCGAAATGACCGATCCGGGCATCGATATCGTCGGCATGCTGCCGAAGGACACTTCGCCGCGCACTCCCCTCGTCGGTTTCATCTCAACTCGCGCGAAAAATCCAGAGGCAGCCAAAGCGCTGCTCAAGTTCCTTTCCTCTCCTGAAGCAGCGGAAGCGTACAAGGCTGCGCGTATGGAACCCGCCAAGTGAGTGACGGTTGGAGTTTGTGGACTATCGCTCTTGGGATATAGCGCGAGAGGAAAGTTTACGACTTCGGTTTGGTCGGACGCTCGTGAAGCTCGTCTCGAGACGCGGGACGTACCCGCCCAAGCTCAGTGGGTTTCGAGAGCCGAGCCAGGGCACGTTTTCGAGCCCGCGCATACGCCTTCCGCTCCCGCGATGTTTGTGATTGTGACCTGCTTGTAGAGTTCTTCTTCGTTGCCAAGGCAGTTGCACCAGATGAAGGCCGTACCAACCAGCCCGGTTGCGGTCTTGGACTTCTTTTCAACCACGAAGGCTCGCGCTTTGACCGCTGTGCTGCTATCATGGCCATAATAGCCACAACGGTGAGGTATCGGTGATGCGCAGCGTGAATGTAGCAAGGTTGAAGAATCAGCTCAGCAAGTTTCTGACCTACGCCAAGAACGGCGAAGAGGTAGTGATCCGCGAACGCGATCTGCCGGTCGCGAAACTCGTGCCGTTCTCGGCAGAAGACGCGGATAGTCACGAGTTACTGCTCGCGGCGGCGGGCAAGCTAAGGCTTCCCAGCACTCGGCTCAACCTAAAGGAGTTTCTGAAAATGCCGGCTCCCCGGGTTGCGGGCCGCAAGGCGATTCGCGCCCTTTTGTCCGACAGAGAAGAGGAATGAAGAAGGCGACAGCGTTCTGGGATGCCAGCGCGCTAGTGCCGCTTTGTGTCCACGGATTCGCGACCCCAGCCGCCGTGACCCGCCTGAAGGAACTCTCACCGGTGGTCTGGTGGGGAAGCATCGTGGAAATTCAGAGCGCCATTTGCCGGCTCAAGCGGGAAAACGTGATCACGGACGCCGGCAAGAATGCGGCGGTCGCGCGGCTCGAAACGCTAAGCCGGAGTTGGAGGGAAATAACGCCCGGTGACAAGCTTCGCGAATTAGCCCTCGACCTGCTCGGCAACTATCCGTTGAGGGCGGCGGATGCCTTGCAGCTTGCTGCCTCGCTCACTTGGTGCGATGAGCGCCCCACGAGACGAGACTTTGTTTGTGCGGACAAGAGATTGTCGGGGGTAGCGCGGTCAATCGGTTTCGCGGTTGTGGACCTTTCGTAGGAGATGCACCGAGGCATGAACATTCACCAAGCGAACGCGAGCTACGAAAAATGGGTGGCTCGGTGCATTCCATTGGACCGTCCAGCCCTCTCGTTCAAGCATCGGCAGATGGCGCTTGATCTCTTTCTCTTCTTTCGCGCGACGTTTTACCGCTGGGCGCAGATTTGGCGCGAGGTTGCCGCGGATGCCGCGAGCGCGCCCTCCTTGCTGGCTGTCGGCGATCTCCACGTCGAAAATTTCGGAACCTGGCGCGACATCGAAGGGCGGCTCATCTGGGGCATCAATGACTTCGACGAAGCGTACCGGATGCCCTATACGATCGACCTCGTGCGCCTCGCCGCAAGCGCTCATGCAGCCGTCTTCGAGGAGCATCTGACGATCAAGCCGCGCGACGCGAGCGATGCCATTTTGGAAGGCTACCGCGATGGGCTAAAAGAGGGTGGCCGCCCGTTTGCGCTGGCGGAGAATCACCGCTGGCTGCGCAAAATTGCGCTCAGTCGCCTGCGCGACGCGACCGCGTTCTGGAAAAGATTGGAGCGGCTGCCAAAATCGCCGGTGCGCCTGCCGCGCGAAGTCGAGGCGGAGCTTCGCAAACTTCTTCCCGACCACTCCTTGGCGTGCCGGAAGAAGAGCCGCAGGGCCGGCCTTGGCAGCCTGGGGCATACGCGTGTCGTACTGCTCGGGCAGTGGCACGGGTGTTACGTCGCGCGGGAGGCCAAGCAGCTGACGCCGTCGGCGTGCATTTGGGCGCAAGGCAAACCTGCAAGAGGGCCGATTCACTACGGCAAGATTCTAGATAGCGCCGTGCGCGTGCCGGACCCCTTCGTGCGACCCTATGACGGCTGGCTGCTGCGCCGCCTGGCCCCGGACTGCTCGCGCATCGAAGTGGCCTCGCTCCACGCGAGCCGCGACGAGGAACGCCTGCTCTATTCCATGGGCTGGGAGACCGCGAACATCCATTTCGGCACGCGTCGAGCCATCACCGCGATCAAGCGCGACCTCGCCAAACGCCCCAGCAACTGGCTGAACAAAGCTGCCAAAGCTATGCTCCGCGCGACTGAGCGCGACTGGCGCGAATGGAAAAGCAAATGATGGCAGCGAAATCGGACTGTGCCGATTTCATCGTGGCTCACGAACAGGTCCACGAACTCCACTACCGGCGCGGCCGCACCCCAGAATGCCCGTCGAGAAAGCGCCGGCGCGCTTACGACCCGTTCTTCCACGCGCGGCCCATAAATCGAGCCGGCTCGCCTGAAAGTACGTGCAGGGCTCTAGCGAGGTTGCGGGCGCGAGCGTCCGCCGAATTGAGGCGGGAGAAGTACCGGAGTATCTCCTTCTTACGGCTCGGGATTAGCGCTGTCCAATTCTTCATGGCTTGCGGATTCCCGCCGAGTGCCTGCTTGAACCATTTCGGCATCGGATGCTGAGGGCCATTTCGATAGCCTGGGTCAAAATCGATCTCTATGCGCACGCGATCTCCCACTACCGTGCCGGATGCCTTCCGAATCTCACCATGCAGGTATAGATAAAAGCTTCCGTTACCCACCGGCATCATGTTGATGCGCCACGCGTTTCCGGGTTTGCCGTTTATGCGAACTCGAACCGGAAGGGGCTTGCGCCAGCCAGGCTTGATGGCCTTCGCTCGGGAAGCGCTTACGAGGATGAAAGGGTTGACGCCGCGAATTTTTATGATCGCGCTGAATCCCGTTGTCACGGAAACCTCGAATGCGCGTCTAGATGCTCACAGTTGAACGCAGCGCCCCGTTTCCGCCGCACGATTCTTGTGTTAGGAATCCCAGCCGATCGATCCGCTCGTCTTGATGTAGGCCACGCCGTGCCGAAATTGGCCGTCCGGCAAGACGCGACAATAGACGACATTGGCAAGCAGAAAAATATTGTTGCTGAACTTCGTGTAAGGAACCGCGGCTTCGAAGCGCGTGCCCTCGGGGTACTCCTTGGGGCTGACGAACCGGAAGCCTCCCTTGGATATGTCCTCGCACGTCACGATCGCCTCGATGCCCGAGTATCGTACGCACGCGGCAGCCTTCATGGCCATCCGTCTTGTCTTGCGCCGGTCCTCTTTCGGCTGCTCGGCGACCGGCGTGGGGCTCGAAGCGGCTTCCGGAGCGTCGCTCGGCTTGACCCGAGTTTTCCGGCGCTGCGTCTCGCGCCAAATTCTCGGGGACTTGCACTTTTCGCAGGCGCGCGTCAATTCCCGCGCCGCTTCGAATATTTCCAGTTCGATTCCCGAAACGGAGACTGTGGACACAGAGTGGCAAGCGCCGCATTCGAGTGTTACCGTACGCGACCGCCCGGCGGGAACAGGAATGTGCCAGAGCTTGCTCGGGGGATTTACAAAAACCAACCCATAAACCTGTCCGTCCTGGCCGCCCGTATTGCTTCGAATATGGCCCAGCACGGTTGCGAGCGTTTCTACGTTCGTCTCCGGGTTGCGCACGATGACTTCGGACTCCGGCGCCAGCTTGGTCGTCAGACGGACCGAGACGCCGTTCGGATAGATGGTCAGGGTTTGCCCGTCCTCGAAGAATTGCTGGCCGAACACATCGGAGCCAATGACTTCAACGGCCATCGCGAGCTTGGCGGGGGGCATCGCCATGGAATCTACTTAGGGATTTTCCTCGTTCTACTCTTGCGCAGGAGATCTAGACATAAATGCCGATTAGAAAAGGGGAACCGTGGGCCTTTACAACAGGCGCTATTCTAGCATCCGGCCCGAGACGCAGCCGTTCGCGCGTCAATCCCCGATGCGTAAGGGTCACCCGTCGGGTGGTTTATTCCTGCCCGCCATGGGTCTTGGTCGCGCTTTCTGGTTTGCGAGGTTTAGCGGAAAGCTGTACTATCGCGCTCAACCGGGCATTTCGTCGCAGAGGCCCGCCGCGTTTCGCCGCGATATAAGCGGGGATTTCGTGCCTGCATCGTACAAGATCGACAAAGCTCGCCGCTTCGTTTTGAGTACAGGAACGGGTTTCCTCAGCAAAGAGGACGTCCTGGGTCACATGGATCGGATCTCCGCCGATCCGGAGTTCGATCCGACTTTCTCCCAGCTCCTGGACTTCACGAATGTCACGGAAGTGGGATTCGGCCCGGATGACGTCCGCCAATTCGCGGAGAGAAACATATTCTCGTCTGGCTCCCGCCGTGCTTTTGTCGTGCAGAACGATCTGCATTTCGGACTCGCCCGAATGTTTGAGATACATCGCGAATTGAGAGGAGAGACCGGGATTGCCGTGTTTCGGAGCATGGAGGAGGCCATGGACTGGATCGCGGTCGGGAACCTCGCGTCGTAAGCCTCAGCCCACCCCGTGACCCCGATGGGGCTACCGGGATGCCCGTTTCAAATCGATATGAAATCCTGATTCTAGGGTAGAATCTTCGTCCTGAAGATCGCTCTGCCACGCCGCCGGGCATTTTCCTCGCGTATCCGATTGCCGTTACGGCGAAGCTGACCGCCGCGGCTTTTGCCGCGGAACGAAGCACCTACCAGGTTGTAGGCTGAAAAAATCAATGATTCGTTTCGGGAAAAGTTGACCGATGCCGATCACCAAACTTCTGGCGCTCAATCGCGGTGAAATCGCGATCCGTATTTTTCGTGCCGCCAATGAACTGAAAATCCGCACCGCAGCCGTCTATTCCGACGAAGATCGCCTGAGCCTGCATCGTTTCAAAGCTGACGAGGCCTATCTTATCGGCGAGGGCAAAGGGCCGGTCCAGGCCTACCTCGACGTCGAAGGAATCGTAGCGATCGCGAAAGAGCGCAGCGTTGACGCCATCCATCCCGGGTACGGCTTTCTCTCCGAGAATCCGGCGCTGCCGCGCGCCTGCGCTGCGGCAGGAATTACCTTCATTGGCCCGAGTGCGGATCTCCTGGATTTGCTGGGCGACAAGACGGCGGCGCGGCGCCTCGCGCAAAAGGCCGGCCTGCCGGTCGTGCCCGGGACGGACGAGCCAGTCACCCAGAAGGATGACGCGCAGAGCATTGCGGACAAGATCGGTTATCCCCTGATCGTCAAAGCGGCGTTTGGCGGCGGCGGGCGCGGCATGCGGGTCGTGCAAAGCGCGCAGCTGCTTCCGGCGGGTCTGCAGGAAGCGCGCGCCGAGGCGGGGGCTTCGTTTGGCAACGACGCGGTGTTTCTCGAGCGCTACATTCGGCGCGCGCGGCACATTGAGGTGCAGATCCTCGCCGACACTCACGGGAATATTCTTCATCTGCACGAGCGCGATTGCTCGGTGCAGCGAAGAAATCAGAAGGTCGTCGAGGTCGCGCCGGCGGTCAATCTCGCTCCGAAAATTCGCAAGGGCCTCGCCGACGCCGCCGTGGCGCTGGCGCGCGAATCGAAGTATTACAGCGCCGCGACCGTCGAATTCCTGGTCGACGCGGACAGCGGCGACTGGTATTTCATCGAAGTGAATCCCCGCGTGCAGGTCGAGCACACCGTAACAGAAATGGTGACCGGCATCGACATCGTGCAATCGCAGATTCAAATCGCTCAGGGTTTCGACCTGCACGGCCCGGAGATGAATCTCCCGCGGCAGAAGGACATTTCGATTCACGGCTACGCGCTGCAATGCCGGGTCACCACCGAGGATCCAGCAAACAACTTTCTCCCCGACTACGGAAAGATCCAGACCTATCGGTCGCCCGCGGGATTCGGCATCCGCCTCGACGGCGCATCCGCGTATGGCGGCGCCGTCATCACGCCCTTCTACGACTCCTTGCTGGTGAAAGTGACCGCGTGGGGCCGCGAATTTCCGCAGGCCTGCCGCCGGATGGATCGCTCCCTTCGCGAGTTCCGGATTCGCGGCGTGAAGACGAACATCCCGTTCCTCGTGAACGTCGTGAATCACAAGCGCTTTCAGGAGGGCGGTGTCACGACTTCGTTTCTTGCCGAGACGCCCGAGCTGTTCCAGTTTACTCCGCAGAAGGATCGGGCGACGCGCCTACTCCGCTACCTCGCCGAAGTCATCGTGAATGGAAATCCCGAAGTGGCGAACAAGCCGCGGCCTCAGACGATTCGCCCCGCCCCGCTCCCGGCGCACATTCCCGGCGATCCGCCGCGGGGCACGCGCCAGCTCCTCGACGAGCTCGGCCCCGAAAAATTCGCCGCCTGGACGAAATCGCAGAAGCCGCTGCTCATCACGGACACGACCTTCCGCGACGCGCACCAGTCGCTCATGGCCACACGCGTTCGCTCCTACGATTTGCTGGCCATCTCCAACTTCGTCGCGCACAAGCTGCACAACCTGTACAGCCTGGAAATGTGGGGCGGAGCGACGTTCGATGTCTCGATGCGTTTTCTCTTCGAGGATCCGTGGACGCGGTTGCAACTCTTGAGAGAAGCCATCCCGAACATCTGTTTTCAGATGCTCTTTCGCTCGTCGAACGCCGTAGGGTACTCGGCGTATCCGGACAATGCGGTCGAGGCCTTCATCTTGGAAGCCGCGAAGCAGGGAATCGATATTTTCCGCGTGTTCGACGCGCTCAACTGGCTGCCCAACATGAAGCTGTCCGTGGAGACGATTCGCAACAGGACGAACAAGGTCTGTGAGGCGGCCATCTGCTACACGGGAGACATCCTCGACCCGAAGCGCGAAAAATATCCGCTGCAGTACTACATTCGCCTGGCGAAAGAGCTGGAAAAGATGGGCGCGCACATCCTGTGCATTAAGGACATGGGCGGCCTGTGCAAACCCTACGCAGCCGCGCGCCTGTTCTCGGCTCTGCGCGACGAAACTGGCCTGCCGGTTCATTTCCATACGCATGACACGAGCGGCGTCAACGCCGCGTCCATCCTCAAAGCCTCGGAAGCCGGCGTGCATGCCGCCGACGCGGCGATCGCCTCGATGAGCGGCACGACCAGCCAGCCCAACCTCAATTCCATAGTAGCTGCTCTCAATCACACCGAACGTGAGACGGGACTCGATCTCGAAGCGTTGAATACCTGCGCGGACTACTGGGAGACCGTGCGCACGTGGTATCGCCCGTTTGACAACGCGCCACAGGCCGGCACGGCGGAAGTTTATCTGCACGAAATGCCCGGCGGGCAATACACCAATCTTCGCGAGCAGGCCGAATCCATGGGGCTCGGCGCGCGCTGGCAGGAGATCGCGCGGACTTACGCCGAACTGAATTTCGCGTTCGGCGACATTGTCAAAGTCACGCCCTCGAGCAAAGTGGTCGGCGACTGCGCGATTTTTCTCGTCAGCCATGACATGACGGTCAGGGACTTGGAGCGTCTCGGGCCGAATCACAATCTCACGCTGCCGAATTCCGTCGTCGAGATGTTTGCGGGGGCGCTCGGCGAGCCCGAAGGCGGCTGGCCGCCCAAGCTGCAGGCGGTGATTTTGCGCGGAGCCAAGCCCGTGACGGGCAGGCCCGGCGAGCACCTCGCTCCTGTCGATTTCGAGCTGGCGAAGAAAGCGGCGGAGAAAAAAGCCGAGCAGAAGATTTCCGATGCCGACCTGATGAGCTACTTGATGTACCCGGACGTGTTTTTGAAATTCGCCGGCGCGCGCTCGGCCTATGGGAATCTCGAAGTCCTGCCCACGCCGCAATTTTTCTACGGCCTCGAGCAGGGCCAGGAAATCGCGGTCGAGATCGAAGCGGGCAAGGTCCTAGTCGTGAAATTGCTTTCGGTGAGCGACGCGCGTCCCGACGGCACGCGCACGATCTTCTTCGAGCTCAACGGCCAGCCGCGAGAAGTGACGGTGCGTGACAACGCGCTGCAAGCCAAAGTGCAAAGCCGCCCGAAAGCCGACCCTTCCGTTCCAGGTCAGGTTGGTTCACCTATTCCTGGCGCGATCTCCAGCATCGTCGCGGAGCTCGGCGAACAGGTGAAAAAGGGCGACCGCCTCCTGGTGCTCGAAGCCATGAAAATGCAATCGACTGTCTACGCGCCCGTCGACGGCAAAGTCGCAAAAAAGCTGGCCAACGTGGGCGACAAAGTGGAAGCAAAAGATCTCCTTCTAATCCTCGAATAGCCGCTCAAGGTGTTCTCTGTGGCCCTCTGCGCCCTCTGTGGTGAACGCTCTTAGCCTTTCCGCGCCACATGCAAAAAGCACAACACGGAGAACGTAGAGGTGCACAGAGGGACACGGAGAATCCTCGGAGCGCGATCGGGTCACCCCTTATTGTGAATTTCGCCTGAAAATGAAATAAATGCTCTAGCGCCGCCTGGCGGTTTGGAGACTTGTGATGCGCCTTTCATCAATCGAAAGTGCTGCGGACTGATCGAAATGGCCAAAAATCAGCGGGAACCACATCTGCGCATCCGGCGTCTGCGCCGCGCTGAGCTTCCCATCGACACGCTCGAACTCGCGAAATACCTGATTGGCAAAACGCTCGTGCATGACTTGCCGCGCGTACGCGTCGCCGGCCGCATCGTCGAAACCGAGGGGTATCCCATCGGCGACAAGGCTGCCCACGCCTGCGGCGGCCTCACGCCCAGCCGGCGCTCGCTGTTTCTCTCTCACGGCCACGCCTACGTGTATTTCACGTACGGCTCCTGCTTTATGATGAACGTCTCCAGCGAAATCGAGGGGACCGGCGCCGGCGTCCTAATCCGCGCAGTCGAGCCGCTCGAGGGCATCGCCTTCATGCAGCGCCGCCGCGGGACCACCCGCTTCCTCGATCTGGCGCGCGGCCCAGGCCGTCTCGCCCAAGCCATGGACATCGACAAGCGCCTGGACGGCTTGAATCTCTGCAACGGAGGCAAACTCTGGCTCGGCGACGAAGTCCGGCCCGCCGGCCTTATAGGTGTGAGCATCCGAATCGGAATCACCCGCGACGTCCACCAACTCTTCCGCTTCCACGAGCGCGGCAGCCCCTACGTAAGCGGCCCCAAGAGCGCCCGTGAATGAGCGTCCACCCAGGTGTTGTAGCGTCCGCTGTCAGGCGGACACCCGCCGGCCGAGATGCCGATCATTTCCAATTATGGTACAAGTGAATTGACCTCATAGGGGGACGCCATGGCCATGCTCGAAGCCTGTCCGCACGTCAAGGAAATCAAGAACGTAAAGCCCAGCGCAAACGGATGCGAGGATTGTCTGAAAACGGGAGATTCGTGGGTTCACCTGCGGATGTGCCTGATCTGCGGCCATGTGGGCTGCTGCGATTCCTCGAAGAACAAGCACGCGACCAAGCACTATCATCGCAGCAAGCACCCGATCGTCCAGTCGGTCGAGCCGGGAGAGGACTGGCGCTGGTGCTACGTCGACGAACTCATGCTGGATTAACCGCCGCCTGAAATTGTCATCCCGAGCTCTCGCACCGAGGCTCGCGCCGAGGCGGAGTGAGGGATTTGCTTCTCTGCGAGTCCAAAGAAAAAAGCAGATTCCTCGGGCAAACCCCGCACTCGGAATGACAGACGAATGCTTACTGCGAGGAGGAAACGCATGTCCGGCCCGACGACGGTAATGGACTCCTCCGAATCTTGGCCCGCGCTGCCGTTGTCCGCCTGGGCGGACACGTACGCCACGCTGCACATGTGGACCCAGATTGTGGGCAAGGTGCGGCTGGCGCTTTCTCCCCGCGTCAATCATTGGTGGGAAGTTCCGCTCTACGTCAGCTCACGAGGGCTTACGACCTCGCCGATTCCTTACGGCAGCGGCATCTTTGAGGTGCAATTCGATTTCATCGATCACAAGCTCGACGTTTCTACGTCGAAAGGTGAAATAAAGAGCATTCGACTCCAGCCGCGCACCGTCGCGGATTTTGAAGTGGAATTTCTGGCCCTGCTCAAATCTCTTGGCATCAGCGTCAAGATCTGGAACATGCCTGTCGAGATTCCCAACCCAATCCGATTCGATCAGGACCGCGTGCACGGCGCCTATGATCCGCGTTACGCGAATGCGTTCTGGCGAGCCCTGGTGACCGTCGACTCTATCTTGAAGGAATTTCGCTCGGGCTTCATCGGCAAGGTCAGCCCGGTGCATTTCTTCTGGGGCAGTTTTGATCTCGCCGTCACCCGTTTTTCGGGCCGCCGCGCGCCGGAACGCCCCGGCGCGGACGCGATCACCCGCGAAGCCTACTCGCACGAAGCCAGCAGCGTGGGCTTCTGGCCGGGCGGCGGGGACGCGAAGGGCGCGGCGTTCTACTCCTACGCAGCACCCGAGCCTCCCGGATTTGGCGATCGCGTCGTGCGCCCCGCGGCGGCTTCTTACAAGAAGCAAATGGGCGAATTCCTGCTGATGTATGACGATGTCCGCGCCGCCGAGTCTCCAAGAGCCGCGCTGCTCGATTTTTGCCAGAGCACATACGAAGCCGCTGCGACCCTCGGAAAATGGGACCGCGAAGCTCTGGAGAAGCCATCCTCGCAATAGAATGGCGCAGATTTTCGGCTCACCGTGTCTCTTAGGAGGTCGGGACTTCAGTCCCGACGAAAAGCTCGCGACACTCGGGTTTTAACCCCTGGAGCCTCAGCGGCTGAAGCCGGTTCCGACGCTGGCCGGGACGGCCGAGCTAAAGCTCGGCCCTCCTTACGTCAAGGACTTTCTCTTCGCACACGACCGACTCCCGCCAGGGTGCCTCTCGACGTTTTACGTTATGCTTGCATACGAGTCAGTATGTCGGCCACCACATGCCAAAGCTTCCCGCGTGCAACGCACGCTCCATGGCGTTACCTCCAAGGAGTGATGGCGCGATTCCTTTCGATCGCCGGTGTCTTCGTGGTCGCGTGCATGTTCGCCGTGCCTGCCGCTGCGCAGCGCGGTCGGGGTGAGCTGCAAATCGAGGTGCGCGATCCGCAGGGCGCGGCCCTCAGTGCGTTGGGCGAACTCGTCAGCCAGGGCAATCAATTCCATCTGAATTTTGAAATCGGCGACGACGGACGCTACGCCGCGCAGGACCTCGCCTTCGGCGTCTACCGGGTCAGCGTGTCGCGCTCGGGATTTGTCCCCGCCGTTCAGCTTGTCGAGGTTCGCTCGATTGTTCCTCAGCATGTCTCGTTGACGCTGGAGCTAAAACCCGTTGAAACCCAAGTGCAAGTCAGCGAAACGGAGACGCTGGTCGATCCTTCGCGCACCACCACCGTCTATACCATCGGCGCGCAGACGATTGACGAGCAGCTTCCGTCGCAGCCGGGGCGCGGCGTTCTCGATGCGGTGAACGATCAGCCGGGCTGGCTGTACGAAGCCAACGGCGTTTTGCATCCGCGCGGCTCCGAGTACGACGTGCAATTCGTCGTCGACGGCCTGCCGGTCACGGAAAACCGCTCCCCGGCATTCGCGACGCCGATCGAATCGAGCGACGTGGAATCCATGCGCGTCATGACCGCCGGATTTCCCGCGGAATACGGCCGGAAACTCGGCGGCGTGGTGGAAGTCTCATCACCCAAAAACAATCCCAACGGGCTGCACGGCGAATTTGAGGCGGACGGCGGCAGCTTCTCGACGCTGTCGGGGAGCGGCGCGCTGTACTATTCGACCGGCGCAAATCGCTTCTCAATCACCGGAGACGGATTTCATTCTGCCCGCTACCTCGACCCGCCGGTGCTTCAGAACTACACAAACGTCGGGAACGCCGGCGGACTTTCCGCTTCCTACGAGCGAGATTTCGCCAACGGCGATCGCGTTTTCCTGACGTTTGCGCAAAACGCGGTGCGCTTCGAAGTCCCGAATGAGCTGATGCAGCAAACCGCGGGCCAGCTCGAGAACTCCGAGCAGAAGGAAACGTCCGGCCAGATTCGCTACACGCACGCGTTTTCGGCCAACATTCTCTTGAGCGCGGCGGGGAGCGTGCGCGACGCCTCGGCGACTCTCAGTTCCGACTCGGCACCTACCCCCATCAACGTCAGCCAAGACCGCGGCTATCGCGAAGGGTATGCTCGCGCGGATCTGGCCGGCCATCGCGGGCGCAACGACTGGAAAGTGGGCGTGGACGGAATCGCCAGCTCCGTGAATGAAAATTTGCACTATCTCATCACGGATTCTTCGCAATTCGATCCGGGTACGAACCTAGGCCCATTTTCTTTTGCGGATCGCAAATGGGACTTCGAGCCATCGGCGTACGCGGAAGACCAACTGCGTCTCGGCAAATGGAACGTGAGCGCCGGGTTGCGCTTCGATCATTACGGCTTCGCGGTGGACGAATCCGCCTGGAGCCCTCGCGTCAGCGTTTCCCGATTCATTTCCTCACTGAGTCTCGTTCTTCACGGCTCCTATGATCGAGTCTTCCAGACGCCGGCTATGGAAAACCTGCTGCTGGCGAGTTCGCCGCAGGTGCAGTCGCTCAGCAGCGTCGTGGTTCGCCTTCCCGTCCAGCCCGCCCGCGCGAACTACTACGAAGTAGGCTTCACAAAATCGATTGCCGCCAAACTCAGGATCGACGGCAACGTATTCCGCCGCGATTTCCGCAACTATCCTGACGACGACGTCCTGCTCGATACCGGCATCAGTTTCCCGATTGCTTTCGCGTGGGCCGAAATCCACGGCGAGGAAATTCAAATTGCCGTGCCGCGCTGGGGGCGCTTCTCCGGAGCGCTGAGCTACTCGAACCAGACGGGCATCGGCCACGGACCCATAACCGGCGGCTTCTTCCTGGGATCGGAAACTCAGGGCATCTCGGATACGAGCCCGTTTCCAGTGTCTCAAGACCAGAGAAACACCCTGCGCGGGCGTGTTCGCTATCAGGCCACGGAGCGTTTGTGGTTCGCCACGTCCGCGGAATACGGCAGCGGCTTGCCAGTGGACTTGAATGGCCAACCGGACTCGACTGAAATCGCTTTCTTGTTGCAGCAATACGGTCCCGCGATTCTGAATGAAGTGAATTTCAACGCGGTCCCAGTGAGTCGAGTGCGCCCTAATTTCTCGTTGGACGCCGCCGCGGGCGCGACGCTTTATCACAAAGAGGGAAGAGACCTGTCCTGCGAGATCGAGGGGCACAATCTGACTGACAAGGTCAACGTCCTGAACTTTGCCAGCCTCTTTTCCGGCACTGCGGTCGCGCCTCCCGCCAGCGTGAGCGCCCGCCTGAAATTCGGTTTCTAGTCGGCACCCTCGCGAACACCCTTGTGGCGCCGGCGTCCCGCCGGCGGTTTGCCTGCCCCCTGCTCAATGAAAAGCCATCGGCGGACGCCGGCGCCACAACGGCATCACGTCTCCGCACCGCTCCCGTTCCATGCATTTGACACGCCCCGATACGCGGCATACGATTCAAAGCGGATGGTGCCTGGCCTCCAGTTCACTCGAATGAGCCGCAGAATCTCAAGTTTGCCGATCCGTTTGTCACGATGGCGCGCCGTCTGGGCGATTGCTGTACTCGCGCTCCTCGCTCTCCGGGTTGCCGCCGATTCCAATTCCGCCGATCCCAAACGCTACCTGGACGATGTCAAAGCCCTCGCCTCTCCCTCCATGGAAGGGCGCGGCGCCGGGACCAAAGGGATCGAGCGCGCCGCGGCCATGATCGAAGCGCGGTACCGCTCCCTGGGAATTGAGCCCGCGGGAACCAAGGGATATTTCCAGCCGTTCACGGTCATCACCGGCGCGAAATTGAATGAAGGAAATCGCCTGGAAGCGGAAGACGGCAAATCGAAACTGGAATTGAAGCTGAACCAGGATTTTGTGCCTTTCAGTTTTTCAGCTTCGGGGGAAGTTGCCGGCCCTGTGGTCTTCGCGGGCTACGGCGTCACCGCACCGGAATTCGGCTATGACGATTACGCGCATCTGGACGCCAAGGACAAGATTGTCCTCGTCCTGCGGTACGAACCCGCGAGTTTTGCGGCCAAGACCGGAAATTCAGGATTTACGCAGCACGCCCAGTTGATCACGAAAGCAATCAACGCGCGGAACCACGGCGCGAAAGCAGTGGTTCTGGTCAACGGAAAATTGCAGGACAAAGAGGAAGATCTCCTCACAAAATTCGGCAGCGTGAACGGGCCGGAAAATGCCGGCGTTGCGATCGTGCAAGTGAAAAACGATGCAGCGAATGCCTGGCTGCAGGCGGCGGGCAAATCGCTTTCCGAGCTTCAGGGCCACATCGATGCATCGGGAGTCCCCGGATCATTTGAGTTTCCCGACTCGCTCAAGATTTCGCTCGCCGTCAACATCGAAAAGACGCGCGCGACCGTGAACAACGTACTTGCCTACCTTCCCGGCAAGACCGACGAGTACATCATCATCGGCGCGCACTACGATCACCTCGGCTACGGCAACGTCGATTCGCTCGCGCCTTCGCAAATCGGCACGATTCATCCCGGCGCGGACGACAACGCTTCCGGCACCGCCGGCGTCCTGGAGTTAGCGCGCCTTCTCGCGCCGCGAAAGGGCCAGCTTGAGCGCGGCATTCTCTTCGCCGATTTTGCGGGCGAGGAGCTGGGCCTGCTGGGTTCCGCCGAGTGGGTGAAGGAGCCGACGAAGCCGCTCGACAAGGCCGACGCCATGATCAACATGGACATGATCGGCCGAATCAAAGACGAAAAAGTTTACGTTGGCGGGACGGGAACCGGCGCCACGTTCAAGGAACTTCTCGACGAAGAGAAGAGCAAGTTTCCATTTCATTTCGAGTACTCGGCCAGCGGCTACGCTGCGAGCGACCACACCTCGTTCGTCGGCAAGCAAATCCCGGTACTCTTCTTTTTCTCCGGCCTGCACGCGGACTATCACAAGCCTTCCGACACCTGGGACAAGATCAACGCGCCCGACGCGGCGAAGCTTCTGGATTTCATCGATGACGTCGCGCTGAAAATCGATTCGGCAACGGCGCGGGTCGCCTACGTCACCGTGAAAGAGGATCTTCCGCCGGGCCATGCGGCGGTCGCGGTCGGAGGCGTCAGCGGCTACGGGCCGTATTTCGGCTCCATACCCGACTTCGGCCAAGAGGAAGACGGGGTACGATTCTCCGACGTGCGCCCGGGATCGCCTGCGGCCAAAGCGGGTTTTAAGGCCGGCGACGTCCTGGTTCAGTTCGGCGACATGCCGATTCACAATTTGTACGATTTCACCGACGCGCTGCGCCGCAGCAAAGTGGGCGACGTGGTGCAAGTGCAAGTGAAGCGCGACGGCAAGGCCGTCACCGCGCCGGTAACCCTGGAACAGAGGCGATAGCGTTGTAGGTCGCCCGACATCTGCTGTAGCTCGCCTCTTCAGAGGCGAGGGGTTTTCGCGGCGGCATTCGATAAGCGAAGTAGGACAAAGACCGTCGTGGCCATCAAACGAGGTTCCCCGCGTCTAAAGACGCGGGCTACAGCAATGCCATGGCCAAGCGAACCGACGCGACGACCAAACCTATGCCCAGGACGCAGATTGTTCGACCGACACTCGCCCTGCTGCTGATCGCCGGGCTTGCCTCTCTCGCGGTCTACTCTCAGTCGCCCGCCGCGGGCAATGCCGGCGGGGACTCGCTCACCGTTCCGGGCGAAAAGCATCTCCACAACGTGCGCCAGCTCACCTTTGGCGGAACGAATGCCGAGGCGTACTTTTCCGCGGATGATAAATCGCTGATCTTCATGCACTCCGGCGCGGGCGTTCCCTGCGATCAGATGTACACCATGCCGGTGGATACGCCCGATGGAAAGCCGCCTGTTCCGAAGCTCGTCAGCACCGGCAAGGGACGCACGACGTGTGGCTACTTTTTCCCGGCCGGCGATCGCATCCTGTTTTCCTCGACGCACGCGGCGAGCGCGGAATGCCCGCCGCGTCCTGACTACTCGCACGGCTACGTCTGGCCGATTTACAGTTCCTACGAAATTTACACGGCAAAGCCCGACGGCAGCGACCTGCGCCGCCTGTCCAACGCGCCCAACAGCTACAACGCTGAATCGACGATCAGCCGCGACGGCAAGAAAATCGTCTTCACCTCGACGCGCAACGGGGACCTCGACATCTTCACCATGAACGCGGACGGCACGGACGTGCGCCAGCTCACCCACGAACTCGGCTACGACGGCGGCGCCTTCTTCTCCGACGACGGCAAGAAAATCGTCTACCGCTCGCAGCAACCAAAAACGCCCGAGGAAATCGCCGATTACAAGGACCTGCTCTCGCGCAACCTGATTCGCCCGGGCAATCTCGAAATCTGGGTGATGGACGCCGACGGCAGCCACAAGCGGCAAGTCACGCACAACGGCGCAGCCAACTTCGCCCCGTATTTTTTCTCGGGCGGCAAGCGCATCATTTTCGCCTCCAACGTGGCGAACCAGAAGGACCCCAGCGGCTTCGACCTCTACGCCATCAACGTCGATGGCACCGGCCTCGAGCAGATCACCTATCATCCGGACTTCGACGCCTTCCCGATGTTCACCTCCGACGGCAAGCGACTCGTCTGGGCCTCAAACCGCAACGGAAAAGCCCCGCACGAAACGAATATCTTCATCGCAGATTGGGCTGAGTAGCACAGTACTCTTGGCACGTGTGGACCCCAAATGGCGCGGTGGCCGTAGCTTCGATTGCAAAATCCGCGCAGCGAAGAGTCGCTGTGCCCCCCTGCGGCAAGCCTCGCTCGGTGCTATACTTTTGGCGTTCCCAAATAGTCCGTCATCGAACTGAAATCAGGAGGATTTGGCATGTTCCGAAGTGACGTGATCGGCAGTCTGTTGCGTCCAGCCTATTGGAAGAAGGCGCGCGAGGAGCGAGAAGCGGGCCGCATGGACGACGCGGCGTTCAAGCGAATCGAGGACCGTGCGGTGGACGAGGCGGTGGCGCTTCAGCTGCGGTGCGGCCTGGACGTGCTGACCGACGGCGAAATGCGGCGCTACGCCTTCTTCGGCCATCTCGTCGAGGCGACCGAAGGATTCGACAAAACCGGCGGCTGGTCCATCCCGTTTCGCGACGAAAAGGGCAACGAAGTTGTCCAAACCAGGCCAGTGGTGGTCTCGAAGCTGCGCCGCAAGAGGCACATGTGCGCCGAGGAGTACACCTATCTGCGCGCGCGCACCGATCACCCCGCCAAGACCACGCTGCTGAGTGCGCAGCAGGCCGCAGCGTACTACGACGCGAAAAAATCGAGCGGCGCCTATCCTACCGTGGACGCATTTCTCGCCGATCTCGTGGACTTGCTGCGCGATGAAGTGGCGGAACTTGTGCGCCTCGGCTGCACGTATATCCAGGTTGACTCGCCGCAATACGCCGCATTGATCGATTCCAAGATTCGCGAAGGCTACCGCCAGCGCGGAAACGATCCCGATCGCCTGCTCGATCTCTCTGTCGAACTGGACAACGCGGTGATCGCCGGCCATCCCAACGTGACCTTCGGCCTGCACCTATGCCGGGGAAACAATCAGAGCAAGTTTTACGCGTCGGGTGACTACTCGCCGATCGCCAAGGTTTTCGAGAAGACAAAATTTCAGAGATTCCTGCTCGAATTTGACGATGAGCGGTCGGGCGGCTTTGAGCCACTTGCGCACGTTCCTGCGGACCGCACCGTCGTGCTTGGGCTCATCAGCACCAAGAAATCCGCGCTCGAGAGCAAGGACGAGATCAAAGGCCGCATCCGCGCCGCCGAGAAAATCGTTCCACTCGGCCGCCTGGCGCTAAGCCCGCAGTGCGGATTTGCCTCGACGATGGAAGGAAATCTTCTGACCGAAGGCGAACAGGAAGCCAAGCTGCGGCTCGTCGTCGAAACGGCGAATGAGGTGTGGGGTGTGGGCCGAACCGCCGTAACGACCAGGGTGATGGGGAAGTCCGTCTAGGTTGAAGCTGCTCAGCGGCCTTAAAGGCTGCCTTGGATCGACAAAGCGCTCCGATCGTGCAACCTGAGAACCCGGCAGCCTGAAAATCCGGCGGCGCGAAAATCTTTGTAGGGCACGGTTTCAACCGTGCCATAAGCTCCCGGGAAAAATGGGCTTTAGCCCCTGGCCGCTCGGCGTGCAATGTCAATCTTGCTCGCCAGCAACCCCCGCAGGCTTTAAGCCTGCGCCACTCGTTCCAATCGTCCGCCCTGGCACTAGGTAATTCACCACGTAGTCCCGCACGGCGTCTTCCAGCGAAGTGATCGGCCGGTCGTAACCTGAGCCGCGCAGCTTCCCGATATTCGCTTCCGTGAAATATTGATACTTGTCGCGAATCGTTTCCGGCATGTCGATGTACTCGATGCGCGGCGCGCGTCCGAGCGCGGCGAGGACGGCGCGAGCCAGATCGTTCCACGGCCGCGCCTCGCCTGAACCAATGTTGTAAATCCCGTTCGCCGCGGCATTCGCTGCGAGGTGCAGCGTCATTGCCACCGCGTCCTTCACGTAAAGAAAATCGCGCAGCTGCTCGCCGTCGCGGTACTCCGGGCGATAGCTCTTGAAGAGACGAATCACACCGTCCCTCAGCGCCTCGGCGTAGCTCTTGCAGACCAGGCTGCGCATATCGCCTTTATGGTTTTCGTTCGGGCCGAACACATTGAAATATTTCAGCCCTACAATGCGATCGAGCCACCCTTCGCGCCACGCATGCAGGTCCATCCACTGCTTGGACTGGCCATACAGATTGAGCGGCCGCAGCCGCTCGAGCTGCGCCGGATCGGAATCGTCCATCCCCGCGCTGCCGTCTCCATAGGTAGCGGCAGAGGACGCGTAGACGAAACGCACGCCCGCTCCGAGCGCCCATTCCGCGAGCTTGCGCGAGTACTCATAGTTGTTTTCGCGAAGATGGGCTTCGTTGGTTTCAGTCGTCGAGGAACACGCACCGAGATGAAAAATGCAGTCGAGTTTGCCGACCGACCCTGAAGAAAGCTGCCCCAACAGTGCCGCGGGCTCGACGAGTTCCGAATAGCGCAAGCCGCTAAGATTGATGTCCTTTGCGTGGTCGCCCGAAGAATCCACAACCACTACTTGCTCGCACCCACGGCGATTCAGCTCCCACACCAGCACGCTGCCGATAAATCCAGCGCCGCCGGTTACAATCGCCCGCTTGTTCGCCCAATTGTCCGTCGTTAAGTCCACAGTGTTCTCAAGGTTGCCACGCGGAGCGGATCGAAGCAATCGAATCGCACTCCCAAGAGGTGTGAATCTGCTTGCGATACCTTGAGCTTTGGTTTGCCGTGAGCTAGAGTAGCCGCTCCGAATCGGAGGCAACTGACAGTGCATGGTCACGGGCGGGAGCATCTGAAGGTGTTGTTGCGCAGCAGCGCGATCCAAAAGCGCGTGCGCGAGATGGGTTCGCAGATCTCAAAGGATTACAAGGGCCAGCGCGTTCACCTGATCGGAGTGCTCAAGGGCGCGGCGATTTTTCTCTCCGATCTGATCCGGCACATTCACGTGGAAGTGTCCCTCGATTTCATGTCTGTTTCGAGTTACGGGCACGGAAGCCAGACGTCGGGCCAGGTGCGGCTCAACAAAGACCTCGATACGAGCATCGAAGGCCTCAACGTTATCGTGGTCGAAGACATTTTGGATACTGGGCTGACGCTCGGCTATTTGCTGCGCGTTTTGCAGCAGCGCAAGCCCAATACGCTGAAAATCGCGGCGCTGCTTGACAAGCCCGAGCGGCGCATCAAGAAAGAAGTGAAGGCGGACTACGTCGGATTTCAAATTCCCAACGAATTCGTAGTGGGATACGGGCTGGATTACGCGGAGCGGTATCGCAATTTGAAGGATGTGTGCATTCTGTCGTTGCCTCCGTCGTAGACGCCCAGCTCTCAGTGGGACAGCCACTCTTGGCTGTCCGCTCAAGCATTGGTGAGATCGCCCGAGACAGCCAAGAGTGGGTGTCCTACTTGCCCGTCGCTATTTCATGAAACCCCTCATCACAGCCGCGGATTTAGAGCGTGTCCCGCAAAATGGCGAACTCTCCGTTACCGAGGACACGATCGTCACGCCGTTGGCGCGTGAGGAGGCGGAGCGGCGAGGCATCACGTTTCGAGTCGTTTCGCCGCGCGAGGCCCCAGTCGCTCCCAACGCCACGCCAGGAGAAACCTCCTCGGAAAAATCCGCGCGCATCGTGGCGATGGGCGCCGATCACGGCGGCTTTGAACTGAAAGAGCAACTGAAAGCCTACCTGAGCGAATGGGGCTACCAAGTCATGGACCTTGGCACGAACAGCGCCGAGGCCGTGGACTATCCCGACTTCGCCGAGGCCGTGGCCCGCGCCGTCACGCGCGGAGACGCCCGGCTCGGGATCGTGCTCGACAGCGCGGGCATCGGCAGCTCAATTGCCGCGAACAAGGTGCCGGGCGCGCGCGCGGCGCTGTGCTATGATCGCGCGACGGCGCGCAACAGCCGCGAGCACAACGACGCAAACGTGCTGACACTCGGCGCAAAACTGATCGCTCCAGAAGCCGCGCGCGAAATTGTTGCCCTGTGGCTGGCGACGCCGTTCGCCGGCGGACGTCACCAGCGCCGCGTGGACAAGATACGAAGCATCGAGGAACGCGCGAAAAAAGAGGCATGATTTCGACTTCTCCGCACCGTTCGAACATGGCTGACCCAGCGAATCAGAGCGAATTCGAAGAAGTGGTCCGCGTAGTTACGGAAGAAGTCCTTCTCTACCTCGGTAACTCTCCAAAAGCGACTGTTTCCGCGCCTGCCTCCGACAACGAAATTTGCCCGGATTGGGATCTCAACTGCGTCCAGAAGTGCGCCAGAAAAACCCGTGCCGTGGTCGAGGCCGGCGCCGACCGCATTTCCTGCGGCCCCTCCGTCATCGAGCTTGAGGCAGGCTTCGCCGGGCTTATCGATCACACGTTGCTGAAACCCGAAGCGTCGCGTGACGAAATTCGCAAGCTGTGCCAGGAAGCGGTGCGCTTCGGATTCGCATCGGTCTGCATCAATCCCTGGAACGTGCCGCTGGCTGCGGAACTGGTCCGTGGTTCCAGCGTGAAGGTGTGCACGGTGATCGGATTCCCTCTGGGAGCGACGCTTTCCCAGGTGAAAATTCACGAGGCCGAAGAGGCCATCAAGCTGGGCGCGCACGAAGTGGACATGGTGCTCAACATCGGCGCGCTCAAATCCGGTCTGGACGACGTCGTGGAGTCGGACATTCGCGGCGTGGTGGAAGCGGCGCACCGCGGCGGCGCGATCTGCAAAGTCATCTTTGAAACTTCTCTGCTCACCGTGGAGGAGAAAGTGCGCGCCGCGCTGGCGAGCAAGCGCGCCGGCGCGGATTTCGTCAAGACGTCGACCGGTTTCAGCGCCGGCGGCGCGACAGCCGAAGACGTCGCCCTGATGCGCGCCGTCGTCGGCTCGCAGATCGGCGTCAAGGCGTCAGGCGGCGTGAGGACGTTTGACGACCTGAAGGAAATGGTCTGCGCGGGCGCGACGCGGATCGGGGCCAGCGCCAGCGTCAAAATCATGGAACAAGCGGCCACGCCGGCGGCGCTTCCAAGTCCAGCAGTTTCAAAGGAATCCGCGGCCTACTAGCCTCGTTCTTAGCGTATTTGTCGCCGGTCACGCAGGCTGCGGAAAAACTCAACTTTTTTCATTCCGAGGCGCGCTTTTGACCGAGGAATCTCTTCTTTCCTGCGTTTAAGCCCAAGAGAGATTCCTCACTTCGTTCGGAATGACAAAATAAATACTCCCTCCGCGGCCTCTACACGCGGCGAGTCATCGCTTTTTCGCGGGACCATAATTCCGACCTGTTATACTAAGATTCTCTTTGTGAGCCGCGCTCGAATCTCTGGAATCGCGGGCCGCGGCGCACATTCACGAACCATTTATGGAACCCGTACAAGCCCCATTGCCGCTGAATGTCTCCGCGGAAGTTCTTGCCACGCTGGTCGAGATCGGCGAGGAGATCAATTCCTCGCTCGACCTCGATGAAGTGTTGCGAAGAACCGCGGCGCTCGTGAAGCGCCTGATCGACTACGAAATTTTCAGCGTCCTGCTCCTCGACGAATCGATGCAGCGCTTGTATCACCGCTTCACGATCGGGTACGGCGACGAGGGCGGCAAGGACTGGGTGATTCCCATCGGGCAGGGAATCACGGGCACGGCCGCGGCCACGGGCCGCGCGGTTCGCGTTCCCGACGTGCGCGAGGATCCGCGCTACATCAACATCATCGATTCGGTGCGGTCCGAGCTGGTGGTGCCGCTGATGGTCAAAGGGCAGGCGATCGGCGTACTCGATATCCAGAGCACGCAGGTGGATTATTTCACGCGCGACCAGCAAAGCGTCTTGACGCTGATGGCCAGCCGCTTGGCGATTGCCATCGAAAACGCTCGCCTCTTCGAGCGCGTGCGCAGCCAGGCGGACACGCTGCTCGTTCTGAATGACGTCGGCCGTGAGGCGAGTTCGATTCTGGCGGTCGAGGAACTGCTTCGCCGCGCCGCCGAACTCGTTAAGCGCGTGATCGACTATCAGATTCTGGGAATCCTGCTCTACGACGAAGCGGCCAACTTGTACCGCCATCGCCTGGACGTGAAATACGGCCAGAGTGCGCAAGGAAAACTGCGAGTCGGTGCCAACGAGGGCATCGTAGGCGCGGCGATCACGGCGAAGGTTCCTGTGCGCGTCGCCGATGTGACGCACGATCCGCGCTACATCATGGTCAATCCGGAGACGCGCTCCGAGCTGGCAATTCCGATGCTTCACAAGGACCGCGTCATCGGCGTGCTCGACCTCGAAAGCCCGCAGGTGAACTATTTCACCGCGGAGCACGAGCAGACCCTCACGATTCTCGCGGCGTCTCTGGCCGTCTCGCTCGAAAACGCGCGCCTGTACGAGAAAGTTGCCAAGGACGAAGCGCGCATGGAGCGTGAGCTGATCGCTGGACAGCGGCTTCAAACGGCGCTCCTGCGTCCGGTTCCCGAAATCGATTACGACCTGGACATCACGGCGCGAATTCATTCCGCGCGCGAAGTCTGCGGCGACCTGTACGATTTCCTCACCTATGGCACGCAGCAGCTGGGCGTGGCGCTCGGCGATGTCAGCGGGAAGGGCACGGCCGCGGCTCTCTACGGAGCTGTCGCCACGGGCATGCTGCGCAGTTTGTCTCCGCAGAAGCTGCAGCCCGCGGAGCTGCTGCGCGTGCTCAACCAGCTTGTGTGCGATCGCCGCGTGGACGGCCGCTATATGACGATTTGCTTCGCCACGTGGCAGAAAGCGCGCCGCAAGCTGAGACTGGCGAATGCGGGACAAACGCAGCCGCTCCTCTGGAAAGACGGCCACGTCGAACAAATCGACCTCAGCGGCTTTCCAATCGGCATTTTCGACGATGCGACGTATGACGAATGGAGCGTCACGCTCGCCTCGGGCGATATCCTCCTGTTTTTTTCCGACGGGCTGACTGAGGCGGTCAATCGCGAGGGGAAATTTTTCGGTACGCACCGCATCAAGGATCTTTTGGCGGCGAACGCGAAACTGAGTTCGAGCGACCTGGCCGACCGCTTGCTCGACGCCGTGCAGGAATTCACGGAGGGGGGCGCCATCACGGACGACCGCGCGCTGGTGGTGATGAAGGTCAAGTGAGCGCGCCAGGCCAACACGCGGGCGCGTCCCGCCGGGTCTCTTCGATTGTCGATCCGGCAAGCTATACGCCCGGATTTTCGTATCGCGGCTCGCGCCTCTTTTGCGAAGGGGTCGCCGTCGAAGAAGTTGCCGAGCGTTTCGGCACGCCCGCGTATCTCTACAGCCGCGCCAGCATCGAGCAGGCCTATCGCCGCATGGATTCGGCGTTCGGCGCGCTCCCGCACACGATTTGCTACGCGTTGAAGGCCAACTCGAATCTCAGCATTCTCCGCGTTTTCGCGAGGCTCGGCGCCGGATTCGACATCGTTTCGGGTGGCGAGCTCTTTCGCCTGCAGCGGATCGGCGTACCGGGCCGCCGGATCGTTTTTTCCGGAGTCGGCAAATCGCGTGAGGAAATTCGAGAGGCGCTGCGCGCGAGCATTCTCCTGTACAACGTGGAATCGCCAGCGGAGCTGGAACTGCTGGCATCTGAGGCGTCGCGGCTGCGCCTGCGCGCCGCGGCGTCGATACGCGTGAATCCCGACGTGAAAGCAGGCGGCCATCCGCACATCGCCACCGGGCAGCACACGCACAAGTTCGGAATCGATTGGGAAACCGCGCGCGGGCTTTATCTCAAGTATCGCGATTCGCGCTGGATTGACTGGCAGGGAATCAGCGCGCACATCGGCTCGCAAATTCTTTCGCTCGCACCGCATCGCCGCGCCCTCTCGCGGCTCGCGGGATTTGTGCGCGAGCTTCGCGCCGCGGGCATTTCGCTGCGCTACCTCGACGGCGGCGGAGGACTGGGCATTCGCTACACGTCCGAGCAGCCGCCGGAAAAATCAGCCTGGGCCGCCGAACTCGCGCGAATCGTTCGGCCGCTTGGCTGCCACTTGCTGATGGAGCCGGGACGTTCGCTGATCGGCCCGGCCGGCGTCCTTCTCACTCGCGTTCTGTACACGAAGCAAAATCGCGGCAAGAATTTTGTGATCGTGGACGCCGCCATGAACGATTTTGTGCGCCCGGTTCTCTACGATGCCACTCATCCGATCACGCGTGCGCGCCGCGCATTGGTAGCAGCCTCGAAAGGGCGCGCGGTCCAACACGCAGACATCGTCGGCCCAGTCTGCGAATCCGGCGACCGCTTTCTGCAAGATTGGCCCCTGGGAGCTGTGACGCCGGACGACGTGCTCGTGCTCTGGGGAGCCGGCGCCTACGGCACGGTCCAGGCTTCAAATTACAATTCGCGCCCGCGCCCAGTCGAAGTTTTGGTGGAAGGAAAACGCGCCCGAGTGATCCGCCGCCGCGAATCCCGCGCCGACCTAGTCCGTGGCGAGTAGGAAAACGAATCCACAGATGAACACAGATCAACACTGATAAAACCAAAAGCCAAAACCATATGTTTCTTTGCTTTTATCAGTGTTTATCTATGTTCATCTGTGGATAAATTCGCACCCTACCGCTCGCCCCACTTCAGTTTGCTGCGCAGGATTTCGTAGTACGACTTTCTCGCGGGACGCACGAGGAGCAGCTTTTTTGCGGCTTTGCGCATGCGGACGCAATCGCCGCCGGCAAGCTCGACGCCGATTTGTCCATCGAGCGTCAGGAAAACGGCATCGTCTTCCGCCCTGAAATTTACTTCGATCGTCGCGGAATCGGGAATGACGAGCGGGCGATTCGTCAGCGTGTGCGGGCAGATCGGCGTAATGACAAAAGCCTCGACGCTCTGGTACACAATCGGCCCTCCGGCCGCGAGGGAATAGGCGGTCGATCCGGTCGGCGTGGAGAGAATCAGTCCGTCCGCCTTGTAGGTTGTCACCATCTCGCCATCGACGCGCAAATCCACATCCATGATGCGGGCGAGCGCCGCCTTGTTCAGCACGGCGTCGTTCAGCGCGATCTGCCGCCAGGCGGGCGCGCCGGCGCGAACAATTTCCGCCTCCAGCATCACGCGCTCGCTGATAGTGTGCCGTCCCTGGAAAATCTCCTCCAGGTCGGAATACATCTCGTCCTGTGAAACAGTCGTGAGAAATCCCATGCCGCCCAGATTGACGGCCAGGATGGGAACGCCATGGCCCGCCGAAATCCGCGCCGCGGAGAGCAAGGTGCCGTCGCCTCCGAGCACGATCAGCAAGTCCGCGCCGGCGGGCAGTTCCTCGCGCTTGCGGGTCTGCACATCGCCCGATCCCAGGCAGTCGCCGGTCTCGGAATCGCAGGCCACTTGCGCGCCGTGAGTCTTCAACCATTTGACGAGCGGAGGAACAACCAGCGCGATATCCTGGCGCCGCGGGCGGGAAATGATTCCAACGGTTTTGATCATTGGCTTGGTCGATCGAATCCGGAACGAAAGCGAATACTACTTTAGCATCTATCGCGGCGTTCTCAATTTCGCGAATCGCAAGCGGTCACGTCGGTGATTCGACTGCATGTCTTTTCGCGTAGAGGAAAAACTCCTGATTTCCCTCCGCGCCTGTCAGGCAGCTCGGCTGGACGCCTTCCACGTGCAATCCGGCGGCGACGGCGGCGTGGCGCACGCGCTCGATGGCGCGCTCATGCAGCGCGGCGTCCCGCACGATTCCGCCTCGGCCGATGTCTCCGCGATCGAGTTCAAACTGCGGTTTGACGAGGATCAGGTACTCGGCGCGAGGACCCGCCGCGCCGACCACGGCCAGAAGCACCTTGGCGACGGAGATAAAGGAAACATCGATCGTCACAAGATCGGCGGGCTCAGGGATTTCTCCCGATCGCAGATTTCGTGCGTTGGCCTTGATTTGTGTGACCCGGGCGTCCTGCTGCAAACGCCAGGCCATCTGCTGCGGTGTCACGTCTACCGCGTGCACCTTCCGCGCGCCGTGCTGCAGCAAGCAATCCGTGAAGCCGCCCGTCGACGCGCCAACATCCAGGCAAACCTTCCCGCTTACATCGATTCCAAAGTCATTGAGCGCACCCTCGATCTTCAGTCCCCCGCGGCTCGCGTATTTCTGCGAGGCGCCGCTGATTTCGATGCGTGCGTCTTCGCTGATCTGCGCTCCGGCCTTATCGCTCCGCTCTCCGTTGACGCGCACCTCGCCGGCAAGGATCATGGCCTGCGCCTTCTCGCGCGACTCGGCAAGGCCTCGCTCGACGATCAGTAGATCGAGCCGTTTTTTCGCGGATTTGGGTTTGGGTGGCAACCAATCGACCTAACGTTCTGGTTCAGCGTTTGGTGCCTACGGGCACGCGTAGATTCGATTTGCAGCAGGCCAACGGCTTTACAGGCCGCGGAAAAAATCGCTTCTTTGGCAATGGGAGCGAACGCTGCACATCTAAGACGATATGCGCGGACCTGACGAAAAACAAGGCGAAGTGCTTAGCTATATCCCGTTGGAACCCTCGCGGAGTAATAGCCGCCCTCTCGACGGCGCGACGAGAAATTGTGCGATGATGTGGACGAGCAAACGAGGCTGATGAAGCCAATTTTCAAGCAGATCGCTCTCGCGCTGGTGCTGGTCCTTGCGCTGGCGTACGGCTACGACTACGCTTCAGTCCGCCGGCGGATGAGCGCGCAAAAACCGGGCGACCCGATCGACGTCATCACGTATCCGCACCTCCTCGCCATTCCTCAGAAGGGCAACAAAGTGGAGTATGCGCTGGACGCGCAGTCGCCCATGGAATCCGAGTCGTGCGTCCATTCGCTGTTTCCACACCTCGGGTATACGCCGTGCTGGTACGTCCAGCGACGCGCGAAAACGCCCACGCAGATGACGATCCTTCCAACGGACCTGTTTCTCCGCTGAGTGGGTCCCTCGTTTTAGAACTTGCCGGCTGGGTCTTACATAACAAACTTCACGTGAAGACGCACCGCGCATTCCAGTGGCGCAGGCTTGTTTACCCTGAGTTGCGAAGGGCAGCCTGTGGGGTTTTGCAAAGGCTCGATCGATCCCGCGGCACCCAACCCTGACAGGCTGCCCTTCGCAACTCAGGGTAAACAAGCCTGTCCTACTTGACTTCCCCTTCCGCGCGGGCTAAAGATTCGGCGCTCACTGAGACATGTCTCGCGTTTCTTCGGGATCGAGGGAAAATATGAAAAGACTGTTGCCGCTTGCACTTTTTTTGGCGTGGATCGCCCCCTGCTCATTGAAGGCCCAGACGCTTGCCGACGAGCCGGTCGTCAAGCTCGATCCCTCGCTCGACGCGCTCATCTCGCCCGATGCCAAGCTCGAACTCGTGAAGGGCGGCTTCGGATTCACTGAAGGGATCGTGTGGGTCGATCAGGGCGACAGCGGATACATGCTCCTCAGCGACATGTACGCCAACGTGATCTACAAGCTCACGCCGGATGGCAAGGTTTCGCTCTATCTCGACCACAGCGGCTACACCGGTTACGACATCTGGCGCGTGGGCATGCCGCAGCCCGATGCCAATCGCAAAGACGTCTTCTTCATGATCGGATCGAACGGCCTGGCGCTCGACCGCCAGGGACGCTTGCTGATCGCCACGTGGACTGGCCGCTCGATCGACCGCATCGAGAAAGACGGCAAGCGCACCATCCTCGCCGAACGCTACGACGGAAAGCGCTTCGGCGGAACAAACGATCTGGTCGTCAAAAAAGACGGCGCGGTTTACTTCACGGACGGCTTCGGTGGCTTGCGCGGCAGAGACAAAGATCCCGGCCGCGAACTCGATTTCGCCGGCATCTTCATGTGGAAAGATGGGAAAGTCACGCTGGCCATCAAGGACATCGCCACTCCCAACGGCCTGGCCTTTTCTCCGGACGAAAAATATCTCTACGCGAACGGCAGCCAGAATAAGTACGTCCGCCGCTATGACGTCCAGCGCGACGACACACTCACCAACAGCCAGATGTTCATCGACATGAGTTCGGATACAGCCGGCGGAATTACCGACGGCATGAAGGTGGATACGAAAGGCAACGTCTGGGAATCCGGGCCGCGGGGAATCTGGATCATGTCGCCGGAAGGCAAGCACCTGGGCACGATTCTCACGCCTGAATTCGTCGCCAATCTTTGCTTCGGCGATCGGGACAACAAGACGCTGTACGTCGCCGCCCGCACCGGGGTGTACCGCATTCGCGTGAACGTGCCGGGAATTCGGTAGCGGAAAACTAATTTTGTCATTCCGAGGCGCGATTTTCGCCGAGGAATCTCTCTCGCATTGGCCTCAGATCGAAGAGGGATTCAAAACGAGGTATTTTTTGCTCGATCTGCGAAGTCTGCGCTGCGCGGGCCTAGCTGGCCCAGCGCTCGCCCAACGCGGCCGCCGCTTCGTAGCGCTCGATGTGCAATCCGATTCCCAGCCTGCCGCCCAGCGCGGCGTTCTCCCGAATGTGAACCACGCGCGCCACGCATCGCACATCGCTCGTGGGCTTCCCGGCCACCGCTTGCGGCATCTTCAAGGACACTTCGACGGGTGTACCGATCTTCAGAGGTACGGTCGTCAAGAAGTACACGCCACGCTGCGAGATGTTTTCCGACTGCGCCACCTGCTCGGTCGCGCCCGGGTTATTCAGCGCCCGGAACCGCAGCGGCACCGCAATGCTTACCCGCGGATCGATTCGACGTTCTCCTGAGCTCATGGTTTCCTCCCCGGGCGATGGTCTGATCGCGCGCGGTTTCTCTAAGGTAGGAAGGGGGCGAGATCAATTTTATTCTCGGGAATGGCCGATGCAAGGGAAATGCGCACGGTTCGCGAGGCGTGAACCATCACGGGACGATTTGTGCCATAATGCGCCGTACTTTAGAGTTTTCTCATTGAGCGCCCCCGACACTCCCACTTTCTCCGGGCCCGACCTCGAGGAAATCCGCGAGGCGCACCGCCGCATTTCTCCGCACATCGAGGAAACGCAGGTGATGATTTCGTATCCGCTGGATGAGTTGGCGGGCGCGCTCCTGTATTTCAAGTGCGAGAATTTGCAGCTCTCGGGGTCGTTCAAGATTCGCGGCGCCGCCAACGCAGTTTTTTCGCTGAGCGAAGCGGAAGCGGCGCGCGGCGTGGTGACCCATTCTTCCGGCAATCACGGCGCGGCGCTGGCCCTCGCGGCGCAGATGCGCGGCATTCGCGCGTGGGTGGTGATGCCCCGCAACGCCCCGCAGGTAAAAATTCGCGCGGTGGAAGCGTACGGCGCAGATATTTCGTTTTGCGAGCCGACGCTGGCGGCCCGCGAAGCCGCCGCGGCGGAGCTTCTGCGCTCGACGGGCGGGACGCTGATTCATCCCTATGACGACAATCGAGTGATCGCGGGGCAAGGCACCGCGGCTTTGGAGTTACTCGAGGAAATTCCCGACCTGGACGTCATTTGTGCGCCGGTTTCTGGAGGAGGGCTGCTCTCCGGCACGGCCATCGCGGCGAAATCGTTGCGGCCGGAAATTCAGGTGATCGGCTGCGAACCCGCCAACGCCGACGATGCCGCGCGCTCGCTCGCCGCCGGAAAGATTGAGGCGGGCTCGGAAAAATTCACGATCGCCGACGGCCTGCGCGCGACCCTCGCGCCGCGCACGTTCGCGATCCTGCGCGAGCGAGTCGACCGTATCCTGCTCGCCACCGAGGAAGAAATCATTCACTCGATGCATCTCGTCACCGAGCATCTCCGCAGCACCGTCGAACCCTCCGGCGCCGTCGCCGCTTCCCCCGCTCTCCATCGCCAGATCGAAGGCGAGGAACTGCGCATCGGAATTATTCTCTCCGGCGGAAATTTAGACGCGGACGCAATTCGCGAGAAGTAGCGCAGCACTGAAGTGGCACATGGACTCTTTACCCCGAGCGCCTGCGAGGGGTTCGCTGTGTGGTTTTGTAGACCACGCAAACGGCATCGCCCTATTGGCGTTTGCAAAAACCACACAACCAACCCCTCGCGGAGGCTCGGGGTAAAGGGTGGCTGTGCCACGGGAACTACTGCACGACCACCGAAACCGTCGTGGTTTGAGTAGTGCCGCTGTTCGGCGTCGCCGTTACGGTGACAGTGTAGGTGTCCGGCGTCGTTCCGGGATTTCCGCCGGATCCGAGACCGCTGTTCCCGCCTCCGTTGCAGCTCACACCTGCCAACACAACGACCGCGAGTAGCACAACGATCGGAACCAAGCTCCACCGTCGCTCCCTGCGCACCATCGCGAGGAAGAGCAAACCGGCGAGGGCAACCGCTACCCCCGCGAAGGGCAAGCCGCGCCCCGAAGGCCGGCTGGATGGACGAACCGTCAGACCGGAGGCCGCTCGCGTGCTGCAAGTCATCGTCGCGTTGCCTGACGTGATCGTCGAGCTGAGTGTGATTGTGTTCGGGGAGGTGAAAGCTTGATCCGGTGCGCCAAAGGTGCACGAAGGCAGGTCCACGTCCCCTTGATGCTGCCCTACAACGGGAGCGGTCAAGGCCACGGTGCCAGCGAACCCGTTCGCACCCGTCACCGCAATCAGACAGGTTCCCGATTGCCCCACAGCCATGATGGTGATCGTGGCTCCCGTGCATCCTGAAGAAGAAACATTGATACCCGGCGTTCCCACGTTGATTGTCACACCGCTCGCCGTCGTCGACGTCGAGTAATCCGGATCACCGCTGTAGGTGGCCGTGATCGTCGCTGTAGAGGCCAAGTTCACAGTCAGACTGGCGGTGGATTCGTCAAACCCGTTGAGGTCCCCGGCCTGCACCACCGTCACTGGCACTGGCCCGCTGCCCAAGGTAGTTGATCCGGATTTGAAAGTGACTGTGCCAGAGGGAGAGATTCCGACGCTCCCACCGCTGGGATTGGCCGCGCTCTGCGTGTCCACAAACGCCGTTAGCATGACGGAGCCATTGACGGGAATCGAGGTTGCGCTGGAACTGATAGAAGTAGTCGTGGGTCCAAGGGTGACCGTGAACGGGACGGCGGTAGAAACTGCGCTGGCGCTGTAGCTTGCGTCGCCCACATATTGAGCAGTAAAGCTATGCGATCCTACAGTTAGAAACGGCGTCTGGTCCTCCATGTAACCCTCCGTGTTCAGAGCGAACGAAGTAACCAAAATTCCGGAAGGGTCGACGATGGCACCATTGTTGTCCTTCATTGTCACGCTTCCTGTAGCCGTCTCCAGCCCCGAAGCCCCGTGCACATCGGCGCGAATCAAATTAAGCGCTCCGTACGGGACTGAACTTTCGGGCGTGCCCGTGTTGGTCGACAAGTTCAGAGAAAGAACGCTGACACTCGCTGTGCTGCTTTCAGGAGTTATCGTGATGCTGACACCGGGCGTAGATGTGCTGGAACCGAATTTACCGTCTCCGCCATAGCGCGCGTTCACGGTGTACGTCCCGCCAACCAGCTCGGTCGTTGATGCGCTAATCGTGCCACCACTGCCCAGAGAATAAACATCAACATTCCCGGAGTTTGGATCAAACCGATCCACTCCTTGGGTCGTGCAATTCGACGTGCAGCCAGCTGGGAATGTGCCAATCAGAGCGATGTCTTCCGCTTTGGCCAAAGACGCGGCGGGCGGCGCCCCGCTTGAGCTCGTAACTCCGATGGAAACGTAGACGCTCGTGCCGTGCACCATTGGACTGGACACGGAGCTTGGACTCGAACTCGATGCACAGCCGCCGGATGTGAACGACAAGCAAAGCGTTGTTGTCGTTGGAGTGAAGCTTCCGACTTCCGTGGGCCAATTACTGACCAAATTGAAGACATTGACGGAGCCGAGTCCCGTGGCAAGGTCGTAGCCGGTTCCCGCAGTGTAGGACGGAGTGTTGGCCGGGGTTCCCGTCTCCACAATTCCTATCCCGCCCGTGGCTCCACTGCTGCAATTCAGCGAGCCTCCCGCGCACGGAACCGAGTTATTGCCCTTCGTCACGTCGTTGAACGTGCACTGTGCGACTGGACTAGACGAAGAATTGCAACTTAGGTTTGCTGTTTGTTGAGCGGCGAATAGCGGATACAGGACGTAGTTTGCGTTGCCTTGCCCTTGCCCGGCGGGCTGCGCGTGGTTGACTTCCATATTCTGATTCACCAGCGCCATGATGCCCGCGAAGGCCGGCGCCGCCGCGGAAGTCCCGCCTACCGGTACAAACAGAATTGAGGTGTTGCTCAATACGCATGGGCCGCCCGCCAGGTTCGAGTTACAGACAATGTAGAAGCTGTTGCTGAGATTTCCGACCGAGGAGAACAAGGAGATATCCGGCACGTCCCTCGTCAAGTCGTTGCCCGCATTCAGACCTGAGCCTGTGGCCGTCAACTGATAGGGCGGTTTCGTCCAGCCAGGAATGGTCTGGTTTGTGTAGCTGGCAACTGGACACTGTATGTTGCCTGTGTTGTCGACGAATCCCGCAACGCAACTGCTCTGTCCGCCGCCGGCCCCTGTGATGTTCAGGAGCGAGCTCTGGGCGTTGCAGGCGCTCGCCACCGTTCGCGCACAGGAATCATTCCAGGACGTTTCGGGAATGTACGACTTAGCCGAGACATCCGGGATTCCATTTACGGTAGAGTTGGTGGTCGACCAGAACCCTGCTGGATAATTCGTCGCCGTGAAGTCGAAGTCCGTGCCACCGGCAGCCACGTTGAAGGGAGTAGAAGCAACCCCGTTGATGCTCGCTCCGTTGACAGCCGTGGTCTGGGTGTTCGAATCGTCACAGCCGGCCGAGCCACTATCTCCCGTGGAAACAACCACCGTGATCCCTTGGGCGGCCGCCTGCTCCCAGAGCGAAGACTCAAACAGATTCCCGCCCGCCAGCAAGAAAGGCTCACAATTGCCAAAGCTTTCGCTCAATACCGGCGCAAGATTGTTGTCCACCACATATTCGGCAGCCAAATCCGTCCCTTGGGACGCTTCGGTGGGTTCGGCGATCACGAAGTCGATTTTCGCGTTCTTTGCGATCGCACCGGACCACTCGACGTCGAGATCCCCCTCGATTTCATCGGAGGTGAACCCGGGATCCGGGCCGTCCAGGATGACGGTCGGCAAGTTCGATGTCGAAAGACCGAAAAGCGACCGAAAATCCTTTACGTCGTCGTCGGTGCCGCAAACGGACAGAAAATCAGGGGAACTGGCCGTGCAGATTTCGGAGTCGCCGACAATCGCAATCGTTTGTCCGGAGCCGTCGATGATGTGGCCGTTGATTCCCGGGCTGTACAACGGATTCACATTGTAAATCGTGGCGAAATCACCGAGGCCGATGGCATAGCAATCCGAGCTGAAAATCGGATTTGAAGAACACTGCGCATCGGAAAACGAAAACAAGGGCGAAGGGACAGGCGTAACCTTCCCGGTCACTCTGTCTTTTTCGTACACGCCCCTCACGCGGTTCAAAGCCTTTCTAGGGAAGCTGTGAAGCGAGACAGGCCCCGCCACAACCCCAGCCAACGCAACCGGAATCTGAGGATCGGAAGAGTTGGCGAAGCGCGTCTCTCCATTGACCGTGTAGCGATGAATCTCGGTGTGAAAGGCGGCGCGAACTTGACCCGCCGTGCCGGAGAACTCAATCAGGGTGCCGCCCTTGGCCACCCGCGCGACCTGGAACCCATGCGACTGGAGCCAATCGGTCACCGCCTGAATATCGGCCGGTGCCGCTCCAAATTGCTGGCCGAACTGATCGGGCGTCAGCCATTTGTGAAAGCTTGTCGACGCCTTGGTCTGCTGCTGGTCGATCAATGTCCTCAGAGCCGTTTCCTGCTCCGGGCTTCGCTGCAACAAGAGCAACATGCGCCGGATGGGCTGGCTGTCAGCAACCGCACCTTGGTCGAATTGTGGACGCGCGAGCGGGTGCGTGTTTCCGCGCAGCCTGGTCAAATTGCCTTCGTCGATTTGCCCCGTGATTCGAACCTGTGGAGCGCTGCCCTGCGCCGCGGCCGCGAGCGGCGCGGCGAGCATCAGCGCCAGCGCCGGCGCGAAATTGCGGCGGAAGTTCGACCATACGCGCCGCGCGCTGTAAATTCCTCTTGAATCGAAACGCGCCCGCAAGGCGGGCTCAGGAACACACAGATAACGCTCGGGTTGATGATTCACGGTTCCCTCTATTCCACGCCGAATGAAATTCAGACAGCGCCCACGCACGCGACCGCAGTTCAACACACCTTCATGACACACGGGGTAAACGGGCCCACTTCAATTCTCTTGGATGCACAACCGGGCTACGGGTTTCCCCGAAAAACCGTCCCGCAGCTCTATTCACCCATGCTCAGAGGCTAAGCCGTGGGCACCGACCGCGCCAGCCGCCATTTCCGCGGCGTTGGCCTATTCGTTAACGATTCGAGAAGTAAAATCAGGGCGCGGCGAAGCTGCATTGAACCTGAGCGGCGGCGCGCATTTGAGGGTTGGGCAGCCAGAGGGGAAGCGCGGACGGATTCAGTTTTCCGGCGCTTTCCAATTGTCTGGAGGAAACGTGATCTGCCAGAAGTTGTCGGACGGCGCCGTAAATTCCAAGGGAACCAGAAAGCCTTCCGCCGCCTCGCGCGGCGAGCGCGTCACGCGCGATGCGACCTTCTCGCCGGTCCGTTCGTTCACCACTTCGAGCTTCGCGTTGGGGTCGAACGAGCGCGAGCAGGCCACCATGGCGCCGTGCGTGTTCACCTCGATGGTCTTCCCGGTGGTTCGCACCGGCTGGCCGTTCTCCGTGGTCAGGATGGTCACCGGCACCCGGATGACTACTCGCTGGCTCCGGCGCCGGTCTTCGGCCGCGACGACGTGCCTGCGCGCCGGCTGCATTTTCGTTGAGGTCACAGTTCGATCTCCCAAAAACCCATCTGGGGATTGAGAAGCTCGATGCCCATTTCCCAGCCTTCGGGATGCTCCTGCCCGCGCCACACCACCACGGCGGCATTCGATTGCCGGCTCACCATATTAGTCAATTGAATGGACTGCTTGACTTCGAGGTTCATGGGGATGATTGCCATGCACCCGTAGGGCCCGATCACGCGCGTTTGTGCTTCTTTGCGAAGCATCTCCCCGCCCGCGGACCATTCGACGGAGATAGGAACGCGCGAATTCAAGCGCCTGCCGCGGCGCTTCTCGTGCGACGCAGGTGTGGCAGGCCTCGCATTTGCAACGGGTTGGATGGCCTTGCCCGAAATACCTGGGCCGCGCTTGGCCCGAAAATGCGTCATTCCAGGACCCTCAGTGGATTGTGGGAACTGCCGACCCCCTGCTTTCCTGCATTCGTACGACGGATTCCCCGATTCAAATGCTAGTCGCCGGGTCCCAGAGCGTCAATGGTACGGCGGGACAGGCGAACTTCCGAACAGGGACAGGTGCGACGTCCAGGGCACGGGTTCGCATTCAAAATGCCCATCGGCAAGGAAGGGAAGATCGATTAGCCTTCGGGCCAAGTTTCAGCGAACCTTGACGCCCAGCCTGCGGATCGGTCCGGGCGGCGTGTGCTATTCTTCGGGGCTTCTGAGATTGGCTGAGAGACGTTCGAAGCAGCGCGTTGGACGCAACTTGCTTGAGGCACCCCTGGAGGGGCCATGAAACTCGACCTGCTGGCGATCGCGCCGCATCCGGATGACGTGGAGCTGACCTGCGGCGGCACCCTGCTGAAGGCAGCCGAACAGGGCTATAAGACGGGCATCCTGGACCTGACCGCCGGCGAGATGGGCACGCGGGGAACGCCCGAAACACGGCTCAAGGAAGCCGCGCAGGCCGCCCGCCTGCTGCGTGTGTCGCATCGCGAAAACCTTCACCTGCCGGATGCGCACCTCGAGGCCAGCAAGCATATGAAGCTGGCGGTGGCGGAGCGCATTCGGGCGCTCAGGCCCCACACCGTGATTCTGCCCTACTGGGAAGGCCGGCATCCCGATCACTACACTGCGGCGCGGCTGGGCTATGAAGGCTGCTTTCTGGCGGGCCTCAAGCAACTCCCGATCAGCGGCGAAGCGTTCCGACCGTTCAAAATCCTCTACGCGACGATCTATTTTCGCGAGGTCCGCCCGACGTTTGTGGTGGACATTTCGCGGCACTTCGGTCAGCGCTACAAGGCCATTCTGGCGTATCACTCGCAGTTCCGCCCAAAGGCGGGTGACAAGAAACGCGCGAAAAGAGCCAAAGTCGATATTCCCCTGGACCGCTTGCACCACGAGGTGAACCTGATCGCGCGCTACTACGGGCAAATGGCGGGGGTGGAGTACGCTGAGCCGTTCCTGGTGAAGGAAGTGATGCAGGTGGAAGATGTCGTGAAGCTGCCGGTGAGGTCGATTTAGGCTGCCAGTCGGCGGCCACGGGAAGAATCTGATCGGACGCTCGCTCGCTACGCCTGTTCGTTTCCTTGCGCCATGGAGTAACCGGGTAAGGTCTGAATACCGTTCCGCCGCTCGACGCGCACGCGGATCATCGATTCGGTGGCCGCACCCGTGGGCCGCAGGACCGCGATGGTGGATAGCGCTTCATTGTATAGTTTCGTGACAAGGAACGTTTCCTCAGTTCCGATCTTCTTCCACACCTGGCCGATCCTGATGGGCTGGTCCACCATGGGCATGACACGAGGTTAGTGAGAAGTCCGGCGAGTGTCAATCGGTTGCCGAGCGCGGCTTTCCACGCCGCACGGGAAAACCAATCGGCCTGTTCCGACATCACATGAGCGAAGAAAACACGTATTCGGCCCAGGTGTGCTGTATACTGTTGCGACGGGAGTTTTTCAGGAGGAGCCATGAGACGCCTCTATTTTGCAGTCCCCGAGATACTACTTGCGCTGCTGATTGCAGCTCCGGCTGGATTCGCGGGCCAGCAGTCGACCCAGCAGCCACAAGCGCAGCCTCCGCAACAGCCCGCCTCCTCAACCGACTCCAGCCAGCAGCCTGCGCCTCAGACGCAGGACAAGCCTGCCGCTTCCGACCAGGGCCAGACGAAGGGCGTGAAGACCGGCTCGGAGAACGACGTCAACGCGATCGGCAACCGGGACGTCGGCAAGGGCGTGAACCTCTTTTCCCTGCAGCGTGAAATCGAACTCGGGAAGATGCAAGCCCAGGAAGTCGAAAAGACTGCCAAGCTGATCAACGATCCCGTGGTTACGGAGTATGTGAACCGCGTTGGGCAAAACCTCGTGCGAAATTCCGATGCGAAGGTTCCCTTCACGATCAAGGTGATCGATTCGGATGCGGTGAACGCGTTTGCCCTGCCCGGCGGATTTTTCTATGTGAATAGCGGCCTGATCCTGCGCGCCGACGAAGAAGCGGAGCTGGCGGGCGTGATGGGGCACGAGATCGGGCACGTCGCCGCGCGCCACGGCACCAAGGAAGTCACCAAGGGCCAGATCATCGAGTGGGCGTCGATTCCGCTCATTCTGCTGGGGCCGGGAGGCTGGGCCGGATATGGATTATACGAGGGCCTGAATTTTGCGATTCCGATGAGCGAGCTGAAGTTCAGCCGCGACGCCGAGCGAGAAGCCGATTTCCTCGGCCTGCAATACATGTACAAAGCGGGGTACGACCCGAACGCCTTCGTAAGCTTTTTTGAAAAGGTCGAGGCCGACGATCGACGCCACCCGGGGACCATCCCCAAAATTTTCTCGACGCATCCGCTCACTCCGGATCGCGTGCAGAAGGCGCAGGAAGAAATCTCCACGATTCTTCCGGCTCGCGACGAGTACGTCGTCTCCACCTCGGAATTTGACCTGGTGAAGGCGCGGCTGCGCAGAATCGAAAATCGCAACAAGCTGGACGACAAAAAGGCGAACCCGGACAAACCTACCCTGCGGACTCGCACCGAGCAGCCGCAATCCACGTCCGGGAGCGACAAGACGGGCGGCGACCAGACCGGCGGGCAAGGCGGACAATCCGGGGACGATTCCGATCCGGATCGGCCGGTGCTGAAGAAGCGGCCCGACGACAGCACGGCGCCCAGCTCTACTCCAACTGCTCCTAGCGCTCCGAGTAATCCAGGCACCCCGAGCACAAATTAGCAAAAGCAGAGTCTCAAAAAAAAACGGCCGCGTTCTGTCATTCTGAACGAAGCGAAGAATCTCTGTTGGATCTGAGCCAAAACAGAGAGTGATTCCTCGGCGCGCCTGAGGAGGCGCCTCGAAATGGCAAAAGCGGGTTTCCCGACGAAGTTCTTCCTGCCACGGCTCCCTTTTCGGAACCCCACCTTTTGAATTCTTACGTTGTATAATCCGCCCGCGATGACAAACACACCTTTTCTCGTTGAAAAATTCGGCATGGGGCTGCCCTACGAGCGCTACCTGCAAACCGGCAACGAAGAGCAGCAGCGGCGCTGGAAGCAGGTCTACGATGCGGTGCACCTGACCGACGCGCAGAAAAGTCTTGTTGGCGGATTTGTTCGCCAGATGAAAATTCTGATCTTCAGCGGCATCTGGTGCGGCGACTGCGTGCAGCAGTGTCCACTGATCTATCGCATCGCCGAAGCCAATCTCGAAAAAATCGATTTGCGCTTCGCCGAGCGGCTAAAGGAAAGCGAACTCGTGCCCGAGCTGCGCATCAACGCCGGGAGCCGCGTGCCGGTCGTGGTCTTTTTGTCCGAGGATGAACAGTGGTGCGCGACGGCCGGCGATCGCACGATTCATCGCTATCGCGCGCTGGCTCACGCCCGGCTCGGCCCGATGTGCCCCACCGGAATCGTCGCGCCGGAAAAAGAAGAGCTAGACGCAACGCTGGCGGACTGGCTGAATGAAGTGGAGCGCGTGCAACTGATGCTGCGGCTTACGCCTCGCTTGCGGCAGAAATATCAAGACTAAGTGACGACCTGCGAACGGGTCCCTGATTGGAGCACAAATGAAGAAAACTTGGCTGGCCGTTTTGGCGATCCCGCTGATGTCGCTGAGTGGAGTTTGTGCCGATGAACCACCCAAGACGATGATTCGCATTATTGCCCAGATGAGTGGCACGGAAATCCCGTCAGGGTCGTTTGCCGAGAAGCCAAAAACCATATGGCGTGCTTCAAACTCATACTGTCGAATTGACGAAGAGCCGGATCCAGTGCAAGGGCTTCATCTCCGGACAATCATGAACGAACCCGACTCATGGTTGGTCGATTTGGCGAACAAACGGGCCAAACATATGGTGGATCCCGGGCCAACATTTAATTGCCGGATGCCGATTTTTGCCTTCAGCACGGAAATGTACAAGAGCAAGGTTGGCGAGCTCGAATACGGGCACGAACTCGAGTTTTTTCATAAGAATGGAGCGAAACAAGTCGATGGTCCCGAGCTTGAAAGCTTCAAGGCCAACTACTACCAACTTATAGTCGATGACATGACTCTGACCCTTGTAGAACGAGTTGACGTTCACGTCCCGATTCTCATCGGATTGATTCAGGGGCAGAAAATAACAAAGGTTCGATATCTGCTTTGGGACGATCAGGCCCCCTTCAAAGCTGACCTCTTCGCCAGGCCGACAGACGTCACGATGGAAGAAGTAAAGTAACCCGCATGACCTCACATTAGAACAGCACGAGCCAGCGAACTTGTTCCGAAGGTCTGGCTTGGCGTATATTCGGTTCCATACGAATTTAGGCGAGTTTCACGCGTTCGGAGGCGCCATTCACATGACCGACTTCCCGTTAAAGCGTCGTGACTTCCTCGTTGGTGTGGGCGTCGGTGGATTGGGTCTCGTTTTCGGCCTCGATCTGAAACCAGCCGCAGCCGCGACCGCGGAAATTGACACCGACAAGAGCGGCGCGGGCGTGAAGATGGCCTGGGTGCGCATCGCTCCGGACGGCGCGATCACCATCATGGCGCCGGCCGCGGAAATGGGCCAGGGCACGACGACGGCCCTGGCGATCGTTTTTGCCGAAGAACTGGACGCCGATTGGAACAAAGTTTCGGTCGAATTCAGTCCCGCCGACGACGCAATTTACGGCAGCCCGCTTCCCTTCTTTTTCGGAATGATGATCACCGCGGCCAGCACGGCGGTGCTCGCGTATTACAAGAATATGCGCCTGTACGGCGCGCAGGCCCGGCGCGTTCTTCTCGATGCGGCTGCGGCGCGTCTCAATGTGCCGGTGACGGAACTAACGACTGAGCCTAGCATCGTCTCGCACGCAAAAAGCGGGCGTCGCCTGACCTATGGCGAGATCGCGAGTTTTGCGACGTTGCCGCAGACGTTGCCGGCGATGACCGAGAAAGACCTGAAGGATCCGAGCCAGTTCCGTTTGATCGGCCACGAAATTCCGCGGGTGGACATTCCCGAGAAAACCAACGGTTCGGCGCAATACAGCATTGACGTGCGCGTGCCGAACATGGTGTACGCCACCATCGTCCGCGCCCCGGTCCTCGGCGCCACGGTCGTGTCCGTCAACGACTCGGAAGTTTCCAAGCTGCCGGGCGTGATCAAGGTGATGAAGTTGCCGCCCGATCGCGTGGCGGTCGCGGCGCGCACCTACGAAGCGGCGCTGGCGGGCGAGCGCGCCCTGCAAATCGTATGGAGCAAGATTGCGCAGAGCGAATTCGACAGCGAGCGCGCCATGGACGAACAGTCCGCGATCGCGCGCGATCTCACCAAGGCCGGCTTCGTCGTACAAAACACCGGTGACGCGCCGGCCGCGATCGGCGGCGCCGCGAAAGTCTACAAGGCCGAATATCGCACCGAGCTGGTCTACCACGCGCATCTCGAGCCGCTCAATTCCGTGGCCTGGGTGAAGGAGGGTGGCAAGAGCGTGGAAATGTGGGCTGGATCGCAATCGCCGACCCATTGCGTGCGTTCGGTCGCGGAGGCACTCGGCATTGCCCCGGAGAATGTGCAACTCCATCGCACGTACTTGGGCGGCGGCTTCGGCCGGCGCTCGGCCAAGGATCACGACTGGGCCGTGGACTCCGCGCTCGTCTCGAAGGAATTGGGCCAGCCGGTGAAAGTGATCTGGAGCCGCGAGTCCGATGTGCGTTACGGACGCTTCAAACCGATGACCGCGCAATATCTGCAAGCGGCCGAGGACAAGGATGGCCGGCTGATTGCTTATCACCATCGCCTGGTCGCGGACGAAGCGCTGGCGATGACGGACCCGCTGCGCTATGAAAAGGGCAAAGAGTTTCCGCGAATCTCCACCACGGGCATCAAGACCGACTACGATTTCGCCAACGTTCTCGTCGAAGCGGTTCGGGTCAAGCAGGGCTTGCGCATGTCCGCGGTGCGCGGCGTCGGCTCGACGGTGAATCAGTTTGCCGCGGAGAGCTTCGTCGATGAAATCGCTGCCGCCCGCGGCGCCGATCCCGTCGAGTTCAGGCTCGAATTGTTGAAGAAGCTACCCGCCGAGCAGGAAGTGCTGCGCGCGGCGGCCACGATCGCAGGATGGAAAACCGGCGAGAAGTCGGGCCGCGGCGTGTCGTTCGTTACTAACGCGGGAACGTATTTGGCCACGATCGCGCGAGTGGTCGTGGATCGCGATACCGGAGCGATTCGCGTGCCGGAGATTTGGATCGCTGCCGACGTGGGCGTCGCCATTTCACCGCGCAATCTCGATGCGCAGCTCCAAAGCGCCGTCATCCATTCGTTGAGCAACCTGCTGAAAGAACGCATCACGTTCAAGAACGGCGCGGTTCAGCAATCCAATTTTTACGATTATCCGGTTTTGCGCATGTCCGAAGCACCCGAAGTGCACACGCACATCGTGCCCTCAACGCGCACACCGGTAGGGATCGGCGACCTCGGAGGAATCGGCGTGGGTCCGGCGGTGGCGAACGCTTTCTTTTCGGCGACAGGACGCCGCCTGCGGCAGTCGCCGTTCTCGCCGGAACGTGTGCTCGCGATGCTGAAAACGTGAGGCACGGTGCATAGGTGCGACTGCGGTCTTTAGAATCTGTGTGGGATCGGCAGTTGTAGCGCCCGCCTTCCAGGAGGGCATCTTTGATCGCGGTCAGGGCAGGATGCCCGCCTGGAAGGCGGGCGCTACAACTGCCTGCTGACTCTTGAGTTCTTGCATGGATTCTTTGGCCCTGAAGTCTCGGGCATGCTGTGAGGCGTCGACAGGTTTCGTTGCTGAGGAGGTTGACTCGGATGATCTCTCTTACGGTGAACAAACGCACTATGCATCTGGAAGCGGATCCCTCGACTCCGCTGCTCTGGGTCTTGCGAGAGCACCTGGGCCTGACAGGCACGAAGTATGGCTGCGGCGTCGGGCAATGCGGCGCGTGCACCGTGCACATTGACGGCCGCCCGGTGCGTTCGTGCAGCACGCCCGTCTCGCGCGCCACGGGAAAAGAGATCACCACCATCGAAGGGCTTTCGTCCGACCGGAGCCATCCCGTGCAGCGCGCGTGGCTCGAAATCGAAGTGCCCCAGTGCGGCTACTGCCAGTCCGGGCAGATCATGAGCGCGGCGGCGCTGCTGAAATCGATTCCCGATCCGGCGGATGAGGATATCAATCGAGCGATGTCCGGAAATATCTGCCGCTGCGGGACGTATCCGCGCATTCGCCGCGCGATTCACCGTGCCGCGGAAATGGCGCGAGCGAACGCGTGAAGAAGCTTTTCACGAAAAAGCTCTTCCCATATTTGCCTACCTTTTTTCTACGCGCCACCTCCGTTGATTCATTATGGTTTTTCTCCTACCGCCCAGATCCATCTGCTGAACGGCAATTGTAGAGGCTCCCAGATTTTTCCGAGCGCGCACAAGATCACGTCGCGAGAGTTGCCCAGAGATCGCGACTCATTCGGATGTTTCCGCCGATAGCGCAGCAGCGGCCCCAGTTCCTGCTCGACCACACGGCATTCGCGCACCCGAAACTCCGTGCGCTGAAGGATGGCCCTTACCTCTGCACGCGTGTATTCGCGGTGATGGCCGTCGTAGACCGCATCCTCGGCGCATGTATCGAAAAAATAATCGAGATCATCGAGCACGCTGCGGCTGGCAAGCAGCTTGAAACGGTTGTAGATCGACGCGTGATTGGGCGTGAGGAGGATGAGGCGCCCTCCGGGGACGAGGACGCGATGAATTTCCCGCAAGACTCGCTTCGGCGAAAACGCGTGGTGCTCGATCACGTCGGTGTAGGTCACAAAATCGAATGCGCCATCCGGGAACGGCAGGCGCCCCAGTCCCAGATCGCATTCCCTGTAGTCGACGCCGTGCTCCGCGGCGATTTCTTGATAAATTTTGGCGTAGGGACCGTAGTCCACTGCTGACACGCGGCAGCCGAGCTTCGCTGCGTACAAGGCCAACGAGCCAAATTGAGCGCCGACATCGAGAAGAGACGGGGAACTGGAATTTGCAGGGGTGTGATCGAGCATGTAGCTCAGAATCCGAATCTTCCAGCCGGCTGTCCTGAGGCTGGCGCGGACCCATTCGGAATAGCTCGGCGAGAGACGCGGATCCTTTGCGATCAGCTCGAGAATTTGCTCGAAGGCTTCGAGCGTGGGGCGGGTTTGTTCCATGCCGCAGGAACATTATCATACGGCCCTGAAGGTTTCTCCGTACCCTCGGTGCGCAGCTTCAAGGGCTAAAGCCCAGTTTGTTGGGGCGGTACGGCCGGGCTGAAGCCCGGCCCTCCAAAACCAGAAGTTCTGACCGTCGCGCATTCACTGCAGGATGCTAGTCGGCGATGGCGGCCTCGTGAATTTGGAGCTTGGGCCGCTCAATATTCGGCAGGAATGCGGCGAGCAAGCCCACCGCGGGAAGATAGGAGCACACGAGGTAGACGAAATTGATGCTGGTCAAATCCGCGAGCCAGCCGAGAACCGCGGCGCCGAGGCCCGCCATACCGAACGCAAATCCAAAGCAAAGTCCGGAGATCATTCCCACTTTGCCCGGCATCAGTTCCTGCGCGTAGACCACGATCACCGAAAACGCCGACGCGAGAATCAGCCCGATCACGACGCTGAGGATTTCCGTCCAGAATAGGTTCGCATACGGCAGGGCCAGCGTAAACGGCAGCACGCCGAGAATCGAAGCCCAGATCACGTTCTTGCGGCCCATTCGATCGCCCACCGGCCCGCCAATCAAAGTGCCCGCGGCGACCGCGCCGAGAAAAACAAAAAGATGAATCTGCGAACTTTCCACGCTCAGCTTGAATTTATTCATCAAGTAGAACGTGTAGTAGCTCGTCAGGCTCGCCAGGTACACAAACTTTGAGAACAGCAGCGCCATCAAAATCGTGACGGAGACGGCGATCCTCGCGGTGGAGATGTCCGGCGGTTTATCCACGTCGTGCTTCTTGCTGAATTGCTTCCAGCGCTCTCGATTATTCCGCGCCCACATGCTCACTCCCGTCAGCAGGATCATGCCGACGAGCGCGGCGAGCGAAAACCACGCCAGGCTGTTTTGTCCCCGGGGTAAAACAACGAACGCCGCAAGCAGCGGGCCGAGCGAGAGCCCGGTGTTTCCGCCGACCTGAAATATGGACTGCGCCAGGCCATGCTGACCGCCTGACGCCATTCGCGCCACGCGGGAGGATTCGGGATGAAAGACCGACGATCCGGTCCCGACCAGCGCCGCGGCCACGAGGAGCGCGGGAAAAGAACGAGCCGCCGCCAAAAGCAGCAGGCCGATCAGGGTCGCTCCCATTCCAACGGGCAGCGAGAACGGCCTGGGCTTCTTGTCCGTGTAGAAACCGATCATGGGTTGCAGAAGCGACGCCGTGGTCTGATACGTGAGCGTGATCAGGCCCACCTGAGCGAAGTTCAGATTGAACGAAGCTTTCAGCAGCGGATAGATCGCGGGCAGCAGCGACGACAGCATGTCGTTCACCAGATGACAAATGCTGATCGCCGCTAGGACTTTGAAGTAGACCTTATGTCCAATTTCCACGAGCGGTTCGGTCTGAGTCGCAGCCAAGGCCCCTTCTCCTACGTTCAAGACAGGCATCCCGAATCGGAATGCAGGTCTTTTTATTGTACCAAGAGTTTTCCGATTTTCTCTGGGGATTGAGACTGCGACGGGCACCGGGATATCAGTAAAGGAGCGTGCGTCCGGCCTCCCGCAATCCTCTCCAACACGATCCAATTCACACATCGGGGCACCACCAAGATACCCTGATTGCTTCTACGAGGCTCCTGTGCTACGTTCGGGACGGGAAAGGAGTATGACATGTCGGAAAACAATAATGTGGGATCGAAAGTAAGCTTCTTCCTGGTGGGGCTGGGAATCGGCGCTCTGGTGGGAATTCTGTTTGCGCCGAAGTCGGGCGAAGAAACGCGTGAGTATCTCGCGCAGAAGGCCGACGAGGGCCGCGAATACGCCCAGCGCAAGGCGCGCGAGTTGCGCGAACGCGCCGAGGATGTTCTGGAGCGCGGCAAGACCGTGGCTGCCCGCCAGAAGGAAACGCTTGCCGCGGCCGTGGACGCGGGCAGAGAAGCTTATCAGCGGGAGAAAGCCAAGGCCCAGTAGTCCCCTTCGAGCTGACGTATGGAAAGCTGGATTCCCTTCTTCGTGATAGTGACGGCGCTCGCGATCGTGGTGCAGGCGATCGTGCTCATTGCGCTGTTCGTTCAGCTGCGCAAGACGGCGGCACGGGTTGAACAGACCGTGGCGGATTTCAACACCAAGGTGACGCCGCTCGTTTCGCGCGTGCAAATCCTGGTCGATGATATCGCCCCGCGCATCACGGGCATCGTGGTGGATGCCTCGGAGATCACGCGGCTGGCACGCAGCGAGGCGCAGAAGCTCGATCGCGTCCTCAGCGAAGCGCTCGAGCGGCTGCGGATACAACTGATTCACGTCGATCACATTTTGACCGGCGCAATGGAAGCGGTGGAGGAAGCCGGCTCGCACCTGCGGAATACGGTGTGGGCGCCGGTGGTAAAGGCGACGGCGCTGATTCGCGGCGTGCAGGCGGGAATCGACTTCTTCCGCGGCGCGCGGCGAAGGGGCGGGGACCACGTGGAAGCGGCCGCCGAGCAGCAAGACGAAGGAATGTTTATTTAGCCCTATTTAGCCTTATCTCGCCTCGTTTGCCCCGTATTTTGCCATTCCGAGCGGAGCGAGGAATCGCTCCGCGACTTCGACAAAACCGAAGAGAGATTGCTCGCTTCGGTCGGAATGACAAAATTGTTCTGTTTCCAGAAAAAGTCCTACCGGATCCACCCACCGCCGAGTACCACATCTCCGGAATAGCAAACTGCAGCTTGACCCGGCGTGATGGCGCGCTGCGGTTCGTCGAAAACGACGCGCGCGGAATTGGCCTCGATCGGCTCGATCGTGGCCGGAGCAGGTTCGTGGCGATGGCGAATCTTGACCTCAGCGCGCAGGGGAGCTTCCAGCGCCGCGAACGAAATCCAGTTCAAATCTCGAATTTCGCACGCGTTGGAGCGAAGGTCGGCGTCATCGCCAACGACGACGCGATTTGCCGCGCGGTCCAGTTCGACGACATAGAGCGGCTTCCCCGCGGCAACTCCCAGCCCCTTGCGCTGCCCCACGGTGTAATGGTGCACGCCGCGATGGCGGCCGATCACTTCGCCGGAAGTCGTGACCAGCTCGCCCTCTTCCTCAGCCAGTGATTCGCCGCGCTCGCCGAGGTATGCGCCGATGAACTTGACGTAATTCCCCGACGGCACGAAACAAATCTCCTGGCTCTCGGGCTTCTCCGCGACGGGAAGCGCGGCGCGGCGCGCAATGTCGCGCACCGCGGCCTTATCCAGATCGCCGAGCGGAAAATCGGTTCGGGCCAGCTGCTCCTGCTTCAGCCCAAAAAGAAAAAAGGTCTGGTCCTTCGCGCTGTCCACGGCGCGAAGCAGTTCGCACCGGCCCGTAGTTTCGTTGCGCCGGATGCGGGCGTAGTGGCCGGTGGCCAATCGCTCCGCGCCAATCTGGCGCGAGGTGGCCAGCAGCGGATCGAACTTTACGTGATTGTTGCACTGCGTGCACGGCACCGGCGTGCGGCCCGAGAGATACTCCTCGACGAACGGCTGCACGACAGTTTCCTCAAAGCGCTGCTCGTAATTCACAACGTAGTGAGGCATGCCGAGGTGCTGCGCCACGCGCTTCGCGTCGTATACGTCATCGAGCGAGCAGCAGCGCTGGCCGCCCGCGCCGGCGCGATCGAGCTCCGGCAGGCGGCGCTGATTCCACAGCTGCATGGTCAGGCCGACGACAGGATCGCCGCGCTCCATCAGGATCGCGGCCACGGCCGAGCTGTCCACGCCGCCGCTCATGGCGACAGCGGTCATCGGGCGAGGATTGGGAGTTGAAACCATCGAGACATTATAGCGAACTTATACCGCAAGTCTTTAGCGCGCTGCGCCGAGCAGTGTTCGGGACGAATCGGGTACATGTGCAGGAGGCCTGGCTTTTGTCACCGTACCGCCATCTTTTCCAAATCGGGATACGACAGCGCTTCCACAACGCTTCGCTCGGCCGGCTGGACTTTTGTTTCGATCGCACGCACCAATATTCTAAGAGCAAGCTCCATCGTCACGGATGTAATCACGGCGGCGGTCAAGATGCCCCCGTCAACCAGAGGTTTCACTTGTCCTGAAATACCACTGCCGATAAACCGCAATCCGAGCCATTTTTCCCGCTGTTCTGGATTGTTGATATTTCGGAATGCCTTTCGGGCTCCCAACGCAAGTTCATGGCTTTGAGTGGCCACCAAGTCAAAGCTTTCCTCGCGAGAAGACGCAAGCTCTAACCGCGTGCTTGTACTTTGATAGGCGCTCTCTTCGTTCCAATCGCTATGGATCGTCGTTATCCGTATATTCCGGGGCTTGGCACTTTCCATGCCTTCGCGTCGCTGGACTGCGACAGAACTCATACTCGGCCCCTCGACGTACAAGACAGATCCGCCCTCAGGCAAAAGTGCGGCAAGCTGCTTGCCTTGAAGCTGGCCAATTTCGCGTTGTCCTTGGGTCACGGTAAATACGGGAACGCTCGGGTTCTTGCGAAGCTGTTTGATGTAATCCACCTCACTGTTGCTCATCACCCATGCAATCCCCTTCGCAACCGCCGCTTCGGCGACGCGGCGGAGCCCGCTCACGCTCAGAGGTTCAACCAGGAATGCGTTGGGCCGGGCCTCCGCGGGGGATTCGATAATTTTCCCTAGCTGCTTGCTTTGGGCTGCGGAATCATCATCTGCTTGGACCACTTGGAGATCGAGGCCCAGACGCTGTGCGGTTGACCTTGCTACTGCCTTCTGCTCATGTTGGTACGCGTTATCATTCGGAAGTGAAACAACGATCCGCAGTCTCTTCATGCACCCCTTCTCCGGATAGTGCGTATCGACAGTATACCTCGCCCGGCTACACCATCCTGACCGTCTTACCCATTCACGCAATCGCAGTCTATTTGGACGTCGGGGAGAGTTGGCGGAGGCGCTCGATGACCGGTGGGATGGTTTCGAGTGCGAAGTCGATCTCGTCCATCGTCGTTTGGCGGCCGAGACTCAGGCGCAGTGTGGCGCGGGCGTCCTCCGGCGGAAGGCCGAGAGCCAGCAGCACGTGCGATGGCTCAACGGCTCCCGAAGAGCAGGCGGCGCCGGTGGAGCACGCGATTCCTTTCAGGTCCAGGGCGATGACCATGGCTTCGCCTTCGATGAACGGAAAAGTCAGATTGCTGGTGTTGGGCACTCTGGGCGCGCGCGCGCCATTGACCCAGGTGTGCGGCACGCGATCGAGCAGGCCTCGCTCCAAACGATCTCGGAGGCTGCCTACGCGCGCTGCGTCTGCACGGAGGTCCGCAAGCGCCAGCTCCGACGCTTTCCCCATTCCTGCAATAGCTGCGACATCCTCCGTGCCCGGGCGGCGATCCCGCTCGGAGTGGCCGCCGAAGAGCAGCGGCGCCAGCCGAGTGCCTTTGCGAACGTAGAGCGCGCCTACACCTTTGGGCCCCGAAAATTTGTGCGCGGAAATGGAGAGGAGGTCCGCGCCGAGCTTCTCTATATCGATGGGGATTTTTCCGGCGGCCTGGACGGCATCGGCGTGGAACACGATCCCCTTCTCGTCGGCGATTTTGCCGATCTCTTCGATGGGCTCGATCACTCCGATTTCGTTGTTGGCGAGCATCACGGTGATCAGCACAGTCTCCGGCCGAATCGCGGTGCGCACATCTTCTGGATTGACGAGGCCGTCGCGGCTTACGGGAAGAATCGTGAGTTCAATGCCCTGCTTGGCGAGCGCCCGACAGGCGTCGAGCACAGCGACATGCTCGATCGCCGTAGTGATGACATGTTTGGTCTTCCCAGGGGCAGCGGCCACTGCTCCGAGAATCGCGTGGTTGTTGGATTCCGTTCCACCGCTTGTGAACATGATATCGGCAGGGCGCGCGCCGACGAGCGCCGCCACTTGGCTGCGCGCCTCTTCCACCGCGCCTCGGGCGTTTTGGCCGAATGCGTGAATGGAGCTGGCGTTGCCGTATTCCTCGGTGAGGTACGGCATCATGGCCTCCAGAACTTCGGGCCGGATCGGAGTCGTCGCGTTGTGATCGAAGTAAATCCGCTTCATGGGAAGCCAGATTGCAGAATATCGTTCGCGCGTGGGGCGGTCAAGGCGCGTAGCACAGGCTCTCAGCCTGCGCGTCTTGGAGGCCTTGCGAGGACCGGTTGCCTCATTCCGAAAGAAACCCCTGCGGCAATGCCCGCTCTGAAACGGCCGGCGGTTAAAAAGCCATTCTAATTGCAATCGACTTACGGCACGGCTGAAAGCCGTGCCGTACAAAACGAAAGGCCCTCGGCGAAAGCCGAGGGCCTTTCTCTTAGCTGCGATTGGACGACCACTTCCTGGTTGACTACTCCGCGAGATACAGCGTCGAGCCTTGCCGGTTCACAAGGAACAGCGGGTTGCTGCCGGCCTTGCGGACCGCTTCTTCGAGCTGCGCAACGTTCTTCACGGGTTGGTGGTTGACTTCCTCGATCACGTCGCCGCGCTGCATTCCGGCCGACGCGAGTGGGCTTGACGGGCTGACGTCCGTGACCACGACTCCGGACGTCGCCGCGGGCAATCCCAGCTGCCGCGCGGTTTGCGAGTCCAGGGTCTCGAACTTCGCTCCGTCCAGCGACTTCTCGGAAGACTCGCCCTCGGCCTTGGCCTTTTCGCCGTCGTTTGGCAGTTCGCCGAGCTTGACGCTCGCGTCCATCGTCTTGCCGTCGCGCAGGAATTTCAAGCTGACAGTGGAGTCGGGGCTCATCATCGAGATGGTCATCCGCAGTTCGCGGCTGTCGCTCATCGGCTTGCCGTTCACTTCCAGAATCACGTCGCCGCGCTGCACGCCGCTGCGCTGCGCCGGACCCGAGGGAGTCACGTCACCGACCAGCACGCCCTTCATGTCCTTCAAGTTCATGGCCTTCTCGATGCCGGGCGTGACGTCCTGCACCATGATACCGAGGTAGGCGCGGTTCACTTTGCCGTGGTCGAGAATCTGCGTCATCACGCTGCGCGCTAGATTCACGGGAATCGCGAATCCGATCCCTTCATTGCCGCCGGATCCGTGCGAAAGAATGGCGGTATTGATGCCGACCAGCTCGCCGCGGTCATTGACGAGCGCGCCGCCGGAGTTTCCCGGGTTGATCGGAGCGTCCGTCTGGATGAAGTCCTCGTAATCCTCGATGCCCAAGTTGCCGCGGTTCTTGGCGCTGATGATGCCCATGGTAACCGTCTGGCCCACGCCGAACGGATCGCCGATGGCCAGGGCGTAGTCACCCACTTCAACTTTGGCGGAATCGCCGATCGTGATTGCAGGGAAATTGCCTCCCTCAACTTTCAGAACCGCGATGTCCGTCTTGGCGTCCGTGCCGACCACTTTCGCCTGCAACTGGCGCTTGTCGGAAAAAGTGACTTTCACGTCGGTCGCGCCGTCGATCACGTGGTTGTTCGTCAAGATATAGCCGTCCGGGCTGACCACCACGCCGGAGCCGAGGCTGTCTTCCCGCCGGCTACGCTCGCGCGGCATCGGGTTGCGGGAGTTGGGGCCGAATTGCTGGCCGAAGAACTGCTGGAAAAATGGCGGCATTCCCTCCGGCCCGTCAAATTCAAACTGTTCCGGACCCTGGGATTTCACTACTTTGGATGTGGAAATATTGACGACGTCCGGCAGAACCGACTTCACGACCGGAGCGAAACCTGTCCGGCTCGGGCCCTCGGCCGGGTCGGCCAGCTTCATATTGATGTGCAAGCCGGGCGTGAAAAACTTCTGGCTGGCGCGCGCCACGCCCCAGCCGGCCATTCCCACAAAAAGAATCGCCGCGCCGGCAATCACTTTCGTCCTTCCCGTAAGTCTCTGCAAATTCATGGGTTCTTTTCTCCTTGTCCACGCTTACTGACACAGCTTTGTCCGTTTCTGGCCTCAACCTAATAAGACGGATGAAAGCGCGGCGGGTTAGCGGGCACGAATCCAAGGAATGGCGGATGCCGGCCTTTGTAAGGACCTGCTTCAGATTCGAAATATTGAGATCAACAGCTGTGGAGCGAAGCCCTGAATGGTTCTCCCTCAGCGGTCCTCCCACCTGTCAAGTATTTCGCGGTTGAGGAAGCTTACGATCCACAAGATCGATAGGAATGAAACCAGAAGAAAAAGTGGGGAGAGGAAACTTCGCCATTCTTGCGCCATAGCGGCCAAGCCGAAACGATCCAAGAGACGCCTCGGACCGAACAGCAAGAGGCAGGAAGCAGCATCCATTGCGCACAATACCAAGAATGCTTTGAAGCTTCGGAGAAGACGGACAACGGGCGTCAGGGTTTTGTCCGGCACAATGCCGGAGAAAATAGCATGGGTATATGTGCATAAACAATTCATAAAGATGAGCAGAGCAACTGCCCGAGGCGACCGCAAGCCGGCCAACGGGCAAAAAGGGCCCGACTGGCCGCAAGAACAGTGTTCCTTATTGCGCGGATAGATTTTGTCGATTGGACTTTGCGTGACCCGCCTGTAAGAGTGAGCCTGTAAGTTGCTGTTCGATCTGATCGTGAACGTTGCGAACTGTGAAGTTCGGCCCGGGACCAGGTTGGTTAGTTCGAGTCTTCGCGATCGCGGACCACGCCGTCTCCAGCAAAGCTAAATCCAAGGAGGGAAGGCGTGAATCTGTCGCGCGGCGATTCAGTTGTTGTGTATGCAATCTTGGTCATCATCAATTTCATTCTCTTTCCAGGGTCGGGTCGTGCTCAAGGGTTCGTGAGCGGAGAGTTCAAACTATCCCAGGAAGTGCGCTGGGACAATTCGGTGCTGCCAATGGGTGAGTACGAATATTCCGTCGATTCCCGGAAATCGCCCTCGGTGGTACGCGTGCAGCAGAAGGACGGCGACTTTTCCGGAGTGTTTACGCTGCGGTCTTTCTCGCGGCGCGAACAGCCCGGCGGCAGCGGCATCGTGCTGGCGGCCGACGGAAGTGAGACTTACGTCACTTCTATCTCGCTGCAGAAACTGGGAGGCGAGTTGCTTTTTTCCGCTCCCGATAGCGCGCCTGAAGATACGCTGGTGGATCCGCTCGGTCCAAGCGAGGCCGGAATCGCGCCACACCAGACGCTGAAATATCTTTCAGTTGTGAATCCGCATCGCGAAAAAGTGCCGGACGACGAAGCCGAGAACGTCTACCTGAAGGCGTGCGAAGCGGTCGAGAAAGAATTTGGCCGGCGGGTTCCGATCCGCCCGCGCGTGATTCTGAGGCTTGGCACCGGCGAGAACATCCTGCACTTCAAGACGCGCGAGATCCTTCTCAAGAAATGGGACGAAGTTCGGTTTGCCGACGCAGTCGTGGACCTGGCGCTGTATGACATGGTGCCGGCCGAGGAAAGACTCAAGCTCAGCAATTCCGCCATCCATCGGGCGGGCGCGACGGTGAGCGTTTGCGAACTGAAATCTTGCAAGAATTAAGGGGACCCTGATGGCGCAACCGAGCGCGGGATCACAGCGCAGCGAAGAGGAATTTCTTGCCGCAGCTGTGCCGGCCGATCTCAGGCAGCACAGCGATGTGTTAACGCTCGAGGAAATCGCCAATCTCGCCGCGGAAGCAGGGAAGCCGGCGGAGACGCTCACGAACGTTGTCGCTCTGATCGCCAAGCGCTTCAAGACGGAAGTGTGCTCGGCTTATCTGCTCGAGCCGGACCGCACCAATCTGATTTTGGCCGCGACGCTGGGCCTGCGGCCGCAGTGCGTGGGGACGCTGCGGATGGCCTTGCACGAGGGGCTTGCGGGACTCGTCGCGGAACAGGTGCAGCCGGTCGCGGTCAACCAGGTCAAGAATCACCCGCGGTTCAAATATTTCAGCGAGGCGGGCGAAGAGGCCTATCAATCGTTCCTGGGAGTGCCGTTGATCGATGGCGGCGTGTTGCAGGGCGTGCTCGTCGTGCAAACGATCGAGGCGCGCTCCTTCACCGACGTCGAAATCAAGATGCTCTCTGAGGCCGCCAACCAACTGGCGCCGGTGGTGAGCGAGGCTCGCACGCTGGACCGGTTCGTGGCGCCGTTGCAAGAGCGGCTCTGGTCCCTGGCGCGCAATCTGTGGTGGAGCTGGGACAACGACTCGACTAGCATTTTCCACGACCTCGATCCGCTGCGCTGGCGGCAACTCAACCACAATCCGATTGCGCTTCTCTCGGAAATTTCTCTCGCCGGAGTGGAACGCCGCGCCCAGGAACTCGTCCTGCACGGCCGGGTCAATTACGCCTATCGACGCAAGAACGAATACCTAAATGCGGATCGCACCTGGGGCGCCCGCCACGCTGGCATTTTGCGTCCGCGGCCGGTCGCCTATTTCTCTGCGGAATTTGGCCTGCATGAATCGCTGCCGGTTTATTCGGGGGGCCTCGGCGTCCTCGCCGGCGATCACATCAAGAGCGCGTCCGATCTGGGCATTCCCTTGGTGGGGGTCGGCCTGTTTTACGGCCAGGGGTACTTCCGGCAGCGCCTGGACAAAAGCAGCTGGCAGCAGGAGGAATACCTACAGACCGACACGAACCAGATGCCCATGGAGGCGGCCATCGGGACCAAAGGCGAGCCCATCACGGTGCAGATCGAGACCCGCACGGGATCGATCCGCGCGAAGGTCTGGCGGCTGAAGATTGGGCGCTGCGCGCTCCTCCTGCTGGATTCGAATGTGGAAGGGAATGCGCCGGAGGACCGCGAGCTTACGGCGCGGCTCTACGGAGGCGACAGCCGGTTCCGAATTCGCCAGGAACTGCTGCTGGGCGTCGGCGGCTTCCGCGCGTTGAAGGCGATGGGCATTACACCCAGCGTCCTTCACTTGAACGAAGGGCATAGCGGGTTTGCTGTTCTCGAAGCGATTCGCAACCGCATGGAGGAAGAAGGGCTCGATTTCAATTGCGCCGTGCCGCGCGTGTCGCGCGAAGTTGTTTTCACAACGCATACGCCCGTCCCCGCCGGCCATGATCGCTTTGACGGAAGCCTGATCGAAGAGCATCTGGGACCGCTGCGCGATTCCCTGGGCATTTCCTACGATTGGCTGATGTCGCTCGGGCGCGAGAATCCGCAAAACTCGAGTGAGTGCTTCTGCATGACGGTGCTCGGCTTGAAGCTCGCGCGGCGCGCCAATGCAGTTTCGGCGCTCCACGGAGAGGTTTCGCGCGCGATGTGGACTTCGCTCTATCCGGGAATGCCGGAAGAGGCGGTGCCGATCCGGCACATCACCAATGGCGTTCACGTTCCCACGTGGCTCGCGCCGCAAATGTATCGCCTCTACGATCGTCACCTCGGCACGGGCTGGGCCGAGCACAGCGGCGAGCCGCAAATCTGGGAAGGCATCGAGAACGTCGACGACGCGGAACTTTGGGAGACGCACCTGAGCTTGAAAACCGGCCTGATCGAATTCGCGCGGATGCGCGGGGTTGAGCAGGCCGAGCGCCGCGGAGAATCGGCGAAGACGCTGCAAGCCCTGAGCAAAGTCTTGAGCCCGGATGCGCTGACGATCGGGTTTGCTCGCCGCTTCGCCACGTACAAGCGCGCCAATCTGATCTTGTCTGACGTGGAAATGCTCGCCTCGATGGTCAATGACCCGAAGCGTCCCGTACAGTTCGTCTTCGCCGGAAAGGCGCATCCGCACGATACACCCGGCAAGCAGGTGCTGCAGCAGATCGCCGAGTTAATGCGCAACAAGTGCTTTGCAAATAAGTTTGTCTTCATCGAGGACTATGACATCAATGTCGGTCGCTATCTCGTGCAGGGCGTCGATGTTTGGCTGAATAATCCGCGCCGGCCGCTCGAAGCCTCCGGCACCAGCGGGCAGAAGGTCGTGTTGAACGGCGGGCTGAATCTTTCCGTTCTGGATGGCTGGTGGGCCGAGGCATATGACGGGCTGAACGGCTTTGCCATCGGAACCGGCCGCACGCACACCAACATGGACGTGCACGACCGGCGCGACGGCGAGAATCTGTACCGCGTGCTGCGCGAAGAAGTGATTCCGCTTTTCTATCAGCGGGATCGCGACGGCTTGCCGCGCGGCTGGATCAAGCGCATGAAGCGGACGATTCGCACGCTAGGCTGGCGGTTCAACGCGAACCGCATGGTGATGGACTACACGCTGAAGTGCTACATCCCCGCCTCAGGCGGCGCCTCCAGCGACATGCGCGCCGCGGGCTAATGCGCACATCGATGTCGTCCTTTTCGCAAACTAACTTTTGTCATTCCGAGCGAAGCGAGGAATCTCTCTTGATTTGCGCGCTCGAACGGAGAGATTCCTCGCTTCGCTCGGAATGACAGAATGAGGCTTTCGCAGAGTCTCTGAGTTGGTTTTCGGCATTCCTCCCCAAATTATTTCTAAAATTCCGCTCTCCTGATATGATGTCCGTCATCAATCGAGTTTTGTCCGACTCAACGATTCGTGCGTGGGGGTCTTGCATGCAAAAGAAACTTCTCGCCGTGCTAACTGTCTTCGGGTGCGCCTTGCTGCTTGCGGGCATCGCGGCAGCACACCACGGCGTTGCCGGGTATGACATGACGAAGACGGTCACCCTCCACGGAACCGTCACGAAATTCGACTGGAGCAATCCCCACGTGGTCGTTTACCTGGACGCCAAGCCCGAGGGCGGGGAAATGCAGCATTGGACCATCGAATTCGCTTCGCCGGTGCACATGGTGCGCGCCGGCTGGAGCAAGAGTTCGATGAAGACGGGCGACGATATCGTGATCGAGACGCATCCCTCGCGAAACGGCGCCCCGGTCGGAATCACCAGCACGATCACCTTCATTCTGAAGACCGTCATCAACGGCCAGGCGCTTCCAAGCCGGTCCGAGTAAGGCTGCATGCAGCCAGGGTATACAGCGATGCGTATACGAACAGCAATCTTGATCGTCGTGTTCATTGCAGCCGGCACGTTCGTGCCGCGAATTTCGGCGCAAACTCCAGCTGGAATGGCGGACGCGAAGCCCGCAAAGCCCGGCCTGCTGGCCAACGGCGTTCCCGACCTTTCCGGCATCTGGGATCCCGATTTCCACGGACCCGAGGGCATCAGGCTCAACACCTGGGACTCGTCAGACCCATTCGCCAAGCACCCGGAACAAGCGCCGATGACGCCGTGGGCCGCCGAGAAATTTAAGAGCGCCAGACCGCCGTTCGGCGCGCTGCAAACCTTCGACAACACGAACGACCCGGTGCAGAGATACTGCGATCCGCCCGGCATCCCGCGCATTTACATGTATCCGTGGGAGTTGACGTTCATTCAGACTCCCAAAATTGTTTACATCATCTACGAGTACACGAAGGTCTGGCGCGCCGTTTACATGGATCGCGACCATCCGAAAGATCCGGACACCTCCTGGATGGGCGATGCAATTGGGAAGTATGAAGGCGACACGTTCGTCATCGACTCGATCGGCTTCAACGACAAGACCTGGCTCGACCAGACCGGCCACCCGCATAGCGACGCGCTGCATGTGATCGAGCACTTCCGCCGCCTAGACCACGACCGGCTCGAGCTCAGCGTCACCATTGAGGATCCCAAGGCCTACACCAAGACATTCAGCGCCACCAAGGTGTACCGGCTTACGGATGCTCCCATGGGTGAAACCCTCTGCGCCTATTCCGAGATGAAGGAATTCCAGGAAAACGTCGTAGATAAAACCCAGACTCCTCCAAAGAAGTAACGACGAACGGTACTTGGAGACGATTCATCAGAGGTAGCCGCTGGGAATTTCTGCCAGCGCGATCTTCAATCCACGCATGTTGCTGTTCTGGCGCAGGGGCAATTCCGCGTCCGCTCTTCGGCTAAAATGATGGAATGCAGAAGAAAGTCTTCTGGACCGTGTTTTCCTTGTTGGGCCTGATGGCCGATTTAATGCTGCCTTTCTGGTGGGCCGTTGGCGCAACGGTCCCGCTCCTGTGGCTGAGTTGGTGGGTTGCCTATCGCAGCGATTGGTTCTAGCGAAAACCCAGCAAGCGGCGGCGTTTTGCGCGTGCTGGTCCGTTCACGCTACACTCTCCCTGGGTGCAATCCGGCTCATCCATTTAGGATCAGTGATTTCAAATCTCAAATTTGAGATTTGAAATTTAGAAACCCAAATCCAGCCCCGAATTTCTGAAGTCCAAAGTCGGGAACTGAAACCTGCGAACTGAAATCTGAAATTGAAATCTCGATCTGAAATCTGAAATCTGAAATCTGAAATCTGAAATCTCTAATCCTGATGCCTCCCATCATTGCCGCGCAAGGTCTTTCCAAACGATTCGGCGCCGAGCCTCTCTTTCAAGAGATTTCGTTCACGCTTTCCGAGGGCGAGCGGATCGGACTGATCGGCCCGAACGGTTCCGGCAAATCGACGCTGCTTGAAATTTTGCGCGGGCGGGTCGCGCCGGATACGGGGGAAGTGGCCATTCGCCGACGAACGCGCCTCGCGAGCGTGACCCAAAATTCGGAATTTCCCCTGGGCGCGACGATCCGTTCCGTGATCGAGGCCGCGCTCGATCGCGCGGACGTGCCCGAAAAAGAGCGCGCCGCGCGCATCGCGGAGCCGCTGGGCCGCGCCGGATTTACGGATTTGGACGTTCCCACCGCGGCGCTTTCGGGCGGCTGGCGCAAGCGGCTTGCGATTGTGGAAGGGCTGGTCGAGGCGCCGGATGTTCTGCTGCTGGATGAGCCGACGAATCACCTGGACCTCGCGGGCATCGAGTGGCTCGAATCGATTTTGCTCGACGGGCCCTTCGCGTGCGTGGTGGTCAGCCACGACCGCTACTTTCTCGAAAACGTCGCCACCGCGGTCGTGGAGCTGGCCCGCTCCTACGAGAACGGTTTTCTGCGCGTCGATGGAAACTACAGCACGTTCCTCGAAGCAAAAGAGAATTTCCTGCACGCGCACCGCAAGCGCCACGAAGCCCTCGAAAACCTGGTGCACAAGGAAATCGAGTGGCTGCGCCGCGGCGCGAAAGCGAGAACCTCAAAATCCAAAGCGCGCATCGATACCGCGCAAGAGCTGATTGGAGAACTGGCGGACCTCAACTCGAGAACGCGCGCCAACACCGCTCAAATCGATTTTGCCTCGACGGACCGCCAGACCAAGCGCCTGATCGCGCTCGATGGCGTCACGCACGAGCTGGGTGGCCGCGCTCTCTTCGCGAATCTCCACTTCACGGTGACTTCGGGAATGCGCGTCGGACTCGTCGGTCCGAATGGAAGCGGAAAAACTACGCTGCTGCGCCTGCTTCGTGGCGATATCGAGCCAACGCGCGGAAACATTACAAGGGCTCCATCATTGCGTATTGTCTACTTCGATCAGAATCGCGCGCTGGACCCGGAAATCAGTTTGCGCCGCGCCCTTGCTCCGGACAGCGATTCCGTGATCTATCAGGACCGGGTGATTCACGTGGCCGCCTGGGCCGCAAAATTTCTCTTCGATCCCGAAAATCTCGGCCAGCCCGTCGACAAACTTTCGGGCGGCGAACGCGCGCGCGTCCTGATCGCGCAGCTGATGCTGCAGCCCGCGGACGTCCTGCTGCTGGACGAGCCGACCAACGACCTCGATATCCCCACGCTCGAAATTTTGGAGGAAAGTCTACTCGAATATCGCGGAGCGCTGGCGCTGGTCACGCACGACCGGTTCATGCTCGATCGCGTCTCCACGGTCGTGCTGGGTCTCGACGGCCGGGGCGGCGCAGACCGCTTCGCAGATTTTTCGCAGTGGGACGCCTGGCAGCGCGCGCAGAAGAGGGAATCGCCCAAGCCCACCACCTCCAACGGCCGCCCGGCCTCGCCTGCACAATCACAAACCGCCTCGGCAAGAAGAAAGCTCTCCTATCTGGAAGTTCGTGAGCTGGATTCGATCGAGCAGCGCATTCGCGAGGCGGACGAGAAGGTCGAGAAAAAACGCGCCGCCCTCGAAGATCCGTCTGTCACCAGCGATCCGCCGCGCCTGAGGACGGCGTGCGTCGAACTCGATGAGGCTCAAAGCGCGCTCGATCAGCTCTACGCAAGGTGGGGCGAACTGGAAAAGAAGAAGGCTGGCGCATGAAATCCCACAGAGGAACTGGAACAAAGAAGCTGAGGAACTAAACTTGTCCCCGTTTTGACCGATGAACCCTTTCGGAGTCATCGGATGCCCGAATTAAACGATCCTGAAATCTATCGTTCCGTCCTCGAGCACCTCGAAACCGGCGTTTATATTGTCGATCGAAACCGCCGCGTTCGCTTCTGGAACGAAGGCGCGGAGCAAATCACCGGCTTTCTTCGGCAGGACGTGGTCGGGCGCTTCTTGCGCGAGCATTTACTGGCCATCGGCGATGCCTCAAAAGCCCTTGAATCCGATCCCGAGGATCCGATCAACCTCGCCTTTCGAGATGGAAAATCCACCGTCGTCGACGTTTCCATCCTGCACAAAAGCGGCTACCGAATCCCCGTAGTCCTGCGCACCAACCCGATCCGCAATAGCCGCGGGGCGGTGGTGGGGGTCGCGGAGAGCTTCGAAAGAAATCGATCTGCCTCGGACTGGACGCGACGGCAGGCTATGTACGCCGACTTCGGATGCCTGGACTCCGTAACCGGCCTCGCGGCGCAGAGTTTCATGGAAACGCAGCTGCGCGAAAATCTGATCGCGTTCGGCGAGCACAATATTCCCTTCGGAATCCTGCTCATACAAGTCGATCATCTGGACCAGTTCAGGGCTACCCGAGGACCCGGAGTGGTGCCGACGATTCTGCGAGTCGTGGCGCAGTCGCTCGAGAATTGCCTGCGGCCGACGGATCTGGTCGGGTGCTGGGGCGAAAATCAATTTCTCGCCGTTCTCATGGAGTGCCGGGAATCCGAAGTGGTCCGCGTGGGCGAGAGAGTGAGAAAGATCATCAGCATGGCGGAAATTGAATGGTGGGGCGACCGATTCTCGGTCACGAGCCCGGCGGGCGGCGCGGGATGCCGGGCCGAGGACACCGTCGAGCTGCTCGTCGAGCGGGCGGCGGCGTCGCTTCAAGACAGCATCGAGAAGGGCGGCAATTGCGTCGTCGTTCTTTCCTGATTGGCACGAATTCATCCGGAGGTTGCGGCATTCATGTTTTCGATCATCGGAATTGTGGTGGTGTTCGGCGCCATCGTCGCCGGGTACTTGATGGAGCACGGCAACTTGAAGGTGCTGATGCAGCCCGCGGAATTGATCATCATCCTCGGGGCTGCGATTGGAACGGTCCTGGTAGCGAATCCCCTGCATATCCTGACCAAAATGGGGAGCGGGCTCGCCGGAGTCTTCGGCGGATCGCCGTTCAACAGGCAGAGATATCTGGACTCGCTGAAAATGATGTATGAACTATTTACCCGGGCGCGCAAGGAAGGGCTCATGTCGCTTGAGTCCGACAGCGACGCGCCGGACCAGAGCACGGTGTTTTCCAAATATCCTCTGTTCTTGAAGGACCACCACGCCCTACATTTCGTGTGCGATTCGCTGCGCATGGCGGCCAGCGGCGGCATCGAGCCCTTCGACGCGGACCAGATGATGGAGCTGGACATGGACGTTCATCACCACGGCGCCACCCAGCCCGTCGCGGCGCTTTCCACCATGGCGGATTCTCTGCCGGGCCTCGGGATTGTCGCGGCTGTGCTCGGAGTGGTGATCACCATGGGCGCGCTCGGCGGACCGCCCGAAGAGATTGGCAAGAAGGTCGCGGCAGCCCTCGTGGGTACGTTCCTCGGCATTCTGTTGTGTTACGGGCTGGTCGGCCCGCTTGCGGCGAACATGGCCAAGATCGCGGACGACGAGAATGCCTACTACCACGTGCTCCGCGTGATGCTGGTGGCGCTGCTGAAAGGGACCGCGCCGACCGTGGCGATTGAAATCGGCAGGAGAGCCATCCCCAGCCACGTGCGTCCGACATTCCAGGAAGCCGAGGCGCACATCAAGGACAAGGGCGAGGCGGCGGCTCAACCCGAAGCGTCGGCCGCGTAGGAAATCGCGAGGATTGGTTCATGGCGGCGAAAGCGCCCATCATCGTCATCAAGAAAAAAGGCGGCCATGGAGGCCACCACGGCGGAGCCTGGAAAGTCGCCTACGCGGATTTTGTGACCGCCATGATGGCGCTGTTTATAGTCCTGTGGTTGCTCAGCAGCAGCAAGGACGTCCAGCAGGCGGTCGGCGGCTATTTCCGCGATCCCACCGGCACGTCCAAGAAAATCGGCAGCACCATGGAAGGGGCCGGGGAGAGCTTCACTGTCTCCAAGGACAACATGGCGCAATTGAAAGACGAACTGCAGCAGACCATACGCCAAGTCCCCAATTTCGACAAATTGAAAAGTCACATCGACATGACGATTACTTCGGAGGGTTTACGCATCGAGCTCATGGAGTCCGCCACCAGCACGTTTTTCGATCGCGGCAAGCCCGAACCGAATAGGGACGGCCAGGACATTCTCATTGCGCTGGCGAAGGAACTGGGCACGCTTCCGAACAAAATCGCGGTTGAGGGGCACACGGATTCCAAACCCTATTCGGGGAAAGGGAACTATTCCAATTGGGAGCTTTCGGTGGACCGCGCCAACGCCGCGCGCAGGATCATGCAGGAGAACGGGATTCGAGACGACCAGATCATGCAGGTACGGGGATACGCCGACCAGCACCTGCGCAAGCCGGAGGATCCGCTCGACCCGTCCAACCGGCGCGTTTCCCTGATCGTGCAATATTTGAACAAGACGAAGGACGAGCCCGAGGAGCCGGCGAATAGTGAAAGGAAAGAAGGCGAAGAGCCAAAGGCGAAGGCCGAGGGCAAGTAGGGCGTTTCAGTGCGCCGAGCGCGGATTGGGTCCGATGCGGTAGCCGGCGCCGCGCACAGTGTGAATGAGCCTTTCGGAAGCATCCGCGTCGATTTTCTTTCGCAAATAGTTGATGTAGACGTCCACCACGTTGGTCATCGTGTCCGAAGAGAGTTTCCAGACGTCGTGAATGATGGAGGAGCGCGACACGCTGTGACCGGCGTTCAGCATCAAGTACTCCAGGAGCGCAAATTCCTTGGGCGTGAGCTCGATGGAGTTGCCGTTCCGCCGGACGACGCGCCGCACGCGGTCGAGCTCCAGATCCATACTGTGCAGTACGGACTCGAAGGGCACGCTTCCTCGCCGCAACAGAGCGCGCACGCGGGCGACGAGCTCGGAAAAGGCGAAGGGCTTCGTCATGTAATCGTCCGCGCCGGAATCGAGGCCGCCCACACGGTCTTCAACGCGGGCGTTGCCCGTGAGAATCAAAATGGGCAGGTGCGGCTTCGTCGCGCGAATCTGGTGAAGCACGTCCAGGCCGTTCACTTCCGGCAGGTTCAAGTCCAGTAAAAGTAGATCGCAGGGCCCGTCATCGAGCATCCGCAGAACGTCCTTGCCGCCGGGAGCGATTCGCACGGCGTAGTGTTCGGCTTCGAGGCCGGAGGAAAGGAATTTTGCGACGGGCAGATCGTCTTCCGCGATCAGAATATGCATGGTTCGAGGCTCACAGGGGTAGAAATGTTCAAAGAAGGGGACGCCAGTTTCCCAGCGCGATCAAATAAAGTCAAGAGATCATTCGCGAAAGCGCGGCGCGAGAATTCAAGGTGAAACAGGTTGTGAAAATTTCTGCGACCGGCGCATTGGCAACTCCGGCCCCTGTTTCTTTTTTCATGAGAAAGTCTCAATTCAGGATGCCCTATCCTGTTTTGGCTTGCTCGCAATTTGTGCGATTCTCTATCCCGATTATTTCCCGCACATTTTTCGATCCGGTTTGGAAGCCGATCCGCAAGGTCCGCGTCACGATTGCGGCGCGTGAGCATGTGATTCTGCTTCAAAAACTTCGCGGAAGAAAATTAGTCGAATCTAATCTGGCGGAGGCGCTGCCACACGGGGGGAAGCGAAATGGCCACGGCGGAAACTCCATCGGCGATCCGGAATGCGCGGGTTCTGGTCGCCAGCTCGAACGAATCGTTTCGCAGGTTGTGGGCCGGCACGCCCGGATACGAGGCCGCCGAAATGGAAGAGGCCGCCGGCGGCGCGGACGCGCTCGCCAAGCTCGAGGCGGAAAACTGGGGCGAAGTTCTATTGGACCGCCATCTGCACGATCTGGACGTCAATGAGGTTCTTCAAATCATTCGCCGGCGGCATCCGCATCTGCTGGTGCGCGTCGTGGATTCCGATACCACCGCGGCGAAGGTTGCGGACGCTTCTGGGGCTCCCGTGCCCGCAGCGCCGTCGGCGGCATGCCGGGCGCCCGGATTTGAGCGCGAGGAGCACTTCGGCGAACCCGGGCTGCCAATTCCTTCCTGCGAGCCGAAGCGAGACATACCCAAGCCGTCGCCAACTGTCGCTGCCCTGCCCGGAATGATGGGCGATGGCCCGGGCCTCGAGCAAATCTATCGCCTGGCGCGCCTGGTCAGCCCGCGCCAGACCACGGTGCTGATCACGGGCGAGACCGGAACGGGAAAGGAGCTCGTCGCGCGAGGAATTCATCAGATCAGCCTGCGGGCGAAGTGCCCGTTCGTGGTTGTCAATTGCGCTGCGATTCCCGAATCGCTTCTCGAAGCCGAGCTTTTCGGCCATGCGCGGGGCGCGTTTACGGGCGCGGTTCAATCGCGACTGGGGCGCATTCACGTCGCGCAGGGCGGGACGCTCTTCCTGGACGAAGTAGGGGAGCTTCCGCTGAGCATGCAGGCCAAGCTTTTGCGCTTCCTGCAGGACGGCGAAGTGCAGCGCCTGGGAAGCTCGGACGTGTTTCGCGTGGACGTACGCGTCATCTCCGCGACGAATATCGACCTGCTTCGCTCGGTGCACCAGAAACTGTTTCGCCAGGATTTGTACTATCGGCTGTCCGTGTTTCCCATCGAACTGCCCCCGTTGCGCCAAAGAAAAGAAGACATCCTTCCGCTGGCCTCCCATTTTCTCACGAGGCTCTGCGAACAAGTCGAGTGCCCATCGAAGGAAATTTTCGCCTCCGCCGCGGCCCTGCTGAAGCAATATTCCTGGCCCGGGAACGTTCGCGAATTGGAGCACGCCGTCGAACGGGCGTTCATCCTCGCCGGGGACGAGAGGCAGCTTCGTCTGCCGCACTTCCATCTCCCTGAAGCCTCCCAGACCGCTCGCGAGGCCGCTGTTAGAGAAATCTAAGTTGCGGGCGCGGAAGTTGGTCACCGCCTTGCACGTTCCTTCCGCGTGCCAATTCTGCCCAGCACCCGGCAAAATGCGCGCGGCCCGCACCGAGCCGCCTCCTCCCGCGGAGAGGCGGAACGTTCTCTCGTCCACGCCTTCGCCACGTTCACGCAGGCCGCCGCCTCGCTGGAAAAATCCTACGGGCAGTTGCAAACCGAAGTCGCGCGGCTCAGCGGCGAGCTCGAGCGCGCCAATTCGGAACTTGGCAAAAGCCTCGAAGAGAATTCTCGAGTCCGCAGTTTCCTCGCGCAAATTCTAGAAGGGTTGCCGTGCGGCGTGCTGGTCGTTGATGCCGCCGCGCGGCTGCGCGTCATCAATCCGGAAGCCCGCCGGTTGCTGATGCTCGATCCTTCATGGTTGCCTGAACAGGGCGTCGCGTTGCCGGCGGTGATCGATCGGCTCCTAGCGGAATCTTCCTCCAAAGCTCCCGCTGCGGAACGGGAATGGTCGTTCGATGATCCCGCCGGCACACGCTTCCTCGGAATTACGCAGGCCCGCGTGGCCGGCAAAGACGGCCGACGCGGGGAAACGATTTGGATTCTGCGCGACATGACCCAGGAAAAGCGTCTCTTCGCCGAGCGCGAAAAATCGCGCCGGAACGAATCGCTGGCCGAGATTGCCACGGTTCTTGCCCACGAGATTCGCAATCCGCTCGGCAGCCTGGAGCTGTTCGCGGGCCTGTTGGCTGATTCGACGGCGGTCACGTCCGAGTCCGGGCAGTGGGTGGGGCAAATCCAGGCGGGGCTGCGCACTCTCGCCGCCACGGTCAACAACGTTCTTCAATTTCACAGCCAGCCCTGCCCCGAACCGATCCCGACGCCGCTCGATCGCCTGCTGCGCGAGACGGTCGAGTTTCTCGCGCCGCTCGCGCGGCAGCGCGGCATGCAGGTGCGGCTCGAGAATCGCGCCGGAAAAGTGATGCTGCATGCCGACCCGCACCGCTTGCAGCAGGTGTTCCTCAATCTGGCCTTGAATGCGTTTCGCGCGATGTCGCCGGGCAATTGGCTGGCGGTGAATGTCGACCGGGCGCGTCCGTCGGAGGGCGCCCGGGTTCCCTGTCAAATCCAGATCGACTTTGAGGATCAAGGAAGCGGGATTTCCGAGGAGCTTATGGAAAAAATCTTCGAGCCGGGATTCACGACGCACGCCGGCAGCTCGGGTCTTGGCCTTGCCGTGTGCAAGAAAGTGATCGAACAGCATGGCGGCGCGATCCGCGTTCACAGTGCGCTGCGCCTGGGCACCACGTTTTCGCTGCTCCTGCCCCTGGCGGGAGATCCCGCGTGAGCGCCTGCGCCGTTTTGGTGGTGGATGATGAGTCGGCCATGCGGACCGCGCTCGAGGCCACGTTCCGGCGTAGCGGCTGGAACGTGACCACGGCGAGCGGCGCGGGAGAAGCGCTGGCAAAATTTCGCTCGACGCCTTGTCCTCTGGTCGTAACGGATATGCGCATGCCGGATGGCGACGGCCTCCAGGTGATGCAGGGAGTGCGCGAGCACTCGCCGGAAACGGCGGTTATTTTTTTGACGGCGTATGGCACCGTCGCCGAAGCCGTCCAGGCGATCAAGGAGGGCGCGTGCGACTACCTGATGAAGCCGGTCTCCTTTGACCGGCTGCGCGAGGCGGCGGAGCGTGTGCTCTCGTCCGCTCGCACCTCGGCAGCGGCGAAGCAGCCAAGCGAGGCGGCGGCGAAGATGATCGGCCGCTCGCCGGCCTTTGCCCGCCTCATCGAAAAGACGCGGCAGGTGGCGCGCACCGGCGCCGACGTCCTGATCGAAGCCGAAAGCGGAACGGGCAAGGAACTCGTCGCGCGGCTGATCCACGAGGAAAGTGACCGCCGTTCGGGTCCCTTTGTGGCCCTAAACTGCTCGGCCTTCCCTGAACACCTCCTCGAGAGCGAGCTCTTCGGCCATGTGCGCGGCGCGTTCACGGGCGCCAACATCGCCAAGCCCGGAAAATTTGAGCTGGCGAGCGGCGGCACCATCCTCCTCGACGAAGTAAGAGAGATGCCTCTGGCGCTGCAACCCAAGCTTCTGCGCGTGCTGCAGGAAAGGGAAGTTGATCCCCTCGGCAGCACACGGACCGTGCCGCTCGACGTGCGCGTTGTGGCCACAACGAATCGCCCGCTCCGCGCCGGGATCGCCGCGGGCGAGTTCCGCGCCGATCTGTACTACCGCCTCAACGTCGTGCCGCTTTCCATTCCTCCCTTGCGCGAGCGCCGCGAAGATATCCAAGAACTTGCCGAGCATTTTCTTCGCAAGCACTCCCCGGGCAAGGGCGACGCGTATCGCATTGTGCCGGAACTGGCCGCGGGCCTGCGTTCGCACGATTGGCCGGGCAACGTGCGCGAGCTGGAGAATTTCATCCGGCGCGCCCTGGCGCTCTCGACGAGCTGCGCACTTGGGGCCGACCTCTTGGCGCATCTCGAAACATCCGCCGAATCACAGAGCCCGCCGGCGATTGAAGCCGGCACATCCCTGCGTGACGCGGAGCGCGAACTCCTCGAACGCACCCTCGAGGCGACCGGCGGCAATCGCACTCGCGCCGCCGAGCTGATGGGTGTGAGCCTGCGCACCGTGCGAAACAAGATTCGCGACTACGGTCTCCCGCCGCGGAGGAATCCATGAGCGCGATGGACACGCCGCAACTGCATCTCATCGAAAAATTTCTGGACTTGGCGACGGCGCGTCAATCCCTGCTCGTCAGCAATATCGCCAATGTGGACACGCCGGGATATCGAACGCAGGACATCGATTTTCATTCGGAGATGATGCACGCCCTGAGTCAATTGCCGGGAATGCCGGTTCTCGCCGTGGTGCGCGACGTGCCGGGCCTGCTTTCGCGGCCCGACGGGAACAACGTCAGCGTCGATCGCGAAGGGCTGCTGCTGGCGGAGCTGCAATTGAAATATCAAGCCGCCGCGCAGGCCATTCGCGCCGAATTTTCCCTGATTCGTTCTGTCGTGAGTGACACGACGTAGAAGTGCCCCACGAGGGTCGGCTGGAAACTTCAGCGGCTAAAGCCGGTTCAGCTTGGCCCTATACGGCTGAAGCCCGGCCCTCCAAACTGCGAGGAGGAGGAGACTCATGAATCTTTTTGGACTGATGCAAGTGAGCGGCACGGCCTTGATCGCCCAGCGGGAACGCGCTGAAATTGCCGCGAGTAACCTAGCCAACGCGGACACCACTCGCACCATCGAAGGCGGCCCTTACAAGCGCCAGAACGTTCTCTTCGCGGCCAGCCACCCGCGCCCGAACGGCTTCTTCGCGACGCTCGCGAGCTTCACGGACATCCACACCGAAACCGTGCAAGTGGCCAGCGTGATTCAAGACCAGTCCGCGCCGCTGCGCCGCTACGATCCCGGCCATCCGGACGCGGACGCGGCCGGCTACGTCAATTTTCCCAACGTCAATCCCATCGAAGAGAGTGTCAACCTGATGGAAGCCGCGCGATCCTATCAGATGAACGTTTCGGCCATTCAAAACACGAAAGCCATGATTCAAGCCGCCATTCAAATCGCGCAGTAATCGCGTGGCGTTTACGGAGACAGCCGATGCCCAATCCAATTCCAGGCTTGCCGGCGCCGAAACTGGGCGCGTCCATCGCGAGCGCCGCGCCGGGCGCAGTATCCGGCGGCGCCCAGGGCGACTTCCTCCAGGCGCTCAAAGGCGCGATGGATCAGGTCGAACAGCTGCACCAGGACGCGCAGAGCAAAGTCGCCGGCATGCTGGACGGCTCCGGCGAGGACGTTCACTCGGCAATGATCGCCGTCGAAAAGGCAGGGCTGGCGTTCGAAATGATGGTTCAGGTGCGCAACCGCATCGTGCAGGCCTATCAAACGATTTCGCAGATGAATTTCTGATCCGGAAACGGCAGCCCGCGGCGCGGCGGGAATCCGGGGAACGCCCGCCTGAAATTCGCGGACCTCATCACCGACGGTCATGGACAAAGTTCTGGAACAGATTGGCGCGTTCCTGCGCGGGCTGACGTTCAGTCAACGACTTATGCTGGCCGGCAGCGCCGCGCTGGTTGGAGTGATCGTCTGGCTCTTCGTGCGGCTCTTTTCCGCCGCCGACTACAAGAATCTCTACACGGGACTCAGCCCGACCGACGCGCAGAAGATCGTTGCGCGCCTCGCGGTGGAAAATATCGCCTATCAGCTTTCAAGCGACGGCGCCTCCATCGATGTCCCCGCCGACCGGCTCGATCGCGTTCGAATCGAAATGGCGTCGCAAGGCCTTCCGCACACCGGCCGACTCGGATTCGAACTGTTCGACAAGCCGAACTGGTCCAGCAGCGATTTTTCCGAGCGCGTGAATTACCAGCGCGCCCTCGAAGCCGAGCTCGAGCGAACGATCGAAACGATGGACACGGTGGAATCCGCGCGCGTGCATCTGGTCTTGCCGCGAGAATCGCTCTTCACCACCGAAGAGCGCCCGGCCAAGGCGGCGGTGGTGGTGAAGCTGCGCACGCAGCGCCTCGCCGATGAAACGGTCGCGTCGATCGCGAATCTGGTGGCGAGCGCCTGGGAAAATCTGTCCCCCGATGACGTCACGATTGTCAGTGCGGACGGCCGCCTCCCGCTGACTGCGGGAAAATCCGGCGCGGGCGTCGCGCGGCGCGGCCTGGCGGACCCGGAGACGGCCATCGCGGAACGCATTGTGGACACGCTTGCTCCGATCGTCGGCGCGGATCACGTGAAGTCGAGCGTCAGCATCGAATACAATCCCAACTCGGGCGACACGACGCAGGAAGTCTACGATCCGAACGCCACCGCGATTCTGACTTCGCAGCTCTCCGAGGATCAATCCACCGGCACGGCGCCGGTAGGCATCCCCGGCACGACCAGCAACGTGCCGAGCGCTCCGCCTGTGGCCGCGGCGCCCCCGGCCAATCCGCCAGCGAACGTTGCGCCGGCCGCCAATGCACCCGCCGCCAATTCCGCCGCGGCCTCCGCGGCGCAGAAACCCAACGAGGTTTCCCAGGGAATGCGCAGCGAAAGCAAGACGTTCGCCGTCAGCAAAACCGTGCATCACACGCTCGAGCCGCCCGGCCAGATCAGGCATATCGCTGCCGCTGTCCTGGTTGACGATTTCATCGAAACAAAAACGGTGGACGGCAAGCCGCAGGAAACCCGCCGCAAAAGGACTCCCGCAGAAATGAAGCAGATGGAAGACCTGGTGCGCGCGGCGATTGGATTCAGCGCGCAGCGAGGCGACGAACTCTCTCTGCAGAACGTCTCCTTCCAAAGTTCGCCGGTGGAAACGCCCGCGCCGGTCACCGGCGTTCAGCGGACGTTGCGCATCGTCACGCCGTGGCTCGGCTTGTTGCGATACGCCGGAATCGGCCTGGTGTTCCTCCTGGTCTATCTGCTCGTGCTGCGGCCGGTGACGAACCAAGTGCTGGCCACGATTCGCGCGCTTCCCGAACGGAGCAAGCTCGCCGCGCTTCCCGCCAGCGGCGCCGAAGGAGTGAAGAAAGGCACAACCGTCGCGGAAATGGAAGGCGAGCTGCAACGCGAACTCTCGGAGACCAACTCCGAAGTGATGCGTTCGGTCGTATTGAAGAAGCATCTGGTTGAAAAAGTGAAGAAGGAGCCGGAAAGCGCGACGCGATTGATCCAGGGTTGGGTCCGCCAGGGACCGACGAGTGCTTGATGCCAGAAAACCCCACTGTGCTCACTGGACTGCGAAAGGCCGCGATCCTCCTCGTGATCCTGGGGGATGAGGCTGCGAGCGCCGTCTACAAGCATCTCGGCGAAAACGAAGTGCGAGACATTACCCAAGAAATTACGGAGCTCGATTTTATTTCGCCGGAGCTGGCGGCGAAGGTCTTGCAGGAGTATCACCGCTTGACGCTGACGCAGGAATATTTGGCCCAGGGCGGCCCGGCTTACGCATCCCAAGTGCTTATGAAGACGTTCGGCGAAGCGGGCGCCAAGGCCTTGCTGGATCAGGTGATGAAGGCGCAGGAAGGCGCGGCGCACAACCTGGTTACCTTGCAGAAAGCGGACCCGCAGCAACTAGCGAAATTCATTCAGGGCGAACATCCGCAAACCATCGCCCTGGTCCTGGCGCACATGAGTGGCAAAGCGGCCTCGGCCGTCCTGGCCCTTCTGCCCGCGAAGCTTCGTGGCCAGGCCATCGTGCGAATGGCGCAGATGCAGCAGTTTTCGCCGGAAATGGTGCAGAAGATTTCGCTGATCCTGAGCCGCAAGATGATGTCGCTCGGCGAGCAGAGCCGGCGGGGATTCGGCGGCATCAAGGCCGTCGCGGATCTTCTCAACACGGTCGAAGCGACGATGAGCACGGAAATTCTCGGCGCGGTCGAGGAAGAAAGCCCGCAGCTGGCCGTCTCGATCCGCAATTTCATGTTCACATTTCAGGATTTTCTCGAGGTGCCGGAAGCCAGCGTGCGCGAAATGCTGGGGCAATTGGACAAGAAGACTCTGGCCATCTGCCTGAAAGGCGCCTCCGAGGATCTCAAGAACCACGTCTTCAAGTGCATGTCTTCGCGAGCCGTCGAAATGCTGAAGGAGGACATGGAGGCGCTCGGGCCCATTCGCAGCCGCGACGTCAATACCGCGCAACAGGAGGCCATCGTGCTGGCGCGAAAGCTCGAGGCTCAGGGAAAGATGATCTTGAAGAACGAATCGGAGGAAGCGTTTGTCGTCTAAGCCGGATCTGGGCGCCGAGTCGCCGAACGCGGCGCAGTTCACTTATCCCGCCGCGCCGTCGATTCCACCGGCGGACGCCGCGAGCGCCGCCGAGGCCAGGCAAGTCTGGGCCGCGAAAGCCGGGGCGAGGGACCAAGCCGATCCGCAAATCGCCGCGCAGAAAGAGCAGCAAGTCTGGAGCCAAGGTCACGCAGCGGGCAAGGCCGAGGCGCTGGCGGTGTACGAGCCGCAAGCGGCGAGATTGCGGGAGGAGGTCTCCAAAGCGCTTCGCGATTTCGCTGCCGAGCGCGACGTCTATTTCCAGCGCGTCGAGGAACAGGTCGTGCGGCTCACGCTGGCGATCGCGCGCAAGATTCTGCATCGCGAGGCCCAAGTGGATCCACTGCTCCTCACCGGCATTTTGCGCGTGGCACTAGAGAAGATCGGTTCCAACACAAACACCCGGCTGCGCGCGAACCCTTCCGACATCCGGGTCTGGCGCGGGTATTTTGCGCAAGCGCGCGAAAACTTTCCCACTCCGGAATTGATCGAGGATGCGGAAATTCAACCCGGCCGCTGCATTCTGGAAACGGAATTGGGAACCACGGAAATCGGACTCGAGACGCAGCTGAAGGAAATCGAGCAGGGATTTCTGGACCTGCTCGCCCAGCGGCCGGGTTCAAGCTGATGGCGCCGCCGCGCGAATTGCTCGAGCCGTATTTCATCCGGCTCGAAGAATTTTCCACGCTGCGCTGGGTGGGCCGCGTGACCAAGGCCGTCGGTCACCTGATCGAATCGGAGGGCCCCTACGGGTCGGTCGGCGAAGGGTGCGGAATCATCACCGCGGATGGGAAAACGTTCGCCGGAGAAATCGTCGGTTTTCGTGGCCGCACCGTATTGTCCATGCCCCTCGAGCGGCCGGAAGGGATTCGGTTCGGCGACCAGATCGTCACGCGCGGGACGCGGCCGTCGATTCCGGTTGGCCCGGGTCTGCTCGGGCGCGTGATTGACGGCGCGGGCCGCCCGCTCGATGAGAAAAGCGCGTACCGCGCCCGGCAAAGCTGGCCGCTCTTCTCCGAAGCGCCGCTCCCCCTGGCGAGAACTCCGATCCGCGACCCGATCGGATGCGGTATTCGCGCGATCGACGGTTTCATTTCCTGCGGGCGAGGCCAGCGCGTGGGAATTTTCGGCGGCAGCGGCGTTGGGAAAAGCACGCTGCTCGGCATGATGGCGCGGGGCACTTCGGCGGAGATGACCGTGCTGGCGCTGGTCGGCGAACGCGGGCGCGAGGTGCGCGATTTCATCGAGGACGCGCTGGGCAAGGAGGGACTGAAGCGATCCGTGCTGGTCGTTTCCACTTCGGACCAGTCGCCGCTGCTGAGGATTCGCGCCGCGCTCACAGCCGCTTCCATCGCGGAATATTTTTGCAGCTTGGGCAAGCAGGTGCTTCTCGTGGTGGATTCGCTCACGCGATTTGCGATGGCGCAGCGCGAGATCGGGCTGGCGGCAGGCGAGCCTCCCACGGCGAAAGGCTACACGCCTTCCGTTTTCTCGCTGCTGGCGCGGTTCATCGAGCGCGCCGGCCATTTTGGAAGCGGGAGCATCACCGGGTTCTACACCGTGTTGATGGAGGGAGACGATCAGCAGGACCCGCTCGTCGATTCCGTGCGCGCGCTTCTCGACGGCCATGTGGTCCTGGACCGCAAGCTCGCGAATCAAGGCCACTATCCGCCGATTTCCGTGCTCGACAGCCTGAGCCGGCTCATGCCTGCGGTCAGCTCCGCGGAGCACCTGGACAAGGCGAGGCGAATTCGCCAGTTGCTGGCCGCCTATTCGGCCTCCGAGGACTTGATCCGGATCGGCGCGTACCAGAAAGGTTCTGACCGGGCGCTCGACCAGGCCTTGGCGGTTCTCCCCGCCGTCAACGCGCTTCTGCAGCAGGACCGCAAGGAGCGCGCGCCCATCGAAGAAAACATCAAGTCCTTACTCGCGCTACCCGGATAGAGGGCACTATGCCATTTCAATTTCCACTGGATTCGGTTCTGCGTTTGCGCCTTGGACAGGAACGCATGGAGCGGCTGAAACTGGAAGCCATCGCTTCGGAACTCGCGCAAGAGGAGCGGCAACTGGAGTTTATTACGGACCGCCGGCTGGATATCCGCCGGCACTTTCGGGAGCAGATGAGCCGCGAGACCTACGGTTCCGAACTGCACTTTGAGGAAACCGCCGAGGAGCGGATGGAGGCGGTGAGACGCGCGATGGAAATTCGCGTCGCGCAGCTGGAGCAAGAGCGGCTGAAACAGGTGGAGGCGTATAAGAAATCCCGCCGGCGCCGCGAGACGCTCGAAAATCTGCGCGAACAGAAGCTATCAGCCTACATCCAGACAAGGGCCCGGCGCGAACAGCAGGGCCTCGACGATCTCTTCCTCATGCGCCAGGGGCTTCAGCGCGACGAGTAGCCGAATCATTGTTGCCGGGTTTCTGGGAAACGCTTGCCCTGCGCGTGGGATTTGTGGACGTCCTTTGCTTCACCCCATACCATCGCATCAGTCATACGTCCATTGTTTTTGTTGCGATTAGAAGCCGGGCGGAATTGATTCCAATCCGCGAAATCCTGGCGTTCCAGTTGCATTGTCTCGCTCGGGAGTCCGGGACACAGGACCGCTATGCAAGCAATACCCACTTCGACTGTTTCACCAGCGAACGCGCTGAACTTGGCAATCGCGCCTGCCCCGCCGGTTGGTTCTCAATCGGCGATTTCGCCTTTCGCCGCGGTTTTTCAGGATGCTTTAATGGGCGCCGGGAATCCCGCCAAATTTCCGCCGCCTGGCAAGCCTCAAGATTCCGGCCGCGCACCCTCGAGCAAGCCCGGAAGGAGTTTCTCCGTCCCGCCCCTGCCGTTGTCGGTTCCTCTCACGCTCGCGCCAACGCTGATACTGGCCACGCAGCAAAATGCGGCGCCGAATCACTCCGCTCCTGCCGCCGTGGCAACCGCAGCGCAAACCAACGCGGCGGGAAAGCAAGCGCTTGAGGCACTGCCGGCCGCTCTGCCAGCACCTTCGCCGATTACACCACCAGCGCCGTTTCTTACCTCTTTCTCAAATGGTTCCTTGCCGGAGCGCGGGCCTGTTCCAGGCCGGAACTTTGCTCCAAGCGAGCGGCCAGCGAACGTATCCGCAACCGCTCGGCTGGCCAGTGGGCCGTCTTCTGGCCTTGCAAATTCGGTTTCCACAGCCAGCCTCGTACAAAATCCAAATGACTTTGCAGCGGTCAACCAGAATATCTTCAGTGCGAGCGAGAAGCAGACTTCCGCTGATGCAACTCCCCAAAATGAAGTTCAAGCGCAACTGCCGCCCCAAGAACTCAGTGCCCCAGCCGTCGCTCCCAGTAGTGTGCCGCCGGACGCCGGGAATCAGTGGGCTGGAACCGCGCCCGTTTCGAATTTCAATCCGGCGTCAAGTCCCGCTCCGCCCGCAACCGACTCGTTGCCTATTGAACCCCAAGTGACTGCCAATCCCGCGTCAAACGCCGAGGCGGTAAACGTCTTCTCCGCGGCGCAAGCTGATCCTCAGGCCTCTCGGTCGAACAATCCTGTCCCATCGGACCTGAAAGCTGCTGCTGCGAGCGTTCCGTCCAAGCATACGCTTGAAGATCTCGCTGCGTCTTTCCCATGGCTCACGAACGAGCGAGTATCTGTTGCCGCGGCGCAGCATTCTCTAGCCCCGCGGGAAGTACAACTCCGGCAGCTTCCACCTCAAACGCCGACGAGCTCGACTACTTCGCCGGACAAAATTTCTTCGCCCTCCACGGAATTCCTGACGCCGCCCGCCGCAACGGGCACATCCTCACCACTCAAATTCCACGAGAATCCGCAGCCGCCCGCGGCCAACCTCACGCCCGCCGCGCCGGTGGCGCCCTCATCCATGAAGGCACCGGTCCAGGACCACTCGAATGAGTCCGCGAGCAACAATTCGAACGCAAAGCCCGACCATACTTCTGCCTCTTCCGATCCGAAAACCGACGAGAAGAGCTTTGTCCAGACAGTGGATACCGCCGCCAGCTCATCGAACGGGCATCCGGCGCCGGTTGATTCGGCTCCGGGTGCGCCGGCGCCGCCGATCCAGGCGCCAGTGGCCGTTCCGGATCTCCAACGCGCTGCGCCAACTAGCGCAGATCCACAGTCCGCTGCTCCCGCACCCTCCAGCGTTCACGGGACGCCCGTGGTGAATTCCGCCCACATTGTGGATCAGCCGGGGCAAACCGAAATCCGCATCGAGATGCAGGCGGATTCGCTGGGCGGAGTCGAACTCCGGGCGCACATCGCCGGCGACCAGATCGGCGCGTCGATCGCGGTCGAACATCACGACGCGCAACTGGCGCTCGCCAGCGAGCTGCCGTCGCTGCACAGCGCGCTCGCCGAAAAAAATCTGCGCGTGGAGACGCTGAGCGTCACGCAAGGCACATTCTCTTCGCTGAGCGGCGGGCACGGACAGGACCCGGGGCAAAGAGGACAAGCCCAATATCCCGCGAAACTAGCGTACGCGGAACCACCGGAGCCGCAGCCGCCGTTCAACGAAATTCCGGCGGAATCATTGAGCGCCGCCAGGCCTACAAACGGATTGAGCGTGGTCGCATGAACCGCATCACGAGTTCGATGGAGGAAGAAGATGCAAATCAATAGCCTGCCGCCCCATGCTGGTCAGACGCCTTACGCGTCGAACGCCGCAACGTCGCCGAACGGCTCCTCTTCGGCCGGCTCAACCAATTCGTCAACGATCACGAATCCGCTGGCCGATCCGAATCTCTTCATCACGCTCTTGACGGCGCAGCTTCAGGCGCAGGATCCGCTCAATCCCATGAGCCCTCAGGAGATGGTGACCCAGCTGACCCAGGTCAGCTCGCTGCAGCAACTCATCAACATCAGCGCCACGCTCACGAAAATGTCGACCGTCGCTTCGCCCGCAACGCCCTCTCAAACGAATCCCTCGGGAAGCACCAACTAGGAGAAAATCATGCCATCTTTTTCAACGCCGCTGTCCGGCCTGAACGCGAATTCGCAGGAGCTGTCCGTCATTGCCAATAATCTCGCCAACCTCAACACGGTCGGATACAAAGCCGATGTCACCAATTTTCAGGATCTTTTCTACCAGCAGATTGGCACGAATGGCGCGGGCGACCCGGTACAGGTCGGCGTGGGAACGCAAATCAGCGCCATCTCCGGCCAATTCACGCAGGGCAGCATCGAGTCCACCGGCGTACCGACCGACATCGCCATTCAGGGGCAGGGCTTTCTCACGTTGGTCAAGAACGGCCTACAGGAATACACGCGCGCCGGAAATCTTTCGATCACCACCAACGGTTCCCTTGTGACTTCGGACGGCGGCCTCGTGCAGGGCTACCAGGCCGTCAAGGGCGTGATCAATCCGAACCAGGCCATAAGCACGATCGCGATTCCCGCCGGGCTGACCAGCCCGCCCAAGTCGACCACCAACGTCCAACTGACACTCAATCTCGATTCCGGCACTCAGGTCGCGCCCAGCGTGGCGAGCCAGCAGACCGGGACGGGCATTTCGCCGGCCACGGTGCTCAAGACCGGCAGCGTTCTGGCGTTCGGCGATGGAACGAACACCTTCACCTATACGACTGTCGCGAACGATACGCTCAGCAACGTCGTCAACGCGATCAACGCGAACCCGAATTTCACCGCCAATCTTTCCGGAAACTCGCTGGTCATCAACGCCACCAGCGGCAAAGCGATTACGTTCTCGACGAATACGCTGACCGACGCGGCCGCCGGCACGCAGGCCGAGACATTCGTTGCATCCAGCACTTCCACTGCGGGAACGTTCAGCACCACTGTGGCGGTCAACGACGCCCTCGGCGCGCCGCACGTCCTCACCTTCACGTTCACGAAAACCGGCGCCAACGCCTGGAACTACGCCGTCACGATTCCCGCCGCCGATGTGGGCGCGGCCGGTAACCCCGTGACGCTCAAAACGGGCACGCTCACATTCAACGGTTCGGGGCAGTTGATCACGCCACCGGCCAACGTCGCCGGAATCAACATCGCGAACTTTGCCAACGGGGCCAGCAACCTGACCTTCGCCTGGCAGCTCTATGACGCCAACGGCACCGGCCTGCTGACGCAAGTCTCGGGCGCGTCCGCAACCTCCTCGACGCTGCAGGACGGCTATCCCAGCGGAACGCTTTCCAGCTTCAATATCGACAGCACCGGAACAATCGAGGGCATCTTCAGTAACGGTCAGACGGTTCCGATTGCTCAGATTGCGCTGGCCAGCTTCTCCAACCTGCAAGGGCTGCTGCGAAACGGTTCGAACGATTTCCTCCCCAGCCTCGCTTCTGGAGCGGCGAATATCGGCCAGCCGGGCACGGCCGGTCGGGGAACGATCACGGGCGGTTCGCTCGAGCTTTCCAACGCCGACATCGCCACCGAGTTTTCACAGCTCATCCTGGCCGAGCGCGGCTACGAAGCCAACGCCAAGGCCATCACCACGTTCGACCAGGTCACGCAGGACGCGATCAACCTGAAGCAGTAAGTTCAATTTCCCCGGTCGGCCCGTAACAACCCGCCCTCCGCGCCGCGAACGCGGAGGGCGGGCCCATGGCGTTCAAAGAGTTTTCTAATGAGAGTTTTCCTATCGCTCGGATCGCGGGCGAGTTGCCGCCAGGGCGTTGAATTCGTTATTCGCACCGGACCGTAACCGCCAATTTCTCAGGGCCTTGCACGCACGCCTGCGAGCGCTTCTCCACACTCAATAACAGCGTGTTCGGCGCGTGAATTGCATTTCATCTGGCCATGGCGGACGCACCCGCAAATTTGCCCGCGCCCTCGCCGTTCGAGCTTGGAAAAAAAGCCCGCAAGAAGCCGGGCCGCCGGCGGTTCGCGACGGCCGCGGTCGTGCTGATCGGCGCCGGCTCCGGTGTGTGGTGGGGATTTCTGCGGCCGCGCGACGCGACTTCCGCGAATCAGGGCTCGGCGGCGGTAACCAGGGCCGTCCTGCCGCTCGAGAGCTTTACGGTGAACCTCGCCGATGCCGAAGGGGGTCGATTCCTGCGCGCCACGATGGCTTTGGGCGTGGACGGCCAGCTTCCCACGATCTCAAAGGGCGAGAGCAAGCCGGTGGAAACAAGCCAGGTCTCCATGGCCACGATCCGCGATTCGATTCTCACGGTGCTGGCACAGTGCACTTCCGACGAGCTGCTCACGCCGGCGGGGAAGGCCAGGCTCAAGGCCGGAATCATCAATTCGCTGAACCACGACGTTCCGGATTTGCGCGTTCGCGAAGTGTATTTCACGGAGTTTCTAGTTCAGCGGTGAAAGGCGGTCGCGCGCATGTCTACACCCGCGAGGGCGACAACGGAGATTACGGCGGCTCAATGGGACGAAGCCGGATGGCTGCCCTGCGTGATTACGGTGGAGCTGCCCGTGAAAAATTTCTCGGTGCGCGACTTGCTTGGACTTTCTGTGGGGTCGCTGGTGCAGACCGACTGGCGAAGCGCGGTGGACGCTCCGCTTCGCGTGAACGGCTGGCAAATCGGCTGGGCGGAATTCGAGCAGATGGGCGAACTGCTCGGCGTGCGGTTGACGGAGCTTCTTTGAATTCTCACGCCCTCGAAAAAATATGAATACATTCACGCCAGTCGCGGAAGGAAAGGCGGCCCCGATCGAATCGGCCGGCTCGCGAATCGTTTCGCTGTTGAGGCGAGCGGTGTCCGCGGTCCGCGCGCGGCGAAGCGAGCGCCGGCTTCGTTTGTGCGAAATGCTTTCGCTCGGCGAAAAGCGGTTTGTCGCGGTGGTTGAATACGGCGCCGAGAAATTCATCTTGGCGGGAACGCCGCAAAGAATCTCGTTGCTGACAAAACTCGTGCGAAATGCCGCGACCGAGGCAAGCAGGGAGTTAGCTGGCTTGGCGGAAACGCCGAGCCAGCGGCCGGGGAAAAGATGAGTCTGAAGCTCGCAATCCGCAGCGCGCTCCTGATCCTGGTTGGTGTTTGCGCGCTGGTGTTTTGCGCGCCAGTGACCGCCGTTGCGGCTCTCCCGCCCAGGCCAGCGCCCCAGACTCCGTCGATCCCGATTCCGGGATTCAATTCGCGCAACGATTCGCTCCCGTGGACCGTGATCGTTCTGTTCACGATTCTGACGCTCCTGCCGGCCTTGCTGCTTTCCATGACGCCGTTTGTCCGCATCCTGATCGTGTTCCACTTTTTGCGGCAGGCGCTCGGCACGCAGACCGCGCCCACGAACCAAACATTGATTGGGCTGGCCCTCTTCCTCACCTATTTCGTAATGCAGCCGGTCGGCCTGTCGATCGACAGAGTTTCGATCCAGCCGTTCGCCGAAGGGTCGATCTCCGTCTGGCAGGCGGTCGAGCGCAGCGCGAGTCCCTTGCGCCAATTCATGCTGCGCTACACGCGGCAAAAGGATTTGGCGCTGTTCATCGAACTCGCCCACGAGCCCAGGCCGAGCCAGCCGGACGATCTCTCCATGCGCGTGGTCGTGCCCGCCTACATCATTTCCGAATTGAAGACGGGATTTCAAATCGGCGCGGTTCTCTACCTGCCCTTTCTCGTGATTGACATGGTTGTCGCGGCGATTACGACCTCGGTCGGAATGTTTCAGCTTCCGCCGGTGGTGATTTCGACGCCGCTGAAGATTTTGCTTTTTGTCGTCGCCGACGGCTGGAACCTCGTCGTCGGGTCGACGCTGAAGAGTTTTTACTAGGGGAGAACCGTGTCGGTCGATTCCGTGGTGCATCTGGCGCGGCTGGCGCTACAGGCGGCCTTTTGGATCACCGTGCCCGTGCTGGCCTCGGCCACCCTGGTGAGTCTCGTGATCAACGTGGTGCAGGTGATGACGTCGATTCAGGACGTCACGGTGACGACGGTGCCCCGGCTCGCGGCCGTGGGCGTGATTTTGTTTTTCATGACCCCCTGGATGCTGAATCACCTGGTGGCTTTCACGATTTTGCTGTTCGCCGACTTTCGGCCGTACTGCCACTGATCGGCGGGGAGCGAGGAGCCTTTGGAGACCGATCTTCTGCGTTGGATTGCGCGGGGGGCGCCCGTGGCATTGCGGATCGGCGGGCTGCTCGCCTTCGCCCCGTTTCTCGGGGATCGCGCCATCCCCAACCGCATCAAGGTCGGCCTGCTGATCGTTCTCACCGCGCTTCTCGTTCCGGTGACGCCGGTGCGGCCCGCGCTCGTCGGCCCTATCGCGTGGACGCAAATGGTTCTCGGAGAATGGCTGGTTGGAATACTTATCGCGCTCAGTCTGGTCACGGTGTTTGAGGCGATTCAGTTCGCCGGGCAGTTTTCCGGCATTCAGCTTGGCCTTGCCCTCGCCACCTTGTTCGATCCGCAGAGCGAAGCCGACTCGCCCGTGCTTTCGGTTTTTTACAACCTGATCGCGCTGCTCATTTTCCTGCAGCTCGACGTTCATCACTGGATCTTGCGCGCGCTCGCTCGCAGCTTCGATTACTTGCCGGTGGGTTCCGCAGTTCCGACGGAACTGGTCAGCCGCGAGCTGCTGCGTGTGGTCGGGTCGCTTTTTTCACTGGGGATTCAGATTGCCGCGCCGGTTCTCGCCGCAACCATGATGATCGACCTGGTCCTCGGATTTCTCAGCAAAGCCTCGCCGCAGCTTCCTGTTCTGCTCTTCGGAATTCCGGTGAAAAACCTCGTGGGCTATGCGCTGCTGATGGGCGCCGTCACGCTGTGGCCGGGAATCCTCGAGCGGCGCTTCGCGCTGGCGGTGGGCGCGGCGGAACACATACTGCACGTGGCTCACTGACGGGAGAGATATGGCAGACGCAAGCCGAAGCGAGAAGCCCACTGGAAAGCGAAGGCAGGAGGCGCGCTCTCGCGGCCAGGTGGTTCGCAGTCGCGAATTTACCGCGTCGCTCGCGCTGCTGGCCATCGTCCTGATGGTGGGATTCCAGCAGGGCATTCGAGTAGGTCCATGGCGGAGCGTCCTGGCGCAAATGCTGGACGCCGGGCGAAGGGAGAATCAGCAAATCGTGAGCCACGTCGTTCCCGTCATCGGAACCCTGATGATGCGCTGGCTGCTGACGCCGATGGCCATGCTGTGGTCGATCGCTCTCGGCGCGAGCCTCGCGCAGGGCGGATTCGTTTTTTCGCTGAGCGCGATCCAGCCGAAGCTCGGCCGGCTGAATCCCGTGGCGAATATCGCCGGCCTGTTTTCCCTGGGCGGATTGAATCGCATGCTCAGGTCGCTTTTGCCCGCGACGGTAATCCTGTACCTCGCGTTCACGATCGCCCGGCGCGACTGGTCGCAGGTGGTGGCGTCCTCGCGCGCCAACGTTCCCGCGCTGCTCAACTGGCTGTTCAGCCGCTGGTACGAGATCGCGTGGAAGTGCGGCCTGGTGCTGCTGGCGTGGTCGGCCGCGGACTACTTCCTGCAACGGCGGCAGATGGAAAACTCGCTGATGATGACCAAGCAGGAAGTGCAGCAGGAAATGAAGGACGCCGAGGGAAGCCCGATCGTGCGCGGAGAAATTCGCAAGCGCCGCCGCGCGCTACGCAAGAAGTGGACGATGAAGGACGTCGAGCACGCCACGGCCGTGGTCACGAACCCGCAGCACTTCGCCGTGGCCCTCGAGTACCGGCCGCAGAGCATGCCTGCGCCGATCGTCGTTGCCAAGGGCATGGATCACCTCGCGCTGCGCATCAAGCAGGCGGCGCGCTGGGCCAACATTCCGATCGTTGAAAATCCGCCGCTCGCCCAGGCGCTGTACCGCGCGACCGAAGTAGGCGAGGCGATCCCCGCGAAACTGTACGCCGCCGTCGCCGAAATTCTGGCGTTTTTGTTCCGCACGCAGGCGAGCCTCCGCAACCAGGCGCTTGCCGCGCGCGCTGCCGCCGCTTCGGTGGCCGGCCCCGGCACAGGGATGAGGAACTGACATGGCGGCGAGCGCAGCCATTCCGGCCAAACAAGCGTCGACCGACTGGGTCGTTCCGGTCGCGACTGTCACGCTGATTTTTGTGATGCTCGTGCCGGTGCCACCGTTCCTGCTGGATTTGCTGCTCGCCACCAGCATCACGCTCGGCGTGATCGTGCTCCTGGCCTCTCTGTACATTCTTCGTCCTTCGGAGTTTTCCGTCTTTCCGACGCTGCTCTTGTTCCTCACGCTGTTCCGCATTTCCCTAAACATCGCGAGCAGCCGCCAGATTCTGCTTCACGGAAACGAAGGGCCGACAGCGGCGGGCAGCGTGATCGCCTCGTTCGGACAATTCGTGGTCGGCGGAAATTACGTGGTCGGCTTCGTGATTTTCATTGCCCTGATCGCCATCCAGTATCTCGTGATCAACCACGGCGCCGTGCGCACCGCCGAAGTCGCGGCGCGATTCACCCTCGACGCCATGCCGGGGAAGCAAATGGCCATCGACGCCGACCTCAGCGCCGGCACGATCAATGAGATGGAAGCCCGCGCCCGGCGCGCCAAAATCGCGCAGGAAGCCGAATTTTATGGCGCGATGGACGGCGCAGCGCGATTCAGCCAACGGGACGCCCTGGCCACGGTCCTGATCACCGTCATCAACATTTTCGCCGGATTTCTCATCGGCGTCTTCCAGCTCAACATTCCGTTTCAGGACGCGCTGAAGACCTACACGATTCTTACGGTAGGCGATGGGCTCGTCACCATGATTCCGTCGCTCCTCGTTTCCGTGGCCGGCGGCCTCGTCGTCACGCGCGCCTCCTCGGACAAAACCATCGGCGTGGACCTGGCGCACCAGCTTTCAAAGAAGTGGCCGCTGCGCATCGCCTCGGGCGTTATGTTCATGCTGGCCGCGTTTCCCGGGCTTCCCAAATTTTCGTTCCTGCTTGCGGGAAGCATTGTGGCGTGGCTCTCGACGCGCGCAGCCGACGCTCCGGCCACGGCCGCGCAGGCGGCTCCTGACGCTGCGGAGAAGGGCAAAGAGCCGACACAACAGCAGCAACTCGAAAACCTGCTCAAGCTCGACGAAATTCACCTCGAAGTCGGCTATGCGCTCGTGCCGCTCGTCGATCAGGCGCACGGCGGACAGCTGTTGCAGCGCATCCGCGCGCTGCGGCGCCATCTCGCCACACAGCTGGGCTTCCTCGTCCCCGCCGTTCACATCACGGACAACATTCGTCTGAAGCCCCGCGAGTACGTGGCCGAGCTGCGCGGCGCCGAAGTCGCGCGCTACGAAATCGCGCAAGATCGCGTGCTGGCCATCAGCTCGGACCCGCACCCCGCGCCGCTCGAAGGGATTGACACGCGCGAGCCGGCGTTCGGCGTCGCGGCCAAGTGGATCGATCCGGCGATGCAGGAGAAGGCTCTCGCGTCGGGCTACGCCGTTGTGGACCAGACCTCGATCATCGCCACGCATCTCGCCGAACTCGTCCGCCAGCATGCGCACGAGCTTCTCACGCGGCAGGAAACCAAGCGGCTGCTCGACGCCCTGGCCGAAACGCAGCCCAAGCTCGTCGAGGAACTCGTGCCGCGCCTCCTGACGCTCGGCGAGCTGCAGCGCGTGCTGCAGCTGCTGCTTCACGAGCAAGTTTCGATACGCGACCTCCCCGCCATTTTGGAAACGCTGCTCGACGCGGCGCCCGTGAACAAGAATCCGGTTCACTTGGTGGAAGCCGTGCGGCAGACGCTCGGGCGCTCGCTCGTCGCGCCGCTACTCGGCACCGATCGCAAGCTGCGCGTGCTGACGCTCGATCCCGCCATGGAAGACGAACTGACGCGCAGCATCGAAGGGCCTGCCGCGCCGGACCGGCTCGCGGCGCCGCCCGCGACGCCTCTCTTGCGGCGCGTGCTGGACGGTTTGCAGCGACTCGTCGGCGATCCCGCCGCGGTCTCCTCGACCATTCTGCTGTGCCATAGCCCGGCGCGATTCCACTTGCGGCGGCTCCTCGAGCCCTTCCTGCCCCGCATTGTGGTCCTCGCGCCCGCGGAAATTCCGCCGGGCGTCACCGTGCAATCCCTCGGAGTGATTCGATGAGCGCCCACGAAACACACACCCTCGCCCCGCGCGGGTTCAAGAATGCCGAAGAGCGCGAGAAGCTTCTGCTCGAACATCTGCCGCAAGTGAAGTACATCGCCCGGCGCATCCACGACCGTTTGCCGGCACAGGTTCCGCTCGACGACTTAATCCACGCGGGCGTCGTCGGGCTGATCGACGCGGTTGAAAAGTTCGATCCCGGGAAGAACGTGCAGCTTCGATCCTACGCGAAATTCCGAATCCGCGGCGCGATTCTCGACAGCCTCCGGGAGATGGACTGGAGCCCGCGCCACCTGCGGCGCCAAGCGCGGCGAATCGAAGACGCCCACCGCGAATTGAAGCTGCGCCTCGGCCGCGCGGGCACCGAGCCCGAACTGGCCAAGGAATTGGGTATGAAGCTGGAGGATTTTCAGCACCTGCTCGGCGAACTCCGCGGGCTGGACCTCGGCAGCCTGCAAGCGGAATCCATCGACCCGCAATCCGAGGAAGAAGTCGTCAGCTATCGCCCCGGCGGAACGGACAAAGATCCCTTCTTTCTGTGCCTGCATGGAGAAATCCGGTCCCACATCGCGAGCGCGCTCGACGACCTGGGCGAAAAAGAGAAACAAGTCGTCACACTGTACTACCTTGAGGAGTTAACCATGAAAGAAGTCGGAGCGGTTCTGGGCGTGGGAGAATCGCGCGTTTCGCAGATCCATTCCGCCGCGATCGTACGTCTGCGCGCCCGTCTGGCGGAACTGATGCGTGCCCGCAACCAGCCCGAACCCGCCGCGGCAGGCGACCGCGCACAGGGAGGCGCCGCATGGAAAAGATCCTAACCCAGGAAGAGATTGACGCACTCTTTCGCGCGACGCAAAAGGGCCAGATTCCCTCGGGCAAACAGGCGCCACAGAAGAATGTTTCCAAATTCAACGTGCGCGAGATCACCCAGATCACCAAGGACCAGGTGCGCGCGCTGTCCGCGCTGCACGAAGGTTTCGCGCGCAGCATCACCGATTCCCTGGGCGCGTACTTGCGCGTCGGACTTGATTTTTACCTCGTTTCGGTCGAGCAGCTGACGTTTTCCGAAATCGTCTCGCGCCTGCCCGAATTGACGTATCTCTGCTCGATGCGCATGAACCCGCTCGACGCCATCGGCCTGCTCCAGATGGACCTGGCCGTGGCGTTCCCGGTTATCGATCTCGTTCTCGGCGGGCCCGGCAACGGCGCCTTCGAATTGCGCGAACTGACGGAAATCGAGGAACAGATTCTGGAGACCGTGATGCGGATTTTGACTCGGGAACTGCAATCGGCGTGGTCCCCAGTGCTCCCAGTGGAAATCGAATTCGACCAGCGGCAGCCGAGCTCGCACACGCAACTCTTGATGGGGCCGACCGAACGCTGCCTCGCGCTCAATTTTGAAATCAAGATGCCGGACGCGCACGGCGTGCTGAATGTCACGCTGCCGGCGGTCGCCTCCAACGCCATCCTGCGAAAGCTGAGCATGCAGTCGGCCTACTCCAGGCGAGGCCGGTCGGCTTCGCACGTGCACCAAATCCAGGGGCGCCTGCTCGATGGCGGGTACGCAGTTGAGCTTCGCCTGCCCCCTGCCCCGGTCAGCGTCCGCGATCTGACCGAGCTGAAAGTCGGGCAGGTCCTTGCGCTTCAGCAGCCGGTTGAGCAGCCTGCCGTCTTGTACGTCGCCGAGAAGGACATGTTCGCGGTCTATCCGGTGGCATGCGGGTTTATGCGCGGCGCGCAAGTCCTGAACCGAAATTCAATTATCCCGGCCTCACGCAAGGCGGAAGTGTGACCACAGAAACGCCACCCCCCGCCGACCAGCAGGCGGCACGATTGCAGGGGATCTGGGTCGAATGCCTTCGCCAGGTCCTCGGCCAGGTTGCGGAATTTCCCGTGACCGTCGAAGCGTCAACCTCCGAGGAGCCCGCGTCAGCTGAATCCGCGCCTCCGAAGCCTCCCGCGTGCATGATCGTCTCCGCCTCAAAGACGCTTCAGGGAGACATGGCCATTCTGGCGCCCGAGGCGGGCGCGCTGACCCTCGCGCAGGTACTCGTCTCCGAGCCTCCCGATCCCTCCGTTGCGTTTGATAAAGACCGGCGAGATGCATTCGACGAGCTGATTCGGCAGGTTCTCGGCCAAGTTGCGACCAGCCTGAAGTCGGCGGCTGGCGGCGAAGTCGAACTGAAGCCTTCGGGAAATGAGGCGCCCTCCTGGCCGGACTCGGCCCGCTCAGCGATTCGGATCACGAGTGAGAAATTTCCGCCCATTCTCCTAACCCTGATCGTCAGCCCGGAATTGCTCAAGTCCCTGCAGCCGCGCCCTGCACCCGCATCGCCGCCGGCGGAGAAAGCGGAGCAGCCATCATCGGCCCCGCAGGCGCCCCCGCCAAAATCTGAGCCCGTGCCGTCGCAACCGGAAGCGGTCGAGGCGCGCAGTTCCAATTTGGAATTGCTTCTGGACGTCAAGTTGGATGCCACCATCCGCTTTGGACAGCGGCGCATGTTGCTCCGCGAGATTCTGGAGTTGCAGCCTGGAACGGCGGTGGCGCTGGATCGCCGTGTCGAGGAGCCGGTCGAACTGCTGGTCGGGGGGCGAGTCGTCGCTCAGGGAGATGTCGTAATTGTCGATGGGAACTATGGGATTCGGATTACCGAGATTTTGAGCCCGCAGCAACGGATTGAATCACTGGGGAAGCATCCATGAGTCAAGAGCATGCCAGTTCGGGATATACATTTGTTTCCAGAGTAAGCAAGCCTCTTTTCGGCGGGGCCAATCCGATGGAGAAGGCGTTCCGCACCTGCGAGAACACCGCCTGCCGGCAGCGCAGGCTTTATTGGCCGGCGTGGCTCTGGAAGGACGAGGGCATTTGCTTCCAGGGGCAATGGTATTGCAGTCCGGAATGCTTTGAACACGCCGTCCGCACTACCCTCATGCGGCTTCTTCCAGCAAAGGAAGAAGAGCCCCGGAGACATCACCGCATCCCGATCGGATTGCTCCTGCTCTCTCGCGGGACGATCAGCGACGGCCAATTGAAACAGGCGCTGCTCTTGCAGCGCGAGCAGGGCGGCGGCCTCATCGGCAAAATTCTTCGCGAAATTCACGCGGCGAGCGAGCAGGACATCACCGATGGGCTCGCGGCCCAGTGGGGATGCCCGGTCTATCCGCTGGGAAAGGCGCGCGAGTTTTTGCAATGCGCGTCGTTGCTACCGCTCACCTTGCTCGAGGCGGGGCATATGCTGCCCGTGCACTATCTGCGCCTGCAACAAACCTTGTACATGGCGTTCGTCGAGGGCGTGGACCGAACGGCGCTGTACGCGGTCGAGCAGATGCTGCACTTGCGCACCGTGCCCTGTATTGTTTCGGAGTCCGAGCTGTCGGGCGCGCTCGAATCGTTTCGGCCCCTGGCCAGCGTTCCCGCCGCGGTGTTCGAGAGCCCGAATGAGCCGGTCGAAATGGCTCGAACCACGCGCAGCTACGCCGGCCAAGTGGGCGCCACGGAGGTCTGGGCGGCGCGCTCGGGAAGATTCATCTGGATCCGCACGCGCGCCGGCGAGGAGTACAAAGACATTTTGTTTCAATCGCTTAGCGAAGTTCACTAGTGGGACACCCCGCCGCGCCGCATCCTTCCCCGGCCCACCCGCACTAATGAATTTGCGCCCCCTGCCGATCAAAAAGTTGAAGGCCAATACTTAGGAGGCGGATGCAGGTTCACGAGCAGACTCGGTCATCCGCGCACATCTTCGTGGATAACGTGTCCCTGGAGCGGCAGAAGCGCCGAAAGGCGCGCTTGATGTCCATTCTTACCGAGGGACTTCCGACGCTGCCGACCTACGTGCTCGAGCTCAACACGCTGCTCAGCTCCTCTTCCGTCGATCTCAAACGAGTCGGAAAAGTGATTCGCAACGATCCGAGCCTTTCCGCGCAGGTTCTTCGCCTGTGCAATTCCGCTCTGTTCAGTCTGCGGCGGCGCGTCTTGAGCATTGAAGAGGCCGCGATCCTGATGGGCTCGGAGCGGATGCGAACACTGGTTTTGACTTGTTCCATCATGGAATTCACGGGCAAGCAATTGCCGCGTGGCGAGGTCCAGACGTTTTGGACCCACAGCTTCATGAGCGGAATGCTGAGCGAGCGGATCGCGCGTTGGATCGAGTACACGGAGCGCGAGCAGGCGTATCTCGGCGGCCTGCTGCACGACATTGGAACCCTGCCTTTGCTTGTCGTGGCCAAGGAAGAAAACGCCTTGAAGGGCGACACGAAGAGCGGTCCATGGGGCGGATCCCTCGATGCCGAAAAGGATTTCTTCGGAATGAACCACTGCGAAGTGGGGCGCTGGATCGGCCAGTCGTGGAATTTTTTTCCTTCGTTCATTGACGTTTTCGAAAACCACCATTCGCCCGAGCGCAGCAAGCGCGATCCTCACCTGGTGGGAATCATCGCCGCAGCGGATCACTTTTGCGAATACCAAAGCGGCAACCCGATCAAAGAGGGCGAGCCTGTTGAGCTCGCGGAAACCGATCCTTCCTTCGAGGAAGAGTTCCTCACCCGGTGCTTTCCGCGGTTGAATGCCGAGGACCGGTCGGAACTCACCGAGATGCTGGAGACCGAATACCTGCACCTGCTTCCGATGCTGGAATTCAATGCGTTCGCCGAACAACCCGTGGGAGGGAAAAAAGTCTAGTTGCATGACCGGAGATCCTGATGAAAAGACCGCGAATCCTGATTGTCGATGACTCCTCCGTAATGCGAAAAATTGTCGAGCGTTCGCTGCGCCAGGCCGGCCTGGACCTGGGCGACGTGGTCGAGGCCGGCAACGGAATCGAAGCGCTCGCCGCCGTTCGCGAGGGCGCCTTCGATCTCATCTTGTCCGACATCAATATGCCCGCGATGGACGGCCTCGAGTTTCTAAGGCAACTCGCGACGGTCGAGGGCGCAAAGGGCACGCCCGTGGTGATCGTGACGACCGAGGGCAGCGAATCGCGGGTGGTCGAGGCGCTCTCGATCGGCGCCAAGGGCTACCTCCGCAAGCCGTTCACTCCCGATCAAATCAAGGAGCGCGTTTCCCCCCTCCTGGAGGTGCTGCGATGAATCCCGTACTCGACTCCAAAGTGCAAAACGCAGTTCGTCCCGACGCCTCCTGGCTGTCTCTTTTGCAGGTAGGGGCGAAAGAGGTTTTTCAGATCATGCTGCAGACAGAATTGAAAGAATTGCCCAACGCCCAGGAATTGACGGTGACGGGCAACGTCACGGCCATGATCGGACTCGCCGGGGCGTTGTGCGGGGTCATGTCGATCCGCTGCGATTCGCGCTCCGCGGAAAAAATGACGGGTCGCATGCTGGGGTCGGTCGGCGCCGTCGATCCGAAGGATGTGCCCGACGCGATCGCCGAGATTTGCAACATGGTCGCCGGGAACTTCAAATCGAAAATCACTCCGCTGGCCGAAAACTGCATGCTGTCCGTGCCCACGGTCATTCGCGGCGACGACTACGAAATGGTCGCGGTGAGCGACGGTGACCAGATCACCCTAGGCTTGTCCTATGACGGCTCGCCGATCTGGTTCTGCCTCGCCGTGCATTCGTAGTCCGCATTCCTCGTTGACGCCGCAAGGGCAAGACTTGCCCGCAGAGCCCGAATCCACTGGGCAGAAAACGACCTGCGCATCCGGCCATCTCTCGAACAGCGGTTGCCTTCAAACTAAGCCGCGCGATTTCATCGGCTTCCCTGAGTGTAGTTTCGCGGAGTCTGGAAATTCAATTGCTCCCTGATTCCGCGAGGCGAACGTGGACAGCGGATTTTATGTGGCCTATGCGGGCTTCGCGGCGAGGATGCAGGCGCTTGACGTTGTGGCAAGCAATCTCGCCAATGCATCGACCACCGGCTACAAGTCTCAGTCTCCGTTCTACCGCGCGCTATCGGCGGCGCAGGCAGGCGAAGTTCTCAGCCCTCTCAATCAAGCGGTGAACCGGTTTGGGATTCTGGGCGGCAGCCGCGTGGACATTCGCGCGGGATCTCTTCAGCCGACGGGTGACCCGACGGACCTCGCCATTGAAGGCGACGGGTACTTCACAGTGCAGACCGCCGCGGGGATTCGCTACACACGCAACGGCAGTTTCCGCTTGAGCCCCACGCGCCAGTTGACGACGCAGGATGGGGATCAAGTCCTCGCCGAACAGGGAACGAAGCGCGTTCCGATCAGCGTGCCTACCGGAAGCATTTCGGTCAGTCCCGATGGCACGATCTCCGTGGACGGCGGGCTGGTGGCTCAGCTGCACATCGCGCAATTCGCCCCGGGGACAGACATCGAGCCGGAAGGGAATTCGAAATACATCGCGCCGGATGGAAGCGAGAAGCCGGCGAGCGGCGAAAACGTGCGGCAGGGAATGCTCGAATCTTCGAACGTCGGTCCCGTGGCGGGCGCCGTGGACCTGATCCTCCTGCAACGCCAGGCGGACATGGCAAGCCGCGCGCTCTCGATTCTGAACACGGATTTCAATCGCCCGGCCACGCAGGACCTGCCCCGCGTGTAGGTTCATGTAGCACAGGCACTCTTTATCCCGAGCCCCTGCGAGGGGCTGCCTGTGTGGTTTTTGCAATCGCAGCCGCCGCGGAGGCCGTGCTGTTCGAGTTCGTGGCTATTCGCAGTCGAATGCGCTTGGAGGATTAGCGAAATGATTCGAGCCCTATACACCGCGGCCAGCGGCATGCTCGCCCAACAAATGAATCTTGACAATATTGCGAACAACCTGGCCAATGCTTCGACAACCGGCTTCCACAATCGCCGGCTGCAATTTCAGGATCTCATTTATCAGAATACAGTCGCGCCGGGCGCGGCCGCGACGCAGCAGACCACTTTGCCCTCCGGTTTGCAGGTGGGCCTGGGCGTGCGCCCAGCGTCGTCCGAGATCATTCAGACGGAAGGGAATTTCGACGCGACGGGCAATCCCCTCGACCTCGCCATCCAGGGGAATGGATTTTTTCAGGTGACGTTGCCGACCGGAGACCTGGCGTACACCCGCTCCGGCGCGTTTCACCTCGATCAAAACGGAAACGTGGTCGACGAGCAGGGCGATGCGCTCACGCCGAACATCACGATTCCATCGAACGCGCTCTCGATCACCGTCGGAACGGACGGCACGGTGAGCGTCACGCTGCCGGCGCAAGGGCAGGCGCAGCAGGTGGGCGCGATCCAGCTGGCCACATTTGCGAATCCTGGTGGGCTGAACAGCGTCGGCCAGAATCTGTTTCAGTCGACAACGGCTTCGGGCGACGCGATCTTGGGAACGCCCGGGGGTTCGGACGGAGTGGGAAGCATCCAGCAGGGAAACCTCGAGGAATCGAACGTCAGCGTAGTGCAGGAATTCGTCAACATGATCATCGCGCAGCGTTCGTACGAAGCGAATTCCCGCGTGATCCGCGCGGCCGACGAAATGTTTCAGACGGTGAATGGCCTGACGCAATAGTAGAAAGGCGCCAATGAAATCGAAGCACAACAAGTGGTTTCCCGTAGCCGCGGTCCTCGTTGCAACTCTTTCTGCGACTCCCGCAAATGCCATTCGCGCGCCGCGCATCGAGCTATTGCGCGAAGTGACGGTCTCGGGGGCGGCCGTTGCTCTTTCTGATCTGCTTCCCGCGAATGCCGGCGATTCTCTGCGCGCTCAAGCCGAAGAAATTTCGCTCGGAGCCGCGCCGCAGCCGGGCAACACGCGCGTGATCGGGCGCGGCGGCATTCTTCATGAAATGACAGGCAAACGGGATTTGTTCGAGGCGATTGAGATTCCGGAGCGCGTCACGGTGTCCCGCGATGCGCGGCCCATAGCGTTAGAGGAAGTATTCGCCGCGATTCAACGTGCGCTCGCCCAAGTGAATGCTCCCGCGGCAAAAAACCTTTCTCCCGAAAATATCCTTCTCGAATCGCAGATTCTGGTGAAGGCGGGCGATGCCGGGCTGCAAGTCCTTCGCTCCGATTTTGACTCCGGAATGAAGCGAGTGCGCTTCCTGCTGTGGCCGTCGCGTGATCCGACCGTGTTGCCGTTTTACGTGACTGCGGTGCTCCCAGAATATTCCGGGTCGGCCGTCATTACGGACATCAAGCGCTCCGCGATTCCGCTGAACGATCGAGGCGCAGCGAGAACTCCGGCACGGAGCCCGAAGCCGGAGATCCTCGTGTCTCCCAACGCGAGCGCAACTCTCCTTCTCACGTCCGCAACGCTGAGCATGATTGTGGATGTTACGCCGCTGGAGAGGGGAACGCTCGGCCAGCAGATCCGTGTGCGCGTGGCGGATACGGGCAAGGTGTTTCGCGCCGAAGTGGACGGTCGCGCACACCTGGAAATGAAATTCTAGAGGAGGCGCTCGCGTATGGCCCGTCATCGAAGATTCCGGCGACATTCGTTCGCGCGCTCCGTTGCGGGCGCCGTGCTCCTGTTTTTTGCGGCCGCTCAAACCTCGCGCGCGCAATTGGGCTTCCCGAAAAAGAGCTCGAAGAAATCTCAAGTGGAGACCTCGCTGGACCAGTACCTGGCAAGCGTGCGCAGCCGCGCGGTTGCAAAAGAAGATCAGCGTACGACCAGCAGCTTGTGGTTTCCCGCGGCGCCCATGGCCGAAACTGCGTTCGACTACAAGGCGCGGCACACCGGGGACCTGGTGATCATTCGCGTGGTGGATAATTTCTCCGCCACCTCGAACGGAACCGGCTCGCAGCAGCGCTCGTTCAGCGCGTCCTCCGGGCTCAGCGCCTTGTTCGGGAATCTCCGCTCGACTGCTAACGTGCAGAACTTGTTCTCGCCCACTTCCACCGAAACGCTGAGCGGCAAGGGCGCGTCGACGCTCGCCTCAACCGTGTCGTTGAGCCTTTCCGGGCGAGTCGTGGAGGCCCTGTCGAACGGCGTGCTCGTAGTCGAGGCGGTGCGCGACCTGACGGTGGGAAACGATCGCCAGACGATCGTGTTGCACGGCCTCGTCCGGCCCGGAGATATTGCGTCGGATGGCTCGGTGCTCTCGACCGCGGTCTCCAATCTTCAGGCGGAGATTCGCGGCCGGGGCCTGGTTGCCGATTCGATTCGCCAGCCGAATATCGTGATTCGCACGCTGCTGAAGATCCTGAATTTCTAGGTTGTAGCCCGCATCTTTAGACGCGGGGACCGTGGGGCAATGCGATGTCACGTGAGAACGAACCCCGCCTCTAAAGAGGCGGGCTACAACAGGTCCTACAACAGGTCCATGACAATGCGGCGAAAACTCGCGATTGTGACGCTGCTGATGGCCGCGTCCCCGGCCTCTAGGGTGTGTGCCGACGATGTCAAAGTGCACACCGCGCAGCTCAAGGACATCACCTCCGTGGAAGGCGTGCGCGACAACATGCTGATGGGCTACGGCCTCGTCGCGGGACTGAACGGGACCGGCGACCGCCAGCAAACGATTTTTTCGATCCAAACACTGGCTGCGATTTTGCAAAAAATGGGCGTGACCGTGGCCTCTCCGCAGACCATGCTCGTGCACAACATCGCGGCGGTCTTCGTCACGGCCACGCTTCCGCCGTTCGCGCAGCCGGGCATGCGCATCGATGCGACGGTTTCGTCGATCGGAGACGCGAAGAGCCTCGAGGGCGGCACGCTGGTGCTCACCTCGCTCTATGGACCGGACGGGCAGGTTTACGCAGTGGCGCAGGGCGGCCTGGTGCTCGGCGGATACAGCGCCGGCGGTCGCGCCAACAGCAAGGTCGTGAATCATCCGACCGTCGGAAGGATCGTGGGCGGCGCGCTGATCGAGCGCGACACCGCGCTCAATTTGCAGGACGTCTCCAGCGTCTCGCTGCTGCTCCACAATCCCGACTACTCGACCGCGCGGGGAATCGCTGCCGTCGTGAACAAGGCCCTCGGCCGCGACTCCGCGCGCGCCGTCGACAGCCGCCGCGTGGAAATATCCGGCATCGAAAAAGGGCCCGACATCGTGCCGCTTCTGCTGGCACGCATCGAGGACCTTCAGGTGCAATTCTCGACGCCGGCGAAAGTGGTGGTCAACGAGAGAACCGGGACGGTGGTCATGGGCGCGGACGTCACGCTCGGGCCATGCTCGATCCTCCACGGCAACTTAGCGATTGAGGTCGTCACGCAATTGCAGGTGTCGCAGCCCCAGCCACTGGCTCAGGGCCAAACCCAGGTAGTCCCGGAGACCACGGTGAAGGCGCAAGAGGGTCCGGCCCAGGCGATTCATCTTCAGGAGGGCGCCACCGTGGATGAGCTGATCCGCGGCCTGCAGTCGATTGGCGCGACGGCCAGGGACATTGTAGCCATCCTGCAGGCGATCAAAGCGGCGGGTGCCTTGCAGGCCGACCTGGAGATCCTGTGACTTTGCCGACTGCGGCCCCTGCGGGCATTCCGCTCACGTATCCGGCCGCGCAGGCCGATATTCATTCTGTGGCGGGCTCAAAGAACTCGCCAAGCGCCAACTCGCCTCAACTGGCAAAGTTGACCAAGGCGGCGGGTGAGTTTGAGTCGATTCTGCTGGAATCGCTGTGGAAATCGATGAAAGAGACCTTTGCGGACTCGGAAGACGCGGATTCCGACCCGACATTAAAGGGTTTTGATGATTGGGGAATTCAGGCCATGGCCGGGGCGGTAGGGAGCTCGGGCGGGCTTGGCTTTAAGAATATGATAATAAGGTATTTAGCGCCGGCCGTCACCAATGGGGAGGCGCGGGCAACATCGAGCCCCTCGAATTCTTAGCTAAGCTGCCTGTATTCATATGCTTGCTCGAAACAGCGGCCGGCTGGCACACCGCATGCTGTTAAAGCTCTAAACTGGAATGCCGATGGGAGTAGGGAAGGCCAATCAAGCGGGGAACGTAAGAGTCCTCTTATTCGCGGCCCAAAGAGTTTCCGGCGAATCGCGGGAACCGAGGCGGGAGGCAAATCGAGATGAGAATTGATCCACAGAATTCACCTACCGGAGCTGCAGGCGCAAGCGGCGTCGACAACGCCCAAAGCGCGCAGGCTAAAAACGCGCAGAGGACCGCGCCGCCGGAGCAGAATGACACGGTGCAGTTGTCCGCTGGCCAGGCCACCGTTCGTCAGCTCATTTCCCAGCTGGACCAGGTTCCGGACGTGCGCCAGGAGCAGGTCAGCTCGCTACGCTCCGCGCTTGATTCCGGCCGCTACAATCCGAGCAACTCGCAGGTGGCCGAGGCTCTCGCCGCGCAAACTTTCGGCGTCAGCGAGCAGGCGTAATGCTTGTGGAGTAAGCTCCCGTGCCGGAGATTTCGCCTCCCCGCATCGATTCGATTTCCGATCCGAACCGCAGATCGCAGGACGAGCCAGCCAAGAAGCCGCGCGTAAAACCTTCTCCTCCGGAAAAGCCCGTTCCGCCGCACGCTCCCGAAGTCAGCAATACGCCGGAAGAGGAAGACAAGCACCAGCTCGACGAAATGGCCTAGCCCATGAACGCTGAGATCCAAACCTATCTGGAATTGCTCGAGAGGCACCTGGCTCTTCTGCGCCTGCTGGCCCGGGAATTTGTGGAAGGGCGCAAGGAATTTATGGCCCTCGACGTGGATGGAATGTATCGCCGGATTTCCGAGCAGGAGGAGCTGTGCCGGCAGATCCAGCGGCTGCAGCCGGCCATCCTGGCGATACAACAAAAATGCGCGGCCGAGCTTGGACTCGGCGGCGCCGCTGCGGCGTTGCAGTCGGAAAATCGCGAATCCACGGGACGCGTGGCTCGCATCCTGATGGAAATCGGAAAAGCGCGGACGGAACTCGGGCGGCTGAATCAGATTCACGCAGCCTACCTGCGCCGCTCGCGCCGGACCGCGAACGTGCTTCTGAATTTCATCGGAACATACGCGATGACTTACGCCCGCCCGATGGAATCCACTCCGCCGGCGGCCGCTGCCCTGGAGAAAAGCTGAGCCATGGGTACCCTCTACGGAACCCTCGGAATTGCGCTGGGCGCCCTGCAGGCCGACAGGGGAGCGATCGAAGTCACGAGCAACAACATCGCCAACGTGAACACGCCCGGCTATTCCCGCGAGCAATTCTCGCTCATTGAAAATCCTCCCGTGCAAATCGGAACCCTACTCTTTGGAACCGGCGTGACGCTGGGACAAACCGCCAGCATCCGCGACAATCTGCTCGAGCAACGGCTCGACCAGGAAAATCAATCGTCGAGCCAGCTGAACGCGTTTCTCGGCGCGATGAATCAGGTGCAGGTGCAATTCAACGAGACGGCCGGATCGGGCTTGCAGGGCCCGCTGAGCGCGTTCTTCAACAGCCTGACGCAGCTGGCCACCGATCCGAGCAACGCGTCCTTCCGCCAGGGCGTGATTACCGCGGGACAAAATCTGGCCAGCGCGTTCCAGCAAACATCCTCGAACCTGGAATCGCTGCAAACCAATACCGACTTGTCCGTGGTCCAGTCGGTGACACAAGTGAACCAACTCACGCAGCAAATCGCCGCGCTGAACGTGCAGATCAGCGGCCTCGTGGCAGTCGGGCAAGACGCGGGCACATTTTTGGATCAGCGAACGCAGCTCGTGCGCCAGCTCTCCGGCTTGATCAATATTGCGGAGACGAATGCGGGCAACGATAGCTTGACGATTTCGACGCCCGGCGGCGCCCCTTTAGTCGACGCAGGCCAGAGCTTCGCGCTCTCCACACAGGTCAACGCCATCACCACATTTCACGACATCTATTCGCACGGCGTGGACATCACTCCGGCGATTACTGCCGGAAGCCTCGGCGGACTGATCCAGGCGCGCGACCAAACCATCCCCGGCGTGCTCACGCAGCTCGACACGCTGGCTTACAACCTGGAAACTTCCTTCAACACGCAGAGCCGCGCGGGATTTGACGCCAACGGCAAGCCCGGAGCGAATTTCTTCGTTCCGCCCGCAAGCGTCGCCGGCGCGGCCTCTTCGATCGCGGTCGCGATCAGTGACCCGAATCTTGTGGCCGCCAGCTCGGACGGCTCGGTTGGCAGCAACGGAAACGCCCAGGCGCTCGCGAATTTACAGAACGGCACGATCCTCAACGGCCAGACGCCTTTCAACTTCTATTCGAATTTGGTCTTTCAAATCGGCAACGACGTTTCTCAAGCTCAATCCGAGCAGCAGTCGGTCGGCTTGCTGCAGCAGCAATTGCAGGATCAGCGTGGAGCGATCTCGGGGGTTTCGCTCGATGAGGAGGCGGTCAATCTGATCCGGTTGCAGGGAGCGTACGAGGCGTCGTCGAACGTGGTCAACGTCGTCAATCAACTCTTGACGACGACCTTGAACATGTCCGTGACCGGATAGCAGGCGCCATGAGCATACGCATCAATCCCGATCCATCCACCGACCTGCTGGCGGCGATCGCGCTGAATCGCCAGGCGCAGAACACGGCGCTGCAGCAGCTTTCCTCGGGCAGGAGCGTCAACCAACTTTCCGACAATCCGGCCGCGGCCTCTGAAGATGTCTTGAATCATCTGCAAACGAATCAGGACACGCAGCTGCTCCAGAACCTGTCGTCCCTCACGTCCCAGGGGCAGGCGATCGATTCCACGCTGAACTCCGCCGTGCAGGCGGTGACGCAGGCGATCTCGCTGGGAGTCGAGGGCGCGAACGGAACGCTCTCCGATGCCGACCGCCAGGCCATCGCGCAGGAATTGATCGGGATCCGGGATCAGGTGCTAGGCTTGGCGAATCAGACCTATCAAGGGAATTACGTTTTTTCCGGGACGGCCACCTCGACCCAGCCGTTCGTTCTCGACAACACGCAGCCCGACGGCGTGAAGTACAACGGAAACGCCAACGTCAATACGGACCAAATTTCACAGGGACAAACGGTTGCGGTCAATTTGCCGGGGAACCAAATCTTTACGAATCCCTCGGGTGACGTTCTGGGAGCGCTCAACGGCCTGATCACGGCGCTGCAGAATAATTCGGGGATCGCGGCGGCCAATACGAATCTCGACAAGGCTTTTACGGTGCTGACCACGCAGCGCGTTTTCTACGGAAACGCGCTCAATCAGTTTCAGACCGCGCAGACGTTTCTGAACGGCGACAAGACGCAGCTCGCGCAACAGGAGAACTCGCTCGTGGGCGCCGACCTGGCTGCCTCCATTACGAATTTCGAGCAGGCCACTACGGCCACCAACGCGATTCTCAACGCGACGAACCAGATTTTGACCACACTGAATTTGCTGAATTATTTGAAGTGAAAATTTAGCCGCGATCTGTGGGCCGTGTGCCGGCCGAAGATTTCCCTACTGCTTCTTCTTGGCTTTTCCGCTGACTGGACTTAACGGCTCAAACCGGTAGCCCACCCATGGGTCTGTGTGGATGTATTTCGGGTGAGCCGGATCGGGCTCGATCTTCTTCCGCAGTTGGTTGATGAACACGCGCAAGTACTCGGTCTCATCGCCATAGTCCGGCCCCCAGACGGCTTGCAGCAGCCGCCGGTGTTCCAGCGGCTTACCCTGGCTCGCAACGAGGTGTCGCAAAAGGTCAAATTCCTTCGGCGTGAGCCGCACCGGACGCCCCTGCACCAGCAGTTTCCGGCGCTCGAAATCGATCTCCAGATCGCTCGAGACGTAGGTCGGAACCGGCTCGGCGGAAGAAGTACGCCGGAGCGCCGCGCGGATGCGCGCGAGAAGCTCCTCCATCCCGAACGGTTTCACTACGTAGTCATCCGCGCCGGCGTCGAGCGCCATCACCTTGTCATGCTCCGTGTTTCGGACCGTGAGCATGATGATCGCGACGTCGGATTGGTCGCGGATTTCGCGGCAGGTCTCGAGTCCGCTCTTTCCGGGCATGTTGACGTCGAGCAGCACCAGCTCCGGCCGCTCCTTGCGCACCATCTCGATGGCGTCTTCCCCGTTGCGTGCTTCGATCACCGTATAGCCGTTGCTTGAAAGTGTGGTCCGCATCACGCGGCGAATCTGCGGTTCATCATCGACTACGAGTATCGTGGGTGTGCTCATTTTTGCTCCGACGGTCCCCTTTGGATCGGCAACGTGAACGAAAACACCGATCCGTGCTCCACCTGGCTGACCACTCCAATCGTACCTCCATGGGCTTCGACGATCGCCTTCGCGATCGGCAAGCCCATGCCCGTGCCCTGCACGCGGTAGCGCTGGTCCGTGCCGCGATAGAACTTGTCGAATATGAACCCCAGCTCGTTTTGGCTGATGCCCGGGCCCTGGTCCGCCACGCTGAACTGCACAAAGTCATCCTTCTCTTCCGCGCTGATGGTGATCGGGCGGTCCGGAGAGGAGTACAGATTCGCGTTTTGGATCAGGTGGCCGAGTACCTCTTCCGCCCGGGCGAAGTCCGCCCGAACCCGCAGATCGTTTTTTTTTAGTTCGAGACGCACGGGGCGCGAGCCGAGAACTCCCTTGCACACGTCGAGCGCCGCGGTGATTAGATCTTCCACGCGCACGGCTTCGAGCTGCAGCTTGACTTCCCCTGCTTCAAGCCGGGCCATCTCCGCAGCCTCGCCGACCAAACGGTTCAGCCGGTCGCACTCTTCATCGATGATGTGAAGGAGCTCTACGCGCTGGCCGCCGTCCAGATTCGCTGGGGAGATCAGCGTGGTGACTGACGCCTTTATGGAGGTGAGAGGCGTGCGGAAATCGTGAGTGATGGCATCGAGCAGCGCCGACTTGAGCCGCTCGCCTTCGCGCGCCGCTTCGGTCTTGCCCACCATTTCGATGGCGTGAGCCCTCTCGATCGCCACCGCGATCAGCGTTCCCATGGCCTCCAGCGACTCGCGCGACAGCACCGGTCCCGAAATCCCCATGCTGCCCAGGATTCGCGAGCCGAGCCGCAACGGGGCAAAGCACACGCTGTGCTCGGCGTCGATCTGCAATTCTTCGCGCGCCACAATCGCTTTCAAGAAACTTGCGTCGAGCTGCGGCAAATTCATTCCTGAACGGTAAACCTTCTGCTTGTCAGAGAGAAAAAGCGCTGCAGCTCCCACTTCAAACGTCTCCACAATCTGGCGCGGAATGGCGTTCAGGAGCTCGATCGGATTCCCCGCGCTCAGGAGGCGCTGGCTGAATTTGTAGAGCCGCTCCACTTCGTGGCGCCGGCGGTTGGCTTCCGCAGCTTGGTTGCGCGCCCGCGTCGACAGGTCGCTGGCAAGGACGGAAGTCGCCAGGAAGGTCCCCAAGGCGACCCAGTTCTGGGGATCGGCGATGGTGAAAGTTCCGACGGGCGGCAGGAAAAAATAATTGTAGGTCAGCGTCGCGACAATCGACATGAATACGGAAATCCAAAGCCCCCAGAGAGCGGAAACGCCGAGAATGGCCAGCAAATAGGTGAATGCCACCGTCGTGGCATTGAAGCGGTGCGTGTGCTGGTAGAAATACGTGATCGCCAATACCGCGGCCAATGCGGCCGCGTATCGGGCGAGGGTGGTGGGCAGATTCTTGGTCACGGGCCGATTCTAGCCTAGCATTTTCCGAGGGGAATGAACGAGAATATCCACAATGCCCAAGACGCCCGAGCAGTGGCTGGAAGAAGTCTCTCCCAAGGAAGGCACCGAGGGAATTCTGAAGCTCTTTTTAGGCTACGCCCCTGGTGTCGGCAAGACTTACAGCATGCTGAGCGAGGCCATTCGCCGCCGGAGCCGCGGCGAAGACGTGGTGATCGGCGTGATCGAGACGCACGGCAGAAAGGGAATCGCCGAGCTGGCCGCTCAACTCGAGCGCGTGCCCATGCGAAAGATCGAGTACAAGGGCACTGTCTTTGAAGAGCTGGACCCCGAAGGCGTGAAAGCCAGAAAGCCGCGCGTGGTCCTGATCGACGAGCTGGCGCACACGAATATCCCGGGAAGCAAACACCGCAAACGCTACGAAGACGTTCTGGACCTGGTTGACGCCAAAATGGAAGTCCTCTCGACGGTCAACGTCCAGCACCTCGAAAGCATCGCTCCGACCGTCGGAGCCATCACCGGAATCAAGATTCGCGAAACCGTGCCCGATTGGGTGCTCGAGCACGCCAACGAAATCGTCATGGTGGATTTGACGCCGGAAGCCCTGCAGAACCGGATGAGGCGCGGAGAGGTCTATCACACCGAAAAAGTGGACCAGGCGCTGAAGAATTTTTTCCGCCGGGGAAATCTGATCGCTCTTCGCGAACTTGCCCTGCGACAGGTGGCGGAACAGGTGGACCGCAGCCTGGAAACCTACATGGATCAGAAGGACATCCACGATCCATGGCCGGTGCGCGAACGCATCGCGGTGTGCTTCAGCTCGAATCCCCGCGCGCAATATTTGATCGCGCGTGCCTCCCGCATGGCGCGCCGGATGGACGCGGAACTGTACGCGATTTATGTGGACATCGGCCACGACACGTCGGAGCAGGACAAGAACTCCCTGGCCGCCAACATTCAATTCTCGGAAAGTCTGGGCGCGAAGGTGGTGAAACTAACCGGCAAAGATGTTTCTTCCGCGACGGCGGAATTCGTCCGCGAGAAACACGTGACTCAAGTGATCTTCGGTCGATCAGCAGTGGAAGGCTGGAGAAAGTATTTGTATATGACCGCCATCCATCGCTTTCTGCGCGACGCACCCGCCGTGGACGTTCACATCGTCACCCAGGAAAACGATTGATGCCCCAAGTGGCGCCGGCATCTTGCCGGCGGTTTCCCGTCTAACGCGGCGTGACGTCACGCCTTAGTCCCCGCGGTTCCCGTGAGTAAACGCGCTCACCGTCACACCGTGGCGATAGTCAAATAGCCGCGCGATCTTCCGTCGCACATACCACCCCGCCACCCACCGGCCCAGCGCGCCGAATGGCAGCGCGTATTCCACGCGATCTTCCAAGATGCAGGAATCGCGGCCGTCCGGCTCAAAGGTATGGGTGTGCTTCCAGTACGCAAAAGGGCCGGAAACTTGCACGTCCGAAAAGTAGCGCCCGGGCTGAAGGTCCCGATGCTCGGCGACCCATCGCCGCCGGAACGGCCATCGCCCAAACTGAATGACGACGCGGGCGCCGCTTTCCAGGTCCCCGGTTTTTTCAAGAAGTTTGGCGTGCTCGCCAGGAGGCGTGAGCTTCTCCAGCGCACCCGGCAATGCGTGCCAGGCATACACATCTTCGGCGGAGGCGCCGATTCGAGAGCGCCGAATGAACGTTTCCGTTTTCACATGATCCCTGGCCGCGGCGCGTCCCTGTCACGGAGCCGCCACTCCACGAAATACTGACTCCGGATGCTCCTAGACTGTACAATATGCCGGCCTGACGGACCTGGCGCGGATATCCGGTCCCGGTTGGAACGCACAATACCCGAACGTTTCAGAGGAGAACATGGCGCATCTATTCGATCCACTTCCGATTCGCGGAATCACGCTGAAAAATCGCATCGCGGTTTCCCCGATGTGCCAGTACTCGAGCGACGATGGTTTCGCAAATGACTGGCATCTGGTGCACATTGGCAGCCGTGCCGCCGGCGGCGCCAGCCTGGTCTTTATGGAGGCAAGCGCGGTAACGCCGGAAGGCCGCATCAGTCCCGAGGACCTGGGAATCTGGAAGGACGCGCACGTGGAGTTTCTCGCGCGCATCGTCAAGTTCGTGAAGAGCCAGGGAACTGTGCCGGGCATGCAGATCGCGCACGCCGGGCGCAAGGGGAGCACGCAGCGGCCCTGGGCCGGCTCCAGCAAAGTGACGCTGGCCGATGGCGGCTGGGTGCCCGTGGCACCCAGCGCGGTAGCCTTCTCGGAAACGTACCCGATGCCGCGGTCCCTCGCGAAAGACGAGATCCGCGCCATCGTGGAAGCCTTCGGCGCCGCGGCGCGCCGTGCGCTCCAGGCCGGCTTTCAGGTGCTCGAAATCCACGCCGCTCATGGATACTTGGCCCACGAATTCTTCTCGCCGCTCAGCAATTTTCGCGACGACGAGTACGGCGGCTCGTTCGAAAACCGGACGCGTATTGGCCGGGAAATCGTCGCGGCCGTACGCAGGGTGTGGCCGGAGAATCTCCCTCTGTTCATTCGAATCTCGGCCACCGATTGGAAGGAAGGCGGCTGGGATTTGGACCAGGCGGTCGAACTGGCCAAGCAGCTCAAGCCTCTCGGAGTCGATCTGGTGGACTGCTCATCCGCGGGGCTCGTCGTGGATCAGAAAATTGTCGCTGGTCCCGGCTTCCAGGTTCCGTTCGCCGAGCGCATCCGCCGCGACGCGAATGTCCCGACGGCCACGGTCGGCCTGATCGAGACGAAGGAGCAGGTCGTGGACATCCTGGCCAAGGATCGCGCCGATCTCGTTCTGATGGCCCGCGAATTCCTTCGCGACCCCTACTGGCCCCTGCGCACCGCCCGAGAACTCGGCCACAAGATTACCTGGCCGGCACAATACCTCCGTGCCGCTCCGCCCGATACCCCCGCCAGGACGCCTCTGGAAACGGAAAAATTCAGCCAGGCGAGATAAATCCACGGAAACGATACCCCTACCGATGGGCGGCGACGCAGAGCAATAGCCGCCCGAATCACCTGCCGAGCGTCCAGTAACAAAAATGCCCTGAAAGATAGTGACCCTTTAGCGCCGCCGTGCGCCCCCCGAATTGAACCCTTGCGCCCTCCGGAATACGCTGGATAGTACTGGTCAGACTGATCAGCCGACGCTGGCCCTCGGGCCAGATTGGCCCAACTGCTTGAATATACGCGGCATTCATGGTGAGGAACGTTGATGGCTGAAGCCCGCGGCAGCGGTTCCCCGGAGCGAGTTAAAAAATTGAACGGCCACCGAGGTAATGCCCCGCAGCTTGCGCGAATCTGTATTTCGGCCCTCGTTCTTGTGACGATGTACGAGGCGGCCAAAACGCTCCTCTTTCCCCACATTTCTGTCTGGGAATCGCACATCGCCACCATATTTTTGACGACCCTGGCGGCCACGGCTACAGGCCACTTTGTGCTAGGAAGGCTGCGCAATAGCGAGGAGACCTACCGGCGTTTCATAGAGGCATCGACTGACGCCATCTTGGTGCACCATCGAGGGACCGTCATCCTTGCAAATGGGGCGTGCGCGAACCTGTTCGGTGCCGCCACTCCGGACTCGCTGGTCGGAAGGCGCGTCATCGACTTCTTGCACCCGGACGAGCGCGACGCCGTGCGGGGACGAATTGAAGATCCACGGCGTGCTTCGAACCTCGTTCACCGCTCCGAACTGAGATACGTCCGCCTGGACGGATCCGAAATCAGATTGGAGGCCGTCGTTTGTACGATTCTCTATCGCGGCGAGCCTTCGGCTCTGGCAATGCTTCGCGACGTGGTGGATCGAAACCAGGCCGAGCAAAGACTACGCGAGAGCGAAGCAACTTTGGCCGCCGCGCAGAAGATCGCGCATATGGGAAGCTGGGCCGCCGATCTTGGGCCGCACGAGGATGTCGATAAAAACCCGATGCGCTGGTCCGACGAACTCTTCCACATCATCGGCTATGAAGTGGGGCAAATTGAAGCGTCGAGACCCAAGTTCCTTCAGGTCGTGCATCCAGCGGACAGGGAACGGCTGCGAGACGCGGTGGCGAAGGCGATCCGCGATCAGGCTGGATATTCCATCGAATACCGCATCGTCCGCCCGGATGGCTCCGAACGAAATATTCAGGGCCACGTTGAGGTTTCCTGCGACAAACGGACGGGGAAACCCTTGCGGCTCATGGGGAGCATTCAAGACATCACCGAGCGGAAGCGGGCGGAAGAAAAAATCGCGCAGCTCGCTTTGATGGTCGAGTCTTCCGACGACGCCATTACCAGTGTGGACCTGAACGGAAAAATCTCCAGCTGGAACAAGGGCGCCGAACGAGTGTACGGATACACGGCGAACGAAGCCGTGGGTCAACCCATTACGATTCTGGGATATCCTGGCCACCCGGAGGAGATTTCAGAGTTTGTCGAACGTCTAAAACGCGGCGAAGCGATTGAATCCTTTGAAACGGTTCGCTACCGCAAAGGTGGACATCCGATCGATGTCTCCTTGGCGCTCTGGCCGGTAAAGGACCCAACCGGAAAAATCGTGGGGACCGCCGCGGTTGCCCGGGACATCACGGCCCGAAAGCAGGAAGTGGAGAGATCGCGCCGTTTAGCCCAACTTGTGGATAGCGCTACCGAGCTTATTTCGACGGGCGACCCCGGGGGACGTATCACTTTCATGAACCAAGCCTTCCTCCGGACGATCGGCTGGACGGAAGAAGAGGTTCTCGGGAAATACTTCCGCGACGTCGTTCTTTCCAAAAACAATCCTCCCGAACTGCGCGACGAAATTCAAACGGGAGTCATCGAAAGGGGCGGCTGGAGAGGCGAGTGCCTGCATTGCCGGAAAGATGGGAGCGATTTCCCCGTTTACCTGAACGTCGGGCCGCTGAAAGACAGCACGGGACGCGTCATCGGAAATGTCGGGATTGTACGGGACTTGACGGAATCCAAACAGGCGGAGGAGAGATTTTACAAGGCGTTCCACCTGAATCCGGAACCTATTACCCTCGCCACGCTGGGCGAAGGCCGCTATTTGGATGTGAACGAGAGTTTCCTGCGGATTACGGGATACAACCGCGAAGAAGTGATCGGCCGCACTTCGCTCGAGGTGAAGTTCTGGGAACAGCCTGAGGATCGTGCTCGCTTGACCGATCTTCTTCGGCGACACGGCTCGGTGCGCGACCTTGAGATCACCTTCCGCACGAAGTCCGGCGAGCGGCGCATCGCGCTCGACTCCGCCGACGTCATCGAAGTGAACGGCGAAACCTGTGTGATCGCGATTTTGAAAGACATCACGGAGCGGAAATCGCTGGAGAGCCAGCTTCGACAACTGCAAAAAATGGAAGCGGTGGGGCAGCTTTCGGGCGGCATCGCCCACGATTTCAACAATCTCTTGAGCGTGATCCTCGGGTACAGCGAACTTCTCGAGACGGGTCTGGACCGCCACTCCAAGCTTCGCAAAACCGCTCAGGAAATCACGAAGGCGGGGCAGCGCGCCGCTTCCCTGACGCGGCAGCTCCTGGCTTTCAGCCGCCAGCAGGTGCTCGAACCCAAGATCCTGAACCTCAATGACGTTGTGTCCGACACGAAGAAACTGCTGCGCCGCCTGATCGGCGAGCACATTACGATCACGAGCAAACTGGCGGCGGATCTGGGGCAGGTGGTCGCCGACCGGATTCAGATCGAACAAGTCATCATGAATCTTGCCGTGAACGCGCGCGACGCGATGCCCGAGGGCGGAAAGCTGCTCATCGAAACAAGGAATGTTGACCTCGACAACGACTACGCCGCTCACCATCCCCCGACGGCTCCGGGCAGCTACGTCGAGCTGGTGATGTCCGACACCGGCATCGGCATGGATGCGCAGACGCAATCTCACATTTTTGAGCCGTTCTTCACCACCAAGGAAATCGGCAAGGGCACGGGCCTCGGACTTGCGACCGTCTACGGAGTGGTGAAGCAGAGCGGCGGGTATATCTGGGTGTACAGCGAGCCGGGATTGGGATCAACGTTCAAGGTCTATTTGCCGCGCGTCGTCCAGCCCGTTCCGCATTCCACGCCCGGCAAAATCGCGGCCGCTCCCGCCCGTGGATCGGAAACAATCCTGCTCGTGGAAGATGAAGAGTCGCTGCGCACGCTGACCCGCACCATGCTTGAACAGAGCGGATATGCGGTGATCGACGCGGGTGGTGGGCTGGAGGCCATCGAAGTGGCCCGCAATCATCGCGGCCCGATTGATCTTCTGCTTACCGACATCGTGATGCCGGGAATGAACGGGCGCGAGGTCGCCCGCAACCTGGTGCTCGCGCGGCCCGGCCTGAAAGTCGTCTACATGTCCGGCTATTCCGGTTTCGGGAACCGTGGCACGGACGCGCAAGAAGACGTCCTTCTCTCAAAACCCTTCACGCGTGACGCGTTGCTGACCAAGATGCACGAAGCTCTGCACATGCAGAAGTCCCCTGTTACCTGATCCGCGGCCGTCGCATCGCACAGCCTAAAAACACAACGACGAAGCGTAGCTGTGTCAAGTCCTACGAGAGCCGCGAACCCATTCTGGAAAACATTCCAATGAGAGAGCGGACTTCGGGAACCCCTAGAAGCGCCGCGACGGCGAAGTAGCCCACCCCATAAGGGCCGAGCACGACAATCGCGATCAGGACCGGGTTGTGGTGGCCTGCGGCGATCAAGATGAGGCGTCCAACACCAGCGGCGGCGAGCGCGGCGGCCCAGCCTTTCGCCAGATAAGCGAGCGGAAGGCCCGTCGCGCCAATGCGGCGGTTCAGCGTGCGGCGCAGCATGGTGAACTCAATCCACGAAGCGACGCCGGCGGAAAGAGTAAGCCCGGCTACTCCCCAGCGGGAATCGATCCCCAATAAATGCGGCAACGGGATCGCCGAGAGATAACCGAGCACGGTGGTCAGAGCGACCCGAATGAGGGCGTAGTTCAGGGGCGTGCGCGTATCCTTCAGCGCGTAGTAAGTGGACGAATACAAGCGGCCGAGCGTTGACGCCAGCAGTCCCACCGTCGAGCCCGCCAGGATTCCCCACACATAAGTTGCGTCCGAATGCGTGAAGCGCCCGGACTGGTAGATCGCGGACACGATGACGTCGCCCAAGACCAGAAACCCCGCGACCGACGGAATGACGAAAAACGCGATTTGCCGCAGCCCGGCATTGAGCCGCACGCGCAAGACTTCCGCCACCTGGGATTCCGCTCCCACCGCGCCGGACATCGCCGGCAGTTCCGCTGCCGAGACGGACATTCCGAAAAGGCTCACCGGCAGCGTATACAAGGTCTGCGCATAGGCCAGCGCCGAGACCGCGCCCGTGGGCAGCAGGCTGGCCAGTAGAGCATCCACGTAGGCGCTGATCTGCACGACGCCCCGGCTGATGAATACCGGGAAGAAATTGCGAACCACGGTCCGCACATTTTCGAGATGAAACGCCAGTGAGAGATGCAATCCCTGGAGCAGCCGCAGCACGACCGGCAACTGAATCGCCACCATCAGCGCCGCGCCGACAACCGAGCCCCACGAAAGCACAATGGCCAGGGGAAACTGGGCGTATCGCGCGCCGAATCCCCAGAGCGTCGCGATCATCGCCGCGTTCCAGATGACGGGAGCCGTATACGAGAGAAAGAACCTGCGGTGGCTGTTCAGAATCCCGAGGCACCACGCGGAGAAAACAAAGAGGCCGGCGCCAGGAAAAAGGATGCGCACGATACGAATCGTCAGTTCGCGTTTGTCCCCGCTGAATCCCGGAGCAATCGCGTCGATGAGGTAGGGAGTCGCCAGAACGCCGATCAAGACGAGAACGGAAGTGCTGAGGGCGAGCAGGGCCGCGACGGCGCCCGCAGTGCGGCGCGCCTCTTCATCTTCATCGCGCGCGAGCAATGCGGCGTAGACCGGAATGAAGGAAGCGGAGAGGACTCCTTCGCCGAACAGATTCTGCAACGCGTTGGGAATGCGAAAGGCGGCCTTGAACGCATCGGCCGCGTCGGAATTGCCGAAGTAGTGGGCGAAGACGCGATCGCGGATCAGCCCCGCAATGCGGCTCAGAAAAATTCCGGAAGCGACGAGAAACGACGAGCGCTTCGAGGCGAACCGGCTGGCAACCGCTGTTCCGGGTGCGTTCACGAACAGATTCTGAGTGGACAATTCCAATTCATAGGGTCGACGTATCCATTACAAGAGCAGCACGACCGGAAGTCAATCGGCAGTGTGCGCGGATGTGCGATGCCGTCGAGTCACTTGCCATGGCTTTTGGGGGATGAAGACGAGAGTGAGCCGCGGCGGAACGGCCCCAGCGCCTCTTGTACCGCGCGCGCCAAGCTTTCATGAGTAAAGGGTTTCTGCAGGACTCGCGCCACTTTTCCACGCACGCCGTGTTTCTCAAGCGCGTCATCGGTGTAGCCGGACATGTACAGGATGGGAATTCCGGGAAATTGGCGGCGGAACTGGCGCGCGAGTTCCGGCCCCGTCATTCCAGGCATCACGACGTCGGTGAGGAGCAGGTCCACCCGCCCGTTTTGCTTTGCCGCCGCTTGCAGGGCATCCGTGCCGCTCGGCGCCGCCAACACTTCGTAACCCGCACAGCTCAGGATTTCCGCGGCCGTTCGTCTTACGGCCGGGTCATCTTCGACCAAGAGAACAGTTTCTCCGCCCGCCCGGAAATCGAGCGCTTCCTGCACGGCGCCCGATCCCGAGGGCGGAGCAACCCGCGGCAAGAGCGTGTGAAACATGCTTCCTCTTCCCGGTTCGCTCTCTGCCCAGATGTACCCGCCACTTTGTTTGACGATGCCGTAGACCGTGGCCAGCCCCAACCCCGTCCCCTTGCCTTTTTCCTTGGTGGTGAAAAACGGTTCGAAAATGCGCTCGCGCGTCTCCGCGTCCATTCCGGTACCGTTATCCCGGACGAGAAGGGCCACGTACTCGCCGGAAGGAACAAAGGGCTTCGCGCCGGCGATCCGGGAGTCGATGCAAACGTTGAATGTCTCCAGGCGAAGCCGGCCTCCCGTGGGCATGGCGTCGCGCGCGTTGGCCGCCAGGTTCAGAACGATTTGCTGCAGCTGCCCGGCATCGACTTTCGTCCAGCCGAGATTCGCATCCATGAGCAGGTCGAGTGCGATGTCCTCGCCGAGAACGGAACGCAGAATTCCATCCATATCTTCGAGCACCGAATTGATTTGCAGAACAGCCGGATCGAGAATCTGGTTCCGGCTGTAGGCCAGGAGCTGGCTGGTGAGCCACGCTCCGCGCTGGGCGGCCTTGCGGATTTCGGTGATTCGCTGGCGCGCGTGCTCCTTCGGCTCGTCGCGCCGCAAGAGGAATTCGCTGTGCCCCAGAATTACGGTCAAGAGGTTATTGAAATCGTGGGCAATCCCTCCGGCGAGCTGGCCGATCGCGAGCATCTTGCCGGCCTGTTGCCGGACGCGGCGGCGCGAGGCAGGCGGTTTTTTTCTGTGCGGCGCGCGACTGACTTTGTCGTCGCCTTTTGATGGCTTCTTATGTGTGGTGTGAGTCCCGGCGGCGGGAGACGCTTTGCCGGAATCATGGCGCGTTTCCAGAACGGTCGTATCCGAGGGCACGGGGGCGCAATTCTCCTTGTCAGAAAAATGCGGGTCTTGCGGACGGCGGGAAGGGGAGTCCTACCGAGCTACTCGAATCGAAACTGCCGGGTCCGCAGCGATCGCTGCGTGTGCGAATTTATTCCCAGGGAATGGCGCTGTCAACGCGGAACGGACGCATGGTTTCCTTAAACAACGCCCGAGGGTTCAATCAGGAGCCGAACACCGTGGACACGAGATCGCTGACTTCCTTGGCGTATTCATCCAGAGCGAAGGTGAACCGGGCGAAATCGATTTCCGCCAGATGCGGAAACTGCATGGTCAGATAAAGCCATCCAGGCTCGTTCGCGAAATCGATCTGGCGGGGTTCGTAGTAGCCGTAGCCCAAGTCGCGCATCCGGCACAGCAAATCGCTCAGATGAACGAGGGCCACGAGCGGCCCGCCGCGTTGCGGGTCTCCGATCTGGTGATGCAGCTCGATGGCGTCGGCAATGTCCGCCGGAATCTTCCACGCGTCGGCGAGGACTCGTCCCGAATCGCTGTGAGTAAAGCCGAGCGTGGCCTGTTCCGCCTCGTCCAGCGGAATTTGTTCCCGCATCGCTTTGTCCGACGCCACGCGAAAATCGTCGGGAGCGACCATGCAATTCACGATGACGCCGATATCGTGCAGCAGGCCGGCCAGATAAGCCTTTTCGGGATCCGGGTAGTCGATCATCTCGGCCAGCTTCCGGGAGACGAGCGCTACTCCCAGCGAGTGGCGCCAGAAAACCGCCGGATCGACGACCCAGCGCTTCGCGGGAATGACCTGCGAGAGCGTGTTGGAAAAAAGCAAATCGCGAACGCGCCACATCCCCAAACTCATCACGGCGGAACGCACGGTCTCCGCGGGGGCGCTGCGCATGAACAGCGCGGAATTGGCGATGCGCAGGCACTGCGCCGCGATGGACTTGTCGTAGGAAACCAGCTCGACGATCTTGTCCACGTCGACCTGCTCCATCGGCTGATCGAGGCACCGCAGTAGGGGGCGCAGGATCACGGGGATGGCCGGCATGGCGTCGATGCTGGTGATTCGGCTGCGGAGACGGTCCAGCGATTCGATTTTCATCGGCAGCCTGCCTTAATCGCGGCTTCGTTCGGCTTCCAATACGCGGTGGCTCCGGGGAAGTGCACCAAACGAAATTTTTCGTTGATCCCAAACAGGGATTCGGAATGGCCGAGAAAGAAATAGCCGTTGGGCAGGAGCGCGTTATAGAAGTGCTGGACTGTTCGCCCCTTGGACCTTCCATCAAAGTAGATGAGGACGTTGCAGCAGAACACGGCGTCCAGGCCGCGCATGAAGAGCATCTTGCTGTCGTCGAGGAGATTCATTCTTGAGAACGTGATGTGGGGCCGCACGGAATCCGCCACGCGAAAGTCCGTGCCGGACTTTATGAGATATTTGTTCATGAATTCAGGCGGGATGTTGCGCACGGCGTAATCGTTGTAGACGCCTTCTTGCGCCTTCGCCACGGACTTGTCGTTCAAGTCGGTGGCCACCACCTCGAACGTCCAGCGCTTCAGCGTGGTTTGCGTTTCCTCCTTCAGGATCATGGCCAGAGTGTACGACTCTTCCCCGGTCGAACAGCCGGCGCTCCAGAAGCGAAGTTTCGTGAACGACATTTTTCTCTTGGCTTCGGCGAGGGAGGGAATCACGACTTTGCGCAGGGCTTCGACTTGGGGCATGCTGCGGAATAGGCACGTTTCTCCGATCGTGATCTCATTCAGGAGGTTTCTCATTTCCGAATCGCGGTTCGGGCGGGCCGTCAAGAACTCCAGGTATTCCCGCGGAGAGCGCGCTCCCACCGCCTTCATTCTGCGATTGGCGCGGCTGACGAGTAGATAGAACTTATTCTCGGCCTGATAGATGCCGGACACCTGGTAAATCAGATCGCGGATACGTATCCAGGCCGGATCGCCCAGATTCTCAGCGGCAGCGGCGTCTTCTTTCACTAGAGTGGTTTCATTTGCCATGAGCGCCGTCCAATCGCCTGCGGGAGGTTTCGACTACGCACGCTCCATGTCGGGCCCCTGAACTACCCGGCCTGGGAACCTACGCGCGTGAAGTCTCTCAGGCTCCATCGGCCAAAAACTGTGATTCCTTGAGTGAAGCGCTCGTACGTCAAGGCTGCGCCGGGGCTGGGTTGCGCTGTGCATTTGGCGTGGGAACTTCCTGCTTTTCAGCCGGTTGCGGCGAGGGCAGCGGTTGAAATGGCGCCAGAATGACCACGTCGAGGCGGCGATTTTGGGCGCGGCCGTCGGGCGTGGTGTTGCCGGCGACGGGATGGAACTCGCTGTAACCCGCCGCTGAAAGATGACTTGGCGGGATGCCGTATTTTGTAATCAGAAGCTGGATCAACTCCGTCGCGCGGGCCGTGGAGAGCTCCCAGTTGTTTGCGAACCGCGGCGTGTGAATCGGAACATCGTCGGTGTGGCCTTCGATGCGAAGGTTTTCCGGCCGCGTCTTCAGAACTGCGGACAGCCGTGCGATCGCGTCGAGCGAACCCGGCCGGATGCTGGCGGACCCGCTGTCGAAAAATCCCATTTCCTTCAAGCTCACGACCAGGCCTTCCCGGCGCATGGACATCGACACCTCGCGCCGCTTGATCTCCGGATCGAGTGCCTTCTTGATCGCTTCTTGCGCTTCCTGCAGGGATTGAGTTTCGGACGCGCTGGACAGCGTTCCCTTCATCGGGTTCACGATCCGTTTCAAGTCAGTGTCTTTGCTGATGTTTTCCACCACCTGCACGTTTTGAAATGGGATGGCGTCCTCGTCCTTGATCGGGATTTTGGTGTTGGAGGTTTGAAAAACGCCGAGCTCTTGAAACGCGACCTGAATGGCCAGCGCCAACCGCCCTGCCTTGCGCTTATCCACTTGGGAAGAAGAATAGAGCACCACGAAAAACGCGAACAAGAGCGTGATGAAATCTGCGTAGGAGACGAGCCAACGTTCGTGATTCACGTGTGGTTGAGGCTTCTTTCTCATACCTGCACCTCTTCCTTTTCTTTTTCCTTCTCCTGCGCGGGCATTTCCGCGAGGAAGCTGTCCAGCTTGGTTTCGATCATCCTCGGATTCATGCCTTCCAGCAGGGAAATGACGCCCTCCAGCATCATTTCGCGAATGACTTGTTCTTCGCGGATGCGAATTCTCAATTTTCCCGCGGCAGGCAACAGGAACAAGTTCGCCGCCCCGACGCCGTACACCGTGGCCACGAACGCCACGGCGATGCCCTTGCCCACTTCATCGATGTTGTCCAGGTGCTGCATCACTTGAATCAGTCCCAGAATTGCGCCAATGATTCCGATCGTAGGAGAGAATCCGCCAGCGGATTCAAAGACCTTGGGAATGTTGTCTTCGTTTTCGTCTTGATTGCCCATTTCCAGCTCCATCATCTTGCGCAGCTCCCCCGGCTCGGTCCCGTCCACGGCGAGCATCAGAGCCTTTTTCATGAATGGGTTTTCAACCTTGTCCAATTCGCTGTCGAGGGAGACGATTCCTTCGCGCCGCGCTTTGAAGGCAATGGTGACAATCTCCTGGATCACCCCTCGAGGGTCCGATTTGGGAACGAAAAAAATACTCGCGAGGCTGCGCAGCGCGGCCAGCACAACCGCGACGGGAAACTGCACGAGGATAGCCCCGAATGTTCCTCCAAAGACGATTAGGGCGGCGGTAGGCTGCAAAATCTGCCCAACTTTTCCGCCTTCGAGGATCAGGCCGAGCACAATCGCAGCAGCCGAGATGACCAAACCCACGATGGTGCCGATATCCATTGGCTACGGCTCTTCCGGCACAGGTCCTGAAGCCTCGGAATCCGGCGACTCCGCCCGCGGCGCGGTCCAACCTGAGAAATTCAGCCGCAGGCCGTCCAGAACCCTCCGGCGAAACTGCACGATGCGTTCAAGCACTTGGTCGCCCGGTTCGCGCACGACGAATTTTTCGCCGTTCACCAATGAAATCACCGTGTCGGGCGCGTTTTCGATGAGCTTGATCATGTCCGAATTGATGATCAAGGGCTGGCCGTTGAGGCGCGTGAGTTGAATCATGATGGCTCGGGCGCGGGAGGCGTTTCGCGACGACACACCCATTCGCACTTTGTTTGTCCCGCTCTTAACATCGGCGAATCACACACCGGGTTGAGGGGAAACGAATCGAGTCGCCGACTGGCAATTCGTTTGCTTAAGTTACTCCGGGTGCTGAAAACACACTCGAAACGTGTGCTCGAAAACGACAAAGCCAGGCAATCGGGGCGCGAAAATTAGGAATTACTTAGCTGGGGCGCCGCGGAATCGGCTGGATTCGTACGGTTGGCGCCGGCATCACTGAGGATACCGAGGGGGAATGAGTCCAGAGGCGCATGAGTCCGGAGTTTTTTTTCACGGCCCCGTCTACGGCGGCACCGGATACGCGGACGAGAATTTGCACGTCGTTCTGGCCCTGACCGGCCACGCCATCCCGGTGCAACTCGAGCCACGAGGATTGAAAAGCGACGTGGGCAACCTGCTCCCACCGCAAATCCAGGCGCAGCTGGACGCACTCACCAGGGTGCGGGTCGATCCGCGGCGAAGCGTCTATTTCGTCAGCGCGCCGGCGCACTCCTTTCAGCCGGAATTGTATTCGGCGCGGCGGAAAGTCGGCCGCACAACGTTCGAGACTGATCGCATCCCGGACGGCTGGCGCGCGCGCTGCAATTCCATGGACGAAGTTTGGGTCCCCTCGCGTTTCAACCTCGAAACCTTCGCTCGAGGGGGAGTGGCGGAGCACAAGCTGCGCGTGTTGCAGGAGGGAATCGACACGGAGCACTTTCGGCCGGGTGGCGAGCCACTCAATATTCCCGGCGCGCGCGGATTTAATTTTCTCTCGGTGTTTGACTGGCAGATGCGCAAGGGCTATGACGTCCTGCTGCGGGCCTACTGCTCCGAATTCCGGCCGGATGAAGACGTCGCGCTGATTCTGAAAATCTCGACGGTCAATCATCCCTACGCGCAAGTAGCTGACCTGATGAGCTACTTCATCGAGAAAATGCTGGGGACGAAGCTGGAGCAATCGCCGCAGATTCTTCTTCTGACCGGCATGATGCCGCACGCGCGGTTCCCGCGCCTTTACGCGACGGCCAACGCATTCGTCCTGCCGACTCGGGGAGAGGGCTGGGGCCGGCCCTACATGGAGGCTCTGGCGTGCGGCTGTCCGGTGATCGCCACGCGGTGGAGCGGGCAGATGGATTTTTTGAACGATGATAATGCCGATCTGATTGATGTCGAAGGCCTGCAATCCACGGGCACGGATATCGACCTGGAAATTTTCGCCGGCCATCGCTGGGCCACGCCCAGCGTGGAGCACCTCCGCAAGCTCATGCGCCGCGCCGTCTCTGAACCGGACCTTGCCCGGCGCAAAGCGGCGCGTGGCCTGGCCGACATGAGGGAAAAGTGGGACTGGCGCCACGTGGTACCCACATGGGCGCGCGAATTTGAACGCCTCCTGGACCGCCCTCAAAGCCAGGAAAACATCCATTCCAATTAAGCCAGGGAGAACAGAATGACACCATCATCCGTTGCCACCCCTCGAAAGCAGAATCCGAAATCAACCGACATCGGTCAGCAACTCGCCGAACTGGTTTCCGTGACCAACTCCATCATCTCGAATATCCAGGGCCAGTCCGACGTGAATGAAGCTCTCACCAAGCGAGTTCTCGCGCTGGAGGGGCGGATTTCTCAGCTGGAAACGCGCCTCCGCGTGGTCTCCCCCGCGGCCGGCGCTGCCGCGCCGGCCGCGACTCCCAATCGCGTTCCGACCAACCTACCCGATCTGGTCGAGCGCACCGTGCAGGGGCAGAACGCCAACAAATCGATTTACCTCGGCGATCACCTGGCCCTCGCGCAGGTTCTCGACCGATTCAAGATGTTCGTCGACACTCGGGACATCGGCATCTCCCCGCACCTATTGCTCGGCGGCCACTGGGAACTGTGGATCACGAGGCTTTTCTGCGAGCTGCTTCAACCGGGGATGACCGTGGTCGATGTGGGAGCGAATTTTGGATACTACACGTTGCTGGCCGCGGCGGGCGCCCGCGCCGGCGCGCACGTCCACGCCATCGAAGCGGATCCGCATAACTTTGAAATCCTCGAGAAAAATGTCGAACTCAACGGTTACGAGCACATTGTAAAGACGTACCACGTTGCCGCGTTGAACGCGCGCCGTGAAGTGACCCTGCGCCAGTTCCGGAATCACTTCGGCAGCAACGGCATTTTCGGCGATCCGGCGGACCCGCGGATTGCCGGATCGGTTCAAGTCCAGGCCGCTCCTCTCGATGAACTGATCCAAGCCCCGGTCGACCTCGTCAAAATCGACGCCGAGGGTTGCGAGCCCCTGATTTTCGATGGGATGCTGGAAATGATCCGACGAAGCCCGCGGATCCAAGTCCTCATGGAGTTTTCTCCGCAGATGATTTGCGCGACGGTCGATCCGCGGGAGTTCCTGAACCGCATCCGCCGCGCGGGGCTGAAGGTTCATGGCGTCTCGTTCGAATCGAAACTGGAAGCCTGGCCTGACGAACGCTTCCTAGATCCGGGCATCCACACCGCCCACTTGTCGCGAGTCTAAAGTCGCTTCCGGCGCGAGCCGAAGTCAACGAACATCATGCCGATTCACGTCATCGATTCGAATTCAGTGCAGCGGGAATCCGTTCTCGAAAAAAGTCCGGAAGTTCTGCTGCTGACGAACGCCTCCTCGCTGGATGCGCTGCCCGCCCCGATCCGTCTGGCCTCGGACCGAGCGTCACCAAAGCCCTACATCACTACGGACTCGTTTCGCGGGTCTGGCGGCAGGAACGCAACGATTGTTTGGCTGAGTGGTGAAACGCTGCTCGAGGGCTCTCCGGAGGCGATTCGCCGCAATCTGCGGCATCCCGGTCGCGCGTGCTTCGTTACGATCCACTTCCCAGGCTTCGAGCACATCGATCTGTTGGCCGTCCAGCCGCGATTTTTCGGCACGGGAAAACAACGAGATGATGCGGTCGATTTCACGGTTCACGCCGCTTGCGACGGCTGCGCCATGCAAGCGGCCTTCGCCGTCCTGCGGGAAATGCGCGAGCCGTGGGCGCGCCTGTCCTGCGCGCTCTACGAAGAGCAGACGCGGCCCGGAGCGGGACCGGTTCTTCTGGACCGCCTTCAGCGCGCGGAGCAGCTGCCCCCGATCCTGGATGCCCTCGTGCTGCGCAATCTGGTCGTCTTGAAACTGCGGCAGGGCCGCCCCGAGCAGGCAGTCAAGCTTCTGCAGGAAGTGCGGCGCAAGCATCCCGGGTATTCTGAACTGGATTTCATCGAGGCATTCCTAGCGGCTCGCGAGCGCGATTTTTCCCGCGCCGTGGCCGTGCTGAACGAAAGCATGCGCACGCCGAAGGGAATCTTTGTCGAGAGCGGCTGGGACATGTCACTTCGCGCGAAGTGGCTGACGGCAAGAATGGGCGATAGGGTCGGAAACCAGGCTGTCTCGAGCAATCACTACTTTGCGGGAGTGAGCGCGCGGCCCCCCTTCGAGCCGTCCGTGGTCGGATTCCTGAAGCAGCGTTTGCCGGCAGACATCGTGGACTCGGCGCAGTGGGAGCTGTGCAACCTCGTCCGCCGGGAACCGCGCTATCTCGAGCCTATTTTTTCCTTTCTGCTCATTCACCGGGCCTTTTCGGCGGCTCGGCGGCTGCTGGAAACGCTCGACCTTGGCCCGGCGCAGCGCACCCGTCTGCAGACAAAGCTTGACGCTGTCACGCCCTCCTATTCGAAACGACCCCGAGGGTCCACCGCGCCTTTTGGAATCATTCTGGCCGGCCCGTTCTTCGTCCACTCCAGCATTGCGCGAATCAACGCTGAGCTCGCCGGGGCATTGCTGTCTCGGCCGGATTTGGGCGCCTCCCTCGAGCCTCACGGCTTCGCGCTTCTTCCACCCACCAGCCTGCCCAACGGCGCCGCGCTCCTGGCAGGCCTTTACCGCAGGCCGCTGCATTTGGACCTGACCATCCGCCATCACTGGCCGCCCGATTTCAGCCGTCCATCCGCGGGAAGGCTTGCGTTGATCGTGCCGTGGGAATTCGGCGCCGTTCCCATTTCCTGGGTCGATCAAATCGAAAAAAATGTGGACGAGCTGTGGGTGCCCTCAAAATTCGTTCGCGACGTTTTCGCGCGCTGCGGAGTAAGCCCCCGCCGCATCGCCGTCGTGCCGAACGGAGTGAAGGCGGAAATCTTCCGCCCGGAGGGAAACTCCTGGCGGCCCGCCGAAGCGAGCGGCTTCACGTTCCTCTTCGTCGGCGGCGCGATCGAGCGAAAGGGAATCGATCTGCTGCTGAATGCGTATCAGCAGGCGTTCACGGCGCGGGATGACGTCACCCTGATCGTCAAGGATATCGGCTCAAAGACGTTTTACCGCCACATGAGCCTGGTTCCGTGGGCGCAAGAGCAAGCCAAAAAACCGCTGAGCCCGAAAATACTCGTGCTGACGGACGATCTTAACGAAGCGAAACTTGCGGAGCTGTATCGCGGGTGCGATGCGCTCGTCCTGCCGTATCGCGGAGAGGGCTTCGGCATGCCGCTCATCGAGGCGATGGCTTGCGGCAAGCCGGTGATCGCCACGGGAGAGGGCCCGGCGTCCGAATTTTGCACTCCCGATTCTTCCTACCTTATTTCAGCGAAAACCGTGCCGATTCCCAACGGCATCGAAGGACTCGGCGAACTCGCCGCGGAACCGACGTGGTTCGAGCCGGATGCGCAGGAACTCGCGCGCGCGATGCGCGAAGTATACGAGCATCGCGAGGAAGCCGCGCTTCGCGGCGCGCGCGCCGCCGAACGGATTCGGCCGGCGTACAGTTGGCGCCGCATCACCGAAATGTATCTGGATCGAATCGCCGCGATCGCGGAGCGCGAGGCCGACGTCGCCGCCCCGGCGCTTCAGGCGTCCGATTGAGGCGCGATGGCGAGGCTGGCTCTCTCGATGATCGTTCGGGATGCGGGGGAGGATCTTCGCGCGTGCATTGAAAGCGCGCGCGGCGCCGCCGACGAAATCGTCATCGCCGATACGGGATCGACGGACAACTCGATCGAACTTGCCCGCGGCCTGGGCGCTCGGGTCGTCTCCATTCCGTGGGAAAACGATTTCGCGCGCGCACGCAACCTGTCTCTCGCCGAAGTGAGGGCCGATTGGGTTCTCTCCATGGATGCGGACGAACGCCTCGACCCCGCCGCCGCGCTCTCTCTCCCTGCGCTCCTTGGCAATCCCAAGGCTCGCGCCTATCAAGTCCCCATCCGAAATTACGTCCTGAGCCTGAACGAGCGCATCTGGGACCGTCCCGCGCATCCGAATGACTCGCCGCTGGCCGAGGCGAAGAAATTCCCGGCCTACATCGATCACGAAAATGTGCGCCTGTTTCGCCGCGACCCCCAATTGTATTTTGTCGGGCGTGTGCATGAGACGGTGGGCATCCGCATCCTCGAAACCGGCGGCGGCCTGGGCCGGGCCGACTTTCTGATTCACCACTTCGGCCTCGCGGTCGATCCAAGAGCGCAAAGCCGCAAGAACGACTACTACCGCGAGCTCAGCCTGCAAAAAATTCGCGAGATGCCCCAGAGCGCCCAGGCGCACTTCGAGCTGGGCATGGTGGAAACGACCGAAGCGCGCGCCCTGCAAAGCTTCGAGCGCGCCTGCGAATTGAAGCCGGACTTCGCCGAGGCTTGGATCTTTGCAGGGATGATGCGGCGGAAACTCGGGCGATTGCAGGATGCACGCGAAGCCTATCAGCGCGCGGGAAAAATCGCGCCTGCGAATCCGCTGGTTGCAGAGTCGCTCGGCGACGTTTTCTACGACCTTCGAGATTTCCGGCAAGCGGAAAAAGAGTACCGGAGAGCGAGAAAATTGGGGCCTGTTCGCGCAAGCCTTGAAAGCCGGCTCGGCCTCGCCCAGATTCGCAACGGGCGCGCAGCCGAAGGCCTCGACCGGATGCGCGCCGCCGTCGCGCGCGAGCCGGCCCTGGCGGAACTGCACGATCGCGTCATCACGGCCTGCGTTTGGCTGCAACGGCCCGGCGACGCCGCGGAAGCGGCGGAAGCAAAACTCCGCGAAACGAACCCCAGCGAAACGGATTTTCTGAGGGCCGCCAGTATCCACGCGCAAATTCCGCGTATCGAGCGGGCCGCTGAGATTCTTGAGATGGGGCTGAGCCGGTTCCCTCAATCGGAAAAATTGCGAGCGGGACTTGCGGAAATCGCTTCCGTGCGCCCGAGCACCCGCGCCTGACGGTCGTCAGGCGCGGGTTACCCATGGTTCCAGCCTCACGCGCCCGTTTCGAGCCGCCGCGCGGCTTCGGTGAGCAACCGCGCCGCGCGGCGATACTCCCGCTCGTGAGCGCTAAATGTATTCGCGGGCGAATCCGGGGCCATCATGCAGCACTGCCAATCCAGGAAGTGCACCACAGGCTTTACGGCCGGAGCGTCCTCGGCGTCCGTTTTCATGCGTTCCATCAATGAATTGAGCTCCGCGACACGCGCAGAAATTTCCGCTGCTTTGGACGGGGAGGGCCAGTGAGCGAGGCTGCGGCAGCGCGCCGCGGAAGAAGCCATGCGCTCGAGCGCCGTAACGAAAGGCGGGACGCTATCGAGCAACAACGCGCGTTCAGGGGATCGCGGGTGTTTGCGGAGATTGGCGCCGTGATCCCCGCCCTTGGGGGATCGGTGCTCCTCGCTGCTCCCGCAAAAAATACCCGCGAAGAGGTGACGAAGGATCCGCGTGAAGCGGGTCTCGGCAGGGTCACGCGTGAGATGAAGCGGCCGATAGGCCAGGCCGCCCATTTCATCCGCTTCCGGGGGCAGAAAGTATGGTTTCCAGCCGAGTGCGTTTTGATCTGCGAGCCCGCGAGAAAGTTCCGCCTCGTCCGCGCGCCCCAGGCAATGCATCACCGCGGTGGCTACTAAATTCGTGTCGAGGCACACCCCCTCCCGTCCGAGCGGCCCCTGGAGAATCACGTTTCCTTCGCTCCAGGGAGAAGTCTCCGCGAAATATGCCGTTGCGCCGAAGAGTCCCACGACCGGGCAGCCGACCGCGGACGCGATATGAACGGCCCCGGTGTCATTGCTGACGAGCAGTTGCGCCTGCGAAAGCAGGAGCGCCATCTGCGAGACGGACGTTTGGCCGCACAGATTCATGACCGGCGCGGCGCATTGCGCCTGGACTTGCGCGCAGGCCGCAGCATCGGACGGTGCACCGACCAGAATCGGGTGAAATCCATCCCGTGCAAGGCAGTCCGCCAGAGCTGCAAACTGTGCCGCCGGCCAGCGCCTCTGGCTTTCGCTCGATCCCGGATTCAAGGCGATGCGCGGACCTGAAGGCAGCTGAAACGGCGCATCCTTGGCAGTGGCAACGAACGGCCGTGCGCATTTTTCCGGAGGCGTAACTCGATCCGCGGTGCAGCGCCAAAGGTCAACCAGGTTGAACCAATTTTGGCCCCTGAAGTGGCCGCGCGCGCGCAGGTAGACATGAGCCGGGTGCTCGAAAAGAACTTCGCCGTCGCCGGTGATCCTCGCGCCCAATCGCGCCTTGCTCGCCGTGCGTTGCGAGATCCACGCAGCCAAAGGCGAGTAAGAGCAATTGAGAACGCTGTCGTAAGCGGGAAGTCCGAGTTGATCGAAAGCCTGGAGCAACTCGATCGGCGGTGGCCGGCGCTCGATTCGGTCGGATTCGATGCGGGCGTGGATCTCACTCAGCCGACCGGGCAGCGAGCTTTCTCTCAACACGCGCACGCCTACCGACTCGATGCCGTCGAGGGCAGCCACCGCGCAGTCGAAAACGAGAATGTCGACCTGAGCGCTAGCATTGGCCCGCCGCACGGCCTCCAGCAGCGGCGTTGTTTGAATCGCGTCGCCGAGCCGGCCGAGTTGAATGACCAGGATTCTCGGCGCAGCAGCGCCGGCGCCAGGCGCGATACGGCGTTTCGTGTGTTTCGCCAACCCAGCGCCATGGGCGATGCGCGGGCGTTTATTCGTGCGGACAACATTCATTCGATTTTTCCCGCAAACTCACTTCATCGGCTTCGGGGACAAAAAAGTTCAGCTCTCGCGCGTCTTTACGGTTCCGGCAGTACTCGGTGTGCTCGAACAATCAAGGGTTGTTTGCATTCGCTTCGCCAGCCGCTAAAGCCCGCGGCTCGCAAGCCGATAGGACAAGTGGAGGAAGAAACCCGTTCCGTAGGTCGGGAGCGAGCCAGGGAAGTTCCGGAATCCAACGATTCCGGGGCTGAGTGCTCCAAACCGGACACGGAATATTTAAGGAGCACACGACATATGGCTATCAGTATTCTAAACAACATCCCTTCACTCGTTGCCCAAAACCAACTCTCGATTACCCAGAACAACCTCAACAAAACACTGTTTCAACTCTCGTCCGGTTCTCGAATCAATACCGGGGCCGATGACGCCGCGGGTCTCGCAATCGCGAACGGACTCGGAGCCAACATTGCCGCGCTGGACCAGTCGGCGCAGAACGCCAACAGCGGCGTCGGCGCGCTGCAAGTCGCCGACGGCAGCTTGGCTCAGGTCACCACGCTTCTCGACCGCGCAATCACTCTGGCCACCGAGTCCTCGAACGGCACCGTCAGTGACAACCAACGCTCCGCACTGCAAGCCGAATACGTCGCGATCCGGGCGGAAATCGACCGCATCGGCACCACGGCCACGTTCAACGGCACGTCCGTGTTCACCGCCTCGACCACCTCGATTTTCCTGTCCGACGCGAACTCGAGCAGCCAAATCACGCTGACCGTCGGAATCCTGGCAACTTCAGGCACCGGCGGACTCGGTCTCAGCACCGACATCAGCACCCAAAGCACCGCGCAGACCGCATTGACGCAGATCGATTCAGCCATCGCATCGGTCGCCGCCACTCGCGGCACCATCGGCGCCAGCATCAACCGGTTGCAAGCGGCAACCAACGTCATCAACAATCAGGTGCAAAACCTGACCTCGGCGGAGGACGGAATACTCGCCGCCGACATCTCGCAAGTCGTCGGCAACCTGTCCCGGTACTCGATCCTGGATCAGACCGGCATCGCCTCTCTGGCCCAGGCCAATTCCACTCAACAAAACGTCTTGCAACTGCTGCGGTAATAGAAGGAAAAGACGGGATGGCCGGGCCTCCGGATCCGGCCATCCCCCATCTTCCATAGGAATCAGGTCGGATCGCCCGCCCCGGTATTCCAGCTCGCAGAGGACCCACACCCGGAGAATCAGGAGCGGCAAGAATGGGAATCACCAACACCGCGACGTCCGCGTTGTCCAATTTGCTCAGCAATGGAGGGCTTGGCACGGGCCTGAACGTTCAGCAACTTGTCTCGCAGCAGCTTCAAGCGGATTCCGGCCCGCTCACCCTTCTTCAGAGTGAGCAGGCGCAGTTCAGCTCGCAGACTTCGGCGCTGAATACGATCAGTGCGGACCTGTTGGCGCTGCAGGGAACAGTCCAGGATCTCACCAGCCTTACCGGCGCGCTGAGTTCCGAGCAGGCCACCTCGTCGGACAATTCGATCCTCACCGGCACGGCCAATTCGACGGCTCAGCAGGCGGTGCATAACATTGTCGTCAAGTCTCTCGCCACCACGGCCTCTTACTACACGAATCCCGCCGCCTTGCCCGCCAGCGGCAGCACGCTGCTCGCGACCGGTGGCAGCTTCACGATCAATGGGGGATCCAACTCCGCCACCATCACCATCGACAGCACCAATAACACGCTCCAAGGCCTCGCAACCGCGATCAATAACTCCGCGGTAGGCGGCTCCGTGACCGCCAGCGTGATTCAGGATTCCAGCGGAGCGCGCCTCGCCGTCGTCAGCAACACGAGCGGCGCGCCGGGCGACTTCACCATCACCGACAGCGGCAATTCCACGGGATTGAATTTCACCAAGCCGGTCTCCGGCGTGAATGCGTCGCTGGCCGTGGATGGAGTGCCGATCTCCAGCGCCACGAATACGGTGAGCGGCGTAATCCCAGACGTCACTCTGAACCTCAACGGCGCGAATCCCGACGAAACCGTCGCGCTGAGTGTGCAGCCCGACCCCGCGACGGCCACCATCGCCATCAACCAATTCGTGACGACGTACAACCAGGTCGTCTCCGATCTCAACGCGCAATTCGCCGTCAATCCGGTCACTGGCAGCGCCGGAATCCTGTCCAATGACAGCACGCTCAGCCTCGTTCAGGATCAGCTCTTCACCGCCATCAACTTTTCCGCCAGCGGGACGATCGCTAATCTCGCCAGCATCGGCCTCAATTTACAAAATGACGGAACGATCCAGGTAGACTCCGCAACCCTGTCGAACACCCTGCAAGGCAATTTCTCAGCCGTTCAGAGTTTCTTCCAATCCACGGCCAAGGGCGTGGGCCAAGCTCTGACCAGCGCGTTGAGCAACGTGACCGACCCGACGCAGGGACCGATCGCGCTCGACTTGCAAGGCATCTCGCAGCAGCAATCGGACATTTCCAGCCAAATCTCCGAGATCCAATACAACCTGTCGATCGAACAGCAAAACCTCGTCACCAAATACAGCCAGGTGAATGCGGTGCTGGAGCAGCTTCCCGTGCTTCAGCAGCAAATCAGCCAGCAACTCGCGGGAGCGTAAGATGAAACCCAATCACATCGCGCGGCAATATCGCGAACTCGCCGTCAAGAGCGCCACGCCGGTCGGGCTCATCATTTTTCTGTATGACTTCGCGATTGAAGCGCTCGTCCGGGTGGCCCGGGAAATTGAATCGGGAAACATCGAAGGACGCACCGCCGAGCTGAACTACTGCTTGTCCGTCATCAGCGAGCTGCAGCGCTCGCTCAATTTCGAAGTGGGCGGCGAAGTGGCCAAGCGCCTGACCGATCTGTACGACGTCGCCCGCGGCAAAATCCTCGAAGCCAATATCAAGTCCAGCAAGGAAATCATCGAGCGCCTCGCGGAGCTTTTGAGTTCCATCCGCGAGGCCTGGCAAGTGGTCGAACAAAAGACGGCCGGCCAGCCGGGCATGGAACTCGCTGCCGAGGCGCCGCCGATGACGCCCGCGGCGCCCTCGCCGGCGCCTCCCGAAGGCGAGCAAACGAATCTGCGATGGAGCGCGTGATGAAACACAACGGGCAGGACCTCAAGTACGAACGATTTACCGCCGCCAACGACGAGCTGCGGGGCTTTCTGCGCCGCGTGGATGGGCTTGCGAACGGCACACAATCGGTGAGCGAGGGCGACTTGCGATCGGTCTCGCAACGCATCGCTAATCTCGGTCCGGAAGTAGGCGACGCGTCACGCGGCGCGACGCTCGATCAGCCTCTGCAGGAGGAAATTGCGGAATACGTGTGCAACCTCCGCGCGTTGCAAAGGGCGCTCGAAAGAGTGCGTTGCGTCATGCTTGCGCGAAAAGTACAGCTCGAAAGCGCCAAGCGCCACGTCGAGGGTGTGAAGGACTGGGTGGACGCGTACAATCACACGCTCTAGGTAGGGCAGGCTTTCAGCCTGTCGGTTTTCCACTAAAGCGGCGTAGAGCGTTGCTTGTGCAACAAACGGCGACAGGCTGAAAGCCTGTCGTACTTACTTTTGCATGGGATGGGTTACGTCGAGGTCGAGGTTCAGTTCCAACACATTCACGCGGGATTCGCCAAGAAATCCCAGTTGCCGTCCTTCGGTGTGCTTCTCGACGAGCGCCCGGACGTCCGCCTCATTCATCTTGCGCTCGCGCGAAACACGCGGAACCTGAAACGCAGCCGCCTCCGGCGAAATGTGCGGGTCGAGCCCGGAGCCGGACGTGGTGACCAGGTCCATCGGGACGGGCACACCCGGATTTTCAGCCTGAGCCTTTTGAATATCCGCGTTCATGCGGTCGATCAGCATTTTATTTGTGGGTCCAAGATTCGAGCCGCTGGAATTGCCGGCGTCATAGCCCGCATTCCCCGCGGCCGAGGGCCGCGAACGAAAATAGCCCGGCGAGGAAAACGGCTGGCCGATCAGGTGCGAGCCCATGATTTTGCCGTTCGCAGTGATCAGGCTGCCGTTGGCTTGCTTGGGAAAGATCACCTGCGCCAGGCCCCACACCACGAATGGGTAGACAATCCCCAGCAACACCGTGGTCACCACCGTCATTAGAATCGCCGTTACGAAATGTTTTTTCATGGCAGTTTCCTCAACCCGACCCTACGCCAATCCAATCCTGGTGATAATCATGTCGATGAACTTGATTCCGATAAACGGCGCGATGATCCCGCCGACGCCGTAGACGAGCAGATTCCAGCGCAACAGCGCGGAAGCTCCCATTGGGCGGTACTGAACGCCGCGCAACGCCAGCGGCACCAGGGCCACGATAATCAGCGCGTTGAAGATCACGGCGGAAAGAATCGCCGACTCGGGAGTCTTGAGCTGCATCACGTTCAGCGTCTGCAGTACCGGGAAGGCTCCCGCGAACATGGCCGGAATGATCGCGAAATATTTAGCTACGTCGTTGGCGACCGAAAAAGTCGTGAGCGCGCCCCGGGTGATCAGCATCTGCTTGCCGATTTCGACGACTTCGATCAGCTTGGTCGGATTGGAATCGAGATCGACCATGTTGCCGGCTTCCTTCGCGGCTTGCGTGCCAGCGTTCATCGCCAGTCCCACGTCGGCTTGCGCCAGCGCGGGAGCGTCGTTCGTGCCGTCGCCGGTCATCGCGACGAGCTTCCCCTTGGCCTGCTCCTTGCGAATCAGCGCAAGCTTGTCTTCGGGCTTGGCTTCGGCGAGAAAATCGTCCACGCCCGCTTCCTGGGCGATCGCCGCCGCCGTCAGGCGGTTGTCACCCGTAATCATCACGGTGCGAATGCCCATCGCGCGCAGGTGATCGAACCGCTCGCGCATCCCGCCCTTCACAATGTCCTTCAGCCGTACGGTGCCGAGGATGCGATTCTCGGTGGCGACAAGTAACGGTGTAGCGCCCGAACTGGCCACGGACTGCACGGTCTCGTCCACCATCTCGGGGATCGTTCCGCCGGCGTCGAGGACGTATTTGCGAATCGAGTCCGGCGCGCCCTTGCGGATTCTGCGGCCGTCGAAATCGACGCCGGACATGCGTGTCTGCGCGGTAAACGGGACGAACGTGGCCTCGAGAGAGGACATGGGCCGGCCCCGCAAGCCGTACTTCTCCTTGGCCAGGATCACGATCGAGCGGCCTTCCGGAGTTTCGTCGGCGAGAGAAGCGAGCTGCGCCGCGTCGGCAAGCTCCGCGTCCGCGACGCCGGGCGCGGGAATCAATTCCGTGGCCTGGCGGTTGCCGAGAGTGATTGTTCCTGTTTTGTCGAGGAGCAGCGTGTCCACGTCGCCCGCCGCCTCCACCGCACGGCCTGACATGGCCATCACGTTGCGCTGGATCACTCGATCGATGCCCGCAATGCCGATGGCGGAGAGCAATCCGCCGATCGTCGTGGGAATCAGGCAGACGAGAAGCGACCAGAGAACAAACGGGCTCTGCGGCGCGCCGGAATAAATTGCCATCGGTTGCAACGCTGCAACCGCAAGCAAAAAGATGATGGTCAGGCCGGAGAGAAGAATGTTGAGCGCGATCTCGTTCGGCGTTTTCTGGCGGGAAGCTCCCTCCACCATCCTGATCATGCGGTCGAGAAAAGTTTCGCCGGGATTCGACGTGATGCGGATCTTGATCTCGTCGGAGAGAACGCGTGTGCCGCCGGTTACGGCCGAGCGGTCGCCGCCCGACTCGCGAATCACGGGCGCGGATTCTCCCGTAATGGCGGATTCGTCCACCGACGCGACGCCCTCGATCACCTCGCCGTCGCCGGGAATGAATTGCCCCGCCGCAACGACCACCACGTCGCCGGCGCGCAGTTTCGACGCGGACATTTCGATGGTGCAACCGTCAGCCTTGAGCTTGAACGCGACCGTGTCCGTGCGCGCCTTGCGCAGCGTGTCCGCTTGCGCCTTGCCGCGGCCTTCGGCCATCGCTTCGGCAAAGTTGGCGAAGAGAACCGTGAACCAGAGCCAAAGCGTGATCTGAAATTCAAAACCGAGCGAGAGCGAGTGTTTCACCAGATCGCGCAAAAGATCGATGGTCAGCAGCGCCGATCCGATTTCGACCACGAACATCACCGGGTTCTTCATCAGCGTCCGGGGATTCAGCTTTACGAACGAATCCCACACGGCGCGTTTCGCGATCACTGGGTCCCAGATCGATTTGCCCTTCTTGGCTTGGGGTGTCATGGCTGTGAGTAATCCTTAGAACGTCTTGCCCGCGTACATCAGCAGGTGCTCCAAGATGGGTCCCAGGCTGAGGGCGGGGAAAAATGTAAGCGCGCCGACGATCAAGATGACGGAGATCAGAAGGCCCGAAAACAGCGGTGTCGTGACCGGGAACGTGCCGGAAGTTTCCGGGGTTTGTTTCTTTCGGACCAGACTGCCGGCAATCGCCAGCACGGGAATCACCATGAAGAAGCGCCCGAACAGCATCGTGGACGCGATTGTCGTGTTGTACCAAAGCGTGTTGGCGTTGATGCCGCCGAATGCCGAACCATTATTGGCGCCCGCCTCGGCATAGGCATAGAAAATCTCCGAGAGACCGTGCGGTCCGGCGTTGGCAATTCCCGCTAGGCCGAACTTGCTGACCAACGAGATAGCGGTGTAGGCCAGGACAAACAGGGGATAGATGAGGATGGTGAGCATGGCCATCTTGACGTCGAACGCCTCGATTTTCTTGCCTAGGTACTCCGGCGTCCGCCCCACCATCAGGCCCGCGATAAAAACAGAAAGAATGATGAAGACAATAATTCCATAGAGGCCCGAGCCCACGCCCCCGAAAACGACTTCGCCGAGCAGAATGTTGACTAGCGGAATCATGCCTCCGAGCGGCGTGAACGAATCGTGCATCGAGTTGACGGCGCCGCAGCTGGTGTCCGTGGTCACCACGGACCACAGCGCCGAATTCGCGATGCCGAAGCGCACTTCTTTTCCTTCCATGTTTCCGGCGGGCTCCAAATGGTTCGCCGCGGTTTGCACTAGCGGGTTTCCGCGCGCCTCGGCCGCGTAGGCCACGGTGATTCCCACCAGGAACAAAATCGCCATGGCGCACCACACCGCCCACCCATGCCGCCGCGAATCCACCATTTGCCCGAGCGTATAGGTCAGCGCCGAACCGATCGCAAAGATAAAGATCAACTCCGCGAAATTCGTCAGCGGCGTCGGATTTTCGTACGGATGAGCGCTGTTGGTGTTGAAGAATCCTCCGCCGTTCGTGCCAAGCTCCTTGATGATTTCCTGTGAGGCCACGGGGCCTTGCGCGATGGTCTGTTCCTTCACGACTTGCGTCGTGGCTTTTCCATTTGCATCCGTTACCTGGACGGTTTGGGCGTCCACAAGCTGTGCCGTATCATACGGCTTGAAATTGTCGGGAACGCCCTGCCAAACCAGGAAGAGGGCGCCGACAATGCACGCGGGCATCAGCACCCAAAACGTCGCGCGGGTCATATCCACCCAAAAGTTGCCCAAAGTTTCCTGCTCGCGCCGCGCGATCCCGCGCACGATGGCGATGGCCAGGGCAATGCCAACGGCTGCGGACACAAAGTTGTGGTAGGCGAGGCCGGCCATCTGCGTGAGGTAGGACATCGTGGTTTCGGGAACGTACGCTTGCCAGTTGGTGTTCGTCGTGAACGATGCTGCGGTGTTGAAAGCCAGGTCGGGCGCTACGCCGGGAAGGTGCTGCGGATTAAGCAGCTTGATATAGCCTTGCACCCGCTGCATAACGTACAGAACAAACATCGAAATGCCGCTAAAGACCAGCATTGAGACGGCATATTCGGTCCAGCGCATTTCCTTGGTTTCATCGACGCCCGTCAGTCGGTAGACCAATTTCTCGATGGGGCGCATCACCGGGTCGAGAAGGGTTTTCTCCCGGTTGAAGACGCGGGTCATGAAGGAGCCGAGCGGTTTCGTGATCGCCAGCACCACGAGCAGGAAAAACAGAATTTGGAACCAGCCGTTGTTTGTCATTTTAGAACTTTTCCGGGCGCAGCATGGCGTACACGAGATAGATGAGGAGCGCCACGCACACCGCCAGAGACACAATCGTATCCAACATCGTTTGCTACCTCAGAGCGTCGCAGAATTTTACGTACAGCACCGAAGCCACAAAAAATACGAGCGTCGAAATGGTGAAAATCGTATCGAACATTAAGCGCCTTCTTTCAGCGAGCCTTGCTCCGGGAGCCGAGCGCGGTTTGTCGCTGCTCATGGAAACGCCGGCTGGCCGGCATTTCCAGCACTCGCGCACCGTCGCCAACCCGATCCTTTTGATCGGCACGAATAGGCGTTTGCGGTTGGAGCGGCATCACGGAAATTCCTCCATGCGCGCTGAGGGAAATCGGGTGGGTCACTACAACTAGGTTCGGGTTCCACCTGCGGCTCACAACCATCACGGGTTCGTCGCCGCCCGGGTTCCGGTGTTCTGCCCTCCAGAACTGAACAAGAACATACACCAGAAAGGCGACACTGAGGCCACATAGAATCAGGAAAACGTGGATGGCCATTGGACCTCCTGGCAGCGCCGCCCGTTTCACTTCCGCACAATCGAAACTGCCGCGCGGCGTTGTACCGCACTGAAATCATGCCTACCCTCCGGTTAGGAAGTCATGGACAGCACGTAAGGATTCTGTAAGCCGGAGAATGGGAACGCCAAGTTGCCTTGTTTCAGTCGTTCAGAAACCCTAAGATAGTTACCTCTTGTTTATGCCGGGCCTCCTAAAAAGACTCCGTCACGAACGTCTGGCTTGGCTGGGGCTCGTCCTCTTGCTCGCGGCGGTCGGAGCGCATTCGCAGGAGCGAGCGGATTGCCGGGCGTTCAAAAGCGCGATCCTTCACACCTCAGTTCGTTATTGTGTCTATCTGCCGGCGAGCTACACGGTGCCCGGAAGCGAGGCCCGGAAATATCCGGTGCTGTACCTGCTCCATGGCTTGGGCGGGAATCAGCAGACCGCAGCGGTCGACGGCGAATGGAACGTCTTGCAGGATCTGCGGCGCGACCACAAGGTGGGCGACTTTTTGGTCGCTGCGCCCGACGGGTGGGACACGTTCTACATCAACTCCCACGACGGCAAGACTCTCTACGGCGATTTTTTCGTACGGGAGTTCATGCCACACATCGAGCGGACCTATCGGGCTCGGGCGGCGCGCGCGGCGCGCGGGATCACGGGCTTTTCGATGGGCGGCTACGGCGCCCTGCGGATCGCGTTTGGGAACCCCGAGCTGTTCGGCTCCGTGAGCGCGCACAGCGCGGCGCTGATGCGCCAGCCGCCGCAAGGGGCCAGCGCCAGCGCGTCCTCGGGGGATCCCGCGGCCCGGCTTCTGGTGGGCGTATTCGGCGATCCGATCGACCGGAAATTCTGGGACTTGAACGGCCCGTTCGTGCTGGCGCGCAAAAATGCCGCGGCGCTTGTGGCGATGAAGATTTATTTTGATTGCGGCACGGAGGATTCGTTTGGGTTCTATCGCGGTGCGGGCGAACTGGACGAAACGCTCACCGCACTAAAAATTCCGCACGAGTTTCACCTGTATCCCGGCGGGCACAGTATTTCGTACTTGGAAGCGCATCGCGGCGCGTCATTTGAATTTCACTGGCGCGAGTTCGAGTCGGCGAAATAGCCGGCCGCGATCCTCTCGGACCGACCATTCCTTTTCGGCTGCCTGTCATTTTCAGTGACAAATGTATTGCCAGGCCGCGGCGAGCTGTAGTAGAGTCGCCCTGCGCGAAAGCACTCCCTCTCCTGGAAGCAGCGCAAAGCCGCCTCACGAAATGGTGTGAGGATTCGTGTCCCTGGCCGAAGCGCTGACCCCTTAGTCGCTCTGGCCGCTCGGATTGTCTTCCGAGGCGTTCACTGCTGGTGTGCCTGCATGGCCCGGGAGCGACGGAACGGGAGACGTGTGTGCGCAGAATTATTTCAGGGGCAATCGCAGTTTTCCTTTTTGGGGCATTCCGTGCGCCGGTGGTGGCGCAATCCGCAAGCCCCACGTACCTTTTTCTCTTGGAAGGCAAAGGTGTCCCCGCCGGCACGATTCACGCCTTCAGCGTGAATCCCTCCACGGGCGCCCTCTCCGAGGTGCCCGGCTCGCCCTTCAGCGCGGGATTGGGCCCTGCGCAAATCATCGTCGATCCCACCAATCGATTTCTCTATGTAACCAACCAGAATTCCAATGACATCATCGCGTTTTCCATCGTTGCCGGTAGCGGTGCGCTCACGCTATTGCCAGGATCGCCGTTCTTCATCGGGGCCGAACCGGTAACGATGGGCGTTGATCCGACCGGGCGCTTTCTCTACGTCTTTGCGGAGATGATTATTTTCGGCCAAAGCAAGGAGGTGTTGTTCGAATACTCGATGGACAGCGCGTCCGGGGTATTGACCCCGATGAGTTCGTCGCCAGTGACCTGGGAATCCGGTCCGGGGATACTCGTCACCTCGATCGTTTTCAATCCCATAGGGAACATGGCCTATTTGGGCCAGTCCTCCGGCAACGGCCAGCAAGGACCGATTTTGATTTGTTCGGTGGACTTCACCACCGGGGCGCTGACGCAAGTTGCTTCGGCCCAGCCCACTTCCGTCGAAGCGGATGAGCTTGGCATTGCACCAGCCGGCAACTTTTTCTTTTCGACGAGCAGGCCGAACAGCGAAGTCGACGCGTTTACGATTGGCGGCACCGGGCGGCTCACCGAAATTTCCGGGTCGCCTTACCCCGTGGGCAATGTGCCGGCGGCGATTCTCGTGCATCCCTCCGGGAATTTTCTCTACGTTGTAAATGAAAATCAGCCGTACCAGGCCAATCCAAACCCAAGCCAGTATTTCGGAAGCATTTCGGCGTTCGACATTGGTGCAGGCACAGGAGTCCTCACGCCGGTCGCGGGATCTCCGTTTTCTGCTGGAATCAACGCGGCTTCGATCGGCGTGGACCCGACCGGAAGCTTTGCTTACGTGGCATCGACGAACTATGTGACGGGCACGTACAAAGGATCGGCGCAGATTCAAGGCTTCTCGATCGATTCTTCCACCGGTATTCTCTCGCCGTTCGCGTCGCCAGCGTGGACGGATTCCGCGCAGAGCACCGGGAGCCAGTTGGCGGTCGTCAGCGGCGCGCAGGCCGCGCCCAATCCCACCCCGACGATTTCTTCGCTCTCGCCGAATTCGGTTTCGGCCGCCGGTCCCGCATTCACGCTGCAAATCAACGGAACGAACTTCGTTCCGGCTTCGAGAGCCTATTTCGCGGGACAGCTGCGAAGCACCACCTTTGTGAGTTCCACGCAGCTCAATGCGAGCATTCTCGCCAGCGATATCAACAACGAAGGCGTTGCCGTAGTGTTCGTGTTCAACCCGCTTCCCGGCGGAGGCGCTTCCACTTCCGTAGAATTCACGGTGGCCAGCCCGGCTCCTGCGATATCGGCACTCAGCCCCACGAGCATCGTCGCCGGGACTGTTGTCGGCGGAGTCTCCGTCACCGGCTCGAATTTCATAACCAGCTCGGTCGTTAACTTTAACGGCGTCCCGTTGCCGACCGTCCTCGCCAGCCCGACCGTGCTCCGTGCGCAGATTCCCGGTTCGGACATCGCGTCGGTGGGCACGGCGACCATCACGGTGACCAACCCGTCGAACGGCGGCATCGGTGGAGGAACATCCAATCCGCTTACGTTAAACATTGTCCCGCCGCCCGCGAAATTCGCGGTAACCGGCATCTCGCCCACGAGCGCGCAAGCGGGCGGGCCGCCGTTCACACTCACGGTGAATGGAAGCGCGTTCGTCGCGCCCTCGTCCGGGCCTCCCGCTTCTCCCGGCTCGCTAATCAGCTTCGGCTTGGTGAATGAGCCCACCACGTTTGTCAGCTCGACCCAGTTGACGGCCGCCATTCCAGCGAGCGCCATCGCGATTTCAGGGAATCCTTACGTGATCGTGACGAATCCGGACGGATCAACCTCGACGCCGATCACGTTCACGGTAAACAATCCCACGCCGGGAGGAGGGCCCGTGTTTCCACCAGGCCTGCCAGTAGGGAGCAACGCGCTCACACTGAAGGTCACCGGCACTGGCTTCCAGCCGAACTCGGTCGTGCTCGTGAACGGTAGTAGTCGCCAGACGACCTATGTCAGCTCCACGCTGCTCCAGGTCACTTTGTTGCCTCAGGACATCGCGCAGGGCGGGACGCTGAACATTACGGTGTTGAACCCCCCGCCCGGCGGTGGCGTGTCGCCTGCCGTTAACTTCATGGTGGAGAAAGATTCGCTGCGCCTTACCGGTTCGAATGCTTCGATCACGGCTGGACAAACGGCAACTTTTACGCTGAGCTTTTCGTCTTCGAGTGGGTCGATTTCCAATCCGGTGCACCTGAAGCTGACGTCGGTCACGCCGCACGCGGTTGGTGCCGCCGACAGTTTCAAACCTTCGCCAACGATACCCCCCGGTGCCAGCCCAGAGGTCATAGTGCTCTCGATTAGGACTCAGCCGAGAACCTCGGCGTCCGCAATTCGCCTGCCTCCATGGCTTCCCGCCGGGTGGCCGCGAATTTGGCTCCTCCTCTTGGCCGCCGTTTCGGCGGGAGTTTGTTTCCGGCGATTGCGCGGACGGATCTCGTTCCTCGCGCCGCAATTTCTCCTGGCTCTGACGCTCTGCGCCTTCGCGAGCCTGATGGCCTGCGCCGGTGGCCCGGGGGCATCCTCGACTTCGCGCTCGAATCCCCCGACTGGGACGCAGCCGGGAAGCTACACGATCGTCGTTACCGCTACATCAGCCGGGGTGACGCACAGCATCCCCGTGACCCTAACGGTTATGTAATAATTATTTCGTGCTTTTGGGGGGGCCCAAGACGTTCCGCAAGGGCGCGCGTGGGGGCCGTCGTTCGAGTTCGGTACCACGGGCGGCACGCGTGTGCGTCCGTCTGAACTTGTTGGCCTTTCTCGTCACGGTATGTCTCGCCAGCGCCGCGCAAACCGCCGCGCAGGAGTTGCCTTCAAAACCCGAGCCCACTCCCGTTCCCTCCGATCTGCACGGTGAGGTTGTGCAGAATCCTGCGGGGCCGTGCGTGAAGCCGCCGCCCATGATCCAAATCCAGGATTACTACGGGCCGTTTCACCAGCTCATCGGCAAGTTCACACAAAAGCTGGACCGCTTGTCCGTTCGCGACCCGCACTACAAGCCCGGCGCGGCTCTGTGCTCACTGGAAATCCGTGACAAGTTTTTCCTTTTCTTGCGGGACTCCGCCGACCCCGAGACGTTTCTCGCCGCCGGTTTCGATGCGGGTATCTCGCAGGCGAAAAACAACGATCCGCAGTTTGGCCAGGGCACCCTGGGGTACGCGAAACGCTACGGCGTCACGTATTTGGACGAAGTTCAGTTTCGGGCCTTCAAAGAGTTTATTTATCCGACGATTTTTTCTGAAGATCCGCGATATTACCGGATCGGTCAGGGAGCGTCGAAGGCGCGGCGATTTCTGCGCCCTTTCAAACACATGATCGTCGCTTACAACGATAACGGCAAGCCGATGTTCAATTTTTCAGAATGGCTCGGCGAAGCCAGCGGCACCTCACTGAGCAATCTCTATCATCCTGGAAACCGCCGCGGCTTCGGACCGGCCGCGGAAAATGTGGGGATGGATGTGGGATTGGATATCGGCTACGACGAGCTGCGCGAATTCTGGCCCGAACTGGCGCGCAGGCTGCGGCTGCCTTTCCGCGACGAAAGCGAAGAGCTGCAGATGAACGCCGCTCCTCCCGAAAAATAGCACCTGCATCGCGGGCGCGACGGCGAATGAAGCGTTTCAGCTTCCGCCGAGCTTGCCGATGTGGCCTTCGAGGAGGCTCCAGGCGCGCTCGCCGACCGTTTCTTTCCAGTGGGCATAGTAGGCGGCGAGGCGCGGGCGGAACGAGGACGTGTCGGCTTCGTTGAAGGCCATGCCCTGCGTGGCGAGCTTGGTGCGGAATTCGGTGTTGAGCGCGCTCAGTTCCTCGCGTTGCAGGCGAACGAATTTCTCGGTGTTGCGTTCGATGATCGCCTGCACGTCCGAAGGGAATCGCTGCCACAGCTTCCAGTTCGCCAGCAGATTGAAGCCGGACCAGCCGTGATTGGTCAGGCTCACGTATTTTTGCACTTCGTAGAGCTTCAGGAATTCAGCGACCGCGAGGGGATTGGTCTGGGCTTCGGCCGTGCCGCTCTTCAGCGTTTCGTACAGCTTGTTGAAGTTGGCGACGACGGGCGAGGCACCCATCGCTTTCCAGGCTTCGATGTAGATCGGCGCGTCCGGAGTGCGGATTTTCAGTCCCTGCAAATCTTCCACCGTGCGAATCGGATGGGTGGCGCAGGTGATCTGGTGAAATCCGTTGTCGAAGCACCCTTTTGGAACGGCGTAAATTCCCTTGGTCTTCATTTCTTCCCGCAAGTAATCGCCGAGATCGCCGTCGAGTGCGCCGAACACCTGAGCAGGGGTGCGAAACGCAAAGAGCAGGCCCTGGACATTTGTCGCGGGAACTAGATTCCCGATCGAGCCGCCGTTCAGCGTGAAGAAATCCAGCTCGCCGCTCGCCACCATGCCGAGCGCGGCGGGATCGCCGCCGGCGAGTTTGTTGTTGTCGGGAAACGTCTGGACCTGGACGCGGCCGTTCGTTTCGGCCTTAACCGCGTCCCACATTTGGCCGAGCCATTTGTCGAGCGGGCTTCCCGCGGGCTGATTGTGGAATTGGCGCAGTTCAAATTCGGCCGCGCGGGCGCGTCTGCTCAAAAGCAACGTTCCCGCCGCGGCCGCGAGGCTGCCCGTAAATTTTCGCCGCGAGATTCTGTGGCTCACAAATTTATCTCCTCAGTTCCTGCCGCAGATGCCCGGCCGTTGTAGCCCGCGTCTTTAGACGCGGGGGGCCTGGTACAGAGCGGGAGACCCAATACAGGCAACCCACGAACCCCGCCTCTAAAGAGGCGGGCTACAACAACCGCCTACGACCTAGCCCATCTGGCTCAGCGAGCGACCGAAGTAAAAGTGCGTCGCCGTTTGATCGTCCCAGCCGACGTTGCAATGCGGGATCGACCAGTTCTTGACCTTCGTCGGTTCGGTGACCGCCTTGCCCAGCGCCGGGCAGGACAAGCAATACGTCCCTTCATGCGTCCCGATCCAGATCAGGTTGCGATCGAACTCGACGAACACATTCTCCGTCGTCCCGCGCCACCACGTCTCATATTTGTTGATGTCGCCGTCGCGCGGCGGCACGAACCAGGCCACTTCCTTGGGCGCGGTCGGATCGGAAATATCGAACACGCGAACGCCCGCGTTGAACCAGGCGATGACCACGATCGCCGGATTCGACGTGCCCGGCGCGAGCCAGCACTGCGTATTGTGCGAGCCGAATCGCCCGCGGGCGAAACAGAAGTCGGAGTAGGGCGCGTCGGGAGGCGCGGCCGGCCGCGGGAAAAATCCGACGATCTTCGGGTTCCTGGGATCACTCACATCCATCATGTACGGCGTGTGGTAATTCTCGCGGCAGTCGGCTTCCAGAGCTTCATGCACCGCGACCACTTTGTTCTGTAGCTGAGGATGCGCCGCGTCCGCAATCACCGGATAGCACGTGTGGAAGGGAATTGTGCCGAACGTGTCGAACTCATATTGCATGTGGCCGTAGGGCTTTGGATGCTTGATGTCGGAGAGGTCCATCACGTAAAAGCCGAACGCGCCAAACCCGCCGTAGCCTACTGTGCCGCCGTCTTCGACGCGCTTCGGGACGCTGATGGCACCGTGATTTCCCGTCCATGATGTGTGATCGCCGGCAAAGCGATATTTTTTGTATTCTTCTTCCTCGCCGTATTTCTGCCCCGGCACCCACCAGCGTGAGACTTCCTTCACGTTTGCTGGGTCGGACAGATCGGCGATCATGAGGGCGTTGCTGAAAGGCCGCTGATGATTTTCGAGGCGCAACGAATCGTCCCAGCCGCAATCGAGATAGGCGTATTGCCCTCCATCATAGAAATTGTGGTGCGTGCCATTGCCCTTTTCGCCGGTGCTGTATTCCTGTAGCAGATTCGGCTTTGTCGGGTCGCTGACGTCATAGTTGCGGATTCCGCGAAGCCCTTTGTAGTTGATGACCTTTTCTCGCAGTTCAGGATCGTACTGGCCGTGCGGGTATTGCGGCATCGCTCCAGTAAGCGGCTGCGCGGCGGTGCACATCATGATCCACTTCTTCAATTTCGTATTGTAGACGATCGGTCCGCCGAGGCCGCCGCTCTGCATCACCCTCTTGTTGTTGATGAGAAATGGTTTTTTCGCGTCGCTGATGTCGACGAAGTCCCCCATCCCCGGCACCGGCAGAACGCGCTGCTTGCCTTTAGCCCACATCACCATGAGCGGCTCACCGCCGCTCACGCTCGCGCCGGACAAATGCGAGATGATTTCCATGTTGTGGATGTACTGCTTCTGATCGAGATACGTCAGAGAGCCGAGCGGGAGAGGGAGTTGGGGCGGCGTGTTCGAGGTATACAGGCCTTGCACCTGAGCCCGCGTGCCGATCGAACCCGCCAGACCGGCTGCGGTTGCGCCGACGGCCGCGACGGCTGCACTCTTCAAAAGCGACCGGCGGCTGAACGAGTTGCCGGTGAACGGTGCCTGTTCGGCGTTGCCGTTCGACGCGACACGCGGCTTGCGATTTTTCGACATGGTTCTCCTTTGCCGGCCCTTGGCTTTCTTGATCGGTCCGATCGGTTCCGATTTTTCCGGCGGATACTTGGCACCCAGATTCGCCGGTTTGTGCCGCATGATACTCCAACTGCATGGCAGCGCAAAGCGGCGGCTGACCTTGAGGGGAGCGAATCTGTAGTTCGCCGCGAAGAGATTCAACCTGTCGTACAATGGAGGCCTCAACTGGACGAATCGTCCAGCCGATAGGATAAGAGAGACCAGAACGCGTCCATGCCCCGGACAAGGAGCCAGGATGAGCTCAACCAACGCCAGCGCCACCGTACAGCACGCCGCCACGCCGATCGAAACGCTCTGCATCAATACGATCCGCACTCTTTCCATGGACGCCGTTCAAGCAGCCAATTCCGGGCATCCCGGCACGCCGATGGGCATGGCGCCGGTGGTCTATACGCTTTGGCAGGAATTCCTGCGCTACGACCCGGCCAATGCGCTTTGGCCCAATCGCGACCGCTTCGTGCTCTCCGCGGGGCACGCGTCCATGCTGCTGTATTCGATATTGCATCTGACCGGAGTGCGCGAAGCCGGAAGGAACCTCGAAATTCTCGATGGGCTGGCCGTGCGGATGGAGGACATCAAGACGTTTCGCCAGCTTGGCAGCCGCTGCGCCGGGCATCCGGAATCGCACCTTGTCACCGGCGTCGAAACGACCACCGGCCCCCTGGGACAAGGCTACGCCAACAGCGTGGGGATGGCGCTCGCGGGGAAGTGGCTCGCGTCACGATATAACCAGGCTGGATTCGAGGACATTTACAATTTCAACGTGTACGCCCTGGGAGGCGACGGCTGCATGATGGAGGGAATTTCCTCGGAAGCCGCGTCGCTGGCGGGGCACCTCAAGCTCTCCAACCTCTGCTGGATCTATGACAGCAACCGGATCACGATCGAAGGAGGAACGCCGCTCGCGTTTTCCGAGGATGTGGCCGAGCGATTCGCCGCGTACGGCTGGCACGTCGTTCATGTGACCGACGCGAACGATTTGGACATGATCCGCTCCGGCTTCCGCGCGTTTCTCGGGACGAGCGATCGGCCGACGATCGTCATCGTGAACAGCCACATTGCCTGGGGCTCGCCCAATAAGCACGACACCGCCGCCGCGCACGGCGAGGCGCTGGGCGAAGAGGAAGTCAAGCTTACGAAACGCGCGTACGGCTGGCCGGAAGACGCGAAGTTTTTGGTTCCCGGCGGCGTGTACCAGCATTTTCAGCAGGGAATCGGCGCGCGAGGAAAGAAGGATCGCGAGCATTGGATCGCGCGGATCGGCGAATATCGCGCGTCTTACCCGGAACTAGCGGATGAAATTTCGCTCATGGAGCGGCGCGAGCTTCCCAAAGGCTGGGACAATGACCTGCCGTCGTTCCCCGCCGACGCCAAGGGACTTGCGACCCGCGATTCCTCCGCGAAAGTCGAAAACGCAATCGCGAAAAATGTTCCGTGGCTGATCGGCGGCGCGGCCGATCTTGCGCCTTCGACGAAAACCCTGCTCACTTTCGAGCCGGCGACCGGATTGCAACCGGGCAATTACGGCTTCCGGAATCTGCATTTCGGAATCCGCGAACACGCGATGTCTGCGATGGTCAACGGCATGAGCCTCACCAAGCTGCGTCCCTTCGGCGCGACGTTTTTCGTTTTCACCGACTACATGCGCGGCGGCTTGCGTCTGAGCGCGATCATGGGGGTTCCGGCGATCTACGTGCTCACGCACGATTCGATCGGCGTCGGGGAAGACGGGCCCACGCACCAGCCGATCGAGCATTTGGCGATCGCGCGCGCCACTCCGAACCTCGTCACGCTGCGGCCGGCGGACGCGAACGAAGTTGTAGAAGCCTGGAAGGTTGTCATGCAGCTTCAACAACAGCCGGCGCTGCTGGTGCTCACGCGGCAGGCGCTTCCGACGGTGGACCGCTCGCGATACGCCTCCGCAGCGGGCGTAGCACGAGGCGCGTACGTGCTCGCGGATGCAGCAGGCGGCAAGCCCGAGGCGCTGCTCCTGGCTACCGGCAGCGAGGTTTCGCTGTGCGTCGAAGCGTTCGAGCAGCTCTCGAAAGAGGGAATTCGCGCGCGCGTCATCAGCATGCCGTCGTGGGATATTTTCGAGCGGCAGGATAAGGCGTATCGCGATTCCGTCATTCCTCCCGGCGTAAAGGCGCGCGTCTCGGTGGAGATGGCAACCACGTTCGGATGGGATCGATACATCGGACCTTCCGGCGTCAGCATCGGGATGCACGGCTTCGGCGCCTCCGCTCCGATCAAGGCGCTGCAGAAGCATTTTGGCTTCACGGTGGAAAACGTCGTCGCCGCCGCGAAGCAGCAGGTTCAATCTGCGGGGAAATAACGCCGGTGCATGTTCATCCGCGTTTGAGGCGGTTTGGAGCAATGAGCACTCGACGTGAAAAAATAAAGCGCCAAGTGGTTCTTATGGCGTTATGTGTTGGGGGCTTGTCGTTCGTGTTCTGGTTTTTCTTCTTGGTGTGGCTGGGGTTTGCGCTAGGATTTCTTCAGCTTCATCTTTTTGAATATCCTCCTTACCCAAGGGAAATCTCAGAGGATTTGTGGTGGATCGTCGTTTGGTTCGGAAGTGCGATTTTCTCAATTTGCATTTCCTGGCTAAGTTTTCGTTGGAGTAGAAGGTTCATCCCTTCGAGATAGCCTCCCGACCTCGTTCTAGGAATTTACTTGAGCGATGGTCCGGGAGTCTTCGCCTTTTTCCTGCTGGCCAAGCCCAAACGCCTGATGCAGCGCCTTCACCGCTTTTTCCATTCCGCTCGAATCCACGAGGAACGAAATGTTGTATTCGGATGAGCCTTGCGCGATGGCGATGATGTTGATGCCTTCCTTGCCCATGGTGCTGAAGACGCGGCCGGCGATGCCCGGGGTGCCTGCCATATTTTCGCCGACGGCGGCGACGATGGCGACGTTGCGGTTCACCTTGATGTGCTCGAGGTCGTGCTGGTGCACGTCTTCGTAGAGAGCCTTGCGCAGCGCCTGCTCGGTGCGCGTGGCGTCGGCGGCCTGCACGACGAAGCAGATGCTGTCCTGCGAAGAAGACTGCGAAATCATAACGATGTTGGCGTGGACCGAAGCCGTCGCCGAGAAAATACGTGATGCGATGTCCGGCACGCCGATGATGCCGGGTCCCGCGATGGCGATCATGGCGACGTCGAGCGTGGCCGTTACCGCCTTCACGCCGTGCGGCGTCGGGCGCACCGTTTGCGTGATCTTCGTTCCCGGCAATTCGGGATGAAAGCTGTCGCGAATCCATACCGGAATCGCGCTTTCGACCACCGGGCGCAGCGTCATCGGATGAAGCACCTTGGCGCCGAAGAACGCGAGCTCGCCCGCTTCCGCGTAGGAAACTTCGTCGAGCGTCGCCGCGTTGGGAACCATGCGCGGATCCGCGGTCAGCACGCCGTTCACGTCCGTCCAGATGATCACTTCGCTCGCATCGAGCGCCGCGCCGAGAATCGTCGCGGAATAGTCCGATCCGCCGCGGCCCAGCGTCGTGGGAACGCCCTTCGCCGTCGCCGCGATGTAGCCGGTGACGACGGGAATCCCTCCCGCCTCGAGCACGGGAAAGAGAGCGGGTTGCGTTTTCTTTTGCGTCGGCTCGGCGAGTGGGCGCGCGCCGCCGTGAACGTCGTCGGTGACGATGAGATCGGTCGCGTCAAACGCCACGCCGCGCAGGCCCATTTCGCGCAGCACCGCGGCAACCATTCGCGCGCTGAGGCGCTCGCCTGTTCCGGCGATCACGTCCAGCGCGCGCGGCGAAAGTTCGCCGAGAAGAGCGCAGCCGCGGCAATGATTCGCGGCGCGCTCGATGATCGCGTCGATTTCGGCTAGCAGTTCGCGCCGGGTCTCGAGGCCGGAGACCAGTTTTCCGATCGCTTCGTGATGTTTTTCCTGCAGCGCTTTGGCTAATGCTTCGGCGGCGGCTTCGTCACCGGCGGTCGCTTTCTGAGCCGCGGCAATCAGCGTGTTCGTCACGCTGGACATCGCGGAAACCACCATGACCACAGCGCGCTCTTTGGACGCCTCCACCGCGATCGCCGCCGCGCTGCGAATGCGATCGGCGTTTCCAACCGACGTTCCTCCAAACTTCATCACCTGGATAGGGCGCCGGCTCATCGCACCCTCGCTTCGGCGGGGGTCGCGGTCTCGCGCGCGGGTTTTGCGTGGAGCAGGCCGCGCGCTTTCAATAGCTCGGCGTTGAGAATCGCCGCGCCAGCCGCTCCGCGAATCGTATTGTGTCCGAGGACGACGAACCGGTAGTCGAACACGCTGTCGGGAAAGAGCCGCCCAACGGTGACGCTCATGCCGCCGCCCGCATCTCGATCCATGCGCGGTTGCGGACGGTCCTTCTCGTCTCGCACGAGAACCGGATGAGGCGGAGCGGTGTGCAATTTTAGTTCTTGCGGAATCGATCGATACGCGGCTAGTGCCGCGCGAACCTCCTCAATCGACGCGCGCTTCGTAAGCTTCACGCGCACCGCCACCATGTGCCCGTCGGCCACATTTACGCGATGGCATTGCGCGCTCACGGGAAAGGGCGCGTTCTCGAAAGCAGTGTGGCCCAGGCGGCCCAGAATTTTCCGCGTCTCGCTCTCCATTTTCGGCTCTTCGCCGTCGATGAAGGGAAGCACGTTGTCCACCACGTCGAGCGACGGCACGCCGGGATAGCCCGCGCCCGAAACGGCTTGCAGCGTGGTGGCGATCACCGCCTCGATGCCGAATTTGTCGTGCAGCGGCGCCAGCGCGAGCGCCATGATGATCGTCGAGCAATTCGGATTCGTTACAATGTAGCCGGTCGAAAACCCGCGCTCGCTCTTCTGGCGATCCAGCACCCGCAAGTGATCGGAATTAATTTCAGGAATCAGGAGGGGAACGTCGGCGTCCATGCGGAAAGAGGAAGCGTTGCTGATCACGGGATAGCCCGCGCGCGCGAAGGCTTCTTCCGAGGAGCGCGCGACATCCGAGGGCAGGCTTGAAACCACGATGTCGCAATGGAGCGGCGGCTGCGGCGGCTGCACGACCATCGATTTCGCGAAGGCCGGCATGTCGCCCACCAGCCGCCACGTACAGGCCTCTCCGTATGATTTTCCCTGCGAACGGTCCGATGCCGCAAGCGCCGTAATCACAAACTCCGGATGGTCCTCAAGCATCTTGACAAAGCGCTGACCGACCATCCCGGTCGCGCCCAAAATCCCTACACGCACTCGACTATTCGACACCGCTCCTCCCGTGGCCGCCAAAATATGGATGCTGCGAAGCAAGCTGCAAAACTTCGTCGTTCAGTTCACGTGAAATTGCCTGATCCTGTGACTCGGAATCTTTCGCCGCGGCAGCGACGATCCCCACGATGATGAGCGACGGCGACGCCGCTTTCGGGCAGTCCGGTAGTCGCGCGACGGTTGTATGAACGATCGATTCTTTGTTTGTCGTCGCGCGCGAGATCACGACGCACGGAATTTCCGCGCCGATTCCCGCTGCCTGCAATTCGGCTGCAAGTTCCGTGTAGCGCCTGCCCGGCATGTAGATTACGTAGGTCGTGTCCGCCGAGATGTGCCGCTCGTTCGTCAGCCCCGTTCCACCTTCGCGATGCGCCGTCACGAAAACGACCCGCGAAGCGTGCCGGCGATCCGTCAGCGAGATCTGCGCCGAAGCGGCCGCGCCGAGCGCCGAGGTCACTCCGGGAATCACCTCAAACTCAATCCCCGCACGCCTCAGAGCTTCCATTTCCTCGCCTGCACGCCCAAAGAGCAGCGGATCGCCGCTCTTCAACCGCGCGACAACCTTTCCCTCGCGCGCAAGCTGCACCATCAGCGCGTTGATTTCATCCTGCGAAATGCTCTTCGCGCCGCAACGCTTGCCGACGTTTACCGCCTGCGCAGTCGACGGAAGCACGCGCAGAATTTCCGCGGAGACGAGATCGTCGTGCAAGACGACATCAGCGGATTGCAATACGCGCCACGCCTTGCGCGTCAGCAATTCCGGGTCGCCCGGCCCTGCGCCCACAAGATAGACTTTCTGTGCCAACCGCGTGCCTCCTAAGCTTGGTCGTAGAACTTGAGCGCCATCGCTCCATGCGTGGCGGCGCCGCCGGCCCGCAAAGCTGCGGCGAGAAATGCGCTTTCCGTAATCTCTTCACGCGAAGCCCCGGCTGCCTTGGCCGCCTTCGAGTGCACTTCGATGCAGTAGGGACACTGCGTCGTGCAAGCGACGGCCAAAGCGATGAGCTCGCGATATTTTCTTGGGATCGCCCCATCCTCGCGGCCCACGATCTTGTCCAGGGCCAGCCATGCGTTGAACTCCGTGGGTGCGAGCGCGCTCATCTGTTTCAGAAGCCGCAAATCGGCTACATCGTGGTAGTGTTCGCTCATTTCCTCTCCCGTAAAAGAAATTTCCCCGCGCTTACTCCAACAAGTCACCCAACAAAAGTCGTCCTCGATCTCTCAATGCGGCTTCGGGTCCAGGCTCGCGTACTGGTGCAGCAGCCGCTTGCGCTGCTCCGGCGGCATGGGAATGCTTTGCAATTCGTCGCGCGTGCGGCCCAGTTGCGCGACCCACTGTTCCCACTCCGGCCCGAACTGCTGCTCGAGGTCTTTGCGCAACCGCTGCGCCAGCGCGGGGCTCAGCCCGCCCGTGGAAATCGCGATTTGCAATTCACCGCGCCGCACGACGGCGGGGAAGTAGAAATCGCAGCGCTCCGGCTCGTCAACCGCGTTACACAGCACGCCGCGGCTGCGCGCCTCCGCGTAAATTTCATCGTGCAGCGCGGACGAACCCGTCGCCGCAATCACGAGGAACATTCCGGCCAGGTCCGCCGGGCGGTACTCGCGGGCTTCCCATTCGATGCGGCCCCCTCGGGCCCAGTCACGCACGCGCGGCGTGGCTCTTGGCGCGACGACGCGTACGGCTGCGTCTGTGGCGAGCAGGCTCTCGATCTTTGCCTCGCCCACGGAGCCGGCGCCTACTACTAGCACGCGACGGCCCTCCAATTTTACGAACATCGGAAATAAACTCATCGGTCCACCTGCCGAACTCTTCACGAACCCTTCGCTGCTTACGTCTCAAACTTGCTTACGAAACCCGACAGGCTGAAAGCATGTCCTACTTACTCGCGGGCGTGCAGGCCGCATTCCTTCTTCGCGAATCCCGACCAGCGCCCCGCGCGCGGATCCTCGCCCGGCTGCACCTGGCGCGTACATTGCACGCAGCCGATGCTCGGATAATTTTGCTCGTGCAACGGATTGTAAGGTACGTCGTGTTCGCGGATGTACTCCCAGGTTTTCTCCCAGGTCCAGTCCGCCAGCGGATTCATTTTTACGAGGCCGAACGAGTTGTCCCACTCGATCTTCTTGGCGTTCGCGCGAGTGGGGGCCTGGTCGCGGCGGATGCCCGTGATCCAGGCGTCGAGGCTGGCCAGCTTGGTCTTGAGCGGCTCCACTTTGCGCAGCGAACAACACTGATTCGGGTCGATGGTCCACAGCTTCGCGCCGAATTTCGCGGCTTGCGCCTCGGGCGTGTAGAGCGATTTGACGCGCTCGACGCGAATCCCGTACTTCTGCTCGATCTTGGCAATCAATTCATACGTTTCGGCGAAAAGAAAATCGGTGTCCAGCGTGAACACGCGAATGTCCGTGCGCAGGCGCGCCGCGATGTCGATGAGCGCCACGTCCTCCGCGCCAAAGCTCGACGCGATGGCCGCCTGGGGATGAAATTCCGTGAGGCCCCAGCGCACCACTTCCTCGGCGCTCCAGCCTTCCGCGCCGGCTTGCACAGCCTCGATTTTTTTCAGCGCTGCCGTGGTCATGTCAACCCCTTCCGCGCTTGCCGCACTCACGCTCGGTGATCTCGGTTCCGCCATCTGAAAATTTCCGCCCCATAAATAAAAACGCCCGCCAGCTTTTCGCTGCGCGGGCCGCTTCTTGGAGCTTGTCAGGACGCTTACTTCGATTGCATCTCCCTGGCTCTCAAGTGGGCCCGCGCCGCCTGGATACACGTAGGCGTGCGCTTGGTAATCGTAATTCCCATGAGAGACCAGAGCATCATTTCCATTCCAGATTAAATGAGTTGCGGTATTTGTCAAGCCAAAGTTCAGGGCCGCGTGACCGCACGGCACCGCCTGCGCCGGATCTTCTTCATCCACAAGCATCTACGGACCGGCCTGCAACACCAGCGGGCGACCCGCCGGCGATGGAGGGAACCACCAGAACGCGGTCTCCCTCGCGGAACTTGTAGGTATTGCCGCCCAGAAACCGAATGTCTTCCTCGTTGACGTAGATGTTCACGAAGCGCCGCACCTGACCCGCGTCGTCCCGCAAATGCTTGGCGATCGCCGGGAAGCGGCCTTCGATTTCGCCCAGCAAATCCGGCAGCGTCTCCGAGCTGCATTCGATCGTTTGCACGCCGTCCGTAAATCGCCGCAGCGCCGTGGGAATTTCGACCGTAATTTTCATCTCGATAGTTTTTCCTACTTTCCTGCAACCGCCGCCAGGCGATCGCTGATGAATGACTCGAACACCGAGAGGCGCGGCTCGATTGCGGGCGAGAGCGCGTACTCCTGCGAAATCGCGTCGATGGTCTTAAGCCCGTTGCCGGTGATGCACGCAACCGTCGTTTCGCTCGGCGAAATATATCCCTGCTCGAGCAGTTTCTTGGTGACGCCGGTCGTCACGCCGCCGGCCGTCTCCGTGAAAATTCCCTCGGTCTCAGCGAGCAGTTGAATGCCCTGAACGATTTCCGGATCGGAAGTGTCTTCGGCCCAGCCGCCGCTGTCGCGAATCGCGCGCGTGGCGTAGAAGCCGTCCGCCGGATTGCCGATGGCGAGCGAACGCGCAATCGTCGCGGGTTTTTGCGGCTCGAACTGGTCGAGCCTGCGCTTCACGGCGTCGGAAATCGGCGAGCAACCGGTGGCCTGCGCGCCGAAGAATTTCACTTTCTTTTCTTCGACGAGGCCCAGAGCGATGAGTTCGTTGAACGCCTTGCGAATCTTGGTGATCAGCGAGCCGCCGGCCATCGGGCACACGATGTTGTCCGGCAGACGCCAGCCAAGCTGCTCGGCGATTTCGTAGCCTACCGTCTTCGAGCCTTCCGCGTAGTAGGGGCGCAGATTCACGTTGACGAAGCCCCACTGGAATTTCTCAGCGATCTGCGAGCACAGCCTGTTCACCTGATCGTAGTTGCCGGCGATGCGAACCAGCTTCGCGCCGAAGACCTGCGTGCCCGTCACCTTCGCGGCCTCGAGGTCGTGAGGGATGAAGATCCAGGCGTCGAACCCCTCGCGCGCGGCCTGCGCGGCCGTGGCGTTGGCGAGGTTGCCGGTCGAGGAGCAGCTGACAATTTGGAAGCCGAATCGGCGGGCGGCGGCAAGAGCCGTTGCCACGACGCGGTCTTTGAACGAAAGAGTAGGGAAGCAAACAGCGTCGTTCTTGACGTAGAGGTTTGACGTGCCGAGCTGCCTTCCCAGCCTGCGCGCCTGCACCAGCGGCGTAAACCCGGCAGGGACATTCCCCTGGTAGCCTTCGTGTATGGGAAGCAGCGCGCTATAGCGCCATAGGTTCGTCGGGCCCGCCTCGATGTTCTTGCGGGTAAAGATGGGGCGAATCGCGTCCAGATCGTAGACCACTTCGAGCGGCGACAGGCATTCGTCACAGAACGAGCGCGGCTGATTCCCCCAGAGCTTGCCGCATTCGCGGCATTTCAACTGAAAATGATCGGCCATAACAACTCCCCGCTTTCGACCCGCCGACTGGCGGTCGGGCCCGCAACGGAATCAGATGGCTCAGCGGGCCAGTCGGCTACTTTTAGCTGGTAAACTGCTGCAGGTTGGCGGCGCGGGAAGGGGTCGTAAAAACGAAAAACCCTCCGCGCCAAAGAGGGGGAGGGCTCAAAATCTTGAATCTGAGTACTCGTCCGACTCTTTAGCAGTTTTTTACGTGGAGCAAGTTGCCTTAAATCGCCACGTGTCCAGCACCATCAGAATAGCTGAGGGCACCGGCGCCTGTCAAGGGCCGTTTTTAGGAACCGGCCCCCGGTCGGAAATTAGCCATGAAACTGGGCCGAAAAGGCCTATAATCAAGGGAAGTGCACGCTCCACGAGAGGAACGACCTTGTCAAGAATAGATCGGCTCAAGGTAGAGATCGAGAGCCTTCCCGGCGAGGAAATCGCCGAGCTTTTCCGCTGGCTGTCCGAAAAAGACTGGGAGAAGTGGGATAAGGAAATCGAGGCCGACTCCCAGGCCGGCAAGCTTGATTTCTTGGCGCGCGAAGCCCGGGACGAGAAGGCCAAGGGGAGACTCAAGGATTTGTAGATGCACCGCACCACCGTCCGTTTTTGGAAGCTTTTCGCATTGCTTCCGGAGCCCGCCCAAAGAACCGCTCGAAAAAACTTCGAGTTGCTGAAGGAAAATCCGTCGCATCCGTCCCTCCATTTCAAGAAAGTGAGAGACTTCTGGTCCGTCAGGGCCGGCCTGAATTACCGAGCCGTGGGCATCGAAGACGGCGCTGATTTTATCTGGGTATGGATCGGCGCACACGATGAGTACGAGCGTCTTATCAGTCGGCAACGCTAAGGACGCAGCCGTTCAGGAACGCCCGGGCCCTCCACCAGGTTGTGCGATGGGTTAACTTCTTCGGTCACGTTGCGGAGAACAAACGGACCAGGCGGCGGAATCGCGCGAAAATACCTGTTAGTGCACGACCGAGTCGCGCGGGGTCTTCTTGGCGGAATATCAAATCCAGCTAACCGGTTGGAAGGCTGTCGCCGGAGTGGCCGTCATTCTGGCCGTTGCCGGAATCCGCCTCGGGATGCGCTTCCCGACCGTTCCAGATGATGGGCGCGAGACGGTTCGGACCTGGCTCGTCAACGACTACGAAGGCCGAGGCCCGAAGGCGCTCGCGCAGATGGTCAGTGACTATCGGGCCGGATTGCCGGTGCATACGCCGGACCCGCCCGCTGTCGTGCCTCAAGTTGAATTCGTTTCGCTCGGGGCGCACGGTTCGCGTGACCTGATGATTGTTCGCGCTCAAGTATCCGTGGACGGCGGGCCTCCCCTGGACGATCGCCCGGTGCGCTATTTGTTCCTGACGCGGAAATTTGACGGTGGCGGCTGGATGATCATGTCGGAGACGACTGCCTTTCGTTACTATGAAGCGCTCGTCGACTAATGCCATCGAGTCGGCAGCCACAGCGTGCGGGAAGTTCGCGTTGCGGTGCGGCGGGCATTCGGGTATCTTAAATGCCTCGTGAACTACGTCTGCCAACTCGCGCCGGAGTCGCTGGGCTGTTGTTGTCCGGTCGTGGCGTAGTCCTACGCGAGTGGGTAAGGCATTCAGCTAGAAAGAGTTACTCGGATTGAATTCCGCGACCCACCGCCTGAAGGACCGGCTGGTGGGTTTTGTTTTAAGCGCGCAAAGCGCGGGCGACGGAATTGCGGCAAGAGTCGCAAGCGACGGCTGCTACATCCAAGGGTGACATGAACGAAGCTTCTACAAATGGCGGCGGTAACGGCACCGGGCCGGGCGGCTTGCTGACCGAGCGGAAGATCGACTACCTCCGGGTTCTCGAAGCCGAGAGCATCCACATCCTGCGCGAGGCCGCGGCGGAGTTTGCCCGCCCGGTGATGCTCTATTCCATCGGGAAAGACTCTTCCGTGATGCTGCGACTGGCCCAAAAAGCTTTCTATCCGGGAAAGATCCCTTTTCCGTTGCTGCACATTGACACGAGCTACAAGTTTCCCGAGATGGTTGAGTTTCGCGACCGCTACGCGCGGGAGATCGGCGCGGAGTTGATCGTCCATAAGAACAAGGAAGCGTTGGATGCGGGCGCGAACCCGTTCGTCCTGGGCACGCAGAAATGCTGCGGCCTGCTGAAGACGAAGTCCCTGCTCGATGCGCTGGCCGAGGGCGAATTCACGGCTGCGTTTGGCGGCGCGCGGCGCGACGAGGAGAAATCCCGCGCCAAGGAGCGCGTCTATTCCTTCCGCGACGCGTTCGGCCAATGGGACCCGAAGAACCAGCGGCCCGAGCTGTGGAACATTTTCAACTCGCGCATCAACAAGGGCGAAAGCATCCGCGTGTTTCCGCTATCGAACTGGACGGAAGCGGATGTGTGGTTCTACATCTACCTCGAAAAGATTCCCATCGTGCCGTTGTATTTCGCGAAAGAACACAATGTGGTGATTCGCAACGGCTCGATCGTCGTGGCCTATGACAAGTGGGACCTGCTGCCCGGAGAAAAGACGCAGCGCATGGTGGTGCGCATGCGCTCGCTCGGGTGCGTGCCCTGCACGGGAGCGATCCGCTCAACGGCGGACACCGTGCCCAAAATCATTGAGGAGATGATCTCCTTCCGCCGCTCGGAGCGTGAGAACCGCGTGATCGATCATGACGAGGAAGGCTCGATGGAAATCAAGAAGCGCGAGGGCTACTTCTGATGAGCCTCACGGCTAAGCCCGGCGCGCCCGAAACGAAAGAGCCGTTTGAGATTTTCATCGACCAGAATCTGGGCAAGGAGCTCCTCCGCTTCACCACCGCCGGCAGCGTGGATGACGGCAAATCGACTCTCATCGGGCGCCTGTTGCATGATACGAAGACGGTCTTCGAGGATCAGATGGCCGCGGTGAAAAAGAGCCGCATCAATCGGTCCACGGGTGCGGTGGATTTTTCGCTGCTGACGGACGGCCTGCGCGCCGAGCGCGAGCAGGGAATTACGATCGACGTTGCCTACCGCTATTTTGAAACGCCGCGCCGTAAATTCATCATCGCCGATACCCCGGGCCATGAGCAGTACACGCGCAACATGGCCACCGGCGCATCCACCGCGCACCTTGCGGTCATTCTGATCGATTCGACGAAGGGCGTCCTCGCGCAGACGCGGCGGCACTCCTACATCGCGTCGCTGCTCGGAATTCCAAATGTCCTGGTAGCCATCAACAAGATGGACCTGGTCGGCTACAGCGAGGAAGTGTTTCTCAGGCTGCAGAGGGATTTTGATGCGCTGGCCAAGCAGCTCGCCGTGCCGCACGTCATTGCGATCCCGATCAGCGCGCTCGCCGGGGATAACGTGGTCGAGCGTGGCGCGCACATGCCGTGGTATCACGGGCCGACGTTCCTCGAGCACCTCGAAACCGTGCCGCTGCATATTGAAACGCCTTCCGAAGCCGTGCGTTTCCCCGTGCAATACGTGATTCGCCCCGACCAGAATTTCCGTGGTTTCGCGGGCCAGGTCGCGAGCGGCCTGATTCGTCCCGGCGACGAAGTCGAGTCGCTGCCGTCCGGCAGAAAAAGCCGCGTGCGCTCGATCGCCACGTTTGACGGCGACGCGCCCGAAGCCTTCCCGCCGATGTCGGTCACGCTCACCCTCGAAGACGAAATCGATTTGAGCCGCGGAGACATGCTCGTTTCCCCTGTGCACCCACCGCGCGTCTCGCGCCACTTTGACGCCATGGTGGTCTGGTTCAACACCGAGCCCGCGGAACTAGGGAAAACGTACCTCCTGAAACACACGTCCCGCACCGTCCGCGGAAAAGCGGCCAAGATTCACTATCGCGTGGACGTGAATTCCCTTGAGCAGCAATCCGCGCCCACGCTGCAGATGAACGACATCGCCTATGTGGAATTTGAAACAGTCAGCCCGCTCTTCTTCGACCCGTACACGCAAAACCGAATCACCGGCAGCTTCATCCTGATCGATCCGATTTCCAACGCCACGCTCGGCGCCGGAATGATCCGCGCGGACTTGGCGGACCAAACAGTCGCCCGGGAGGCCGCGCAGAAACCGGTCACCGCCGCGGATCGCTATCGCCGGCATGGCCACTATCCCGCCTTGATTTTGATCGAGGGTAATTTCGCGCTTGCCGCCCGCCTGGAGCGCGCTCTGTTCGACGATCACTTCGAGGTCCTGCTCGTGAGCGGCGACGTTTCGGCGGCGGAATTGGAGAACCAACTCCCCGCGTTCAAGTCCGCCGGCATTGTCGTGATCTATTCCTGCGACGTACTTGCTCCCGAGGCAAAGCGCAAATTTGCCGCAATGGAGCCGAACCGCTTCTTCGATCTCTCAAGCCTCCAATTGCCGGACGAGGAACAACAAGCGGTCCAGAAGGTCCTCGCGTTGGTTCGCCCCCTGCGGCTATAGCTTTGAAAACCCGCGTCTCCAACCTTCCCTGGCTCTCTCCCGTTCTGAAACAACCCGGTCCAACTTGGGACTTCGTCCATGGTTCTTCTTCGGGAAAGCCCGAAAGCCACTCACAAGACCTTGCCGATGACCGAGATGGTGCCAAGCCGGAATATTGCGTGGGCATTCGATTGCTCGTCTGACTTCGGGTTCCAAACCAACGAAGGGGATATGTCCGCTCGAATCCGAGTCAGGGGACCGTGATAGTGCCCGGGGCTTAAGCGAGGGGATCGACCAGCCGATGAGCGTCAGGCACAAAGTTTTCGTAACCATTGCAGCAGCGTGCCTCGCCCTGACGAGTGTCGTGTACGGCATCGCTCGTTCGGTGGCGAGCCATCGCGTCTCTTTGCTTGCGATCCTCGTCGCGGGAATCGTTCTCTGCCTGTTCGTGCAACTGATGCTGGAAAAGGTGGTGATCTCGCCGCTGAGCAATCTGAATCGCGACGTCAGCCTGATCGCTGCCGGCAACGGGCTCCCCGGGCGCCTTCGCTGGCTCAGCCAGGATGAATTTTGCGCCTTGGCGAACTCGATTAACCGCATGCTCGATGCGCTCGAGCTCACCGCCAACCAGAAGCGGGAGATGGAAGCGCGCCATTCAGCTTTCATGAACCACCTGCCCGCGATTGCCTCGCTGACCGATGAAGATGGCCGCTATCTCTACGTCAACCAGCCCTTGTCGGACACCTTCAATTTGCGCGCGGAAGACATGCTCGGAAAAACGATCGCCGATTGGATGCCCGGAGCAGCCGAATCCACGCGGTCGCACGACCGCGAAGTGCTGGCCTGTGGCGGCACGCTTCAATTTGACGACGTGATTCAAACTCCGGAGGGAAGCGTACGCCACTGGCTGAGCTTCAAATTTCCGCTCGGAGTTCGCAATGGGCGCCGCTTGATCGGCACCATCGCGGTGGATATTACCGCCCGGAAGGAATGCGAAACGCAGATGGACGCCTCCCGCGAAGAAGCGGAGAGGGCCAATCGCGCCAAGAGCGAATTTCTGGCCAACATGAGCCACGAAATACGCACGCCGCTCAACGGCATCATCGGCATGACCGATCTGGCGCTCGAAACCGATCTAACCGGCGAGCAGCGCGAATACCTCGACACCGTGAAATTCTCGGCGGATTCGCTCCTCACCTTGATCAACGACATTCTGGATTTTTCCAAGATCGAGGTCGGCAAAGTCGATCTCGAATCCGTCGATTTCGACGTGCGGGATACCGTCGAGACCACCCTGAAGACGCTCGGCGTCCGCGCACATCAAAAGGGCCTGGATTTGCTCTGCGACGTCGATCCCAAAGTTCCGGACGCGGTGAGCGGCGACTCGAGCCGCCTCCGGCAGATCGTTCTGAATCTCGTGGGCAACGCCATCAAGTTCACGGACAAGGGAGAGATCAAGGTTTCCGCGCAGAAAGAGCCCGGCGGCCCTGAGGGCGCCAACTTGCATTTCGTCGTATCCGACACCGGCATCGGCATCCCCTCTGAAAAGCACGACCGCATCTTCCAAGCCTTCTCGCAGGCGGATTCCTCGACGACAAGAAAGTACGGCGGCACGGGCCTGGGCCTGACGATTTCCAGCCGGCTTGTCGAGATGATGGGCGGAAAGATGTGGGTGGAGAGCGAAGTGGGCAACGGGTCGCGCTTTCATTTCACGCTTCGCCTGCCCGAGGCCCAGAAACCCGTCGGCCCGGCTTTTTCGGAACCGAGTCTGCGGACGCTGAGGGGTGTAAAGGTTCTGATCGTGGACGACAATGCCACCAACCGGCGCATCATGCACAGCATCTTCAGCCGCTGGGGAATGGATATCACGCTTGCCGAAGGCGGAACCCAGGCGCTCGAGGAACTGTCTGCTGCGCGCGACGCCGGTTCGTCGCACGCCCTCCTGCTAACCGACCTGCAAATGGCGGAGATGGATGGCTTCGCGCTGGCCGAAAGAATTCGCAAGCAGCAAGCCTTCTCCAATCTCGCCATCATGATGCTCAGCTCGGCGGGGCGGCGCGGCGACGGCGCGCGGTGCCAGGAACTCGGCATCTCCGCCTATCTTTTGAAACCGGTCCGGCAATTGGAATTGCGCAGCGCGATTCTGCGCGTGCTCGGTGCGACCGGCCCAAAGGAAAATTTGCCCCTGGTTACCCGTTACACGTTGAACCAGGCCGCGCCTCCGCCCGTTGCCCTGCGGATACTGCTGGCGGAGGACAATACGGTGAACCAGCGCCTGGCCATGCGGCTCCTCGAAAAGCGTGGCCACCAGGTGACCCTCGCAAACAACGGCAAGGAGGCCGTTGCCGAAATCGAGAAGCGCTCTTTCGACCTTGTCCTGATGGATTTGCAAATGCCGGAACTGGACGGATTCGAGGCCACCGCCGTACTGCGCGAGCGAGAAAAAGAAACCGGGACTCGCCTGCCAGTGATCGCCCTGACCGCGCACGCGCTGCAGGGCGACCGCGAGCGATGCCTCGACGCGGGCATGGACGGCTACCTCACCAAGCCCATTCGCGGCCAGGAACTGGACGCGGTCCTGACGACGTACGCTGAACAGAAATCGGGGCAACCCAGCCCGGAGTCGCAACCTCAGCTCACCGCCTGAGCGCGTTCCTCTCGAATTTGGATCGCTCCTGCGCCTGCTCGGCGCTTTCCGCCAAGGCTGTTTCGCGCTCAGGGTTATACTTGGCGTCGTGCCGGTCGATATTGCCTTCGTCACCGTCAACTACAACACGCTGGAGTGCGTCAGGCAGCTTGCGGCTTTTTTCAAGGGTCTGGACGTACCGTTCACGTTTACGTTCACCGTCGTGGACAATGCTTCGAGCGACGGATCCCAGGAGTACCTGCAAGCCCAGCCGGAAATCCAGTACATCCAGACCGGGGGAAATATCGGCTACGGGCGCGCCATCAATCGGGGCGTGGCGGCGACCGCGAGCAAGTACGTCTGCGTCACGAATTCAGACGTCATCCTGAATCGCGAGGCGCTGGTGAAACTCTGGCGCTTTCTCGAACAACGGACCGACGCCGGGGTCTGCGCCCCGCGGATCACGTGGGACGATGGGCGAGACCAGGGAATGGCATTTACCGCCTCCCTCTTTTCGCACTACGCCCTCTGGTTCGCCAAGATTCTGGCGGCGCGCACCAAGCGAAAAATCGCCAGGGCAAGCGCGCCGGTCAAGGTGGACGGTGTCCTGGGCGCATTTTTCCTGATCCGGCGATCCGCCATTCCGTCGCCGGCGCTCTTTGACGAGGATTTTTTCTTTTTCTACGAGGATACGGCCCTGGCCCACGCACTAAAAATTCGGCAGGTCCCCTGCTTCATCGTTCCCGATGCGCGCATCATCCACATCGGCGGCAAGTCCAGGTCGGCGGAATCCACTGCTTGCTTCTACGAGAGCAAATATCTCTATCTGAGAAAGTTCTACGGTCCCTTCCACGCCCGCGCCATCTATTTCCTCGATCGCGTGCGCATCCTTCGGAAATGGCTGTTCTATTCGCTGTTTTCTCTGGTGACCTCTTCCGAGCGTGTCAAGTTCAAGCGGCGCCACTACAAGGTCGCATGGGACGCCGCTCGATTGAAGTGAACGCGAATAGCGCTGATTTTCTCGCAGATCGATCTCCGTCCGGGGAAATTGACCGTTCGCATTCCGCGGTGTTATCTTGGTGCGGTCCTGGTAGAGGTGCGGAAGCAATGAGTAGCCGGGCGGTCGTCCGAGGACTTCGGAGGCCCGAGCGAAAGGTGCAGCTGAATTTTCCGCCGAAGTCGCCTGCGGCAGTCCCGCCGTGGCGGCTGGGGGGCTTGGCTAAGACCGGCCCACTGTCATCCCGAAGCCTGGGATGGAGCGCTATCGAGGAGCGCATCGCCCGTGTGCGGGTGTGGCCTGCGTCCTTCCTTGCGTTCTGCCTCCTACCGGAATAAATTCAGCCAGGTTTTGAAGGTTTGAACTTCTGGCGACAGGCTAAAGCCTGTCCTACTGAGAATGCATCCTTTCGAACTAACGCGCGCGCTGGTCGACATCGAGTCGATCACGGAGAACGAGGGGCAGGTGGGAGAATACCTGCTGCGCTACTTGTCCGCGCTGGCGGCAAAATCGGGCGGGCGTGCGGAGGCGATGGCGGTGTCGCCCGAGCGCCTGAACGTCTACGCCCACTGGGGCAACCCGGTCGTGGTGCTTTCGACGCACATGGATACTGTGCCGCCGTTCATCGCATCGAGCGAGGACGAAGGGCACATCTATGGGCGCGGTTCCTGCGATGCCAAGGGAATCATCGCCGCGATGATCGCTGCCGCGGAGAAACTGATCGCGAGCGGGACGCGCGATTTCGGCTTGCTCTTCGTCGTCGGAGAGGAGCGAAACAGCGCGGGCGCGGAAGTCGCCTCGCGCGCCCCGCGCGGCGCGCGCTACCTGATCAACGGCGAGCCGACCGAGAGCAAGGTGGCCCTCGGCTCAAAGGGAATTCTGCGTTACGAAATCGTGGCTAGCGGCAAAATGGCCCACTCGGCGTACCCCGAACTCGGCGAATCGGCGATTGAAAAGCTGCTCGATGCGCTCGAAGATGTTCGCCGCATGCCACTGCCCGAGGATCCGGTGCTGGGCAAAACGACCGTGAATATCGGCACGATCAGCGGCGGGCGCGCGCCCAATATCATTCCCGACGCGGCGAAAGCGGAGATCGCGGTGCGCCTGGTGAGCGACGCGCGCACGGTGGACGCCGCTCTGCGCGCCGCGGTCGGCGATCGCGCCGAGGTGAAGGAAATTCTCGCGCTTCCGGCCATGCACTTCGGCGCGATGGACGGTTTCCCAACGTCGGTCGTCGCATTCACCACGGATATTCCCGTGCTGTCGCCGGCGTGGGGCGAGCCGTTTCTATTCGGCCCGGGCAGCATTCACGTGGCGCACACGCTCGAGGAAAAAATCTCCAAGCGCGAATTGCTGGCTGCCGTCGATACCTACTCGCAAATGACCCTTACGCTGCTCGGGAAGGCGGAAGCGCACCATGCCTAGGAACCTGGCTATTGTCGGCTACGGGAAAATGGGCCGGCTGATCGAGCAGCTCGCTCCGGACGCGGGCTTTTCCGTCGGTTTGAAGCTGGACATCGACACGAACGTCAACCAGGCCGCCATCACGCCGGAGAATTTCCGCGGCATGGATGTGGCCATCGAATTTTCGACGCCGCACACGGCGGTGGCGAACCTCCAGGCGCTTTGCGCGATTGGCGTTCCGACGATCGTGGGGACGACGGGTTGGTACGGCGAGCTGGAACGAGTGCGGGAATTTGTCGATAGGAGCGGCGTGGGTGTCGTGTACAGTCCGAATTATTCGGTTGGCGTGCACGTGTTTCGCCGCGTGGTGGCCGAGGCGGCGCGCTTGCTGGAGAGCCAGCCCGAATACGGCGCCTGGGCCTGGGAAGTGCATCACATTGCGAAGAAGGATGCGCCTTCGGGGACGCTTCTGCAGCTGATCGAGGAAATGCAGCGCGCGGGATACACGCGGCGGATTGACGCCAGCTCGAACCGCGCCGGAGCGAATCCGGGCACGCACGAGATCGGATTTGACTCCTCGGCGGATACAATTACGTTGCGGCATACGGCGCGCAGCCGGGAAGGATTCGCCCGCGGGGCGCTGAAGGCGGCGCAGTGGGTGATCGGCAAGCGCGGCTTGCACGAGTTTGGAGACGTGATTTTCGCGGACGACGCGAAAGCGATGCGCCGCCCCGCAAGTTAAGAACGCGAAGCAACAGAACGCAAACGAAAAAGAGGTAGCGCCATGTTTCGAGGATTCATAGGCTGCGGTACGGCGATGGTCACTCCGTTTCGGAAGGACCTGTCGCTCGACGAAGCGACGCTAAGGGTCCTCGTGCGCCGGCAGATTCAAGCGGGGATCAATTTCCTCGTGCCCTGCGGCACCACGGGCGAAAGCCCCACGCTGTCGCACGAAGAGCACCTGCGCGTCGTGGCGATCACACTCGAGGAGGCCAAGGGCAAGGTCACCGTGCTCGCGGGCGCGGGCGGATACAACACGCAGCACGTGATCGAAACGGCGCGGGCGTGCGAGCGCCTCGGCGCGGACGGAATTCTCTCCGTCACGCCGTACTACAACAAGCCGACACAGGAAGGGCTCTACCAGCACTTCAAGGCCATCGCTTCGGCCGTTTCGCTCCCGATTATTCTGTACAATGTGCCGCCGCGCACCAACGTCAATATCGATGCGCCGACGCTGCGGCGACTGGCCGAAATCGAAAACATCATCGGCGTGAAAGAAGCCTCCGGAAATATTTCCCAAATCACGCAGGTGGTTCAGCAGGTCCCACCGGAGTTCCTCGTGCTTTCCGGCGATGACGCGCTGACGCTTCCGATCGCGGCGATGGGCGGAAAGGGAATAATCTCCGTCGCGTCGAACGAAATTCCGGCGGAGATGGCGCGCCTCGCGAAGCTGTGTCTCGAGGGGGATTTCACGGAAGCCCGCGCAATGCAGCGCAAGTGGCTCCCGCTCCTCGAGGTCAACTTCATCGAAACCAATCCCACACCCGTGAAGGCGGCCATGGCCGAAATGGGCCTGCTCGAGCCGGTATTCCGCTTGCCTCTCGTTCCACCGCGAACCGAAAATCTCGCGAAGATTCGTTCCGTCCTCGAGTCGCTTGCGCTTATCGAAAGGGTCCACGTTGCCAACCGCGGCTGACAGGCTGGAAAAGCAAATTGAAGAATTGTTCGACGCGAAGTCCGCGCGCTACACGGAAGAGGATCGCGCGCTGTTTCGCGCATTCAAGGAAGAGCTGAACGCGGGCCGCATTCGTTCCGCGGAGCCGGACGCGTCCCAGCCGACCGGCTGGCGCACCAATGCCTGGGTCAAGAAGGGAATTCTCGTCGGGTTCCGCATGGGCGCGATCGCGGACATGTCGGTCGATCCGGCGAAGCAGCCGTTTTTCGACAAGGACACGTATCCGGTGCGGCGATTCTCAACAGCCGACGGCGTGCGCATCGTCCCCGGAGGTTCGAGCATTCGCGACGGCTGCTTCATCGGCCGTGACGTGGTGTGCATGCCGCCAATGTTCGTCAACGCGGGCGCCTACGTCGGCGACGGTACCATGATCGATTCGCACGCCCTTGTGGGAAGCTGCGCGCAAATCGGACGCGGTTGCCACGTTTCGGCGGCGGCGCAAATCGGCGGCGTGCTCGAGCCGGTCGGCGCGATGCCGGTCATCATCGAAGACGAAGTGCTGGTCGGCGGGAACTGCGGCGTCTACGAAGGAACGATTGTAAAGCGCCGCGCCGTGCTGGGCACGGGAACCATCCTCAATCGCTCGACCCCGGTCTACGACATCGTGCGCGAAAAAGTGTACGCGGCGACGGACACGGAGCCGCTCGTCGTGCCCGAGGAAGCGGTCGTGGTCGCCGGCTCGCGCCCGATTTCGGGCGGCGTTGGCAAGGAATGGGGCATTTCACTTTACACGCCCGTCATCGTGAAATACCGCGACTCAAAGACGGAAGCAAAGCTGCGCCTCGAGGATCTCCTTCGATAGCGCTCCCGCCGCGCGGCGGCGCTTGCCTGGCTCTTCTCGCTTCCGAACTTCTCCACACAAACAAATAGCGCCGGCAAAATGCCGGCGCCATGGCGTAGAGCTAAGCGAGCACTCACATTGGGTCAGCGCGCACTAATGCTTCGCTAAACGCTGCCCCCTCGGAATGTGTGGGTCAGCAGGGACGCAACGAACAGGATCAGGAACACGTAAAACAGAATCCTGGCCATGCCCGCCGCTGCAACGGCGATGCCTGACAAGCCCAGAACCGCGGCGACCAACGCGACCACAAAAAAGATCAAGGCCCAACGTAACATAGACCCTCCTTGGTAGTTCACCGGCTCCATGCCTGCCGTCGATCGTGGTTGCGCAGCAACGCCGGGCACGAACGCCCCGTCGAAATACTCAGCGCTCTACAAACTGTCCCGCGACCCCACGACCAGCAGGGAGATGCCTCCGATCAGCGCCACCCCACCGAGGATCGGCGGCAGCGGAACGGTGTGCGTTTCCTTTTTCGTTGCTTGTATCGAGCCGATGTCCAGAACCTTCTTATGGGTGGTGTATGTGAAGCCCTGGTAGGCCAGCGCGATGACGCCGAGCACGACGAGCGCAATCCCAGCAAGCACGGTGGATTTCATGGGAGCTCCTCAAAAAAAAATGAATGGGCTGGGTCTTCTTGTCCTTAGCCTTCCGACTTGTGGCCGAAGCACTAGCGCTGGCCGACCGCTCGGCCCCGAGTTTCGGGTTCGGATTCGTGCGCCTTCAGGAAATCATTCACTTGTTGTTCGGCCGCTTCCTTGGCGAGACCGTAGCGCTGCTGGATTCGCCCGACGAGTTGCTCGCGCTTGCCTGCAATCTGCTCGAGATCGTCATCCGTCAGTTTGCCCCATCGCTCGCGAACGCTTCCTTTGACTTGCTTCCACTTGCCTTCGAATTGTTCCCAATTCATTTTCGCCCCCTCGCTTTTTTTCGGCGCCCTGGCAGTTCCGACCCGCGACGCCGTTCGCTGTACTTGTTGTGTGCAACGCATACACAGACACGCACGCGGGGCTCCAAGCCACGAAACATTTTGAAAGTGATTTCGATTCTGGGGTTTGCCGAGGAGTCGGCGTGAGCAGCTGAATCAGATGGAGACGATGCGCGATGAAATTCCTACGAGTCCCTGCCAAATGTACACTTAGTCGTGGGAGAGCGAGCGCTCACGAATCCAAAGACGGGCGACCGATCGTGTACGCGCAACTCGGCGGTCACCTAGCCGCTTGCAGGATTATCTTGTAGCGACGAATACAGTGGTTGGTGGAGGTACAGGGATCAGCGACACACTGCGGAACCCCGCCGCCCTCAGCCAATTCCGGTACTCTTGAACAGTGAAAACGGCGCCCACGTCCGTTTGCAGCAGCATGTTCAATCCGAAGAGCAAGGGCATGGCCGGCCCCGTGCGCGCGTCGTTCGGGACATACTCCGCGATCAAGAGCCTGCCGCCCGGGCGCAGCGCCGTGAACGATTTCCGCAGAAGCTCCTTTCCGTGCTGTTCGCCCTCGGAGTGAATGATGTGGCCAAGGATGATTAAGTCGAACGCCTCGCGCCCAAAATCCGCCTGTCGCAGATCCTGCTCAAGGTAATCGTAACGGGACGCCGCGCCGAATTTTTCGGCGAATTCGCGAGTGATCGGCGTCATTTCCGGAAAATCCACGGTGGTGACCCGCGCTTCGGGAATCGCCTCTGCGAACGGCAGCGACCACGCGCCCGAACCCGCGGCCACGTCCATGATCCTGTGAATCTTTCGCAGCTCTTTCTCTGGAAACTTAGCAACCACGGCTTTCGACGCCGCGTAGTTGCCGGGAAACAGGCTGGCGACCAGCTTTGGAAAAAACTCTTTCCCCTTTTCCGCGACGTTAACCGCTTCCACCGGCCGCCCGCTGCGCACCGCGTCCGTAAGATTTCTCCAGTTGTCCCAAGTGAGCGAGAGCGCGTGCGCAATTGCGCCGGCGTACTCCTTCCGCCCCGGCACGAGAAACTCCGCGGCAAGCGGCTGCAGGGAATATCCGCCGCGCGCCTTCTTCACGTATCCGATCGCCGTCAGCGCATCCAGCAAAAGAGCCATCCCGCGCGGCGAAGCCCCCGCTCCTTCCGCGATTTCGCGAGCGCTGCGCCGGCCGGACGCGAGTTGCTCAAAAACTTTCAATTCAACCCCTGCCACCAGCGTTCGCGACCTCCACGCCCCGATCAGGTCTTGCATAAGCGCCGCCGGCGTAAGCGTTTTCTTTGTTGTTTTCCGAGTCATTCGTGAATCTCCCGTTCCGGTTTTCTCTGCGAACTCTGTGCCCTCTGTCGTGAAGCCTTTGCCTCCCTTAGGGCCGAAGACTTCACCACAGGGGACACAGAGAACACCGAGAAAGTCCAGGACGTTTTCAGCACGCGGAACACGGACATCCCGCTCCGCGGCGCGCCGGAAATTCTAACTCGAAAAGGGAGTGGATTCTGGTATACTTGACGCGATTCAAACGGGAGTCAGGGGTGCCCGTCGCCTTCCGGGGCGTTTGGAATCGCCACCCCCTCGTGACCTCATCCGGACTTCACCATCGCCGTGAAGCGATCTGACTCCGGCCGTTGACGCCGCGCGCTGTGCAGATTCCCACTCTTGGAAAGCGAGATTGCCATGAAGAACGTGTTTGTCGGGAACATGAATTTTCAAACGACGGAATCGGAGCTGCGCGGGCTCTTTGAAGCCTTCGGCCAGGTCACTCGGGTTCATATTGCCATGGACCGGGAAACGGGTCGCGCTCGCGGTTTTGCTTTCGTGGAGATGCCGAATGACGAGGAAGCCTCGAAAGCCATGTCCGGTCTCGACGGCAAGGAAGTCGGCGGCCGAGCGCTGAAGGTGAATGAGGCGCGGCCGAAGGGCGCATCGGGCGGCGGCGGACCGCGAGGTGGCAGCGGAGGAGGCGGCGGCTTCGATCGCGACCGCGATCGCAACCGCGGCGGGGGAGGCCGCGGCGGAAATTCCCGCTCGGGCGGCCGGTTCTCGACCGAGGACTATCGTGACAGTCCCCGGCAGCCGCGCGAGCCTCGCTGGTAGCACCTGCCTCGTTTTCGCGAATCCAGATCCAGAAGTAAGCGCGCCTGTCGATTCAAGGAGATGTCTGTGCCAACGTCGAAATCCACGTTTCAGAAGCGCCAGAAAGAAATGAAGCGGCAGGAGAAGCAGCGCATGAAATCGGAGCGGCGCGCGCAGAAAAAGCTCGTCGGCCGCCAGAGTGAAGAGCTGCCGATGGAACCACTGACCGGCCCGATTGTCGATCCGGATCTCATTTTTCCGGATTCGGAGAATGAAGGCTAGGCGTTCCGACCGCTGCCACAACTTGAGAGAGTCCAGCCGCAGGCGCCTCCACACGCCGCCGCCGCGCATTTCCCGCACTGCAAAATTAGAAATGCCCCGATTCGACTGTCGAGCTTCCGGAACCCTCCGGACCAGAAGAAATTTTCCCCCAGGCTGAACGCTTCCAATTCTCTACATTTCCCTGATTCACGCCCCACGAAGGCAGCGGCATTAGTAATCGCAACGAAAGCCCATTCAGATAAGGCTCGTACATTTCTCGCAATTGGCTGAGCTTCTTGTCGCCAGCCTCGCCGCACTTGTTGGAGGCTTTGCATTCGATCAGCAGATTGCGGACCTGCGCGACTTCTTTCGGCGGGAGGCGATCGTGCGCCGGGTGCTCCGCGGGGACTCTGAGGACCTCTGCAAGGTCCACGACGGCGTGGCGCGCAATCGCGAACGTCAAACGCGCCTGCCATTTTGCCGTTCCCTCGCCGTAGGCGATGAGCAGCGCCGAGACGTCGAGGACGGCGGTAAACGCGGCGAGCCAGGACTGATTGTCATGCTGCGACCGGAAGTAGCAGAGCACCGGATAGGACAGGTGGCTCTCCATGAGCTGCGCGGCCCAAATCTCCCAGTCCTGCAAATACGGAGTCAGAACCTCATTGTCCGAGAATTGCGCGTGGCGCCGCAGCAGCTCGGCGGCGGTGGGCGGCGATCCGGCGCGCGCGTCAAGCAACGAGATGTTCAGCTCGCGCTGAGAGAATGCGCCGTAAAGCGTCGGCAGATACGAAATCATAAGGCCCAGAAAAGCGAACCCCGTGCCACCTTCGGCGACCGTGATCGCACGCGCGAGCGCCGTGCGCGGTGTGACGTCGCCCAGCCCCAAGGTGAAAAACGTGGTCCCGCTCATGTAGAAATCCGTGCGAAACGTGGGGGTTTCTCCGGGGGGAGTGTTTATCGCGGAACCCGCCGCCCAGTGAAGCATCGAAAACGCCAGGATGAGCACAAATGCCCAGGTCGCAAACAGTCCCAGCAGGGAGAGCGGGCCGTAGTAGCTGAGATGCGCCTCGCGCATCGTTTTTGAGCGGAAGGACCGGTTGATCGAGGCCCACATGGTCCAGGTCACCCGGTAGAAAATTCGGACCAGGCGCACCGGGCGCGTCACGCGCCGCGGCAGGATGATGGTTTCGAACGCTTCCCAGAGGGTTGCGAAAGCGATGAAGAGCCCGGCGATGGCGACAAAGAGTTTCATGCGCGCTTCGGTTCCTCGCGATAACTTAACAGGATTTATCCGAAAGCAGAAATTCCTGCAGGGCTGAAAACTGGTTGGGAAAGGGGATGGATTTTTTAGGCCGGTCGAGGAAAGCGGCCAGCCGGGCCGGCATTTCCGGGCGGAGGCCGGTGGCGCGCGCAACAATCTCGGCGAATTTCGCGGGGTGTGCGGTGGCCAGGACGATCCCTCGCAAGACGCGTGGATTCTCTTTTACGAATTTTTGCCAGCCGAGCACGCCGACGGCGGTGTGCGGATCGAGCACGTAGCCGTGGTGCTGTTCCACGTCATGCATCACGCGCAACGTTTCTTCGTCACTGAAACTGCAGCCCCAAATATCGCGGCGGATCGCCTCCAGATCGTTGTCGTAGAGATCAGCGATGCGCGCGAAATTGCTGGGATTGCCAACGTCCATGGCGTTGGAAATCGTGTGGCGAGAGGCGCGCGGAACAAACGCGCCGCTCTGCAGGAATTCGGGGAAGACGTCGTTGGCGTTCGTCGCCGCCACGAATTGCTCGACGCGCAGCCCCATCCGCTTGGCCAGCAAGCCGCCGGTCAGGTTGCCGAAATTTCCGCTCGGTACTGAGAAAACAGCCGGCGCGCCCGACGGCTTTAGCTGCGCGATCGCTGCGAAATAATAAAAGCTCTGCGGGATCAGCCGCCCGATGTTGATGGAGTTTGCCGACGTGAGCGTGATTTTCTCCGCGATCGTGGGGTCCACGAGGGCCTGCTTCGCGAGGCGCTGGCAATCGTCAAACGATCCTGCGAGCTCGAGCGCCGTGATGTTCTGCCCGAGCGTGGTGAGCTGTTTTTCCTGGGCCGCGCTCACTCGCCCCGCGGGATACAAAATCACCACGCGAATTCCGGGCACTCCGAGAAACGCTTGCGCGACAGCGCTACCGGTGTCGCCGGAAGTTGCCACGATAACGGTCAGCTTTTTCCCGGTTTCCTGGACGAAATATGCCATCAGACGCGCCATGAAGCGCGCGCCAAAATCCTTGAACGCCAGCGTCGGCCCGTGAAACAGTTCGAGGATGTGCAGGTGTTCGTCGAGTGCCACGAGGGGCACGGGAAAATCGAACGCATCCGCCACGATCTTTCTCAACACCTGCGAAGGGACTTCATCGCCGCAAAATAGCCCGCCGACCTCCCACGCGATTTCGTGGAATGGCATACCGGGCAATTTCTCGAGGAAAGCGTCGCTTGCGCGCGGGATTTCCACGGGCATGAACAGCCCGCCGTCCGGCGCCGATCCGTGCAGGACGGCTTCGTGCAGGGAAACTTCCCGGCTGCGGCGGAGGGTGCTTCGGAATTTCATCGCGCCAAGCGGGCCTGCCCTTGGATCAGTTCGAGGAACCCGCGCGCGTCGAGTCCTCCGTCGCGGAGTTGCCCCATGGGAATCGCGCGGCGCGCGTAACGCGCGTACATTTGTTTTCGGTGCGCGATGAGCTGCGGGTAGCATCGCGCGATCGCATCGTGCGCCGATTCGCCCGGGCTCTGCGTGAATTGATCTCCCCACAACACGGGCTTCGGATCGGATAGATAGCGCGAGATCAAGAGCTGCTCTTCCGCGGGGGACGCCTCAAGGTAGATCACAGTGGTGAGGCTTTGCATGCGGCGGCAAATCTCATCCCCGGTATACGCGACGCTTCCGGTTGTATCCAAAACGATTCCTTCGTCGTCTCCCGCCGATTGCATTTCATCGAGCGCTTCGTTCATCGAACTGACTTCGCACTCGAGGTATTCGCTTTCCCGCTCCCGATACGTCGTGTCGGTCGGCCAGCCCATCCACGCTGCGACTCCGCCGATTCCGCGGTATCCGCCCGCCGCCAGTTCCGGCGCAAGCTTCTCCTCGATCCGGTCGTCGATGCTGATCACGCGGAATCCGGCGGCAGCCAGCTTCTGCGCCCAGTACGATTTTCCGGCGCCGGACATTCCGATAAGCGCTAGTGCAATCACATTACCCTCGTCGAGCAAGCTCAAGTGTCGTGTGACCGTTGCCGCTTTGCTGTAGCCCGGGTCTTTAGACCCGGGGACCGTTCCCCGCGCAGTCGTTGCAGAATCCCACGCCCCTGAGTTCCGGCGACCGCAAACCGATCAAGGGGAAGGCTTGATTTCTGAATTTGAAGGCCGCGCAATGAGAATAACGTCCCTGAATGAACGCCGCAAGCCCGCGTAAACGGCGAGTTGCGAAATGCGCGAAATCAGGAGTGAAAAGCCACGGCCAGCGAATCTCGAATCACGTCGTACACGAAATTGAGTTCGTCGGGAGTAATCACATACGGCGGCAGGATGTACACAACGTTGCCAAGCGGTCGGAGCAGCACGCCCCGGCTCAGATAATACGCGTACAAGCGCGGCCGCAGCGACGACAAATACCCCGCATCGGGCACGGTAAGTTCGATCGCCGCGACCGTGCCGATGCGCCGCGCATCCACTACGCGAGAATCCGACGCAAACGCGGGCAGGCGAGCCGCGTGCACGTTTTCAATCGCCGCGATTCGCTCGAACACCGGTTCAGTCGCGAAAATCTGGAGTGACGCATTCGCCGCGGCGCAGGCGATCGGATTCGCGGTGTACGAGTGCCCGTGAAAAAACGTGTGCGAGCGATCGGCACCCGTAAAGGCGTCGTGCACTCGATCGGTGGCGAACGTCGCGGCGAGGGGCAGGAATCCCCCGGTGAGCCCCTTGGCCACGCACATGAGGTCCGGAACCACGCCGGCTCGTTCGCAAGCAAACATGCGGCCCGCGCGCCCGAATCCCGTCAGGACTTCGTCGGCGATCAGCAGCACATCATGAGCTGCCGCGAGCCGGCGGACTCCGGAGAGAAATTCCTCGGGATGAACGATCATTCCGCCCGCGCCCTGAAGCAGAGGCTCGACAATTACGGCGGCGATTTCATCGGACTGCTCGGCAAGCAGCTTCGCAAGCTTGTCCAGGCATTCGATGTGGCACGTTGCTCGCGTGAGGCCGACGGGACAGTGTGCGCAGTAAGCCGAATGGGTTCGCAAGACGGGGAATCGCATCGATTCGAATGGCGCCGTAAATGGCGAGTCGTCGCTCACCGACATCGCGCCCGCCGTATCCCCGTGATAGGCGTGTTCCAGCGCAACAATCTTGCTTTTTTGCGGGCGGCCGCAATTCGTCCAATACTGCACAGCGAGCTTCAGCGCGACTTCCACCGCCGTCGAACCGTCGTCCGAGAAAAACACGTGACGCAGCGGCGGAGGCATGATTTTGCCCAGGCGCGCCGCAAGCTCTTCGGCGGGCTCGTGTGAGAAACCGGCAAAGAGCACGTGCTCGAGCCGGGCAGATTGTTGCGCCACGGCTTCTGCAATTGCTGGGTGAGAGTGGCCGTGGATATTGACCCACCACGAAGAAATCGCGTCCAGAATCTTGCGGCCGTCCTGCGTTTCAAAGTAGACGCCCTTCGCATTGCGCACGATTGGAGGCGGCGGTTCCGTGCCCTCCTGCGTGAATGGGTGCCACAGGCGAAGATCGCGTGCATCCGCCATTAAGCAAACGCCTCTTGATCGAAATGCCCTTCGTACACTTCGAGAAGAGCGGCGCGATGGATTTGTTTCAGCATTGGGATGCGCCCAACGACGCGAATTTGTCCGTAATGCTCAATGGCGCGGCAATTCTCGATATTTTCGTCACCGATGAGCGCCACACCGTGAATCGGGATGCGCGCTTCGCGCAAAGCGGAGAGCGTCAGCAGCGTATGGTTAATCGTGCCAAGCGAAGTTCGCGCGGCGACGATGGCCGGAAGTCCGATTCGCGCGATCAGATCGCGCATCAACTCGTGATCGTTCAAAGGAACCATCACGCCGCCAGCGCCCTCGACAATCCATTTTCGATTGGCCGGCGCCGCAGGAAATTCAAACGCGTCGAGCGTGATTGTAATTCCGGCTTCACGCGCCGCCAGGTGCGGCGAAACCGGCGGATCGAATCGAAATCGTTCCGCCGAGAGGCGGTCCTCGTCGGCTCCGGTCCACCGGCGCACTGCCTCGCGATCCGTGCCTTCGATCGCGCCGGTCTGCACCGGCTTCCAGTACGTCGCGTTCAAAGCCGCAACCAGGAGCGCGGAGAGGACCGTTTTACCGACGTTCGTGTCGGTGCCAGTAACAAAATATCCGGTCATGGGGAGACGGAAAGAGCGCGCGCAGCGGGAAATTCGGCGCGCGCTTGCACCAGAGCCGCGACGAGTTCAGCGAGCACATTCTTGGACAACTTCGAGGTCACCGATAAGCGGAGCCGCGCCGTCCCTGCCGGCACGGTGGGTGGGCGAATGGCTCGCACGCCAAATCCCCTCGCGCGGAGGCAGTCCGCGAATTGAATCGCAACTTCGTTCGGCCCAAGGATGACGGGAACGATCTGCGAATCGCTGCTGCCCGCCTCGAAACCATTGGCGCGCAATTCATCCCTCAGAAAAACGCCCAGTCGGGCTAAATGCTCGCGCTCTCCGTCCGCTTCCTGTGCCAGGTTCATCCCTGCCGCAACTTGCGAAGCGAAGTACGGCGGCAGCGCCGTGCTGAAAATGAAAGTGCGCGCGCGGTTGATCAAAAAACGCCGCAGATTTTCCGGGCCACAGACAAACGCGCCGGCCGCCGCCAGCGCCTTGCCGCATGTATGCACCGTGGCGAGAACTTTCGAGGAAAGCCCCGCCTCCGCCACGCACCCGCTGCCGTGCGGGCCGCGCACTCCGGTCGCGTGCGCCTCATCGACAATCAATTCCGCGCCGTAGCGGCTCGCCAGCGCGGCGAGGTTCCCCAGCGGCGCGCGGTCGCCCTCCATGCTGAAAATGCTCTCGACCACGATGACGCGCGCTCCGTCAACCGGCGCAGAGTGTCGAAGCTCGTCCTCCAGAAAATTCAAATCGAGATGAGGAAAAACAACCCGCCGGCATTTCGAGAGCCGTATTCCGTCGATCAGGCTGGCGTGATTCGCGCTATCCGAAAAAACAACATCCTCGGCGCGGAGGACCGCGCCGAGCAATCCGACATTTGCCGCGTAACCTGAGGTGAAATACAAAGCCGCGTCCGCGCCCGCCCATCGGGCAAATTCGCGCTCGACTAAGTCCCAAGCCTCGTCGTGGCCTGACAGCAACCGCGAACCGGTGGAACCCATCCGCGTCGCGGAATTCACGCCCTCCAACACCGCTTGCTTGATCCGCGGATGCGTGGAGAGTCCCAGATAGTCGTTCGAGTTCAGGTCGACGCCGTGCGGAAATTCCAAACTTCGCAGTTGAGCGCGGGCTTCGAGGTCGGAAAGCTCGGCGAGAATGCGCTGGTTCAGTTCCACGAGAGGTTTTCTTACTGTAACGGCAGCGGTTCGAGTCCCAGCGAGCGCAGCATGGCCATGTCGTCCTCGGGCTCGGGATTCGGCGTGGTCAGCAACTTCTCGCCGATAAATAGCGAATTGGCGCCCGCCAAAAAGCACAACGCCACCGCCTCGCGCGAAAGCGATTTTCTTCCCGCGCTGAGCCGCACCATCGACGCCGGCATCAGGATCCGCGCCGTAGCGATCGTGCGTACAAACACGAGCGGATCGATCGCGTCCATGCGCTCGAGCGGTGTGCCCGCGACGCGCACGAGCGCGTTGATCGGAACACTTTCCGGGTGCGGCGCGAGCGTCGAGAGCTGCTGCAGGAGTCCGACGCGGTCGTCTTCAGATTCGCCGAGTCCGATAATGCCGCCGCAGCAAACGGTGACGCCCGCCTTTCGCACCGATGCGAGCGTGCGGAGACGGTCGTCGTAATTCCGCGTTGTAATGATGTTCCCGTAGAACTCGGGCGACGTATCGAGATTGTGGTTGTATGCGGTGAGGCCGGCTTCGGCCAGGCGCGCGGCTTGCGAGTCGTCCAGCATGCCGAGCGAGCAGCAAACTTCCATGCCCAGCTTTGCCACGCTCCGCACCATTTCCAGAACGTTCTCAAAATCCTCGCCCTCCTGCACCTGTCTCCAGGCCGCGCCCATGCAAAAGCGCGTGGCGCCTTCGCCGCGGGCGCGCTCGGCGAACTCGACGACTTCATCGACCGGCAGGAGTCCGCCGCGCGTTACGGCGGTCGAGTAGTGCGCGCTTTGCGGGCAATACGCGCAGTCTTCGGGGCAGCCGCCGGTTTTTACCGAGAGGAGGCGGCAAAACTGCACGCGCGCGGCATCGTGGAATTCGCGGTGCGCCTGCTGGGCGCGGTACAGCAAATCCGTCAGCGGTTGGCGGTAGATGGCGCGAATCTCTTCGCGCGTCCAATCATGCCGCGTCGCCGTCTTGGCAGCCGAAACGCCTGCTTCCGTTTGTGGCAAGAATGCTCCTCCACGCCGAAGCTGCACGTGCGCACCCCGCGAATAGCGACGCGCTGGGTGCACATTCTAACGCACATTCGGCGGGAATATCGAATTCGTTGGAGTTATGCGGGCCTTGCGGTTTCTCTATGGGTTGCTCTGCTCTCTGTGTTCTCGTTGGTGAAAATTCGAAATGCGAACCACAGAGGACGCGGAGAAACAGAGAGGTTCACAGAGAAATCCGAGTAGGAGGGCGTTTTTTAGAGGATCTTTATAGCTAAGCCTGTTCGTGCCGATTCGTCTTTTTCGATCCGGGGTTTGCAGCAGGGGATGAAGACTTGCTTTCGTCTGCATTCTTTTTCTTCGTGCAGGAGATGGCCCAGGAGCGCTTCTGGTATTGCGGCAGCTCGCACATCTTCGTGCAGTGCCTCATTCCGTTTTCGTAGGGGCAGTGGCAATAGCAGAGTGGAGTCGCGGGCTCCGTTCGGAAGATCGGGCCTTCGTTCGCGAGCGCGGCGGCTGCGGCTGCCGCCAGCAATAACGTGGTGCGGATCACCTGCGTGAGCGCCCGCCGCTTGGATTTCATCACTTGATTCTGGGGCGGGCCCGCGCGCACGCCGATGGGACAGAGGTGGGGAAAACGCTGGTATCCGGCGGTCGTACGTACTGCCGGAGCGTACCGGTACGACTCCCTGGAAGGGCTATCCCAACCGACGGATTCTTAAGAAGATATGCCTATGCTAGGAAAAAGCGATACACAAGGCTGGCGGTCAATTTGCGGGGAGCAAGAAAAATACTCTGGGGCGGAGGTCAAACCGTGACTTCGGACGCTTCCGCCAGATCGGCAAGCTGGAGCCGCAAATTGCCGGCGTTTGTGGCATAGCTGAGCGCCGGCTCCAGTTCGAGTACGCCGGAGCGAATCATCCGCTCTAGCTCGCCGTCGAAATGCTGCATTCCTTCGTTCGAGCCGTCCCGCATGGCGTCGAGGAGAGACTTGCCCTCGGTTTCGCCCTTTTCGACATATTCGCGGGTGCGCATGGTGGACCTCAAAATCTCAATGGCGGCGATGCGCCCGCTCCCGTCCTTCTTGGGAATGAGGCGTTGCGACACAATGTAGCGGAACGCCCTAGACAGCCGCGCGCGAATCCCCTGCTGATCTGCCAGGGGGAACACACCGATAATTCGCTCAATCGTTTTGGAAGCGTCGACGGTGTGTAAAGTCGAGAAGACCAGGTGCCCCGTCTCGGCCGCTTCGAGGCCAATTTCGATCGTCTCCTTGTCGCGCATTTCGCCCACCAGGATCACTTTGGGCGCCTGCCGCAAGGCCGCTCGCAGCGCCAGCGCAAAGCTCGGCGTGTCGCTGTGAAGCTCCCGCTGGTGGATCGTCGACCTCTTGTGGACATGCAGGAACTCGATGGGGTCCTCGATCGTCAGGACGTGATAGGCCTTTTCCTCGTTTATTTTGTTCAGGATAGCGGCAAGCGTGGAAGACTTTCCGGAGCCTGTCGGGCCGGTGACCAGCACAATCCCGTTGCGCAATTCCGCGACTTCTCCCAGCTGCGGCGGCAAGTTCAGCGTGTTGAAATCGGGGATCACCTGAGGAATGACCCGCATCACGATCGCGTACGAGCCACGCTGCCGAAACACGTTAACCCGAAAGCGCGCCAGTCCCGGAAGGCTATAGGAAAGGTCGGTCGATCCTTCCTTATCCAATTTTGTTGACACAAGCTCATTGCTTCCAATCAGATCCGCAGCGATGCGGCGCGTCGCATCCGGTACCAGTTTGCCCACACCCACGATATTGACCTCGCGCAGTTGGCCGTTCAGTTCAACCTGCGGGGTGCGGCCGGGCGAGAAGATCAAATCGCTCACCTGCGGAGAGACCTTCAGCATCGTCGCGACCAGGGATGCAGTAGAAACCTTTGGCGCAGACGCAGCCGAAGGAGGCGCGCTGGCTTGCACGGGCGGCGGTGCCGAAGACGAATCCATTCGCAGGCTCCAGACGATCGTTGTGAGATAAAGATATAAGTTACTTTGGCACAGCAAGTTACAGATTTTACCGGGTTGGCTGCTTCTTTGCGGGGCGGCGAAAGCGGGAGAAATACCGAAGCTCTTCTTCGATCGCGCGAACTGCTTCGATCCCAAGCCCTATGAACTTGACCCCAATCCCTACACCCAGTAAGCAATAGCGTACTTCGCATCGAGTCTGGACTTGCACGTCGGACCACGTCAAGCGAAATCGGGGAATGACGACGGCGCGTTCGGTCAAATGTGTCGAAGTGTTTACGAACATTCGTTGGAAACTAAGCCGCCATTCCCGACCTGGGAGGCTTTCCTCCCGAATCGGATTCGAGGCCGCGCCGCGAATCGAGACATCCATGAGGCGCAGGCGGAAAACGAGCAAAATCAACGAGGTCTTTGACCGCACTGCGCGCAGAACTTGGCCCGCGGCGTGCATCCACAGGAAAATGCGGACGCATTCCGATAGACGACTATCACAAGTCCGCGAGCGAGGGGGAAGGGGCTTGCTCAAAGACGAGTGCCGGTCGTTCCCACCTGCCTCTGAGAGGGAAGCTAGGATGGATGACCCCACGCCCCGGTCAAAAAAAGACCGGGAAACGGAATGCGTCGACCGGGGGCTCTTGTTCCCAAGCAAGGGCCCCCATTCTTTTTCGCGCCACCCTGTTTCGCGTTGATCGGCGGCAGCGCGTTACTTGCCGGCAACCCACGAAATTTCGCTTCGCAAACGTGGCGGCACAGTTGCCTTGACGCTCAAATCCCGTGCAAATCTAGACCCTCAATTTAAACCTTCGATTCCGTTCCGACTGGATCGACGCGCCGCAGGACTGGAATGTTCGCCTGCCTGAGTACGTGCTCGACTTCTGTTTCCTTTAGTCGCGAAGCGTCGTATTCAAACGAGAGGCGGTTGGCATCTTCGTCCACGTGAAAGCGGCGCAGGCCGTAGGTGTTGGCGAAGCTGCCGAGAGCGCGCAATTGCTCGGGCTGCAGCCGCGATTGCAGTTCGTAGGTAACTTCCATGAGTGTCATGCCTTTCAGTATACCAAGAATGTAGCGGGTGCAGAGCAGTGGCTCGATCGCCCATTCAATGCAGCGCACGGAGAATCCGCATTTCGTTTCGCAGGGCGGGCTCCGGAGTCGGTGTCATCGAGCCTGTGTAGCGCCCGCCTTCCAGGCGGGCATTGTGTTTGGCGGGAAGGTGCCCGCCTGGAAGGCGGGCGCTACACACGCGTGGCAGTCCGTGAGTTCTTACACGGATTCCTTCGACTGGCCGTGGAGTTTGCCGATTTGACATAGGGGTGGGGGGTATAGTACAAATGGCTTGTGGTTGGATCGCGCTGGAAGGCGACTGGAGACTCCATGTCGGCGAAAAAACTGGAAGTTGTTGCTCCCGCGGCGGCGTGCGGATGCGGCGCTCATGAAAAGAGCCGGAAGGCGCTGGCCGTCGACCCGGAAATTAAGACGTCGAATCTGAAGCGCTTGCGGCGGATCGAAGGCCAGGTGCGCGGTTTGCAGCGTCTGGTGGAGGAGGAGCGGTACTGCGCCGACATCCTGGTGCAGATTTCTTCCGTGCAGGAGGCCCTGCGCTCCGTGGGGCGCGCGCTGATGAAAAATCATCTGCGCCATTGTGCCTCGGAGGCGATCCGCGACACGGCGCCGGGCCGTGCCGAAGCGATGTACGAAGAGCTGCTCAACCTAATGACGTTGCAATCGCGATAGACACGCCATGGACACCCCAAACAGTTCGACTTCAGCGGTAATGGAAAAAGATCCGGTATGCGGCATGAACGTGGACCCTGCACGGGCGAAAGCCACCGTCGAGCATGCGGGGAAGACCTTCTACTTTTGCTGCGTGGGGTGCCGCGAAAAATTCAGTGCCGCGCCCGCGAAGTATCTTGCGCCGAAGAATCTGATCGGAATTTCTTCCGCGCCGGCCAAGCCGATTCAGATTGCGCCTGCCGCGGCTCACGGCATTGCAGCACCCGCGGCACCGAGGGCACTGCCGCTCGCGAAAACCCCTAAAACCCCCGTCTCCAACGAATACACCTGCCCGATGGATTCAGAAGTGCGTCAACAAGGTCCCGGCGACTGCCCGAAGTGCGGCATGGCACTCGAACCTGTTCTGGCGGCGCTTCCTACCACGAAAACGGAGTACACCTGCCCGATGCATCCGGAAGTTGTGCGAGGCGAGCCGGGCTCATGCCCGATCTGCGGGATGGCGCTCGAGCCGCGAACGGTGTCCGCCGAAGAAGAAAAAAATCCGGAACTCGTGGAAATGAAGCGAAGGTTCTGGATTTCGACGGCGCTGACGATCCCTGTGCTGATTGTCGCGATGGCGGATCTTATTCCGGGGCTTGCAACGCCTTTGCAGTTTGCATCGCCGCGGGCATGGCAGTGGTTTGAATTCGCGCTGGCGACGCCCGTGGTGCTGTGGGGGGGCTGGCCATTTTTCGTGCGTGGTTGGCGTTCGCTGGTGATGCGCAATCTGAACATGTTCACGCTGATTGGGCTTGGCACGGGCGTCGCGTACGCGTTCAGCGTGGTCGGCGTGCTCTTTCCGGACTTGTTTCCTCCGTCGTTTCGAGGACCGGGCGGCGAAATGCCTGTGTATTTTGAAGCTGCCGCAGCAATCACCACGCTGGTGCTGCTCGGGCAAGTGATGGAATTGCGGGCGAGGAGCCAGACCGGCGCCGCGATCAGGGCGCTGCTCGGGCTTGCGCCAAAAACCGCGCGCGTCGTTCACGACGACGGAACGGAAACGGACGTGCCGCTCAGCGACGTGCATCCGGGAGACCGACTGCGCGTGCGCCCGGGAGAAAAAGTGCCGGTGGACGGAGTCGTCCTCGAAGGCGCGAGCAGCGTGGACGAATCGATGATCAGCGGCGAGCCGATTCCCGTCGAGAAGGCGAAGGGCGACCGCGTAACCGGCGCGACGTTGAACGGAACCGGCTCACTGGTGATGCGCGCCGAGCGCGTCGGCGCGGACACGCTGCTGTCGCAGATTGTTCGAATGGTGGGGGAAGCGCAGCGCAGCCGCGCGCCGATTCAAAAGCTCGCGGACGTCGTCGCGGGATATTTCGTCCCCATCGTCGTGGGAATCTCAGTGCTGACTTTCGCGATCTGGGCGCTTTGGGGCCCCGATCCTCGGCTGGCGCACGCTTTGGTCAATTCGGTCGCCGTTCTCATCATAGCGTGCCCGTGCGCGCTGGGATTGGCCACGCCAATGTCGATCATGGTCGCAATGGGCAAGGGCGCGACGCTCGGCGTTCTCTTCAAGAATGCGGAAGCGATCGAACTCCTTCGAAAGGTTGACACGCTCGTAGTGGACAAGACTGGAACGCTCACGGAAGGCAAGCCGAAGCTCGTCACGGTCGAGCCCGCCGCGGGGTTTGACGCGAAGGAACTGCTGCGGCTCGCGGCGTCGCTTGAGCGGGGAAGCGAGCATCCGCTCGCGGCAGCCATCGTTCAGGGTGCGCAGGAACGCGGCGTGGGGATTGGGGCGGTAGACTCGTTCGAATCGCTCACGGGACGCGGCGTTCGCGGCAGCGTCGGTGGCCGCGAGGTCGCGCTCGGAAACCAGAAGCTGCTCGAAGAGATGCGCGTCGAGGTTGGAGAGCTCGCCGCGCAAGCGGAAGCTCTGCGCGCGGACGGGCAGACCGTCATGTTCGTTCTCGTCGGCGGCAAAGTTGCAGGCCTCGTCGGCGTCGCCGATCCCATCAAGCAGACAACTCCGGAGGCGATCCGCCAATTGCACGCCGACGGGATCCGAATCGTGATGCTGACAGGTGACAGCCGCACCACGGCCGGCGCGGTAGCCGCCAAGCTGCAGATTGACGAAGTCGTGGCGGAAGTTCTGCCGCAGGATAAGGCCGCCGCCGTGAAGCAGCGGCAAGCGCAGGGCCACTTCGTGGCCATGGCCGGCGACGGAATCAATGACGCACCTGCGCTGGCGCAAGCGCAAGTCGGAATCGCCATGGGCACGGGCACGGACATCGCCATGGAAAGCGCCGGAGTCACGCTGGTCAAGGGCGATTTGCGCGGCATCGTGCGCGCCCGCGCTTTGAGCAAAGCCACGATGCGCAACATCAGGCAGAATCTCTTCTTCGCGTTTGTTTACAACTCGATTGGCGTGCCGATCGCGGCGGGAATTCTGTATCCGTTCTTTGGCCTGCTACTCAGTCCAATGATCGCGGCAGCGGCGATGAGTTTCAGTTCGGTGTCGGTGATCACAAACGCATTGCGGCTGCGGCGCGTCGATTTGTCCGCATGACGTGAATTCTAAACATAAGAATCCCACGCCTTCTCGGCAAGGATGGAGGGCCTGGCAATGCACTATTGTGGTGCAGCACCTTCTGTTGGAAATGTAGGGAAGTGCCGCTCAGCCAGCTCCTCGCAAGCTCCGTCCAGGCCCGGAAACAATGAACCAGCCGTGATACCCATGTAGCTCAGCTCCTGAATCACGCGTTTACGCTCGCGCACAGGTAGATCGATTGCTTGGAGGTACTTTTTGTCGGCCGTTTCCCTACTTCGAATATAGGTTTCTATATCGTCTACGGATGTGACCGTCGATGCTGCCTGCTGTGGAATCATTCTCTCATTTTCGATCGCTATGAACTCGCGGACAGTTACGTGAAGCTGGGGATGGACGAGTAGGGTGACTGCTTGCCAGGAGCGCGTCCACTCTCCCGAATCAAAGACAAGGATCCTGACTTTGGCCTCTGCAGGGGCGCTAGCAGCCTCCTCGTTCGAAATGCCGCGATATGCGAAAAAAGCTGCTACGTAGGGAGAATACGTCCAATCCAGTATAGGAGTGGGGTATCCGTGGTGTTGAATGAGGTTGAGAAATGCTCCATATTCCTCTTGGTTCTCAAGTCTGAAGACGTGCTTAGTTCTTCCGCTGAGGTGTCGATGCAGTGCCGGAATATCCCTATATGCGAATATATGTACGTTGGCTCGCCCCGAGCGGTGGAACTGAGTCCGCAAGCGCCATCGCTGGTTTTGTCCGCGAAAGAGGAGCTGCTTGGCTGCCAGCTGGATTCCGTGGTTCTTATATATGCTCCAATCCTCCTCGATCGGAACCAGTTCCGAGGGTTGACTCGCCTGAGACCGTGGTAAGGCGCAGCTTCCCGTCACGCCAATATCCGTGGTCCAGGACATTGTCAGTGCGCTCTTATCGAATGATCCCCGAACGTCCGCGTATGTAGAGAACACCGTACCCTCGGGATAGTTAGCCTTGATGTTAGTCCACGGGACAGCAGCGGCAGTAGCGCGATCAATCGCGTGAATCATTTCTGTGCGAAATGAAAAGTCTCGCTCCTTATTGAGGGTGGAAAAGTAAGCGACAGCTATCGGGAGCTGTGGGTCGCTATTGAACAAATACGCCACTCCTCGATAGTTTGATTCGTCTTCGTCGATGTTGACATGGATATCGCCATTGGTTGTGCCACTGTATTTGCCGATCCATTGCCCGTTCATTCCGTCAGCGCGACTCATTACTTCCCCACCGAAGCGAGAATCTATGAAGAGTACCCAGTCCACTACTTATGTACCGGAGTATTCCGAACGTATCAAGCCTTTCGTCTCGATTCGCAATCGCCGATGGGGATCTTATTGGCTGGCAATTCGGCGACGCCGCTGCACAGACGTGAGACGCAAGGGTACTGTTTGGACTATTTATTCAGACCGAACTCGCGCAGGATTTCCTGGTGCGGAATGCCTTCACCGCGAGCGAGCGAAGCACGAGCGCCGCAGCAGTTTCAGGGGTGATTTCTTCTTCCTCAACAAGGGCCGCAGCGAGAGAGACGGGGTCCAGCGTGGCTTCGAGGAGGCTGACGACGGCGGAGAGTTGGGCCGGCGGAAGCCGATCGATCAGTTCGTGGGCGCGCCTTTTGGTGTCGGCCAAGGAAGTTCCTTCCCAATATTCTTGCACGTGCTGTCTCGGTATGCGAGTCAATCTTGCTCGGACGTAAGAGCGTGAAGCGGGTCGCGAAAAGCAGTTACTTTTGTCATTCCGAGCGGAGCGAGGAATCTCTCTTTCTTTTAACTTTGGCTGCTGAAAACCAAGAGAGATTCCTCGCTCCGCTTGGAATGACAAAAGTGAGGGGCGAGACGCCACAAACCCAGACTGGCATCCAGTCGTCATACATTTTCGCTTGATCGCTCGCGGGTTGCGGCCGGGACTTCCGCGGGCTGGGCGAGCCAGTCCTCGCTCAGGTCCCGCCAATGAGGATTCAGTTTTTCAATCAGCGCGATGCGCTTGGCGCGGCTCCAGGCCTTGATTTGCTTTTCGCGCGCGATTGCGTCGCGGACATCGCGAAAGGCTTCACAATACATTAGTTGCGTGACCCGATATTTCTGCGTAAAGCCAGGCACACGCATCGACTGGTGCTCGAGTACGCGCCGCCGCAGGTCGTTTGTAATTCCTGTGTAAAGCACCCGGGACGCACTGGCGAGGATGTATACGTGGTAGACGTTGCGGCGCATGTCACTGATTGTGACATAAGTGCAGTGGTGATTCCAGTCCGTGTCCGGCGGTTTGGTCGCTGTGTGCTACCGCACACCCTTTTGTCATTCCGAGGGCCGCTTTGGGCCCGAGGAATCTCTCTGTTGTTTTGGCTCGGCTCACTCAAAACCGCAGAGAGATTCCTCGCTTCTCTCGGAATGACAAAATTGGGCGGTTTTCGCGACCGGGAGGTCTCTGCAAGCGTTAGGTCGCTTCTGGGGCGCGCCTTACATCGCGACGGCGAACGTATTGCGCTTGATCAGCGACTGCATTTGGTCGTCGCTGAGGGTGAGGGTTACGTCGAGGCGGTCGCCGGCTGGGGCGACTTGGGCGCCGTCGAGGAGGGCGGCGAGATCGGGATTGGAATTGCCAACTTGGTATTTGCGGTACATCAGGCCGGCCTGCAGGAGCGCGGCGAAGGTGTTGGCGTCGTCCGTTGAGCCGCAGACCGCTTCAAATTTTGCGTCGACCCCGCTTCCGCCCTTCATGCTGATGGTCATGGCTTTCAGCTTGGAGGTGAGCTGGGCGGCGGCCGGGAATTGCGCGGCTTCGGGTACGAGCTGCTGCATGGCGAGGCGCGTGTACGCCGGATTCAGCACGGCCCAGACGGTGCCGCTGCCATTCGCGGAATTGACGAGCGCGGAGAAGTCCGCGTTGGCGTAGAGGCCTTCGCCTTCTCCATAGCGCACGCCGATCATTTTTTCGAGTAGCTGGCGCTGGCCGAACGCGGCGGTGCTGGAATCAATGAAAAAGAAAAACAGGTCGCTCGGTCCGCTGCCGCCGCCGAATGCGAAAAGAGAAAACGTTCGGACTTTGACGATCGGGAGCTTCTTGGAAGTGAAGTAGGTTTCGGCCGCGGCGGGTTGAAACTGGCCTAGCGCGATGCCCACGATCTGGTCCGCGCTGGGAACGGAGCCGCCGCTGCCGTCCGTCGAGGATTTGGAAACGAGCGCCCAGGCTAGCTCGGTCACCTGCGAATTCGGGTCGATGCCCGCCGAAGAGAGGAACGATTCGAACTCGCGGAATTTCGGCGGCAGCATCTGCTCCTTGAGCTGATTGAACCAGGGGAATTGGCGCGCCTCTTTCAGGTCAGCGTAGGCGAGTTCGCCGGAATCCTTGGGGAACAGGCCGAGGATGTCCGATCCGAGGCTGCCGGCGCGGGCGGCGCTGGGAAATGCTGTTAAAATAGCCACGAAAGTCGCAAGACATCCGATTTTTTTTGCGTTCATCATTGTCTCCTGCCAGCGCCCAAAGATTCGATCCGATGGCCGATTCCGAGCGGGAATCAGCGTTCAGCGTTTACCGGCTAACCAAACATTGTGCTCCAATTTCGCCCGGACGGGGCGTAATTCTCAAAACGTGCGCACTTCCCGTAACGAGGGCCGAGTTGCAGGGGCTTTGAGGCGTTGCACGGGCGGGAACCGTCGCTGCCTGTTTTCCCTTTTGGTATAGTTCACATGTAAGAGGCCGCCAGCATCGTTCCGAGTTGTACGACCGGCGCATAAATTCTCGGCGTCGATCGAGGCGCAGCTCAGCGGATCGGGCCGAGGGCTTCATCGTCCGTTTTGAGTTTCAGCCGAAGCGGGCGAGCGAATCTTTGCCACGGAAGCCAAGCGGTTTTCAAGGATCCGATCGGGCGAAAAATTCTCGAGCCGGAGGTCGCATCCTTGTGGGGTTTCAAGCGCTTTTCGAGGAACGAGGCCTATGATTTCGCTGGCTGAAACCTCGCAGCCGCGCCGCTCGGCCTCGCGTTTGGCCGCCTCGAAGACGACGTACAGCGGCGTCGTCTCATAGTCCGTCAGATTGATGGATACTTGAGCTGCGCCGCGCGACTTGATCTCGACGCCCATCGCTTTCACGCAGCGCAGTCCGCCGCTCGATGCTCGAATCACGCGCGCGATTTCCCGGGCGACCGAAACGTCGCTTGTATTCAGGTAGACGTTATAGGCGATCAGAATCTTTCGCGCGCCGACCGCTGTTGCGCCCGCCGTGGGATGAAGGCCCGGTCCGCCAACGTCAGGTACGCGATCCGGATTGCGCGGCGACTCGTCGCGCAGGCCTTCAAATTGCCCTCGGCGCACGTTTTCCAGATTTACGCGGTCCGGCCGCGTGGCCGCGGCTTCATAAAAATAGACCGGGATGCGGTAGCGATTCCAAAGTTCCTGTCCGGCGTGGCGGGCGAGGGCCGCGCACCCGTCCATGGAAACGCCTTCGAGGGGAATGAGGGGAATCACGTCAGTCGCGCCGATGCGGGGATGGACTCCTCGTTGCCGCGTCAGATCGATGAGCTCCGCGGCCTTTCCGGCGCCGCGGATCGCGGCTTCGGCAACCGCGTCCGGCTCACCGGCCAGCGTGACCACGGAGCGATTATGGTCCGCGTCGCTCGTGCGATCGAGGATCCACGCGCCGGCGACGCCGGTCATCGCCGCGACAATCGCGTTGACCTTGGTCAGGTCGCGCCCTTCCGAGAAATTTGGCACGCATTCGATCAGGCGATTCATGGATTCAGTGAGATTGCTGAGGCAAATGATACATCGTTCGGAAGAGAATGCCCGCGCGCTACCCGGATTTCGCGCGGTCGGGGCCGGTGATGAACTTTCGTTGCGCGTGTGCGGAATCGTGCTGTAATGTTCTCGTCTAACATGCCTTACGCGACGCTTACTGAAAAGCTGATCCATGTGGTGGAGCGAATGCCGAACGAGCGCGCCGTTTCGCTGCGCGTCAACGGCCGGTGGGACGCGATTTCTTCGAGCGAATTCCTGCGGCGCATCGCGGGGCTTTCCAACGCGCTCGATCAGCTGGGTGTGAAGCCCGGCGACCGCGTCGGGCTTTTCTCCCCGAATCGGCCGGAGTGGCACATCGCGGACTTCGCGATCTTGGGGCTGGGCGCGGCCGATGTTCCCATCTACTTCAACGAATCTCCGGATCGAATCGTTTACATCCTGAATCATGCGGGCGTCGAAGTTGTATTCGTCGCCGGTGAAATGCAATGCCGGCGGCTCCTCGAGTGTCGCGACCGTCTGCCTTCGGTGAGGCATATCATCTGCGCGGCCGCGCCCGCCGATCTCGGCGACGACGTGCTGAGGTATGAAACGCTGGCGGCAGCGACGGGAGATGCAGCGCTCGCCGAGTACCGGTTGCGCGCCGCGCGAGTCACTTCCGAACAACTCGCCACGATCATCTACACCTCGGGCACGACCGGCGAGCCCAAGGGCGTGATGCTGACGCACAACAACCTCAGCTCGAATGAGGAGACTTCGGTCGCGGCTTACCGGATGTCACCCGCCGACCGCGCTGTAAGTTTTCTGCCGCTCTCGCACGTGTACGAACGCGTGACTGCATACGCGTATCTTTTTCACGGCGTGCCGGTGAACTACATCGAGCGCATGGAGGAGTTGCCGCAGGCGATGCTGGAAGTTCATCCGACGCTCTCCGCCGCCGTGCCGCGTGTTTTCGAAAAGTTGTACGCCAACATCCTGCAAAAGGGCGGGGAAGCGAAGGGCGCGAAACGCCGCATCTTCGACTGGGCGATACGAACGGCTCGCGATTCCGTGCGCTGGAAGGCGTATGGTGAAGCCGCGGCGGCGGGCCTACGGTTTCGCTGGAAAGTTGCGGATCGCGTCGTATATTCAAAGGTCCGCGAAGGGATCGGGGGAAGCTTTCGCGCGTTTATTTCGGGCGGCGGGCCGCTTTCGCGCGAGCATATCGAATTTTTCTGGGCCGTGGGCGTGCCCGTCTATCAGGGATACGGCTTGACGGAAGCCTCCCCGGTGGTCAGCGCAAATCATCCGGGGACGAACAAAGTCGGGAGCGTTGGGAGGCCGATCGAGCACGTGAGCGTGCGGATCGCGGAGGACGGAGAAATTCTGGTGCAGGGTCCGTGCGTGATGAAGGGCTATTACCTGAAGCCTGCGGAGACGAGCGCCGTGATTTCGGCGGACGGATGGCTCTCGACGGGGGACATTGGGCGGCTGGATGAAGAGGGTTTTTTGTATGTGACGGACCGCAAGAAGGATTTGTTCAAGACCGCGGCGGGGAAATTCGTGGCGCCCCAGCCGATTGAGAATTTGCTGAAGGTGAGACCGCTCATCTTGAATGCTGTGCTGGTGGGCGACGCGCGCAAGTTTATTGGCGCACTCATCGTTCCCAATTTTGCGAATGTTGAGGCGGCGGCGCGCGCAGTGGGGCGGACGTTTTCTTCGCATGAGCAGCTTGCCGCCGACCCGTGGGTTCATGAGTTGATCGGCAAGGAAGTCGAACACGTGAATTCCAAGCTGGCACAATACGAAACGATCAAAAAGTTTGCGCTGCTCGATCACGACTTTACGTTCGACGGCGGGCAACTAACGTATACCTTGAAGCTGAAGCGGCGGGTGATCGCGGAGCGGTACGCGCGGATTATTGACGAGCTTTATGCGGAGGCGACGCAGCTGAGGTAGGACAGGCTTATAGCCTGTCGGTTTAGATTTGGGGCAGCCCACACCGTAGGCCCTGGGCAAATTTGCAGAACCCGACAGGCTTAAAGCCTGTCCTACTTGTGGACTACAATACTTTCGGGAGACTGAAACATGAGTGACCAACTGGTGATCGCGGGGCGGGCGTTTCGTTCGCGGCTGATCGTGGGCACGGGGAAGTATCGCAGCTTCCAGGAAATGGGGCGCGCGCACGTGGCGTCGGGCGCGGACATGGTCACCGTGGCGGTCCGGCGAGTGAACCTCACCGACCGGACGAAGGAATCGTTGCTTGACTACATCGACCGCGAAAAGATTTTCATTCTGCCCAATACAGCGGGCTGCTACAACGCCGACGAAGCGATTCGCACGGCGCGCCTAGGGCGCGAAGTGGGTCTATCGAATTGGGTGAAACTGGAAGTGATCGGTGACCAGCAGACTTTGTTCCCGGACACCGAGGAGCTTGTGAACGCGACGCGGATTCTCGTGAAGGAAGGCTTCGTCGTGCTGCCTTACACGAATGACGATCTCGTGGTCGCGCGCAAACTGATTGACGCCGGCGCGGCGGCGGTGATGCCGCTTGGCGCGCCGATCGGTTCCGGCATGGGGATTCAGAATCACGCCAACCTGCGCATCCTGCGCGAGCGCATCACGGAAGTGCCGATGATCGTCGACGCGGGAGTCGGCACGGCGTCCGATGCGGCCGTCGCGATGGAGCTGGGCGCGGACGGCGTCCTAATGAACACGGCGATTGCCGAGGCGCAAGACGCTGTCTTGATGGCCGAAGCGATGCGCGAGGCGGTGTCCGCCGGGCGCAAGGCATTTCTGTCGGGGCGCATGCCGAAGAAGTTGTACGCTTCGGCGTCGAGCCCGCTTTCGGGCGTTGTGCGGTAGGCCTACTTCACACCCCAAATCCTGAGGGAGCTTCTTGTGGCGACGACGTTTGAGTGGCACAGCCACTCTTGGCTGTGTGGGGTTTGCAATCGTCGTTAGAGCAGTAGCGCGCGTTCAGCCTACAAAACCGCACAGCGAGGAGTCGCTGTGCCACTCAGCGCGGCGGCGCCGCGCTATCTCAGAGCGTGCGAAATAGCAGGTGCCAGGTCGTGTCCACGAGGGCGTGGACGATGGCCGAGACAAAAATGCTGTCCGTCTTTCGCCAGGCGCTGCCGTAAAAAATTCCGGCGATTGTGGCGAGAAGGGCGTACCGCCAGTTGGGGAAAGCGCCGTTGTTAGCGATGTGCGCGAGGCCGAAGATCAACGAAGCGGCGAACCAGCCAGCATTTTCATTTGAAAGCGTGCGAGACAGCGAATTTTGCAATAAGCCCCGAAACAGTAATTCCTCCGGCCAAGCGACCAGCAGAAAAATGAGAAGCGCCTCTCCGGGAAGCGCTTTCCAGTGTGCTTGCGATGGATCGAACTGAATGAAATGCAGCGCCGAGCCCAGCGGAATGACGATGACCGCGAGCAGGACGAAATGGAGAAGAATGGTGAACGCAGCGCCGCGTCCCCAAACGACCTTGTAGCCAACGCCCTCGAATTGCCGCACAAACAGAAAGACGCCTAGTGCGACGCTGACGGCGAAGAGCATGGTCGCGATGGGTACAACCACAGAATCGCCGTAGGGCCAGAGACTGCTCAATACCTTCAATTTCAAGGGCAGAAAGACCGCGAGCATCGCAAGATAGTCTTGCCACGCGCCCGCTCGCGCCGCTCCGGCGGAAATGGCGAGTAAAATCGGGGCGAATACGTAGACGGCGGCGATCGCGGCACGCCGCCCCGTGAAATTATTTGTGCCAGCCAGATAAATCAGGTAAGCAAGGAAGGGAATGACGGCCACCAGGACGCCGGCTTGGGAACCGGCGCGACGCGCGAGCCGTTCGCCGAGATTTCCGGCGGCAAAAAACAGTTGAATCGCCAGAAAGAACCCGAGCAGACCCAGCGTGAAGACGGCGGCGCGCCCGCTGTAGCCGTTCCAGGAAGCGTACAGAGAAGCGCCCGCGACGGCCGCGGCCCACAGTCCGGCCGCGGTCCAAGTCGAGAGCTGGCGTTCGCTGGACATGAGGCGATAGTGTATCGCACCCGATGAATCCACCGGCGGCGGACAAACTCACGAAGCGGATCGCCTACGTCGACTGGCTGCGCGGATTCGCCTGCCTCGTGATGTTTCAGACGCATTGCTACGACTCGTGGCTCGGCGGCCCGGCGCGCGAGGGCGGCTTCATCAAGTTGTCCCAGCTCGGCGGGACGCTCCCCGCGCCGTTGTTTCTGTTTCTCTCGGGCGTTTCTTTCGCGCTGGTCACGGACAAACTGCGACAGAAGGGCGCGTCCGCGGATGAAATCGCCCGCACGACGATTTTGCGCGGCGGCGAAATCTTTTTGCTCGGGCTGCTCTTTCGCGGGCAGGAATTCTTGCTGGGTCAGCCCTGGGCGCCGTGGACGGACCTGTTGCGCGTGGACGTCCTGAATGTGATCGGCGTGTCGCTGATGATGATGGGCGTCGCCTGCCGCGTCGCCGCGGCCGTAAGCGGCGCCGACCTGCCGCGATTGCGCAAAACAACGATTGTTACGGCGGTGATCTGCGCGGCGGCGATCGCCATTCTCACTCCGCCGTTATGGACTGACTGGCGTCCGCGCACGCTGGCATGGTGGCTTGAGTCCTACATCAACGGGGTCCACACATTTGGCAAGCCGCAGCCCTGGCTTTTCCCAATTTTTCCCTGGGCGGCGTTCGCGTTTGCGGGTCTGGCGGCCGGCTTGCTCTTGGTTTCCCAATGGGCGCGCACCAATCAGGGATTTGCACTTGCATTGGCTGCATTGGGTGGAATCGCCTTCATTGCTTTGGGATTATGGTTGGATGCCGCGCCTGTTCATCTCTACACAACCTACGATTTCTGGCATAGCAGCCCGAATTTCTTTTTGATCCGAGTGGGAGTTGTGCTGCTCGTTCTCTTTCTCGGTTACGTGTGGTGCCGATGGGGGGCTGGCGAATGGGGCTTCAGTCCGCTGATCGAGATTGGCAAGTGTTCGCTCCTTGTTTACTGGGTCCACATCGAATTTGTTTACGGAGGGCTATCCATTTTGCCGAAACGCAGCGTGGGCATACGAACGGCAACGTATGGTCTACTCGCGATATTCGTTGCAATGACGGTACTGGCGGCGACGCGCAACCGGTTTCCGAAGTGGAAGCCGCAGGTGCTGGCGTTTTTTCGAGGGGAGGCGCGGACGTGAATGGCCGTGCCACTGAAACTGCCTTCGTGCCGGCGAGCTACTTCTGGGGATTGGGCTTGGATGTTTCCGGCAGCTTGAAAATCATTTCGCCCGGACGCGCGAGGCCCATCTCTTCGCGCGCGATCCGCTCGATGGATTTGGGATCGGTCTTCAGGGAGTTGACCTGCTCGGCGAGCGACTTGTTTTCGTTGTTCACCTTGCCGATCTGCGCGCGAATATCGTCGATCTCCTGTTGCGTGCGCCGCATGGCGATGAAGCCGTGCGTCCCGAAAATATCGTGCACGAACAGCGCGAACAGGGCGAGGCCGAGAATCTCGCGCAGGTGCCGCCGCAAATATCCGATGACTTCGGCTCCGGAAGCTTCACGAATCTTTTTCAGCGACCTCATGCCCTGGCTTCCTCCGCCGCGCTTGTGATCCAGGCCTTCGTCTCCTCGGCAATTTTCGCCGACTCTTCCGGCGTGGCAGCCTCGGTGTAAACGCGCAGCAGCGGCTCGGTGCCCGAGAGGCGCAGCAGCACCCATGATCCGTCCGCGAATTCCATTTTCAAGCCGTCCGTGCGGTCCAGGCTCTTCACGCGCCGCCCAAGAAACGAGGTGAAGTCGGCCTTCAGCCGGTTCACGGTTCGCAGTTTCACATCCTCTGACAAATGAAGGTTCACCCTCTGGGTCCAGAATTCGCTGCCCACACGCTTGAAGAGTGCGCGCAACTGCTCCGCGAGCGAAGTGCGCCGCACCGCGACCATTTCGGCCACGAGCAGACCGGCCAGAATGCCGTCCTTCTCGGGCACGTGGCCGCGAATCGTCATCCCGGCGCTTTCCTCTCCGCCAATGGCGATCTTGTCTTTCTGAATCAACTCGCCGATGTATTTGAAGCCGACGGGAGTTTGAAACACCGTGGTCCCGTGATGGCGCGCGACCGCATCCATCAGGTGCGAAGTGGCCACGCTGCGCGCCGCGGGTATTTTCCAGCCCCGCGTTTCGACGAGGTAATCGTAGACGAGTCCGAGGATGTGATTCGGCTGCATCCACGTTCCGTCGGAATCGAGGATGCCGAAGCGGTCGGCGTCGCCGTCGGTCGCAAGCCCTACTGCTGCTTTTTTCGCCAGCACGGCTTCGCGCAGGGGCGCCAGATTTTCCTCGGAGACATCCGGGCCTGACCCGTTGAAGAGCACGTCCCGGTTGGTGCGCAGGGCCTGGACATCGATGCCGTGATTTGCGAGTGCGCGGTCGAGATATCCGGCGCCGCACCCGTGAAGCGCGTCGGTGACGACGCTCAATTTGGCGCCGGCGAGCGCTTTGAAATTCACGAGCTGGCCAAGACGCTCAAGGTACGCGCTGCGCGGATCGATTTTCTCGAACGGCGCGTCGTTCGGCTTTGCAGGCGCTCGCTCGCCGAGCTTTGCGACGCGCGCTTCGATGTCGTGCGTGACTTCGGGAAGCGCCGGCCCGCCGTCCGGTCCCGTGAACTTCAAGCCTTGATATTCGGCGGGATTGTGGCTGGCGGTAAAATTGATGGCTCCGTCGGCTTTGCGGCGCAGGATTTCGTGGGCAATCACGGGCGTGGGCGTCGGCCCGTCGCACAGCAGCACGTGAATGCCGTACTCGCGCAGCGTTTCGGCGGCCGCGCGCGTGAATTCCTCGGCAAAGAAGCGCGTGTCATGGCCGATGATCAGCGTGGGATTTTTCTTGCGGCTCAGGAGGTGCTCGGCGATGGCGGCCGTCGCGAGACGAACGTTCGCGAAGGTGAAATCCTCCGCGATGATCGCGCGCCAGCCCGAAGTGCCGAATTTGATCGTCGCCGTCATTTCAAAAAAAGTGTGCCTCCTCGGGCAGGTATTGTAGCCTGTCGTGCAAGCGCGGGAAAATCGGGAATCGCGGGCGGCGTGAAACGGTAACGGGACAGGAGGGGCTTTGACCGACAAATGCGTGGTGCTCGTGACGTGCGCGAACAGCGCTGAGGCGAAACGGATCGCGCGCTTTGTCGTCGAGGAGCGGCTGGCTGCGTGCGTAAACGTTCTTCCCGGCGCGGTGAGGTCCATTTACCGGTGGAAGCGAAAAGTGGAATCGGCGCGGGAGAAGCTGCTGATCATCAAGACATCGAGGAAGCGGCTGGCAAAGCTCCAAGCCGCCGTGATGCGCCTGCATTCCTACGATGTACCGGAATTTATTGTGTTGCCGATTGTGGCGGGTTCGCGAGCGTACCTCGCGTGGCTCGGGGAGTGCCTCGACTAGGACTTCCAAACTGTGATCCCGGTGGAGCGAGGGATCCGCTTTGGGCCGTCACGCTGAGAAAAGCAGATCCCTCGCTCCGCTCGGGATGACAAAATTACGGTTTTTCCGCAGCCTTGGGCGCATGTCCTCCGGGCGCATGTCATGCTGGCGCACATCCAGCTAGAGCTTTCGCAATGCCTGGTCGAGGTCGTTGATCAGATCCTCTACGTCTTCGATCCCGACGGAGATGCGAATCAAGCCGTCGGTGATTCCGATTCGCTGGCGCACTTCCGCCGGAACGGACGCGTGCGTCATGGTCGCGGGGTGGGAGATGAGCGTTTCGACTCCGCCCAGGCTTTCCGCGAGCGAGCACACTTTCAAGTGATTGAGGAGGGTGCGAGCGTTTTCCATCGTGACAACGTCAAACGAGATCATGGCGCCGAAGCCGCGCTGCTGGCGGACGGCGACGGCATGATGCGGGTGAGAGGGCAAGCCCGGGTATAAGGCGCGCTTCACGCGAGGATGATCTTCCAGGAATCGTGCGACCGACCGTCCGTTGGCGTCGTGCTGCTTCATGCGCACGGCCAGCGTCTTGATGCCGCGCGAGACGAGAAAACAATCCATCGGCGCGAGCCCGGCGCCGGTGGAGCGCTGCAGGAAATAAATCTTCTCCGCGTCTTCAGCGCGCGTCAAAGTCACCGAACCGCCCACCGCGTCGCTGTGCCCGTTCAAATATTTGGTCATCGAATGGACGACGATGTGCGCGCCCAGGGCGATCGGCGATTGGAAGTACGGACTCAGAAAAGTGTTGTCGACGGCGAGCGTTGCGCCGCGTTCCTTTGCGATCCGGCCCATCTCCGCGATGTCGGTGACGCGCATGGTCGGATTCGTCGGCGTCTCGACGTAAATCATTTTTGTGTTGGGTTTGATCGCTTGCTCGACATTCTCCGGTGAGGAAGTGTCCACGAAGCTGAACTCCAGCCCCCATTGCACGAGGAACTGCGTCGTCAGGCGGATCACGCCGCCATAGACCGCCTCGGAGATGATGGCGTGATCGCCGGGCCGCAGCAGGCGGAATACGGAATCGATCGCGGCCATGCCCGACGTGAAGACGAAAGCCGCCGCGCCGCCCTCGAGTTTCGCCATGGTGCGCTCGAGGGCGCGGCGATTCGGATGAGCCGTCCGCGCGTAGTCATAGCCCTTGTTTTTCCCGAGCTGTTCCTGAACGTACGTTGAGGTCTGATAGATTGGCGCGACAATAGCGCCGGTCGACGGGTCGGGCTCCTGGCCCACGTGGATGGCGTCGGTTGCAAATCCCATGAACAAAATCTCCTTGAAGTTGGCCGCGAGCGAGGCCTGCCGCTTGCCCATGGCCGGAATCTTTTCGATCGCACGAATGTCGGCGGGACCGCGGCGAAAGCCGCTGCTGACGCCTGCAAGAAGGGTTGCGTCAAATTTTCCGCGAATCGAAAGTAGCTCAGGAGCGTGGTTGAGTCAATGCGGGCGGCGTCTCTCTTTAACCCTGAAGCGGGCTTGCGAAACAAGAAAAAACGGGCAAGAATGAAGCCTCGAGCGATTGATTCAGGTGTTTTCGCTGGGTGAGTTATGAACCGTGAGTCGAAATCCGTGAAAACTTGCCTCCATTGTTTTGCCGTGCTGATCCTGGTTTTTGCCGTCGCGGCTCACGCCCAAGAAAAGGAGGGCGACGCCAAGGCCAATTCTGAATCGGCCGCGAAGGAGTCGCGGCTGACCATAGTGGTGAGTGGCGGAGAAGAGAAGAAGCCGATCGACAGCGCCAGCGTCTACATCCGGTTCGTTGAGGTGCACAAGCACGGCAAGGACCGAAAGGTCGAAATGAATTTGAAAACAAACCAGGCCGGCGTCTGCCATGTCCCCGTGATTCCGCCGGGGAATTTTCTAGTCCAGGTGATTGCCGAAGGCTGGAAAACGTACGGCGAATACTACGATCCGAGCCAGGCAGATCAGACGATCAACATCACGCTGGTGCGGCCGCCTAAGTGGTATTGATTGAAGGTGCGGACCCTGTTTCCGCCGCACAATCTCTCCGCGCGCTGCAAGAACAGGCAACACCCGTTCCGTCTGCAACGAATTCGAAATAATTGCTTCATCGTAGTGCAAACCGCATCCTCTACAGTGTTTTACTGAGTGTTTGCGATGTCCGTCGCCCTTTTCCACAAGCTTTTCAACAAAACTGTTGAAAACCAATCCGCGCGGATCGAGCGCCCGCGCTTTGACCATCCATGCGAGCGATGTTAGATTAGCCGCCGGGACTCGACACCGCGCGCTCATTCAATGGAAGAGAAACCGTACAAAGGGTTTGTGATCTGGCATCTGCTGTGGAGCAATCTCGGTGTGCGCCCGCTGCGCTCCGCCTTGAGCGTCCTCGCGCTTTCTCTTCAGGTGTTCCTCGTGCTGCTGATCGTCGGCCTCACTTCGGGCGCGCTGGCCGACTGGCGGACGCGGGCCGAGGGCGTCGGCGCGGACATCATCGTTCAGCCCCCCAACTCTTCGATTTTCTTCGCGTTCTCGAGCGCCGTGATGCCCGAGTCGCTGGCCGAAAAAATGGCCGACCTCCCCGCGGTGGACGAAGTTGCGCCGGTGCTCATCGTGGTCGATCAGAAAAATCTCGGCGTGATCTACGGCATTGACTACGACCGGTTTGTCGGGCTCAGCCAGGGATTTACCTTTCTCTCGGGCGGCCCGTTCCGGCAGCCCACCGATGCGATTGCGGACGACCTGGCCGCGCAGTCGCGCAAGCTGCGCGCCGGCCGAAAGACCATGCTTCAAGGCCGTGAATTCACGATCTCCGGCGTCGTGGTCCACGGCAAGGGAGCGCGGTTCTTCATTCCGCTCAAAACCGCTCAGGATATCGCAGGCGCCGACGGCCGCGTGTCGATGTTCTACGTGCGCAGCAAGGGCGATACGGAGGCCGCCCGCGGCGAGCTCAGCAAGTTGCTTCCAACGTACAAGATCCGCTCGATGGCCGAGTACAGCACGCTGATGAGTTCTTCCAACCTGCCGGAACTGAAGCCGTTCATCCGCTCGTTCGTCGTGCTCGGAGTGGTGATCAGCTTTCTCGTGGTGCTGCTCACGATGCACACGATGGTGCTGGAGCGCACGCGGGATATCGGCGTGATGCGGGCGCTCGGGTCGTCCCGGATGCAGGTGTGCTGGATGATTTTGGGCGAGACTCTGGTGATGGTCGGCCTGGGGGTGGCCTGCGGCTTGCTCTGCACGTACGGCGTTGTGGCCATTTTGCACAGGACGTCGCCGACCCTGCAGATTGTGATCGAAGGGTCGTGGATCGGCCGAGCCATCCTGCTGACCATCGCCGGGGCAATCGCGGGAGCGATGTTCCCCGCGTTGCGCGCGGCGCAGAGTGATCCCGTCGACGCTCTGGCCTACGAGTGATTTCAGTGCGTGGAGGATTCAATCTTCCCGCTAAATTTTGCCCGCCGCGTTTTGCACATATGCACAACCCGTTCCGGGAATTCAATTGCGCCGCTGCGATTTCGTCTGATACAACAAATTCACGGGTGAACCGTCGGGGAAAGGCCCGGCGTGAGGGCCGGGCGGAATGAACGCGGGTGAGCAACATCACTTGTTGAGAATAATCCTTCACAATCCACCTGCCATTTCGCGGAATCTCCGGGTTCGGATGAGGGGAGACACTCATGAAGTTTAGACAAATCGCTATTCTGATCGCCACGCTGGCGGTTGCCCTGCCGCTTGCAGCGCAAATGGGAATGGGGCCCCGCGTTCCCACGTTGAGCGGTGTGTGGCATCCGGAAGTGGGAGCGGGCGCCGCTTACGATCGAACCGTCGCCGCGACGGGCGACAAGACGCAGATGGAAATCACGATCGTGGGCAAAGAGGACGTAGCGGGCAAGCCTGCCTACTGGATGGAATTTGCGATGTCGAACCCGAAGATGATGAACGGCGCGCAGATGGTCATGAAGCAACTCATGGCCGTCGATGATGCCGGCGTCACATCCACGCGGGTGATTATGCAGCCCCCGGGCAGCGATCCGATGGAGATGGAAATGAACGGCGGCGGCCACTCGATGAAGCAGACCACGCCCGCCAACATCGCCGATAAGGCGGAGCTTGTGGGAACTGAATCGATCACTGTTCCGGCGGGGACGTTCTCCTGCCAGCACTTTCACATGAAGGATGGCTCGGGCGACGGCTGGATTTCCGACAAGGTTTCGCCGTGGAGCCTCGTGAAGTACCAAGGCACGGATTCGACGATGGTGCTGACGAAGCTCATCACCGACGCGAAGGACCGCATTACCGGAACGCCGAAGAAGTTCGATCCGATGGACATGATGCGCAACCGCATGGGCCAGCAAGCGCACTGATCTCCCGGACGCGTCCTAGCTCATGCCGACCGCCGATAACAGCAAATTCTATTCCGCGCGAATCGTCGAACGTCGCGACGTTTCCAACGATCTGTGGGCGCTTCGCGTCGATCCCGGCGGACAGTTTCCTTATCGACCGGGCCAGTATGCGACCCTCGGCGTGATTACCCCTGAGAAGCACCACGAGCGCCCCTACTCGATTGTTTCCGCTCCGCACGAACAGCATCTGGAATTTTTCTTTGAGCTTGTTCCTCATGGGCAGTTGACGCCGCGCCTGCACAAAGCCCGTGTGGGCGATGAGATCACGCTGCGAAAAACGGGGAAGGGAACTTTCACCCTTGATGTGTCCAGCCGGCGCGCCAACCATTTTCTGATTTCCACGGTCACCGGAGTGGCGCCGTACGTGAGTTATGTGCGCTCGCTCTATCGTCAGTGGAAAGCCTCGCCCGACGTTGCGCTCCCGAAGCTACTGATCCTCGACGGCGCGAGCCGCTCGTGGGAGATGGGCTATTCCGCCGAGCTCGTCGCCGTTGCGAACGAGGTTCCGTGGCTGACGTATATACCCACCGTGAGCCGCCCGTGGGAGGACAGGACGTGGGGCGGAGAAGTGGGCCGTGTCGACGATTTGATCCGCAAGTATACGGATCTGTGGAATCTCTCGCCGGACAACTCAAAAATTTATCTCTGTGGCCATCCGGAAATGATTGAGAATGCGCGCGGCATCGTCCGGCGGCGCGGGTGGCTCGAAACTGCGATCCAGGCGGAGGCATACTTCGTTCCGCCTCGGCATGATTACTCCTCGGATACGGAATAAATAGCGAGCCTGATTGGGTGCTTTAATCGTAGCGGAATGCCATCGCACGCAATTTAATTCCAGCACTGCGCGGCTCAGACTGGTTCTCCAAATGGACCACGCGGCGCCAATCAACGCCGATTCCTCGACGATGTTCCGCTCAAATCTTTCGATAGTTTGGTAGTATGTCGCCGAGGTCAGGCACTCTTCAGGATTGCGCGCGGCGCGCCGGCGGGGTGAAAGCAAGTGCAGTTCCCGGCGCTTTGAAGATCTAATTCCGGTTCAACCGTTTCGCCTATTTTGAAAGGAAGCTCGCTTCATGAATCGCTGGGTGCGGCTTGTCGGCTCCGTAATCGCGATGTGCATGATCGCGAATTTTCAGTACGCCTGGGCGCTGTTCGTAAAGCCGATCATGGGAGCGACCGGCTGGAAATTGTCCGCCGTACAGTGGGGTTTCACGCTGTTCATTGCGTTTGAAACCTGGGTTCAGCCTTTTGCGGGGCGGTTCATGGACCGGCTGGGGCCGCGATTTTTCATGTCGGTTGGCGGGGTGATGTGCGCGATCGGGTGGTCGGCCATGGGGTACGCGCACACTCTGACGGGATTGTACATTCTGTACTCGCTGGCCGGGATCGGCGCCGCGCTGGTGTATCTAGGCTCCACGATCGTCGGACTGAAGTGGTTTCCCGACAAGCTCGGTCTGGCGTCGGGTCTGATTGCCGCGGGCTTCGGATCGGGCGCGGCGTTGTTCGTTCCGCTCATTGCCTATATTATCCGAGCCGAAAGTTTTCGTTCCGCGTTTTTGTACACCGGAATCGGGCAGGGGATCATTATCCTGGCCGTTTCGCAATTCATGGTGAACCCCGATCCCAACGATCCGCAAATCACCGGGAAGAAAGCCGGGAGCAAATACAAGGTGCGCGCGCAGGCCGAGCAGTTCACCTCGAGCGAAATGCTCCGCACGCCGCAATTTTACATGCTGTACGCGATGATGCTGATGATGGGGATCGGCGGGCTGATGGTGACGGCGCAGGTTGGCTCGGTCGCGGATACGCTCGGCATCAGCAAAATGGTTTTTACGCTCGCGCTCACAATCAATTCGCTCGCCAACGGCGCGGGGCGAATTTTCTGGGGTTGGATATCGGACCGGGCCGGGCGGGAAAAGACCATGATCATTGCGTTTTCGCTGCAGGCCGTGGCGCTTGTCAGCGTGCTTCGGCTTGGGCGCGGCTCTCCGGTGTGGTTTGTGGTGCTCATGGCGACGGTGATCTTCACTTGGGGCGAGATCTACTCGCTTTTCCCCGCAGGAATAGCGGATTTTTATGGAATCCGCAACTCCGGCTCGAACTACGCCTTCCTTTACAGCTCCAAGGGAGTGGCTTCGATCGTCGCGGGCGGGATTGCCGCGGAGCTCTTTGAGCGGACGGGCTCGTGGACGGTGGTCTTCTACGGCAGCGCGGCGCTGGCCCTGATCACCGCGCTCATGGCCATCGGCCTGATCGCGGTGCCGCTCCCGACCAAGATGAAGGCCGCAACGCCTGCGACGGCCACGGCGAAGAGTTTTGAAACGTAGTTATCGATTGCGCTGACCCAGCCTGACTGCCGCGATTCGATCACGGGCAGCAACCGTGACTTTCGGATCCCTGTGTAGCGTGCTTCGATTGTTTCAAATCGGCCTCTTTCTGGTAACATAAGTCAAGCGCCCTTTATGGTTTACCTATTTCTGGGGAGGACTACAGTCTATGGCAAGCCCAATGGTTCAGATACAGGTTACTGCGCCGGTTTCCGACGCCCACAAGTCCGTTTTGACCGACGAGGCGGTGGCATTTCTCAAAAAGCTTTCCTCGGAGTTTGAGGGGCGACGGCAGAAGTGCCTGGCTGAGCGGCGCGAGCGGCAGGCGCGCCTGGACAAGGGCGAACTGCCGGATTTCCTGCCCGAGACGGAGAACATCCGCAAGGCGGAATGGTCCGTTGCGTCCATCCCGGCGGACTTGATGGATCGGCGCGTGGAAATTACGGGGCCGGTCGACCGCAAGATGATCATCAACGCGCTCAACAGCGGCGCGAACGTCTTCATGGCCGATTTCGAGGATTCCAACTCGCCTACCTGGACGAACAATCTGGACGGGCACATCAATCTGCGCGATGCGGTGAATCGCACGATCACGTACGTCAGCCCGGAAGGGAAGAACTACAAGCTCAACGAGAAAATCGCGACGCTGCTGGTTCGCCCGCGCGGATGGCACCTCGACGAGAAGCATTTTCTGGTGGACGGAAAGCCGATCTCCGGCGCGCTCTTCGATTTCGGCCTGTTCTTCTTCCACAACGCGAAGAGCCTGATCGCGCATGGAACCGGGCCGTATTTTTACCTGCCGAAGCTCGAGAGCCACAAGGAAGCGCGGCTGTGGAACGACATTTTCAATTTCTCGCAGGATTACGTCGGGATCCCGCGCGGATCGGTTCGCGCGACCGTGCTGATTGAGACGATTCTCGCAGCGTTTGAGATGGACGAAATCATGTACGAGCTGAAGGAGCACTCGTCCGGCCTCAACTGCGGGCGGTGGGATTACATCTTCAGCTTCATCAAGAAATTCGACACGCGGCCTGACTTCATTCTTCCAAACCGTGCCGAAGTTACGATGACCCAGCATTTCCTCGCGTCCTATGTGGCGCTTCTGATCCAGCAGTGCCACCGGCGCGGCGCGCACGCGATGGGCGGAATGGCGGCGCAGATTCCCATCAAGAACGATCCCGTGGCGAACGAAAACGCGATGAACAAGGTGAAGGAAGATAAGGTGCGCGAAGTGAAGGCGGGGCACGACGGCACGTGGGTCGCGCACCCGGGCCTCGTTTCCGTCGCCAAGAATATTTTCGACGAGTACATGAAGGGGCCGAACCAAATCAGCGTGAAGCGCGAGGACGTGCGCGTCACCGCGAAGGATCTTCTCGCGATTCCCAAGGGGACGATCACGGCGCAGGGGGTACGCTGGAACATCGACGTCGGTCTGCAGTACCTGGCGTCATGGCTCGACGGAAACGGATGCGTGCCCATTTACAATCTGATGGAAGACGCCGCGACGGCCGAAATATCGCGCACGCAGGTCTGGCAGTGGGTGAAGCACGGCGCCAAGCTCGATACGGGCGAGACGGTTACCGCGCAGATGGCGCGGGACACCACGGCGCAAGTGCTCGCGGACCTGAAGGCAAAAATGGGCGAGGAGCGCTTTAACGCGAGCAAATTCCCGGCCGCTGGAAAAATTCTGGTTGAGCTGATGACTGCTCCGGAGTTTCACGAATTCCTGACGCTGGACGCCTACGCAGTTTTGGCCTAGGCCCGTCCCACCACACTCATTTCGTCATTCCGAGCGAAGCGCGAGGAATCTGCTTTGTTGTGAGCGCGAGAAAAAGCAGATTCCTCGCTTCGCTCGGAATGACACCCGTTCTTTTAATCGCAAAATTACGGCTAGAGGCCTTGTTTGCAGCCGCGCTCGTGCTCGTCGGGCTTCAATTGTTGTAGCCCCCGTCTTTAGACGCGGGGATCGTCTTTCCGACCCGCGATTTTCGATCCATTGGCGGAAAAGCCTCGCTCTGAAGAGGCGAGCTACAAAACGCGGCGATAAGGTTCGGCGTGATCGGAATCATTACGGGCAGATGCCTTGTTTGCAACCGCGCTTGTGCTCGTCGGGGATGTCCGCGAAGTTCGGAGGGACGAATCCGTTGCGGTTGGGCATCTGCACTTTGGGCAACGTCTTTTGGTCCATGACGTCGCCTTCCTGAATGATGTTGCTCTTGAAGAGAATGAACGCCGTCAGCGAATACACTTCGCCCGGGGTGAGCGTTCCGCTCTGATCTCGCGGCATGGCGCGCCGTATGAAGTCCCACACGGAAGTCGCGTAGGGCCAATAGCCTCCGACGGTCCTGACGGGGTGAAGCGTGGTCAGGGTTTCGGTGTCAGCGATCCCTCCAACCACTCGAGGCCCAATCTTGCCTCCTTCTCCATTCGGGCCGTGGCATATGGCGCACTTGGAAGCAAAAATCAGCGCGCCGAACTTTGCGGTGCCTCGTCCTTCCGGGAGCCCTTTCCCATCAGGCCCGATGGAAATGTCCCAGGCCTGAATCTCTTCTTTTGTCGGCGTCCTGCCGATATTGGAGTAGGACGGGGTTTGCGCCAGAGCCGCGTTCGCCACCAGCAGCAAAATCCCCACACCGAGAATTTTAGACGAGCGCATTTTGAACGTTCCCATCCCGATTGATTTTCCAGGGCTGAATCGCGTTGAAGTCGCCCACCACCTGTTGCGTTTTCAGTAGAAAGTCCACATCCGCGTTCCAGAGCTTGGCGACATCGAGCATCGTCGGTTGCACCGTGCCCGTCTCGTCCGTGCAGCGGGATTGCAAGACGACTTCATTCCCGTCCCAGGTCCAAGGGAACGAGAATCGGGTGTGCGCTTTTCGCGCGATCGGATCGTGGAGCTGCGCGTCCTTCCAGGTGTGGCCGCCGTCGGTGGAGACTTCCACCCGCTTCACTACGCCCGCGCCCGACCATGCGAGGCCCGTGATCTCATGGAAGCCGGGACCGGGCATTTTGTAGCCGCCGGCGGGCCGGGTGATTACGGATTTTGGTCCGAGCTCGAATTCGAACCAGCGCGATTTCCCGTCCAGTCTCATGCTGGGGTATCGGCTCGTTTCCATCATGGCCATGTACGGTTCATCGACCAGATCGATGCGCCGCAGCCATTTCACGTTGTTGATCCCTTGCCAGCCAGGAACGATCAGGCGCAGCGGGAAACCCTGTTCCGGACGCACCGGCTCGCCGTTCTGCGAGTAGGCCACGAGCGCGTCGTCCCAGGCCTTTCCAACCGGAATGCTCTTGGAGTGTTTTGGCTCGTCAGCGCCTTCGGCGATGATCCAGGTCGCGTTTTTTTGCACTCCGGCTTCTTTGAGCAGCGTGGAAAGCAACACTCCGGTCCATTGGCTGCAACTGGTGAATCCGTGCGTTTCCTGCGGTGTCGCATTCACCGCAATCCGGGCATCGCCGCCCGGGCCCCTTGGGGAGCTATTGCCGTGGCACTCGACGAAGTGAAAGCGAGTTACGAAGGGCAGGCGTTTGATTTCGTCCACGGTAAAAATCAGCGGCCGATCGACCATGCCGTGGATCAGCAGGCGATGCTCCTGGGGGTCGATGTCAGGTGGCTCGAAGCCGTGAGAAATGGTGAAGTGCAGCGGCGCCGGCGTGATCATTCCGAAAGAGTCCTGCAGGGGAGTTCTAAGTCCGAACGCCACCTGTTCATCTTTCAGCCGGCGCTCCGGATTGTTGATGCTCCCGTTGCGGGCAGTAGTTACGAAGTGAGATCGCTCGCCGTAGAGGTGTAGCTCGTCGACTTTTTCCAGGGGTTGATCGGCACCGGCTGGAAGAGCAGTCGCGGATGCCCCAACGGCCAAGCCTGCGAGCGCGGCTCCTCCCTTCAAAAATTGCCTTCGACCGGGCTTCTTGGGATTCATAGAGCCCTCCTATTCGGATCACGCAAAATTATAGAGATGGTATCACACGAAAAGGGGCGGATGACAAAGCGGCGAAGGCGGCGACACGCAAGCTACGACAGCCCCGTTTGCGATTTGCAAGCCAAGGCCCATCGATTCCTCGGCACCTACTATAGCTTAGATGGAAATTCATACGACTGCCAAGTCTAGGCCGGCGATAAGGTCCGGTATCCTGAAAAGGGGGCCGAAGTGGGCAGAGGATGAGATCAACCGCGAAATTCACCAGGGCGTTCTTCCTGTTCGGAATTGTGGCCGCCGCGGCTCTCAGGGCGCTGCCACTTCTGTTCAGCTCGCTTCAGACTTCGAACATTTTCTGGTTGCTAAACCTGATTCTCTTTCCGCCTTCACTCTTCTTCTCGTTTACAGAAAAGTCGCCATCCACGCTGGCGAACGCCGTCATGACGCTCTCTTTGTTGATGCTCAACGGCGTCGTTTGTGGACTTGTTGGGGTGGTCCTGGACTGGGTCGTACCGATGTTTTTGGCTGTGAATCGTCGCCAACTGCAGGCTCCGCGTTTATCGGATCTTCCGGCCTGGAGGAAGGCGCTTATCTACGCTGCGTTTGGCTGTTTTGTTTTTATGGCTGCTCGCGCGGTCGACACAGACCTTACAACCTACGCAAAGGCCCCGGATCATCCAGTGCCCGCCACGGGGCAGGTGCTTCTCGTGACCGTAGAGCACGGGGCCATCCGATACCTCACGGCATCTGAGAAAGCCAGCTTTGACGTGTGGTACGGGTTGGCTCCCACGTGGGGCGGAGCCGCATTCCTGTGCGCGGTCTTCTTGTACGTCACTTCAGCCAAGAAAGCCGATCAGCAGGACAGTTAGACAGCGCGATGCCGATGCAGGTGGCCCGGCGCCTCGTGGAGCCAAGGTGGTCACCGAGAAGCTAGCGCTTGTGTGCCTTCCGGATCGAGGACACCGAGTTTGTTGTTCCACCATTCGCCGAACCATATGCGGCCCTTGCTGTCGAGGCCGACGAATCGCGGGTACGCGCCGTGGGTTGGAATCGGGTACTCGGTGAACTGTTCGGTCTTCGGATCGAATCGCGTGATGTTGTTGCCGCTGAAGTCGGCGTACCAGATGCTGCCGGTTTTCTTGTCGACCACGAGCCCGTAGGGCCGCGCCTTTTCCGTGGGCGGCTGATACATCGTGAATTTGTTGGTTTTCGTGTCGAGCTTGCCGAGCTTGTTGCCCGTGAAATCGCTGAACCAGATGTTGTCTTGCTGGTCGACGATGATGCCGTCCATGTCGGGAGTCTCGGGCGGCTTGAATTCGGTGGTTACGCCAGTCTTGGGATCGAGGCGCGCGATCGTTCCGAGCATCGTCTCCGTGAACCAAACGATTCCCTTGGAGTCGCAAGCCACGGCGTAGGTGATGCCTACTGGTTTCCCTGCGTACTGTTGCCAGGCGCCGTTCGAGAGTTCCGGGTACTTGTCCGGGAGCGTGTGTTTGTAGGCCTTGAATTTTTCGGTCTCGACGTCGAAGCCGAGGAATTCATCCGGCGAAGACATCGAAGACATCCACAGATTGCCGTCCGGCGCGACCACGACGGTGTGCGTGCCGGCCTGCTTTTCCGGCCACTTGTACTCCTTGAGGACGCCGGTCGCGGGATCGACCGACGCCAGCTTTGCCGGAACGTTCTTGGCATCGAGCGTCATCCACAGGATTCCGTTCTTGCCAACAATCGGCGTGTGCGGCACCGATTTCGGCGAAGGCACCGGATATTCCGTAAATTTCTGGGTGGCGATGTCAAAGCGTCCGACTTTGTTGGACAGGTAATCGTATTCGGCAAACCAGGCGATGTCGCGCGCGGGATCGACTGCGACGCTGTGCACCCACGCGCCGGACGTCGGGACTTTGTATTCGCGATAGGTCGCTTTTAAAGCCGCGTCGGAAACGTTCGCGTGCTTGATTTGCTCCGCGGTGGGCGGCTCTGAGTCCGGTCCGAAGTATGGGGCATTCGGGCCGAAATATTTCTCGAGAGCCGCTCCGAGGGCCGCGAGCTGCTCCGGGCTGAACTTCGGCTGGAACATTTGCCGGTCGCCGGTCATGTTGGGAAGGAATTCCTGCCACTCGGCTGAATCGTTGCCGCGGCGCTTGATGATGGTGTCAAAATTGTGGCAGCTGATGCAGGTGGCGCGAATCATGCGGGTCTGCGGATTGTCCGGCAGCAGGCTGTCGATGTCCGCGCCGGAAAGGCGGGAGACATCGAGACGCGGGCTAAGTGAAAAATTTGTGTCGCCTTGCTGCGAAACATCCTTGGAGACTCGCTTGGGGCCGAATCCGAAAGCGTCCGCCGTGATTTCGTACGTGCCGGCGGGTACCGTGAGTTCATAGCGGCCATCGTTCTGAGAATATGCGGAAACGGTCAGGTTGCCCGCGGTCGCTTTAACAATTGCGCCGCGAACCGGCTTACCCGCGGCGTCCGTGACCACGCCGTGAACCACGGCGTCCGCGGCCGCGACCGTGGCCGCCAGGCACAGCACCGAACAAAACGCGAGAATGGCCAGGACCCATGTTTTTTTCATCATACGTTTCTCCTTGCTCCGCTCGAGGCGGAGCGGCGGGATTCGGCCCGCTCATACGGTACGTTTTTTTACCGATTCCGGGAATTGGAATTTCCTGCACTTCGCCCGACTCGGCCATTCGCTTGAGAACCATGTGAATCGTGGCTTGTGGATTCTGGTATTGAGTCAGGTCGTGGCCCAGGCGTGCTAGGGCGTCCCTGACGTGGCGCGGGCGCAAACACTCAGGCGACGCCGCTTTCAGGATCGTTCGAATTTCGTCGGCCAGCGTGGACTGCTCGAGCAGGTAAGAGGCTTCGGTGCTCGGCTTGATCTCGACGCCTTCGCTTTCGCACAGGCCGGCCAGGGTTTGCAGAGATTGGCGGACGAGGACGATGCGACGCTGGGCTTCCTGTTGCTGGGTGAGGAGATCGGCCAACTCCTGCTTGGCCGATTCATACGCTTTCAGATATTCGCTAGAAGGGGTCATGGGAACAGCATAAGCAGGCGTGATAACTCTTGTCAATAAATATTTAAGCAAATGTGATAAATGATCGCCCGCGTTCCAATCCTCACTGCCCGGGCCGTGCCAGGCGCCGAATCACGGGCAGTGCCCGAGCTTGCAGCCGCGCGCCTTCCAGTCGTGGATTTCGTCCGTATTCTGCGGGATGAATCCGTCGCGGTTAGGCATCTTGATTTTGGGCAGCGTCGACGCACTCATGACGTCGTCTTCCTTGATGATGTCGTTGCGGTACAGAAGGAACGCCGTCAGCGAATAAATCTCGTCCGGCTTGAGCGAGCCTTCCTGATAGCGCGGCATGGCGCGGCGAACATAGTCGAAGATCGTGGTGGCGAATGGCCAGTAGGAACCGACCGTCATTTTTGGATGCAGAGAGGTGAGCGTGCCCTTGCCGCCCACGAGGGCCGGGGCCTGCGGGCTGCCTTCCTGGCTCTCGCCGTGGCAGACGGCGCATTTGGCGGCGAAGAGGACCGCGCCGGTCTTCGCGTTGCCGCTGCCGGGCGGGAGTTCCTGGCCAGCGGTGCTGACGGCAATGTCCATGGCCTCGACTTCCTGCGCGGTGGGAGTGCGGCCAACGTTCTTGTAGTCGGGCGTCTGCGCCGCGGCGACCGCGCAGGCGGCGCCGGCCGCCACGAGTGACAGCCAGCTAGAATGAAATCGCATTTTGGACGCTCCCATCGGGGTTGACTTTCCAGGGTTGAATCGCATTGAAATGGCCGGGAATCGTTCCCGTCTTGATGAAAAAGTCCGGCTCGACTTTCCAGAATTTGGCGAGTTCCACGACGGACGGTTGCCGTTCGCCGACTTCGTCGGTGCAGCGCGACTGCAGGATGGTTTCCTCGCCGTTCCAATCCCAGCCGAATCCGAATCGCACATGCGCTTTGGGATAGACGGGCGATTGAATTTCGGCCTCGCGCCAGGTCTTGCCGTTGTCGGTGGAAACTTCGATCGAGCGGACCAGGCCACCGCCGGACCATGCGAGGCCGCTGATTTCGTAGAAGCCCGGGCCGTTCAGTTTCTGCCCGCCCGAGGGGCGCGTGATCACCGTGCGCGGTCCCATCTGGAATTGAAACCAGCGCGAGAGGCCGTCAGGCCGCAGGCTTGGGTACTTGGTGCTCTCCCACATGCCCATGTACGGCTCTTCGACGAGCTTGATCTTGCGCAGCCATTTGACGTTGTTGATGCCTTCCCAGCCGGGCACCAGCAGACGAATCGGGTAGCCCTGCTGCGGGCGCAGCGCCTCGCCGTTTTGGCCGTAGGCGATCAGGACATCGTCCATGGCTTTTTCGATCGGGATGCTCTTGGTGTGTTTACCTTTTTCCGATCCCTCGCCGATGATCCACTTGGCTTCGGCCTTCACGCCGACGTGCTTCAGGATGGTCGAGAGCGGGACGCCCGTCCACAGGCTGCAACTCGTGAAGCCGTGAGTGTCCTGGGCGGTCGCGGTCGGCGCGATGCGATATTGGCCGGTGGGCCCCGCGGGGGCACCGTTGGCGTTGCATTCGAGGAAGTGAGCGCGCGTGACGGAAGGGAAGCGCTTCAAATCGTCCAGCGAAAAAATCAGCGGCGTGTCTACCAGGCCATGAATCAGCAGGTGATGCTCGGCGGGATCGATGTCGGGCGGTTCGTATCCGTGGGCGATCACGAAGTGCAGCGGAGCGGGCGTGATGTAGCCGACCGAATCCTGAATTGGATTGCGATAGCCGAAGTCGCGATGATAGCCGGCGGGCGCGGGGTCGTAGAGTCCCATGGCGCCGAGGCGCGCGGATGTTTCGTAGCGCGAGCGCTGGCCGTAGCTGTGCGTGTCCGTCGCGCGCGCGGCGGAATTGCCCGCCGGAGTATCGTCCGCGCGCGTGGCGCTCGCCGCTCCGATGGCCAGGCCGGCCAGCGCGGCGCCATTTTTTAGGAAGCGCCGTCTGCCGGAATCTTTCGGTTTCATGAAATTCTCCTATGGAATGCTTGACCGAGATTTAGCAAAGGCAGCGCACAAAGTCAACGAGATGGTGGAGGAATTCTCTCTGCAGGAATTAACCAAATACTCAAAAATAAAACGGGACAACGGTTTGGTCCGCATCGATCCGATGGGTTGATCCCTCCCATGGGAATCAAGTCAAAAACGCCGCCCTTCGAACAACGAAGGAGTGAGCACCCGTCACTTCAAAATCATTCAGAGCCCGGCCCCCCAGGCACTTCCCGACCAAGAATAGAGGTTGTGAGCTGAGCACGCAAAAATATTAGAGAGTTGACTATGATACGTCTGCGCAACATATGATGGCACTATATGAGGTGTCTTGTGCGGCGGACTTGCCGCTTAGGGACTGCTCCCGACGCACACTTACCAATCCCGTGATGTGGGCTTTTGCTTCTAAAGGAGATCGGACTCGGCGAGTGGTTTCGCAAGGAAGCTTCTCTCTCTGATCGTTGTCATCGCTGGTGTCGCTGCCGCGCAGTCGGCACCGCCCGCGGAATCAAAGGGATTTGATTTCGGGTTCGATAAACCTGCGCAGTCTGCGCCGACGCGAAAGGACATACCATCTATAGCCAAAGCTGCGAATGGGGCCATCGCGTCCATCGTAATGTCGGATAAGGACGGCAAGCCTATCGCCCAAGGTAGCGGCTTTCTGGTGAGCAAGGATGGAGCGGCCGTAACCAACTACCACGTCATTTCCGAGCGTAGCTCCGCTATTGTTAAATTCCCAGATGGTGCTTTCTATGTTGTCGATGGAGTGCTCGCTTCGGACAAAGCCCGCGATGTTGCCGTCATCAAGGTTCACGGTCAAAACTTCCCGACGCTCACGCTCGGGAATTCGGACCGAGTTCAAGTGGGAGAAGAAGTCGTTGCGATTGGCAATCCTCTTTCTCTGGAATCGACCGTTTCAAACGGCATAGTCAGCGCTATCCGAACAATCGAGGAGGAGGGCGGTAAATTCTTGCAGGTCACCGCGCCGATCTCGCCCGGAAGTAGCGGCGGCCCGCTGTTCAACATGGCGGGGGAGGTTGTTGGAATCACGACCTTGAAATTCAAGGGCGGCGAAAATCTGAATTTCGCAGTCCCCATCAATGATGCGAAACGCTTGCTTCAGCTTGAGTCCTCCAAGATTCTACCCTTGCCCAACGAACCCGATCCTGAGCCCGTGCAAGCGCAGAGGCACGATGAGTCCAACACAGAAACCCTCCCGACACTCGAACAAAAAACTGCTTGTGGCGCGCTCGCAAGGCAAGCATATGACAAACATATGGCCTCAGACCCGATTTATCACGACAAGATGTCCGATGCTAGCGCCACCTATTCGAGTCACCTCGACGTTAAATCATCGACATGTTTTGTAATTGTTTTTGAAACAGTTCGAATGAATATGAAATTAGCTAACGGAACGCCACACGTGATGATTGTTCGAGCGATATATATTTCGGATGCAATCGAAGGCACGCAATACGGTCAATTTAGTCAATCTTTTGAGCCCGGAGACGAGCTTAAAACAGAGGAGTTGCGTAGCGTTGGTTTTGTGGTACCTCTAGATAGTGACTACCGTAAAGCAATTTCAATTACAGCCGATGATAACGAAACTGGTACAGCCTGGTTTAGAGTTGCGCTTCTCAAGCTATTGGGCATTCATTTATAAGGTAAAGTAAGGAGTCGTTTCACCCGGTTGCAAATATAGCGAACTTGTCTGACTGTTCCTCCCGAATGGCATGTGCAGAAACCGTGCAAGGTGTGCAAGAACCCTCACGCCTTCGCAGTGCCGCACGAGTGATTCAATCTCAGCCGAGTTAACTCGATAGCGCAGTTTCGGCGGGGCGTTCCCCACGGGACGCCTCTTCCGTTTTAGAATCGGAACCAATGCCTCAACAACCACCTAGAATCGATAAGAGCAGGCTGCCAGAACATTTGCTAAACTCGCCAAGAGTTTCGAAGATGGTGGAGTATCTGCAAGAGTTTCTGATGCAACCCGACTCGCTTGAACAGATTTATTTTCACGAAGGAAGTCATCTCTACTACTTTCGCAAGATTCATCCGACGACGAAGTTTGTTCCGCCATGTATCTGGTACTACAAGGAGACGGGACAGTACGGCCCGGTCAAAGGCGCTGTAGACACGGAAGGGTTCGAGACGCAATGCGATGAAGCACGCTTGCTGGCCTTTGCCAAATCCGCCGTGTCAGGCGGTGTCATGCTGGCTGTGCGTAATCTACATAGTGGAATACGTGAGGACTATGTTTTGAAAGGCATCAGGGATGATGAAGACCAAGACGATTTCAGAAAGTCGTGTGAGGCAATTCGAAAAGCGAGTCCACAACTTCCCAAGTTCGACAGCGATGCCCTTTGGCACGATGCCAAAATCAAAGTCGCTCCTGACTTCTTTGACCCGCTGATACGACTGGAAATCGATGCCGAAGTCGCCGAAGTCAAGGCTGAGTTGCTGGCTGCAATTTACCCTGACGATCTTTAAGCCATCTCTCAAGAACTCCGTTACTTGTTTTACGGAGGAATTCGATTTCAATCTCCAGTCCATTTCTTGCTCTGAGCGCGGTCTTCAGGGTCGGTGGTCCAGACATTGCGGGTGAAATGGTTTTGATGGTGCCCCATCTTTCGCGCCGCGCGACAGATGGGGCATTTGACTTTGTTTCATTCATCGAAAACTGCTCGTCATCCTCTCCAACGCCTCGAAGATGCGAACCTTTGGTATCAATTCGATTGGCGGATGCGCATTCCGTAGAACGAGCGGTAAACAAAGAACAGGGAGACGGCGAAAAACGCCGCGGCTAGACCGTGCGTGAGTCCGGCGCCCTGACTCGCGGTCAATTTCACGGCGAGCTCGACCGCGAGCAAGCCAAAGAGCGTGGTGAATTTGATGACCGGGTTGAGAGCGACGGAAGAAGTGTCCTTGAACGGATCACCGACCGTATCGCCGATGACTGTGGCATCGTGCAGCGGCGTGCCTTTTTGTTTCATCTCGACTTCGACGATTTTCTTGGCATTGTCCCAGGCGCCTCCCGCATCGGCCATGAAGATGGCTTGATATAGGCCGGAGATGGCGATGGACATCAGGTAGCCGATGAAGAAGAAGGGTTCGAGGAACGAGAAGGCAAGGGCGGAGAAAAATACGCCGATGAAAATGTTCAGCATGCCCTTTTGCGCATACTTCGTGCAGATCTCGACGACCTTCTTGCTATCTTCGACCGAAGCCCGTTCGACTCCCTCGAGCTTGATGTTGGCCTTGATGAATTCGACGGCGCGGTAGGCGCCGGTGGTGACGGCCTGGGTGGAGGCGCCGGTGAACCAGTAGATGATCGCGCCGCCGGTGATGAGGCCGAGGACGAACGGCGCGTGCAGCAGCGAAAGCTTTTCCACGTTTTGCGTGAGGCCGTTGGTCAGGGCCATGATGATCGAGAAAATCATGGTCGTCGCGCCCACGACCGCCGTGCCGATCAATACGGGCTTGGCGGTGGCCTTGAATGTATTGCCGGCGCCGTCGTTCTCTTCAAGCAGGTCCTTCGCGCGCTCGAAATGGGCGTCGACGTTGAAATCCCTCTTCAATTCTTCCTTGATGTTTGGAATCTGCTCGATCAGCGATAGTTCGTACACCGATTGCGCGTTGTCTGTGACGGGCCCGTAGGAATCGACGGCGATCGTGACCGGCCCCATGCCGAGGAAGCCGAACGCGACGAGACCAAACGCAAACACGGGCGCGGCGATCATCAGCGAACTCAGACCCATGCGCCCGAAGAGATAGGCGATCGACATCAGGAAAACCATCGCCATACCCAGGTAGTACGCGGAAAAATTTCCGGCCACGAAACCGGACAGGATGCCGAGCGATGCGCCGCCCTCTTCCGCCGAAGTCACGACTTCCCTGACGTGACGCGATTCAGTGGAGGTGAAGGCTTTCACGAGTTCGGGAATCAGCGCCCCGGCCAGGGTGCCGCAGGAAATGATCGAGGCGAGCTTCCACCACTGCGTCGAATCATTGCCGAGCTGCGGAATGATCACGGCGGAGATTGCGTAGGTCATCGCGATGGAGATAAACGAAGTGAGCCAGACGAGGGTGGTGAGCGGCGCCTCGAAATTCATTTTGTCGGCGTTGGCGTACTTTGCCTTCGCGATCGCGGCGTTGATGAAATACGCCGCAGCGCTGGCCACCAGCATGGCAATGCGCATCACGAAAATCCAGACGAGCAATTGCACCTGTACGAGGGGATCCTTCACGCCGAGCAGAATAAACGTAATGAGCGCGACGCCCGTAACGCCGTAGGTTTCAAAACCATCCGCGCTCGGGCCGACGGAGTCGCCCGCGTTGTCGCCCGTGCAATCGGCGATCACGCCGGGATTGCGCGCGTCGTCCTCCTTGATTTTGAACACGATTTTCATCAGATCCGAGCCGATATCGGCGATCTTGGTAAAAATGCCGCCCGCGATGCGCAGCGCCGCGGCGCCCAGCGATTCGCCGATGGCAAACCCGATGAAGCACGGCCCGGCGTAATCGCCAGGGACGAAAAGTAGAATGAAGAGCATCATCAGCAATTCCACGCTGATCAGCATCATGCCGATGCTCATTCCGGCCTGCAGCGGAATCTGGTAGATGGGGTAGGGCTTGCCGCGCAATCCGGCAAACGCCGTGCGCGAATTGGCAAACGTATTCACGCGAATCCCGAACCAGGCCACACCGTAACTCCCACCCATCCCCAATAGGCTGAACAGCAGGATGATCGGAAGGGTAATCGCGACGGGCTTCCCCTCGACCGGCGACAAAATACCGAAGTACAGCACGATGACGATGGCGATGAAGACCCACAAGAAGAGCAAAAACTTCCCCTGCGTGATGAGATACGTCTTGCACGTCTCGTAAATCAGCTCGGAGACTTCCTTCATGGCGTGATGCACCGGCAGGTTTTTCAGCAGGCTATAGATGGCAAGTCCAAAGATCAGTCCGAAAACGCAAAACAAAATTCCGATGGTCAGCAGCTTGTGCCCGTCTATTCCGAGAAAACTGACCTGCGACAGGTCCGGCAGCTTCAAGCCTGCTTCACTGCCGGGACTCTGCTGAGCGAAGGCGGATGCGCCGCCCAATAGGATCAGCGCGGCACTCGCCGTGCCCGCTTTCGCAAACCGGCCACCCAGCGAGCGAACGCCCGTGAGCCAAGTACACATCTGTGATCCTCCGTTGAAATCATCCAATGAAGTCGAAGTCCCATCCCGCTTATCGATTCCGGCACACCCGTTGGCCCCGTCTTTCCGTCAGGGCGGATGGGAAATGTCTTGCCGGAGTTGCGTCAGGCTGCGGCGTCAAGATGGGGTGGAAACGCCTCGCTTGGCCCCGGCGACTCGACAGCAAACCGGCGTTTGTGTATCGGACATCACCCAGAACCGGTTACCGGGGCAGCACAAAGCCAATTTTTATAACATGCAGAGGTATGACGGTCAAACCGATTCCTCGGAGCCATGCCGGACCAGGAAGCCCGTTGCGGCGCCACTCGACGGTCCGGGCCTGGTTGGAAGACCAGGGGGCGTAACAAGTGAGATATAACCTTCGCTCAATAATAAAGCGAGGGTAACTCTTCCGGCGCAGCGGGCCCTAAGGCGGTTTCAAGCCACTTCAATAATAGCCCACAATGAAGAAACGCAGTTTCCCGCTTTGCCGGAACGATTCATGCCAGCGGAGAGCCGCAGCAAAGCCTGTCGGAAGATCACGCTGGGGAGAGCCTCGAGGAGGCGCATTCGATGAGCAGGGACGCCACCAGGCTCAAACTCGAAATCACCTTCGGATGCCTCGTGGCTCTGCTCGTCGGCGTGGGCTGGCTAGGCTTGAGCCGGATGGGGCAGATCAATTCCAACCTCGACGGGATTCTGAATCAGGGGGTCGTGAAGCTGCAGCTTGCCGACCAGGCGTTGTTCTACGCCAACTCGAACTTCCGCATGGTGACGACCCTCATCCTGACGAAGCCCAGAAGCCAGAAAGACCTCCAGGCGTATGTGCTGAAGCGCGAAGAGAACCGAGCGCAGATTGCTGTCATCAAGAAGCAAGTCGGGGAACTGTCGAAGACTCCGCAGGAAACAGAGCTGATCGATAAGATCAATCGGGCCGGATCGCTTTCGAGCAAGAGCGTTTATGACGTTGTGGATTTGCTTCGGCAACCTGGGAGGGAAGGCGACGCGCAGGTTTTCATGGCGGAGAAGACTGTTCCCCTTCTGAACGACTACCAGGCCACCTGGAATTCGTACATCCACTACCAGGAAGCGCAGCTTGCCGAGGCTCGGGGGAAGAGCGAATCAAACTACATTGCCGCCCGGAACCTTTCGATTGCTCTCGTATTTGCCGCGATCCTGCTGGCGGTTGTGATTGCTGCGGTCGCCACGCGGCAGATGGCGCGGGACATCAGGGCGCGCGAAGCGTCAAAAGCGGCCATCCGCTCGCTGAACGAAGATCTTGAGAAAAAAGTGACGCAGCGGACCGAAGACCTGGCGCGCACGGTCGATACGTTGCGGGATGAAGTGAACGCGCGCACGGAGCGAGAAGAGGACCTCCGGCGCCTCGCCGCGATCGTGGAATCCTCGGGCGACGCGATCATCGCCACCACTCCGCACGGCATCATCACGGATTGGAACCCCGGCGCGGAGCACATGCTGGGATATCAGCGAAGCGAAATGATCGGCCAGCCGATCTCGCGCATTCTGCCTCCGGACCGGCTCGGAGAGCCCAGCCTGAGCCTGATGCGCTTCGTCGACGGCAACCAAATCGCTCGCCATGAAACGGTGCGCATCCGAAAAGACGGAAAACAGATTCACGTCGCCCTCACGATCTCACCGCTGCGAGACGCGAGCGGCAGGATCATCGGCGATTGCGGCATTCTGCGCGACATTAGCGAACGCAAGCGGATCGAAGACGCCCATCGCCGCGCGGAAACGAGTTTTCGGTCGTTTGTGCAGAACGCGCCGTACGGAATCGTGCGGGCCACTCCGGAAGGGCGAATCGTCCACGTAAATCCCGCGCTCGTGGCCATGCTCGGTTATGAGACCGAAGAGGAGGTTCTCGGCCTCAACATGGCGACCGACGTCTATCGCAGCCCCATGGATCGCCACATGGCCACCATGTGGTCGCGGCAACATGATTCCGTCCAGGGCATCGAAGCGGAATGGAAACACAAGAGCGGCAGGTTGTTCACGATTCGATCGGCCGCGCACGTCGTGAGGGATGCGGAGGGGCGCATAGAATTCCTCGAAGGCTTTATCGAGGACATCTCCGAGCGGCGAGCTCTCGAGCAGCAGTTGCGGCAGGGACAAAAGATGGAAGCCATAGGGCGACTGGCCGGGGGAGTGGCGCACGACTTCAATAATTTGCTGGGCGTGATTTCGGGCTACGCCGAACTCGTGTCCGAACAACTCACTCCCGGTAGCGAGCTCCACAATTCGGTGGCACAAATTCGCAAGGCAGCCGAACGGGCGGCCTCGCTCACGCGCCAGCTCCTGGCGTTCAGCCGGCAGCAGGTCCTGGAGACGAGAATACTGAGCCTGAATACGATTATTGAAGACATGACGAAGATGCTCCCGGGGCTGCTCCGCGAGGACATCGAATTGGAAGTTTCGCTCGCCGGAGACCTGGGAGCCGTGAAAGCGGATCAAGGCCAGATCGAACAGGTCATCATGAATCTAGCGGTCAATGCGCGAGATGCCATGCCCGGAGGCGGCCGGCTGACGTTTCGCACCCAGCAAGTCTTCTGCGATGACGAACTGACTCAGAAGCACCCGGCCATGATCCCCGGTGACTACGCGCTGTTGTTGGTGAGCGACACGGGTATGGGCATGGACAAGCAGACTCAGGCGCACATCTTCGAGCCGTTTTTCACAACCAAGGAGCGCGGGCGCGGCACCGGCTTGGGTCTCGCGATGGTCTACGGCTTTGTAAAGCAGATCGGCGGGTACATTTGGGTGGAGAGCGAGCAGGGTATCGGCACGAAATTTGAGATTTATGTGCCCGTCGCTCATGAATCCGCCGCTGAAACAAGCCACAGTGCGCCGGCGCCCGTCGCAGCGAACGGCGTCGGCACGGTTCTACTGGTCGAGGACGAAGAGTCCCTGCGCACGCTGACGCGCAGCATTCTGGAGCAGGGCGGTTATACGGTGATCGAAGCGGGCAACGGCCTCGAGGCCGTGGAACTCGCCGAGAAATATCGCGGAACGATCCACACGCTTCTGACCGACATGGTCATGCCCGGAATGAACGGACGGACGGTCGCGGAGAAAATCGTCCGGCTTCACCCCGAAGCGCGAATCGCGTATATGTCCGGGTACACGGGATTCAGCTCGAGCGAAGAAGCGAATTTGAACGGCGTGATTATTTCAAAGCCCTTCACGCGCAACCAACTGCTTCAGAAACTGAGTGAAGCGCTGGAACTTGAGCCGAAGCCCGTGTAACGCGGCACGTGAGCCGGCGGTCCGCTCTTACATCTTCTTTTGCGCGGTGGGCGGCAGCAGGCCGTTTAGCCGCAGATGCATCGAAAGCCCCGCGTAGTGGTCCGCGAAATCCGTGACCACCGCCAAGGCCGCCGTCAGCCGCGTGACCTGCTTCCCTCCGAAGAACGGTACCATCTCGGCTAAATTTGCATCCGTCATTTTAAAGAACTGCTCGCCACAATAATCCATGGACGCCTTGAGTCCCGCGACGAGCTTGGCTTTCGAGTCTGTATCGGAACTCTTCGCGAACGGCGTGGTCGGCGGCGTGAACATCTTCGAGCAAATCGCGTTGTTCACGTCGGCGATGTGGCCGATGGTCTTGCCAAACGTCATATTCTCGGGAGTCGGGCGAAAGCTGTATTTGTCCTCCGGCATAGTTTCAGCGGTTGCGACGAGGTTTTTTGCGTAGTCGTCATAAAATTTGCGGACGCTGGCGGTCAACGGGTTGGCGGAATCCTGTGCCCGGGCCATCAGGGGCATCGACAGCAGAGCTGCAACAAGGCAGATGAATCGCTTCATTCCCTCAGTCTCCTTTGGGATCACTCGGTCACGGCAGAATACGATGGAAGCGCGTCGCGTTCAAGCGAATGTCCCGGGGCTGTGTTGAGCCAATTGGGGCGGGCACGAGCTAGCCCTCGAGGATGGAGCGAATCTTGCGCGCGAGCGTGTTCAGCGAAAACGGCTTGGAGAGAAAGGCAAAATCACTGCGGTGAAGATCGCCGTGCACGAGCGCGTCGGCCGTATAGCCGGAGACGAAGAGCACCTTCATCTCCGGGCGGGAGGTGGCGAGGCGATCGGCGAGCTTAGGCCCGCTGGAGCCGGGGAGGACCACGTCGGTCATCAGCAGGTCAATGCGGTGCGAGGAATCCGCGGACACTTCAAGCGCCTTGTCGAAGTCCTCCGCCACAATCACCCGGTACCCCTTGTTCGATAGATATTCGCGGGTTACGGTGCGCAGGGATTCCTCATCCTCCACAATCAAGATGGTCTCGACGCCGCGTGGCGCGACTTTGTCCGGGGTCATGACTTCGCGCTTTTCGGCTTCATCGTGAGTCACGGGCAGATAAATTTTAAAGGTCGTACCGCGCCCGACTTCGCTGTACGTCGTGACGTGGCCGCCGCTCTGCTTCACGATGCCGTAGATCGTGGCGAGCCCGAGGCCGGTGCCCTTGCCCTGCTCCTTGGTGGTGAAGAACGGCTCGAAAATGCGCGAAAGGACTTCCGGGGGCATGCCGCAGCCCGTATCGCTGACGGCGAGCATGACGTGGGGACCGAGGCGCGCCTCGGGATTCCGGCCGCAATATTCGTCGTCGATCTCGATCTCCCCGGTTTCAATGGTGAGCCGTCCGCCGTTGGGCATGGCGTCGCGTGCGTTCACGACCAGATTCATGATGACCTGCTCAATCTGAGTCGGGTCGACTTTGACGCGCAAATTGGGATCGCCGGTTATGATACCGAGCTGTAGGTCTTCCCCGATCACGCGCGCCAGCATGTCCTTGATACCCCCGAGATATTCTCCGAGCGACAAGACCTGGGGCTCGAGTACCTGCTGGCGGCTGAAGGCCAGAAGCTGGCGCGTCAGTCCGCCGCCGCGATCGACGGCCTTGGTGATGGACAGAACCAGGCCGTAAAGCTCCTCGTTGCCATGCAGCTTTTCCGCCAGCATTTCGGAATAGGCGACGATCACGCCGAGCACGTTGTTGAAATCGTGCGCGATGCCCCCGGCCAGGCGCCCAATCGCTTCCATCTTTTGTACGTGCCGCAGCCGCTGCTCGACTCCGCGGACACGCGAGACGTCCTCGGCGATGACCTCGAAGTAGAGCACTTTCCCCGAATTGTCCCGCACGGGCCGACCGCTGACTTCCACGGCGATGCGCGCGCCGTCTTTCCGCTTCAAATGCGCTTCGAGCTTGGTGAACTGCTTCTGTCTGCCGGGCTGATCGAACAGGAGCGGCGTGTACTCGCCTTGCTCGAAAACGTCGACGGCCAGGTTTCGAGCAATCAACTCCTCGGAGGAATCGTATCCGAGCATCTTTACAAGCGCATTGTTGGCGACCAGGAGCTTGCCGTCCGGCGTCGCTCGGTACACGCCGTAGGTTCCCTCGACCATCGCTCGGAAATTCGCCTCCGACTGGCGCAGTGCCTCTTCCACTTTCCTGCGTTCGGTGATGTCGCGAATGGTGGACGAAACCAGGGCGCCATCCTCGGTGACCTGCGGGCTCAGGCTGATTTCCACAGGAAATTCGGTACCGTCCTTTTTGAGGCCGAAGAGTTCGTTCCCGGCGCCCATGGGCCGGGCGACCGGATCGGCCATGTAATGGTCCCGGTGCGCCTGATGAATTCCCCAGAAGCGTTCCGGGACAAGCACTTCGACAGGCTGGCCGAGGAGCTCCTCGCGCTTGTATCCGAAAAGTTTCTCCGTTTGCGAATTGACGAGGACAATCTTTCCGTCGTGACCGGCGATGACCATGGCATCCGGTGCGGAATCGAGCAGCCGCAATCGCTCCTCGATTCGTTTTCGGTCTGTGATGTCGCGGACTGCGGCGCAGACGAGCGAGCTGTCAGCGGTTACGATTGGGCTGAGGCTGATTTCGATCGGAAATTCGGAACCGTTCTTGCGAAGACCGAACAGCTCGAGGTCCGCGCCCATCGGCCGCACCTGGGGATGGCCCATGAAGCCGGCGCGATGTCCGCGGTGTTTGCCCCGGAAACGCTCGGGCACCAGAATCTCGATGGCCTGGCCCATCAATTCCTCGCGCTGAAAACCGAACAGCTTTTCGGTGCGGGCGTTTACGAGGACGATGCGGCCTTCTTCGTTAACGAGAACGATTCCGTCCGGCGCCGATTCGGTCAGCGCACGAAAGACGGTGCCACTGATGCTTTGAATGGCTACAGACATAAACCCTCGGATGCGCGCAGCGCGCAGGGGTAGTCGTCAGTTGAGACGGAAACTAGTTCAGGAAGGGGGAACCGCACGCGAATTATGAAGCGATGCAGTGGGGGTGTCAATCAAGACGAACGCCGGCGCAGCCAATCTGGAACAGGCGTGTCCAGATGTGAGGACGGCCGGTCAGAAGCGCCTTGGTCGAAGTATTCCGCGATAAGACGGACAACGAGATCGCGGAGTCCAAAATGCGCGGCTGTCCTGTAGAATCCCCCTTGGAGGGCGGCATGAATCATTGGCACGGGAAGTGGGCGCTCATTACGGGAGCGAGCGCGGGGATCGGCGCGGCCATGGCGCGGGAACTCGCGGCCGGGGGAACCAACTTGGTGCTGACCGCGCGGCGCCGCGATCGCCTGGCTGGCCTCGCCGGGGAATTGGCCGCGAAGCACAACATCCGGACGCTGGCTTGCGTCGCGGATTTGTCCCAGCCACAGGGGCCGCAGCAGATTTTCTCGTTCACGGAAGAGAAGAACATCACGATCGATCTGCTGGTGAATAACGCGGGATTCGGCGCGTACGGCGAGTTTTCCAAGGTGGGTCTCGACCGCCTGATCGAAATGACCTACGTCAACGTGACCGCCGTGGTGCACGTGACGCACCTCTTTTTGCCGGGAATGATTCAGCGCGGGAGCGGAGATATCTTGATTGTGGCGTCGACCGCGGCGTTTCAGCCGGTGCCCTACATCACGACGTACGCCGCGACGAAGACTTTCGATTTGCATTTTGCCGAAGGCCTCGCCGAGGAGGTGCGCCAGTACGGGGTGAGGGTGTGCGCTCTATGCCCCGGCTCGACCGAGACGGAGTTCTTTCAGGTTGCAGGACAGCGCAATCACACGCGGCGTGTGCCGGAAACCGCGGAGAAAGTCGCGCACGTGGGCCTGGCTGCGCTCGCGGCCGGGAAGACTTCGGTGATCTCCGGCTTCAAGAATTGGCTGGGGGCCGAAACGGTGCGCATGGTTCCGCGACGGACCGTGGCGCAAATTGCGGCGGGAATCTTTCGCCCTAAGGAAAAGCAGGCGTAGAAAAGCACGAATATGGAGAAGCAATGGCCGCAGATCAAGAGTCGTTCGAGCGCCAGCTACATCAAGAAGGCTTCCTTCACACGTACGTCTGGCAGGATGGCCCGAACGCGTTTTATCCGGACCATACGCACGCCACCGAGACGGCGCACATCATCCTCGACGGAGAAATGACGCTCACGCAGGGCGGCGAGACGCGGGCGTACGGGCTGGGAGCGCGCTGCGATGTTCCGGCCGGGGCCGTCCATTCCGCAAAGATGGGACCGAGCGGCTGTCGGTATTTGATCGGCGAGAAGTAGCGAATTTTTTCAGTACTTGCCAGTGGATCTATTTCTTTTCCGTTACGCGATCGAGCAATTCCATCACGTGCACGACTTCCTGCCCCGTGCCGTGAATCGCCGCGCCGGCGCGCATTTGCAGGAGGCAGCCGGGATTGGCGGTGACGATCGTCTGGGCGTTCGTGCCGCGTGCGTGCTTCATTTTTTCCGCCAGGAGCGCGAGCGAGGTTTCCGTTTCCGTCACGTTGTAGGAGCCCGCCGATCCGCAGCAGTAATCCGCCATGGCCATTTCGACGAGTTCGAGTTGCGGGATGGCTCGCAGAAGTTTGCGCGGGGCTTCGCGGACTTTCTGGCCGTGGAGCAGGTGGCAGGAATCCTGATAGGTGACGCGCATCGGCATCGGCGCGAGGCGCGCGGAGAGGCCGAAATCGGCGAGGAACTCGGTGGCATCGCGCATCTTTTTGCGAAACTCATGTGCCTTGTTGTTTTCTGCCGTTCCCGCCGCGAAGAGATGCTCGTATTCCTTCAGCGTTGACCCGCATCCCGCCGCATTCGTGATCACCGCGTCAAAATCGCCGCCGAGGAAAACGTCGAGATTGGTGCGAGCCAGTGATCGCGCCACGTCGCGAACGCCGGCATGCGCCGCGAGCGCGCCACAGCAGGTTTGCCCCGTGGGCACGATGACTTCGCAACCGTTTGCCGTCAGAACGCGGATCGTCGCTTCGTGCAGCGCCGAGAAACTGACCTGGGCAACACATCCCGCGAACAACGCAACGCGAGCGCGCCGAGCCCCGACCGCAGGGTAAGTGCGTCCCAACTTCGAGAAAAAGAATTCACGATCAATGGGCGGCAAGAGCTTTTCGCGGTCTGCTAAACCAAGGAGGCGCAGGATTCCGCTCGACCGGGCGAGCGATTGCAGGCCCGAGCGCTGATACACGGAAAGAAGTCGCGCCACCGCCGCGATGCGTCGCGGATAGGGAAGCAGCCCTCGGAAAACAAAATCCCGCGCCAGCCGTGAAAAGAACGGCCGCCGGTAGTTCTGTTCGATCTGCGCGCGCGCCGCTTCCACCAGCTTGCCGTATTCCACGCCCGAGGGGCACGCCGTCTCGCAGGCGCGGCAATCGAGGCACTGATCGATATGCTTGACGAAGGAATCGCCGAGCGGCAGGCGGCCTTGATCGACCAAAACAATCTGGCGGATTCGGCCACGCGGCGAATCGGCTTCGAGCCCCCAGAGCTTGTATGTGGGGCAATGGTTAAGGCACAGGCCGCAATGAACGCAGTGCGCGTAGTCTTCGTATGCGGGAATGTCGGCGCCGGAGAATCCGCTCACGGGCGCGGGTGAGGCCGCACGGGATTGCTCGATCGTTTCGGCGCGCTCGGTCATGGCATCAAATCCCGCCCGCGAATCGCCCCGGGCTCAGGACGTGCTGCGGGTCAAATGCGTTTTTCAGTTTCTGCATCAGGGGAAGATCGGCGCGCGGCGGTCCCCAAACATCTCCCGCGAGTCGCTTCACCTCTGCCGGGCACCACTCCAGCATCGATTGCGCGTGCGCTTCCGGTTTGGCGTTGAACTGCAGCACATCCTTGGCGAGCTGCGCGCACGCCCCCGGAGCGATTTCGCTTCCCGCCGCCGGAGAGAACGCCGCGTAGAGAATGCCGGAAGCGCGTGTGAGCGTGATCAGATCGAACCCCGCGCGATTCGCCAACTCGCGGAATTCCGTCAGCATCGGAGGGATTGCGCTGGGAATCAGGTTGACCCGGAAGACCATCGCGGATGGGGCGGATTCCAGGACAAGCCGCGGAAATTCCCGAACCCGCGTCAACAGCGAAACGCTTTCGGATTCGCCGAGCGCGCTGAATTCCTGCGCGTTGGCTTCGTCCGCAAGCCTGTCGAGTTCGTGGCCGTGCCGGTCCACAACCGCCGAGTGTCCCACAACGGACAGAATGACCGACCACGATTGAGGTGTGGCGCTGTTGGTTTCAACCTGCGGATACAGAAGGCGGGCGGCGCCAGAATCGGCAATCTCCGCGATTTGCGGCGTCAGGAATGAATGAGCAATCGTCACGCAGAATTCAGAAGCTTCCTCCGCCGTTTGGAAGGTCGCGACGAAGGTCCCTTGCGCGGGAAGCAGCGGAAACGTGCGGAAATTCACGCGCGTAATCACGCCGAGCGTGCCGAGCGAGCCGATCAGCAGTTTGTGCAAATCGTAGCCGGTGACGTTTTTCACGACGCGTCCGCCGCTCTTCGCCCGCGTCCCGTCCCCGGGAACAAATTCCATGCCCAGGCAGAAATCGCGCACCGAACCGTACGCATGGCGCAGGGGCGAGCTGGAATTGGTAGCCACGATTCCGCCGATCGTCGCGCGATCGAGAAACGGAACCGCAAGCGGCAGGAATTGCTTTTGCGCCGCGAGCGTTTGCAACAAATCGGCGATGCGCGCTCCCGGCTCGACGCCCAAGGTGAGATCGTGCGGATCATAGGCAAGCACTTGATTCATGCGCGAGAGATCGAGCGCAATGTCGTAGCGGGAAGGCGCCGAGCCGATGCCGAGCTTCGTGCCTCCGCCCATCGGAATGACGGCGAGCTTTTCCGCGATGGCGAATCGCACAATCTCCGCAATTTGGTCGGCATCCGCCGGACGCACGACCACGGACGGAACAACGCCGCACACTTCGCGCGCGCGCAGCTCCGCGTCGTTCATGGAGACGTGCTCGCCGCCGGCGATCTCTTCGAGGCGGGTCAGGGAGGCTTGCGCGGACCGGCTCATGAAGGTGTGGCCGCTGCAGCAGGGACCGGCGGCACGCGGATTTCCCCGCAGGCCTTGCCCATGGGCAGGACTTTCCCGGGATTGAGCCGCCCGGCGGGATTAAACGCGGCGCGGACGCGCTCCATCAACGCCAGGTCTTCGGGGGTGAAAATCAGCGGCATGAGTTCGTTCTTCTCCATGCCGATTCCGTGCTCGCCGGTGAGCGCGCCGCCCACTTCAACGCAATGGCGCATGATTTCGCCGCCCGCGGCTACAACGCGCGCAAATTGCGCGCGATCGCGCTCGTCAAAGAGGATCAGCGGGTGCAGGTTGCCATCGCCAGCATGAAAGATATTGCCAATCTGCAGATCATATTTGCGGCTGATCTCGTCGATCCGGCGAAGCGTTTCCGGAAGGCGCGTGCGCGGAATGACGCCGTCCTGCACGTAGTACATGGGGGAAATGCGGCCCATCGCGCCAAACGCTTCTTTCCGGCCGCGCCACAGAAGAGCGCGCTCCTGGTCGTTTTGCGCGGCACGCACTTCACGCGCGCGATGCTTTTTGCAAACTTCGGTGATTTCAGCAGCCTGCGCTTCGACCGCTTCCTTGAGGCCCTCGACTTCGATCAGAAGCACAGCCGCGCAATCCTTGGGAAAACCGGCGTGTACATAATCCTCAACCGCGCGCAGCGTGAATCCATCCAGCATTTCACATGCGGCAGGAGTAATCGCGCGAACGGTAATGTCCACGACGGATTCGGTCGTGTCGTCGAGCGTGTCGTATACGGCGAGTAGAGTTTTCACGGCTTCCGGCTTGCGCATGAGTCGCACCGTAATCTCAGTGACGAGCGCGAGCGTTCCTTCGGAGCCCACCAGCAGCCCGGCGAGGTCATAGCCCGAACTCTCGATACTTCGGCCGCCAATCCGCACAATTTCGCCGTCCGTCAGGACCAACTCGATCCCGGTCACATGATTCGTCGTGACGCCGTAGGCTAGCGTATGCGGCCCGCCGGAGTTCTCGGAGACGTTGCCGCCGATGGTGCACGACTTTTGGCTCGAAGGATCGGGCGCGAAAAACAGGCCGAGGTGCTCGACGGCGCGCGAGAGATCGAGATTCACCACGCCCGGCTGAACCACGGCGCGCAGATTGACTTCGTCAATTTCGAGGATGCAGTTCATTCGTGAGAAGGTGACGACGATGCCGCCGTTGCGGGCAATCGCGCCGCCGGATAGCCCCGTGCCCGCGCCGCGGCCCACGATCGGAGTCTCATAGCGGTTGGCGAGCCGGACGATCCCGGCGACGTCCTGCGCGGAAGTGGGGAACACGATGCAGCGGGGAGCGCCCAGCTCTACCGACCCGTCGTACTCATACAGCATCAAATCTTCCGGCGCGGAGAGGACCGCCTTAGGTCCAAGCAAGGCCTCGAGTTCGCGGATGAGTTGGGGTCGCATCGAATGTAGTTGGAAGTCCTTTTGTCACTATAGTCTGTGACTTTGGGCCGCGTCAACGCGAGGACGGGGGCGTCGCGCGAAATACTTTCACATCAGACGTTGCCGTCCGGCGAGAAATGCTGCCGCAATTGCGATCGATCGCGCTAAGATGAACGGCGCTGACGGGTCTAGAACCGGCAACCCCGCTGCCGTACAATTTGGGGGAAGAAATTCATCCCACCCGCCGAACATCATCAAAGGTGGTCCAATCGGGAGAAGAGGGTCGATGGGCCTTCTGTCAAGGCTGTTTGGCTCCAAAGAAGCGCGAGGCGGAAATTCGAGCGAGCAAGAGGTGGAAGTCCGTTTCGAGTATGGCTCGACGAATTTTCAATTCGTGTACGCTTTGGGGGACCAGATTCAACTCGCGGTATCCGAAGCCAAGGTCGGGGAATATGACGGTCACGCCCTTCCCGCGGACGGCAGCGAGGGCCGATACTTCGTCTTCGGACCTGACGCCGAGGCTATCTTTCGCGTGATTCAACCTGTGCTCGAGGCCTCCTCGCTTATGCGCGGCGCGACGGTGACTCTCTGGTTTGGCTCGCCCGGCTGGAGAACCCCGAAGCGAGTGATCACACTCCCCAAATAGGTCAGCACCCCTGTCGCGGCTCGGTGCCGACCCCGACTTGCGGCATTGCCCCCAAGACCTGTGTTACCCTGCCGAGTTGTTTTTCAATCCACGGGGCCGCTGTGAGCAAGCCGAAACTGTATTCCACTCATGTGCTGTTTGAAGGACCGCGCAAGAAGCTGGCGGAACGCTTTGACGCCGAATTCTGGAACGACGACGACCGCCCTTCGCGGTCCGAAGTGTTGAACCGAGTCGCCGGCAAAGATGCGCTGATCTCCCTGCTCACCGAGAAAGTCGACAATGAGCTGCTGGACGCAGCCGGGCCGAATCTGCGCATCGTCGCGAACGTAGCGGTAGGCTTCGACAACATCGACGTGCCCGCGTGCACGGCGCGCCGAGTCGCGGTGACGAACACGCCCGGCGTTCTCGATGAGACTACGGCTGATTTTGCGTGGACCTTGCTGATGGCCGTCGCGCGCCGCCTGATCGAAGGCGACCGCCTGGCGCGCTCCGGCGCGTGGGCGAAGTGGAACCTCGACCAGCTGTGCGGCGCCGACGTTTGGGGCAAGACGCTGGGGATTATCGGCCTCGGGCGCATTGGCCGCGCGGTGGCGCGGCGCGCCTCCGGATTCCGCATGCGCATCATTTACAACAGTACAAATCGGGCGCCCGCGGAGGTCGAGAACGAATTGAAAGCCGAGTACCTACCACGCGATGCCGTTTTCGAGCAGGCCGACTTTTTGTCGTTGCATGTTCCCCTGAATGCCGCGACCCGAGGGTTGGTCGGCCCCGCGGAGCTTGCTCGGATGAAGCGGTCCGCATTTCTGATCAACACGACGCGCGGGCCAGTCGTGCAGGAATCAGCGCTCATCGACGCTCTCGAACGCGGTGAGATCGCCGGCGCGGCGCTCGATGTGTTCGAACGCGAGCCGCTCATCCCCGACGGTTTGCGGCGTGACAATGTGGTCCTCGCACCGCATCTCGGCTCGGCCTCGATCGAGACGCGGACACGCATGGCGCAGATCGCCGCGGACAACACGATCGCTTTTTTCGAGGGAAAGCGTCCGCCGACAATCCTGAACCCGGAAGTGCTCGACCCGGCACGGAAGTGACTGGCCGTAAAAACTTCGCCCGAGGTCCTGAAAGAAGGCTCGAAAAACTCGTATAAAAGGGGACTGACCATGGCTCACATATCGCTGCATCATCCGAAACTCACGCTCGAAGGCGCCGAGGCCATCCTCGACGCGGCCAAAGCGCAGGCCGCTCGCATGCGCGTGCCCATGAATATCGCCGTGGTCGATGAAGGCGGCCACATGATGGCATTCGCGCGAATGGACGGCGCGAAGCCCGCGTCGATTGACATCGCGATCAACAAGGCCGTTGCCGCGGCCATCCGGCGGCAAAACACCGGGCCGGCCCGCAGCGGCGACGAAGTCAGCGTGCTGCTTTCCCTTGGGCTCGCGATCGGCAGCCATGCGCGGCAAACGCCGATCCGCGGCGGGATCATGCTGGAAGTGGGCGGGCAATGCGTCGGCGGCATCGGCGTCAGCGCGGGTACCGAGGACGAAGACACCGAAGTGGCGAAGGCGGGCGCGGCGGCGCTTGTGAAGGAGTAGCTGCGTTATTGCGTTGATGTCTGACCTCAAGCAATCCGCGCTGAAAATCTTCCGCGAGACGCTCGTGGCGATCGATATTCCGTCGGCGATGCAGCGCAAGCTTGACCGCGCAGGTTCAAGGATTTTGGTGAATGGCGCGCCGTTCGATTTGCGCGCCTTCGATGAAATTCGCGCAATCGCAATCGGAAAGGCTTCCGTCGCGATGACGCGCGGACTCGCGGAAACCCTAGCGCCGGATTTTCGCGCGGAAGGAATCGTGGTGGCGCCGGCGTCCGATGTAAAGCCGCCGGCCCCATTTCAACTAATTGTCGCCGGGCATCCCGTGCCCAATGAAGGAAGTTTCGCCGCGGCGCGCGCGATTCTCGACTTACTTTTTACAGCGACCGATCGAACCCTGATCTTTTTTCTTCTCTCCGGCGGAGGCTCGTCGCTCGTCGAACTTCCGCTCGACGAGAGCGTCACTCTCGACGAAATGCGAGCGCTGAACCGCGCCCTGGTCACGTGCGGCGCTTCGATCGACGAAATCAATGCGGTCAGAAAGCATCTCTCCGCTGTGAAGGGCGGACGCCTGGCCATCGCCGCGGGACTAGCCACAAAAATTACGTTTGCCGTCACCGACGTGCCCGAGGGCCAGGAGTCCGCCCTCGCTTCCGGTCCGACTCTTCCCGATCCGTCGACCGTCTCCGACGCGTGCGAAGTGGTTCGCCGGTACGGCTTGCTTTCGAAATTGCCGCCGGTGTTTCAAGCGCAGTTCGAACACCCGGAATCCATCGCCGAAACTCCGAAGCCGGCAGATTCCGCTTTCGATTCGCGACGCAACGCATTTCAGATTCTGCTGGGCCGGCACGATTTGTTTCACGCCGCGCACCATGTCTCCGAGTCCGTCGAGTTCGTGACCATCTGCGACAACACCACGGACAACTGGCCCATCGAAAGGGCCGTGGATTTTCTGCTGGCCCAGCTCGATGCCCTCAAGAAGGACAACCCCACAAAATCCGTGGCTGTGATTGCGGATGGCGAAGTGAGTTCACCGGTGACGGGCGATGGTGTCGGCGGGCGGAACCTCGCATTCGTTCTCGATGCGGTAAGAAAAATCGCAGGCAGAAAACTTGCGGTTCTCAGCGCAGGCACCGACGGGATCGATGGATCGAGTCCCGCCGCAGGCGCGGTCGCGGACGGCGAAACTCTAGGCCGCGCGCAAGCCCTCGGCCTTGACCCGACGGACTACTTTGAGCGCAGCGATTCCTACCACTTCTTCCGCGCGCTCGGCGACGCGATCGAAACGGGCCCGACCGGCAACAACCTCCGCGACTTGCGAATCCTACTTGCCGAGTGACGCAATCCTCGCGTAGCTACTTTTTCCACGTTTGTTTACTTGACACTCATCCTAGTACCTGCCTAGAATCCGCCTCACCCGATGGGGTAAGGGTCCAGCGTCCTCTCTTTGCTCCTCGGAATCATTGCCAAAACGATCCGCGGCGATGAGCCCCCGCATCGAACGCTCGTCCGCACGGCAAAATCCATGGGAAAGGACTGGTTCATGAAAATGCTCCACAAGAACATCTGTTCCGGTCTCGCATTCTGCTTGCTCGCGTTTTTGGCCGCCTCGATGCTTCCTTCGCACGCTTTCGCTCAATCCGCGCCCCAGGCTTTGCGCCACGAGAATGATGCCGACAGCACGTTCGGCGATCGTCCCGAGAGAGAACAGTATGATAATCGCGCATACCCGGCGACAGACATCGCCCCGGCGCAACAGGCGGCGTCCTACAAAACTTTTCTGGCGCTCTCTCAATTAGCTTCCGGCACCGGCTCCTCCTGGGTTGGCATCGGCCCCACGATCCCATTCGTGGACCCAACGGTTACCTACACCGGCCGCGCTACGTACGATTCTGGCCGAGTCACTTCACTCGCGATTTCCCCGCGTTGCGGAGAAGAAAACTGCGTACTCTTTGTGGGAGCAGCCGGGGGCGGAATTTGGAAGACCGATAACGCCCTTGCGACGAACTTGAATTGGCAGCCTTCTAGCAACGGAATCTCGTCCAACTCGATCGGCGTCGTGATGTTTGATCCGACTGATCACTCCGGGAAGACTCTCTACGTGGGCACGGGCGAACCGAATGGGTCGAGCGACTCCGAAGCGGGAGTCGGTCTCTTCAAGTCAACCGACCTCGGCCAAACGTGGTCGCTTGTTACGGGAAGCGTTGGCGTAGCGGCGGGGCGCTCGATTGGCGCGGTCGCCATCGATCCGCTCAATCCGAAGCATCTTTTCATCGGGACCGCAGTCGCGCGGCACGGCTCCTCCTCCGTCAACGGGGGCAGGTTCACGCCGCCGGGAGCTCCCGTCGTGGGGCTTTATGAATCGAACGACGGCGGCGCTACTTTCACTCTGGCTTTCAGTTTGCCGTCCGATTCCGTCAACCCCAATAGCCCGAATGGTTCGGATTTCTTCCGAGGTGGAGTCAGCAAACTCGTATTTGACCGCACCGGCGCAGACGAGGGCAGCCCCGCGACTCTTTACTTCTCGGTTTTCGACTATGGTCTGTATCGTTCGAACGGTGCCGGCGGTTACGAACAAATCTTTGCCTCGGCAGGACTGGGCGGTGTGCCGACGAGTTTGTCCGCTCGAACCGAATTCGCGCTGGCACCCCATCATGGCGCTTTGCGGATCTATGTTGGCGACGACGGCGCGGGCCCGGCCGACTTCTACCGCGTTGACAACGCGCTCGCTCCGGCCGTCACGCTCACGGACGGAACAAACAATCCGGGCTGGATCAAACTCTCTAATTCGACGCCGGGCACTCCGGGATTCGCGATGTACGATTTCTGCGGCGCTGCCGTGCTGGGGCTTAATCAATGTTCTTACGACATGTTTGTGGCTTCGCCGCCAGGACACCCGGATACGGTTTGGGTGGGCGGGCAAATCCAATATGGCGAACTTGCCGTTTTTCTCTTTCCCCAGATTTCGAATGGCCGGGCGGTGCAGCGCTCCACTGACGCCGGTGTGAACTTCACAGACATGACGAATGACCTCCAGTCGCCGCCACTCGGGATGCACCCCGATCAACACGCTATTGTCTTCGTGCCCGGCAAGCCCGACATCGCCATTGTCGGTTCGGATGGCGGCGTGATTCGCACCAGCGGCGCCTTCGGTGACGGCTCGGCGACGTGCAACGGCCAGGGCCTCGTCGATCCACAGCTCACCCAATGCCAGCAATGGCTGAGTGTCATTCCAACGCAGTTGGTCAGCATGAACCAAGGCCTGGCGACACTCCAGTTCCAAAGCTTGTCCATTGACGTGCGAAATCCGTTGGGTGACCTCCTCGGAGGAACCCAAGACAACGGCACATGGACCTTTTCTGCGAATAATGATGGATCAAATGGGAGATGGGCCGAAACCATCGGCGGAGACGGCGGCCAGTCCGGTACCGACGTCGTCAACTCGAGCATCAAGATGCACATGTATACCGGCTCCACTGGAGACGTCAACTTCAACAACTCTGATCCGCTGAAATGGGATTTAATTACATTTCCGCAAATCGTGAGTGGCGAAGCGTTCTCGTTTTATGCACCGTTAATTAACGACCCCAGGGTAAGCGGAACGTGGTTTGTCGGGGGTGAGCACGTTTGGCGCACGCTCGATAATGGGGGCCCTGAGGCCTATTTGGATCAGTTTTGCAACGAACTGCTCCCCGCCGTGACTCCTCCTTGCGGTGACTGGGAAGCGCTTGGCGGAACGGCCGGAAATCTGGTTGCGGGCCCGGACAGCGACAAGGGTACCGGCTACGTCGGCGCGATCGTTCGCGCTCCAAACAACGACGGCACGATGTGGGTGAGCACTCGGCGCGGGCGGCTTTTCATCTCCAAGAACGCGGACGCCCCTGCGGCTAACGTGACCTACACCCGCCTCGACACGCCATCGCAGCCGCAGCGGTTCGTCAGCGGCATCACAATCGATCGCAGAAGCTCAAATCACGCATGGGTGTCTTTCTCCGGCTACAACGCCTACACGCCAACGACTCCGGGCCACGTATTCGAAGTCTGGGTTCATGGGGAGGATGATGATGGGGCGGCGACGGCGACGTGGACGGACATCAGCTACAACCTGGGAGACCAGCCCATTACCGGCATCGCTCGAGACGACGAAACCGGGAACCTGTTCGTGTCCACAGACTTCGGAGTCGAGATGCTGTCCAGCGGCTCTCACACATGGGTGCCCGCCGGGACTGGTTTGCCACCCGTCGCGATCTACGGGTTGACGATCGACTCCCCGGCTCGCGTACTCTATGCGGCGACTCACGGCCGCAGCGCGTGGAAACTCTCGCTTCCATAACAGCGGCTTAAGCTGCGGGCGGATTGCTTTATGCCCGCAGCTTCACCGATTCGCACCGAAGATGGCCGGCGGATTTTCGCCGGCCATCTTCATCCGTTTTCACGTGTCTTTCTGTTTTAGAGTGATAAGGTCTCAAGGATAAGAAGCATGAAAGTCTCATTCCTCTACCGCACCGCTTCGGTTCTCCTGCTGCTTTGGGCTGCGGGGCACACGATCGGGTTCCGTCAGATCGATCCCGCGTGGCACGTGGATTCGTTGGTCGACTCTATGAAGTCCGTACACTTCGACGCCAACGGATCCATTCGGACGTATTGGGACTTCTTTGTGGGCTTCGGGCTGTTTGTCTCTGTATTGCTGTTGTTTGCCGCAATCGTCGCTTGGCAGCTCGGCAGTCTTCCTACTGAGACTTTGGCGCGAATGCGAGCGGTGGCGTGGGGATTCGTGATTTGCGTGGGAATCGTTACGTGGCTCAGTTGGCGCTATTTCTTCGTGATCCCTGTCGTCTTTTCCATCGCGATTCTTCTGTGTCTGGCCGCAGCGGCTTGGCTTTCCGGCGACTCCCATCTGTCGCGCCCGCCGCGGTCTTCCTAGAAAGCTGAGGTCTAGTCGCTCTTGCTTCCCGGCAGGGAGGATTCGATCCGGCGCAGGCGCTCATTCATTTCCGTGAGCTGATGTTCGAGCCGGTCCAGCCGGTCGATCACCGCTTGGTTGTTTGCCGATGATGCGCCTGCGTCGCCGCTCTTCTGGTCCCCGGACTGCGACTCATTTTGTTTCGCGGCTTTGGCCTTCAGCTCCGCGATGAGGTCTTCCACCGCGTGGGGAACCCCGATCGAAAGCTGGCCGCTCTTCAGCAGGGCCTCCATGGGCTCGATGGCTGCCGGATCGCCTCGCCGGCCGAGCGCAAAAACGGCGGCGAACTTGATGTCGAAGGAAGATTCGTTGAGATAAGAAATCAGGCGCAGCGTGATGGCGTGATTTTTCAGGTCCACTCGCCCGAGCGAACCGATCGCAATCCCACGCAGAGCGGACGGCTTGCCCGGCGACGACCACTCCAGCAGCGCCGGCGCTCCTTTGCTGTCTCCGAGCGAACCCATCGCGCGTAACGCCGCGCTTCGCAGCACATCATCGGGCGACGAAGTCGCGAGCGCGGCTTCGAGAGTCGTTTCGGCGTCGGGCGCCTTGTCTACAGCGAGCGACTGAAGCGCCGCGCCGCGCACGGTATAAGCTTTGTCGTCCTTATAGATATTCTCCAAGCGCTTCGCGACTTCCTCGTCGCTGTGGAAGTGTCCCAGCTGATCGACCGCGACGGCGCGTACCCAGGGCTGGCTGTTGGAAAGCGCGGCGAGCACTTCCTTGCGCGCGGGTGTCGCGTTCATGCGGCCCAGCGCGCGAAGGGCTTCCTCGCGCACGCCCCAAAACTTGTCATGCCGCGCGGCATCGCCCAGCGCCTTTGCCGCCGCTTCGTTGTCGCGGAGGCCGCCCAGCGCAAAGGCCGCATCCGCGCGGTCTGGAACGTCCGGGGCTTCCCGCAACTGGCGAATCCATTCTTCGGGCGATTTCTGAAAATCCACCGACTTCAAAATCTTGTCGCCTTTATCGAAGAGGACCATAAGCGGCGCGCCATCAACCGCGAAGGAAAATGTTTCATCGACCTTCGAGATCTCGATGGGGAAGAGCTTCTCACCGCTGGACGTCGTGATGGCAACCTCGATCGGTACGCGAAACAGGCCAACGTGCGTATCGAGTTTCTGCGTCTGCGTCACTTCGAGATTGAGCTTTTTGCCCGCTTCATCGTACGTGGACCGGACCACAAATCGCGGCGCGCCCGCGCCGTAGATCCATTGATCGAAGAACTGATCCACATTCGTGCCGGAGGATTCCTCGATGGCCTTGGCCAGGTCCGCGCTCACGACGTTCTGGAGACGATAGGCCTCGAGGTAATGCTTGATGGCGCGGAAGAATGCTTCGTCGCCCAGCTGCTCGCGCAGCATGTGAATCACCCAGCCGGCCTTATCGTAGACGTTGCCTTCGTATTCCACTGAATCGTTGATGTCCCGCGTGACGATTGGGATCGGAAACAGCTCCCGGGACTGCATCCAGCTGTTCTGATCCCGCCAGTAGCGATAGCTGGATGCATCCTGGCCGTAAAAATGCTCTTCCCACAACGAAGCGCCGAACGTGGCGAAGCCTTCGTTCAGCCACGTGTTCGTCCAGTCCTTGCACGTGACGAGATCGCCGAACCACTGGTGGGTCATTTCGTGAGAGATCAGGCTGTCCGCCGCCTCGGGCTTTTCGGCCGCCAGTTCCGGGCGCAGCATGTCGCGTGTCGCGAGCGTTGTGGCGCTCACGTTTTCCATGCCGGAGGCGACGAAATCGTCGACGGCGGTCTGCGCGTATTGCTCCCACGGATACGGCACGCCGAAGCGAGTAGAAAAGAAATCCAGCATTTCCTTTGTGTGCGCGAATGTCGGCTCGATCGTGTCTTCCATGCCGCGCGGGACGCTGTACGTTACGGGGAGGTTGCGCCAGGAGTCTTTCTTTTGCTGGTATTCCCCGGCCACGAACGAAATCAAGTACGTCGAGACCGGTAAGGATTGCCGCCAGGTCCAGGTTTTTTGTCCGTCCGGCGTGTCTTGCACGCTGAGCAGCTTTCCGTTGGACACGGTGAGCCAGTCCGCGGGCACCGTGAGAATCATTTCGGAAGTTGTGCGATCGTTCGGATAGTCGTAGATCGGAATGTAGTGGTGCGTGTCTTCGGCTTCGCCCTGCGTCCAGATTTCCTTTGCGCGGGCGGGATCGTCCTTGTCGGGAAGAATGAAATAGAGCCCGGAGGTCGGTTTGCCTTCGTACTTTAATTCGACTTCGAATTTCTCGCCGGATTTCGCGGGCTGCGCGAGGCGGACACTCAATTTGTCGTCATGAAGGTCGAAGGCCGCGTCCTTGCCGTTCACCCGCGCGTTCGAGACCTTGATTTCGGCGCAATCGAAGTCCAGATGCGTAACGCCGTCGCGCAGCGCGGACAGCGTGTGCGTGACGTCGCCGATCACTTTGCGCTGATCGATGTCAAAACGAAGCGCGACACGCACGTTTTCGAGGTGATAGTTGCGGCTCGGCGCATATGGCCGATCGGCGCGGGCCAGCGTTCCCAGCAGCAGCGTCGCGCACACCGCCGCGACCGCCACGGGCAGACCCGCGCGAAGCCTTTTCCAAGGCACGTTCATTCCAACCTCACAAGGAAGTCCGGCCGTTCGCCACACGTTCAATTATCGCGTAAATCGAAATTGAACTCCACTTGGCGATCGCTTGCGCGTGAGATTCGATCAATACACGGACAAGTTCGTGCGTCCAGTCGCGTGCGATCGTCGCGCGGGAACTGCGCGACTTGACTCGGTTCAAAAGCAGGATTGGGCAGCGTCATTTGCGAAGATAAGAATCGTCCTTGCGAATCCAATCGTCGCGGCGGGGCGCAAAAATATCCACGTCCACCGTATCCTCGAGCGCCACCGCGGAGTGGGGGACATTGGCGGGAATGAGCAGGACTTCGCCTTCGCCGACCAGAATTTCCCGGTCATCGAAGACGAATTTCAACGCGCCGGAAATGATCCACGAATATTGTTCATTTATGTGCGAGTGGCGCGGAACGGCCGCGCCCTTCTTCAGGACGAGCTGCGAAACCGTGGCGTTTTCTCCGGAGATCATCTGCCGCGTCAGCTTATCGGTCAGTTGCTCGACTTCGATGGATTTCCAAGACGATTTTTGGAGCGCGCTCACGATTCCTCCCCCCAATAGACCGGATTGCGAAAGCATGGTCACCGGAAACGGGAACGGCGTCAACTCTGAATCGCTTCGTGACGCTGCGGCTTCTCGGGCGGCAACCTTGCGAGCAGAATCGAGTCCGCACTAGAGACTCTGATATGATGCACCGCGCTCGCGAAATTCAAAGTGAGACAGCAGGGAATTCGCTGCTCGCGGCTCGTTCACGAGCAAATGTGAGAGAGTTTTCCGAATGCGTTTCCTTCATGCCGTGGCGGGTTTCGTCCTTTTCTTTGAGCTGCCGATCCCCGTCTACTGGTTAATCCTTCACCCTTTCAATTCCTTCTGGCGGACCCGCGTCCGCGCGGCCTTCTGGTTTGCCGGGCTCACCGCGTGGATCTGTGGTGGAGTGGGGCTTTGGGCTTTCCGCCACACGCTGCTCGCTCCGAATGCGCCCTCCTGGTATCTCGCCGTCGCCGGTTTTTTCTTGATCGCGGTGGAGGCTTATCTTTTCGCGCGGGTGGAGCGAGAACTCGGCGGGAAAAGGCTCGTCGGACACGCCGAACTGACCGGCGGCGGAGAAATGTTTTCAGGCGGGCTCTACGCGCGCGTGCGCCATCCGCGATACACGGGCATGTTCTGCGCCGTCCTCGGCGGCGCCCTGATCGCCGGAACGCCCCGACTGTGGATCGTTCTGGCCGCCTGGTGCCCGCTTGCCCTCCTCGCGATCCGCCTCGAGGAGAAGGAACTCGGCTCTCGATTCGGTCCAAGCTACGAAGCCTACCGCCGGCAGGTCCCGGCGTTTCTGCCGTTCAGATTGCGCCAAGATCAGAAATCCTAGAAAGCTGAATCAAGTCCGCGAGCAAACGGGAAGAAGAGATTGAGCAGTTTGGACACCGAGTTTCCGTTTGCTTTCAATCGCCGAAGAGTCATGACTCCTTTCGCATTCCCGAGACGCCCATGATTGCTCCATCGCGAAGCCTCCGCTAGAATGGCAGAACAGCCGCGGAGAGGTGTCCGAGCGGTTGAAGGAGCTCGCCTCGAAAGCGAGTGTCGGGGAAACTCGACCGTGGGTTCGAATCCCACCCTCTCCGCCATTTTTGTTTCCCCGTTTCAATCGCTTACAATTTCGCGGCCGTGGTGCCGGCGACGCAGCCTTCGCGGATCCGAACCGAGTCCTGCAAAACGTGGCGGGCCGTTCGTCAGGATCCGGGAGTGCGTGCCAGCATTTTTGGGAATCATCGGCTGCGAACAAAGTGCTAAGTCTGGTGCGGGCAAGTTCAATAGAGTTCAATCTGTGTCTCTTTCTCTGGGACTCGATGCGCCCTTGGATCGGTTCAAATCAGCTTAGTGATTTGCAGAAAAGTGGGCCGAATGGGGATTCACTCGGCCCGTTCGGGTGTGGTGGGAGGTGGTACGGGGCACGGCAAGTGATACGTCGGATTCAATTCCTTATACGCTGTCGCGATCCCAGGCGTCTGTTCAATATTGCACACCAATCCGCCGCGCACCGGTGAGTTGGGATTCATCGACGGCAATGCTGCGTCACCGTGACCCGCCGCGGCACAGGCTTGCTACATCCCGGTCAGGCCGTTTCGCAGGCCCGCTCCACGCCTTGTGTTCTCTATCGAACATCCAGTGCCATCTTTCCATGGCACACTCACGGATCTGGAGCCAATGCGCGAGGGCCATATAAGTATGCGAAATGCACGGCATCACATATCCGAGAAGGAGAAGAATTCCGCGAATCAGTTTAATGAGTCCGAATATAAGAGATGGTCGGAAGGTATCGCGGCCAACCAATCTTTGAAGACTCAATGGGGAATTGAGAGCTTCCTCGGTACCAACAAAAACCTGGACCCGGGGTCCGAAGATATTTCCCTGTCCTCGATGGAGGCCGGTGAAAAATGACAAACGAGAACGACGATTTTGTTCGGGAGTCAGGTGAATTGAAACGGGCCGCAAAACAGTTACGAAATAGCTGCAGGTTATTGGTGGAAAAACTCTACTCGGCGGTTGCGCGGGAAGAAAGCAGGATTGCACGTATGGAATTGGGTGTGCAATCGCGGAGCACTGACATCGGAGCAAGCTGCAAGGATAAAGAGTGAGATCTTCGGGCACGGTGCCGGGACGCTTCGAAAACGCCGCGATCAGGACTTCGTTTGGAATGGCGAACCTGACCTGCTTTCCCGTTATGAGTAAGGAACCAGCCCAGGAAAATGCACGCTGTGCTTAGGATTGTGATATTCACGTCTCGTTTTACTCAGGAATTCCATGCGCGCGTACGATGAATCTCTTCGGGGCTGGCCCAACAAAGTAGAACGGATAACAGGTCACAAGGGTCAGCATCTTGCCATCGGAATCATCCAGGACCTGCGTGTCCTCCGGCGCGACGATTCGGGAAGAATCCACGAGATAGCGGTACGCGCCGTTTAGTGTGGTCAGGGTGATTTCGTCGTCATGCTGGACATTGCGCAGCGCCCTGAAAAATGTGTCCCGGTGCCCTGCGATCGCAACGTTCCCCGGTTGCCCCGGCAGCGCCGTACCCGGGAAGTGCCCCACCGCGCGCCGCAAAGTTCGTTCGTCAGTACCTTCCAAAATCATTGCCTCAATCCCGATCCTGGCTATTTCGAGCCTTCCTAGCGTTCCCCTTGGGGCTGGAGGGGCAGGCAGATTCCCAGCGCCAGCGGCTCTGGCGCTCGCGGGTCTTACACTTTCCAATTGTTGCTGAAAGCGGCGGGCTTGAGCGGCCTGATAGAGTTTCGTGTCGAGCATCACGAAGCCGCTGTAACCCAGGGCAAGAGCACCGGCAGCGAAGAAAGCGTTCCGCAGCCACCGCAGGAATCGCGGACGCGGGCGCGGCTGGCAGCGCAGCAGAATGTGGCTAGAATGCGAAAGACACTTCTGCCGTGCCACTCTGAGTTTCATGGACGGTCGTCCTGACCGCTTCCCGACGATTGGAGATTCACCGGTGCGGAGTAGCCTGCACGAGTGATGACCGACAATCGTCTGCCTCCCGGCGTCTCGTGCGCCTTCACATCGATTGCCCGATACGCCCCGTTACGCTTTCTGTTCGTTGGCACGAAGGTGATCGTGTATTGGCTTCGAATGTCATGGGCTATCTGTTCACAAATCGGGAGAATGCCCTGCAATGTCTTGGGGAAAAATGCCTCGCCGCCGGAAGCTCGTGACAATTGCTTGAGTACGCGCGGGTTCCGATCCTCGTCGGTCTCGTCAAATATTCCCATTGTGTAAATAACCGCGTTGGACTGATTCACCAGGGACATGACTTGAGCCAAGTGGCGCTTGCTCGCGTTGTCACCCCCGTCGCTAACCACGACCAACACTTTCTTGTCCCATTTACCCTTCTGCAGTTGCTCGAGGCCGGTCGCAATCGCATCGTAGAGGGCCGTCATTCCGGTTATGACATTTCTGGAGAGTGCTGTTTCCAAGTGACCCGCGTTGCTCGTGAATGGGACGTTCACTGGAAGGCCCAGCGAAACATGCTCATTGAAATTCACGACGAATACCTGATCTTCCGGATTGCTGGAGTGAACAAACGCCAGGGCGGCGCCAATCACATCGGAGCGCTTCGGGCGCATACTTCCACTGCTGTCAATCACCAAGCCGACTGTAACGGGGATATCGTCGTGGCTAAACGATTCAATGCGTTGAAGGACCTTGTCTTCGTAGACCTGGAAGCTTTCCTTGTTCAGCCCCGAGACCGGAGCGCCTTTGCGGTCCCTTACAGTTGCTCGCAAAACGACCAAGTCCACATTCCCTTGAATCACGTACGGACCAACTGGCTTAGGTTCGAGGGTGTCTCGGTTCTGGCTTGCGCCAACACGGGGCAAAATAGTCAGAGGAAGCAACAAAAGCAGACAGTATTTTTGGACCGCATGCCGTTTCATAAGCTCTTCCGATGTTGATTGGGTCTTGATTCTCCGGGCACCTTGTGGAATCTGAGCGGCAGTCCCACGTCTTGGATTGATCCTTACCACCGCCCATGAGGACAGGTCAAATTCACCTGCCCCCGCCACGATACATCCATCCCCTGAACTAAGCAGCTCGCTTCGAAACAATCAGGAGAGTAAAACCCGCGAGCAGTGAAAGCAGCCCGATTGACGCGTATAGCGGCAATGAGCTGGCGGTGTGGGGTAAGGTTTCCTGTGCCGCCAGCGGTTGAGCCTGCGGTTCGGCCTTCGCCACAACTGCGGCTGGCGGAGCTTCTACGACTGCAGCTACTGGAACTTCTTCACCAGTCGGTTTCACTGCCTCAAGCGGCGCAGTTTTCAGGACTTCGACGCGCTCCGGTGTGACCTCAACAGGCGTCGCAAGGACAGGTTCGTCCACGATTTTTGCCAGCTCCATCGCTCGTTTCTTGGAGTAGACGAATTCCTGGCCGAAAGCGTAGCCGGGATAGAACCACGCCTTGATCGCTTCTGGTTGGCCCCCTCCTCTTTCCTTGAACGTCAATACCGTCTTGTCGGTCGGCTTCAAACGGTAGTTGTTGATTGCGAGGATGGTGGTGTAGACGTGGGTTCCCTCTACGTTTGTGATTCGGACGATATTCCGATCGGATAGTGACTCTACCAGTGTAAATGCATACGTGCCGGCGGGTAGAACCTGAGGATCCGCGCCCGGCACTTCGAACGGCTCACTGAACGTTATGACGGTTTTCTCGTTGGACGTCTGGGCGTTGACCCGGGGTGCAATTGCGAGCGCCGTGAGCACAAGGCCGCAGATCATCGTCGCAAATTTGAATCGCTTCATTTTGGTACCTCTTTCACATTTCACAATTCGCAGTATCTCAATCTCTTCTGGTACGCAGACTTCACCGCCCCACAGAAATCGAGGCGCTTCGCCTTCTCACTTTTTCTTGTTTTCGTAAAAACATCGGGCCGCTTTGGGTTGCTCACCCTTGACCAGATTCTGACTGGCAGGTGGAGGCACATCGTTTATACGCGCCCCCGCTTTGCGCGTCAGTTCAATACAGCACATGGGGCTGAGCAAAACAGCTCAATGCGACGGCAGGAGGAAAACTACGCTTTGAGGATTGGAGGTAAAGCGAGGAGATTACAATGAAGATCAATCGTGCAGAACTACGTTCAACAGGCCGCTGTGGACGGTCAAACCGTTGGAATAGTCGATAAAGCCAAGCTTCCTGAACTTCTTCATGAAATGACTGACCCGCGATCGCGTCGTGCCGATCATTTGCGCCAGGTGTTCCTGATTAATTCGTGGGAGCACGGCTTCGGCCCTGCTTTCCTTCCCAAAATGCGCAAGCAACAAGAGTGTCCGGGCAAGACGTTTCTCGCTGGAATTGAAAAGCTGGTCCACGAGATCCGCTTCGTATCGAATATTGCGTGAGAGCAGGTGCGAAACGAACAATTCCGAGACGTCATGTTGCTCGTGAAGCATGCGAATCATGGAGGGCCGCTCAATTCTGATCAAAGCACAGTCGGACATCGCCACAGCGGTGGCGATGCGCAACGGCTGTCCTGCGAGGCATCCTTCGCCGAAAAAGTCACCGGCGGCGAGCACGGCGACAATGGCTTCCTTCCCCTGCTTGGATGTAACGGCCAGCTTTACCTTGCCCTGCCGGAGGTAGTAGACAGAATCCGCAGGTTGGCCTTGCCAGAAGATATTGCGCTTGGCGCCGAACTCCACTGCCGCGTTGCCCCCGGTAATTTCCGTGAGGATGGTTTCCCAATTGACAGGTGACCTTTTCTTTGTTTTCAACGCAGACCCTCGGTAGAATCCACCATCTCCCGCTGTTTCCATTTCAAAGGTAAAGCGGCAAGCACAGCCGGTTTCGCGCGCCGCGCATCGGTCACGACATCCTGCATCAAGGTGCGAGCGACTGTATGTCCTGTTTTGCACAGCGGGCGCGCTGGTGGCGGAAGAGGAACGCCGCCCCTTATTTTCTCGACGGGTGCGAATCAACAAAATTAGAAGCTGTGCACAAGTGCACAGCTTTATGCATTCGATGCTCGTACCATGCCGTTAGTCGTTAAGAAGTGCCTGCAGCAAAAGCGAGGTCAACAAATCATGCCTTTAGTTCAAATACTCTTCACCTTGATCGTCGTCGGGGTAATCCTCTGGCTGATCAACCGCTTCATTCCAATGGCAAGTTCCATCAAGTCGATCTTGAATGCCGTGGTTGTCATTTGCGTCGTGATGTGGCTCCTCAACGCATTTGGATTGCTCCAATCCCTTTCCCGGATTCGGGTTGGATAGCGAATGCGGTTCACGTAACGCCGTAAAGTCAAGGACCACAGGCTAAGCATCGGAATCACCGGCGCGAGCTCTGATTATCGACTCCGAATCCGGAGAGAGAGCCCGCTGGAAGAACGGTTCGACCGCAAGATCCGCACCCCCTGCGAAGTTTCGTAGGCCCTGCGAGCGCACGATAAGAAGGAGACAAAAATGGTGAAATCAGTTCGAGTCATCGCTGCATCAAGTGTGTTTCTACTTTTCGGATTAGCTGCTGTCCCGACCTATTCACAGCAGGAGAAATCCGACAAACAAGAAGAAAAGGCGCCGCAACAGCAACAACAGGCCAAGCCTGAAAGGCAACAACAGGCTAAGGCGCCACAACAGCAACAACAGGCCAAGCCTGAAAGGCAGCAGCAGGCTAAGGCGCCACAACAGCAACAACAGGTTAAGCCTGAAAATCAGCGGCAGGCCAAGGCACCGCAACAGCAACAACAGGCTAAGCCTGAAAATCAGCGGCAGGCCAAGGCACCGCAACAGCAACAACAGGCTAGGCCTGAAAAGCAGCAACAAGCCCAAGGGCAACAGGGCCAGCAGCATCAACAGCATCAAGTCAACTCAGCAAGACAACAAGAGCCACAAAGCCAGGGACAGCAGCAGCCGCAGCACCAACAGGCTGCATCTTCACAACGTCCCCAGCGCTCACAACAGGCAGAGGCGGCACAACGCGCTCAGCCTGAGATCCGCCTCAGTGCCCGGAGTAACGACCGAATTCCAGAAGAGCGCTTTCATTCCAATTTTGGCCATGAGCACGAGTTCCGCATTGGCAGTCCGGTTATGGTCGGTGGATATTCTCGCTTCCAGTACGGCGGGTATTGGTTTGGATTCGTAGAACCGTGGCCAGTGGGGTGGTACTACACTGACGACGTCTACATTGATTATGTGGATGGCGGCTACTACATGTACGACCCGTACTATCCCGGCGCTCGCTTCGCGATTAGCGTCGTGCTCTAGCGTTCGATCCTGCGCACGCGCATGGATCGAATGCGACCCGGCCCCGCGCGGACATTTTCAAGAAGCTAAGGATACCGCCGGGGCGGGAAACATGAACATCTGACGGATTTACTTGGAAAGGAGCAAATTATGCTTGGAACGATCTTGATTGTCATTTTGATCTTGGCGCTCGTAGGTGCCTTGCCGCGGTGGTCTCACAGCCGCGAATGGGGCTACATGCCGACGGGGGGCTTGGGTGTCGTGCTGGTCGTTGTCGTCATTCTCCTGCTTCTGGGACGAATTTAGATTTTTCGCCACTGGAATTTGCGCGCGACAGCGCGTGTCCGAATAGCCTTGCACCGTCAGCCCGGAGGTCCGCAATGGGTACATCGAGACGAAGTGTAGTCAGATTTATCGAGAAGGAAATCAAAACGTACATGGCCCTATCTCTTTTTTTGTCGAAGAAAGGCATCACGGAACATGTACGCATCGGGGAGGGAAAAGTCCTTGTTAGCCCGTCGTTTTACAAGGAAAGAATGAAGGAAGCGAAGAAGCTTGTCCATGAACTCAGAAATCCAAGCTAGGGCGCAATGCACTCAAGGCGCGGCTACGAGTTCGTGGCGGGCTTTCGTTACGGTGTCGGGACGAAGAAGTGGCAGTGGCGCCCGCCTCCGCGGCTGGGGGCGGTGGGCGATCCGCGCGGCGGTGGTTTTTCTCGTCGTGCTCCTGTGCGCCAGCGGTTCGGTCGCATACTCCGTGCTGACCCACGAGGAAATCGTAGACCTGGTGTGGACCGATGAACTTCGCCCACTTCTTCTCCAGCGTTTCCCGGCCCTCACCGAAGAGCAGATCACGGAGGCGCACGCGTACGCTTATGGAGGCGCTGTCATCCAGGATCTTGGCTACTACCCTTTTGGCAGCGCCGAATTGAGCGACCTGGTCCACTACGTTCGCAGTGGAGACTTCGTCCGCGAGTTGCTTCTCGAGAGTCAGGACGCCGACGAGTACGCGTTTGCGTTGGGCGCTCTGGCGCACTACGCGTCAGACATCGCCGGCCACCCGACCGTCAACCAGGCCGTCGCGATCGAATACCCGAAGCTTCGGCAGAAGTACGGCAGCTCGGTCCGATACGCGCAGGATCGAACCGCGCACTTGAAAACGGAATTTGGCTTTGACATGGTGCAAGTCGCAAAGAATCGTTACGCCTCCCAGCAGTACCACGATTTTATAGGATTTCAGGTGTCCAAATCGTTGTTGGACCGCGTTTTTCCCGTCGTATACGGAGTGGAACTAAAGGATGTACTGCCGCACGAAGATCTCGCGATTGGGTCCTATCGTTATTCTGTCAGCCGGCTGATCCCGGAAATGACCCAGGTTGCTCTGAGAACCCACAAGAAAGACATCATGCGCGAGACGCCAGGTCTCGCGAAACGAAAGTTCCTATATCGCTTATCGCGCTCCGAATATGAAAAGGAATGGGGAAAGGACTACCCAAAGCCGGGGCTCGGCACGCGGGTGTTGTCCGCACTCCTTCATTACATGCCCAAAATAGGCCCATTCAGGGCAATGGCGTTCAACAATCCGACCCCACAAACAGAAGAAATGTATTTCAAGAGCATCAACACCACCGTCGATCAGTACCGGGCGTTTCTTGGAGAAGTGCGGACGGATTCACTCCTGCTGCCGAATTTTGATTTCGATACGGGCAAACCGACGAAGGCGGCGGAATACTCGCTGACAGACGATGCGTACGCGAAGTTGTTGGGACAGCTTTCAGGCCGGAAGTTCGATCGGACCTCACCGGAGCTGCGCGATGATATTCTGCAATTCTATTCCGATCTCTCGGCTCCAATCGAAACGAAGAAGGACAAGGATCGCTGGCAAAGCGTGCTGACGTCGCTCGATCAACTAAAGTTGGCGACTCCGGTTACGGCTGTCGCCGAAGGCCGGCCACAAAACGTCCCATTGCCGCCCGGCGAAAGGGTTACGACTCCCCTGGCCACGCCATCGGTTACCCCACCGGCGGCTCAATGAAATGCCGGCGTGAGGTCAGCGGGATCCTTTTTTCGGCTGGTGCTTATGCATTCCTCTTTGTGTCTCTTCTCATCCCTGGCCACATCCTTTCCGCGCGCCCTGTCCCGGCGAACGAGGCCTCCGCAAGCCCGCCGGCCATTGTCATCGGGTTCGTAGGCGGCTTCATCGCGCACGATAATCCCGTCCACAGCGAGGTTCAACTTGCCGCGCGTCTGCGCAAGGAGTACCCCGCGGGCGTGGATGTGGAGACATTTGAAAGTTATCGCGGCGAGAGAGCCCACCGAAAAATCCTGACGCTTCTGGACACAAACCACGATGGAATTTTGACGACGGAAGAGAAGCAGAATGCCAGGATTATCATTTACGGGCACAGCTGGGGCGGCGCGGAATCCGTCATCTTGGCGCGCATGCTGGAAAAAGACGGCATTCCAGTGCTCCTCACGCTCCAAGTGGACAGCGTCGCCAGGCCCGGGAGCAACGACACAACCATTCCCGTGGCCCAGGCCGCCAACTTCTACCAGTCGAACGGATTCGTCCACGGCAACCACGAAATTCGCGCTGCGGACGCAGCACGCACGCGGATCATTGGAAACATTCGATTTGACTACGAATCGAGCCCCCTCAAATGCTCCCAGTATCCCTGGTACGACCGCATCTTCGTGAAGCCACATACCCAAATTGAATGTGATCCGGCGGTTTGGGATCAAGTGGAATCCCTGATTCGAGCGAACTTGCCGCAGGGAACGCCAGGCGGGCCATCGCAATAGCCGAGAATTTGTCAGATACGAAATTAACTTCAGACATCTTCGAAAACGAGCAATAGAGCACAGTATTCGCATCCGTAAAGCTCGATACTGCAAGCTCACCGCATTCCAAGGAGAAACAACGTGAAAAGCTCCACAGTGCTTTTGGCAGTCCTTGCAACTTTGTGCGCGTCTGCCGTGGCGCAGGCCCAGGCCGCGGTTTCCAACGAACAAAATTTAGCGCCGACGTACAGCGTGAATGTGATTAGCCGCACGACGCGCGCCGTGAAATACGAGCACCGCAGCGGCTCCACCAAGATCAATTTCCAAGGCACCGACCTGATGCCGGCCGCGTCCGGTGAAGCGAAAGTGGAGAGCAAACGCGGCGCCATGAAAATCGACGCGGAATTTGCCGGCCTCGACAAACCAACGTCGTTTGGCACCGAGTATCTCACCTACGTTCTGTGGGCAATTTCCCCCGAGGGCCGGCCGGTAAACCTAGGTGAAGTGCTGGTGGGCAATGACCACCGCAGCAAGCTCGACGTTACGACAGACTTGCAGGCCTTTGCGCTGATCGTGACCGCGGAACCCTACTATGCAGTGCATCGCCCCAGCAACGTTGTGATCGCGGAAAATGCGATTCGGCTCGACACAGCCGGAACCAGCGAAGTCGTGGACGCCAAGTTTGAACTGATCGATCGAGGCGGCTACATCCCCACCGGCTATCACTTTGACCCGGTTGTTTTGAACTCCAGGTTGCCGCTGGAATTCTTTGAGGCGCGCAATGCCGTGCGGATCGCCAAGTCGGCGGGAGCAGAGACTTATGCGGCCTCCAGCTATGAAACGGCCGCTAGCCAGATGAAGCAAGCCGATGAGTTAGGAACGCGGAAGCACGTGGACAAGAAGGCCCTCATTGCCCAATCGCGCGAAGTTGTGCAAACGGCCGACGACTCCCGGGAAATCGCCGTGAAGCGCATCGACGCCGATCGGATGGATGCCGACAAGAATCGTGAGGCTGCAAAACTGGCCGATGCCCGAGCTACATCGAAGAGCGAAATGCAGGCTCGCATGCAAGCGGAATCAGCAACCGGCGATGCAAACCTCCGCCGTGATGAGGCGGATAAAGCGACCATTGAGGCGCAGAGGCTACAACACAGCGCGCAGATGGAGTCAGATATGAACCGCGCGGCGGCCAATGACGCGAATCGAGCCACTGCCGAAGCTCAACAGGGCCAAAAAGATGCGGAAGCGGAGTCCGATCGAAATCGACTCGCCGCGGCAACCTCGGACCAGCAACTCAAACAAGCCGTGCAGGATCGAGAAGAACTGCGCGCTAAATTGCTGCAACAGTTCAACGTTATCTTTGCCACTCGCGACACCGCCCGCGGCCTCATCGTGAACCTGTCGGATGTTTTGTTTGACACCGGCAAGTCCACGCTACGTCCGGTGGCGCGCGAAAAGCTCGCCAAAATATCGGGGATCATTCTTGCCTACCCGGACCTCAGGCTTGCTATCGAAGGCAACACCGATAGCGTGGGCACCGATGCCATGAACCAGCAGCTTTCGGAACAACGAGCCGATTCCGTCCGCGATTACCTCGCAAAAGAAAACATCCCTTCGGCGTCAATGACCTCGCAGGGATTCGGCAAGACGCAACCCGTGGCGTCGAATGACACCGCGGAAGGACGCCAACAAAATCGCCGCGTGGAGCTGGTGGTCTCCGGCGAGGTCATCGGAACCACGATCGGGATCGCATACGAAACGCTGCCACTGTCTCCCCGCCCATAGCCAGCCTGGCACGGAAGCGGCAGGCCCCAGCGGTTTGCGGCAGCTGGGGCCTGCGCAGGCTGAGCGGCTCATCAAGCAGGGCGGAAGTTTTCTGTTGATGAGAGTTCAGGAGAATGTTTCCAGGATCGCGCAAGTAAATGGAGGCTACTTATGAAAGTACGCCTATGGATGACAGGTAGCATGCTGTGCGTTTTCGCTCTAACCGGCGGCGCAATCCGCGCGAAGGACCGTGGACAGGATCAAGATCACCAAGATCAGGACCGCCATGATCGAGATGAGCGCGGCCAGCAACGCGACGACCAACGCGGGCAGGATCATTCAAGGTTCGATGACCACGATCGGCAAGTCTCGCGCGACTGGTACGACCAGCACCACAACCACCCACCCGCGGGCCTTGGAGATCGCGACCGGCTCAGTCCCCAATACGAATCGCGGCTTCGCGAGGGATATGTGCTCGACGGCTACATGCGGCACAGAATCCATCCGGTTCCCGCTGATTATTATCGCCAGTTACCTCCTCCGCCACGCGGCTACCGCTACGTCTTCATCGACGGGCATGCCTGTCTGATCGATGGCGGCTATCGCGTCCACGACGTCATCCACTTTGAACTGGGCCTTTAGGGTCCTTTTGGGCGAGTGGAGGCTGGTTTGATCGGGTTGTGCGGTTCTAAGGTTATCCAAAAGGACACAAAATCAAGGCTTGTTCAATATGGAACAGCTCCGAATAGCCTTACGAATGCAAAGTGTCATCCAGGGGAATCCTCACTAGCTCCACTAGCCGACCCAGGGAATTCCCGCACCGGCTCTGGAAGATATGAAGGCAATCTGCCATGACACATCTTTCTCAGAATGAAACACATCTAAATCGTCAAAGTCCCGTTGCCCGTCGTGTCGCGACCCACCGGAGGAGGATCGTGCGGATCCTCTTCGTCGATGATAAGGAATCCGACGTCGAGCGGTGCTTGCATGAACTCAAACGGATGGATTTTGCAGTCTCCTCGGATTGGGTTCAGATCCCGGCAGAGTTCGCGGAACGATTGCGCACGCGGTCCTACGACGTCATTGTCTGCGATTATTCGATGCCGAGTTGGACGGGGATGGAGGCGCTCGAGCACTTGCGTCAAGTGAACCAGGAAATTCCATTCATCCTGGCCACCAGCAATCTGGACGAAGAAATGACGGATGCGTTCATCCGGAAGGGTGCGTTCGATTGCATTGATAAGAATCGCTTGAACCGTTTGCCATTGGCGGTAGGGCTAGCGATAGAGGAAAAAACTCGCCGCGAGGAGCGGGATCACGCGGAGAAAGAACTGCGGCACTCGGAAGCACACTATCGCGCCCTCGTGGAGAATCCCTCCTATGGTATCTGCCGTTTTGACCTGGACGGCCGGTTTCTGGATGTGAATGAAGCGCTCGTGGCGATGCTGGGTTACGGATCCAAAGACGAATTGATGGCTGTAAACCTGGGAACTGAAATTATCCGTGATCCGATCGAGCGCGCGCAGCTCTTTGAGTCTTACCGACAGACTGGCCAAGTCGATCTGGTCGAAGTCGAATGGAAGCGGAAGGATGGAACACCCATGAAGGTCCGGCTCAGCGGGCGGCAAGTGAAGATTGAATCGGGAAGGCCGGATGGGTGCGAAATCATCGCTGAGGACATCACCGCGCAACGTGCATCGGAGGATCGTCTCCGGCACCTGTCGGAAACCGATGCCCTGACCGGGCTGGCAAACTACCGCAGGCTTTCCGACACCCTCGTTTCAGAGATCAAACGCTCGGAACGCACCACGCGGGCTTTCGCTGTGCTCATTTTTGATCTGGATGGAATGAAGCGGATTAACGATAACCATGGCCATCTGGCGGGGAATCGGGCGCTCTGCCGCCTCGCCGATATCTTTCGCTTCTCCTGCCGATCGATTGACACCGCGGCGCGGTACGGAGGCGACGAGTTTGCAATTATTCTGCCGGAGACCGGCCTTAAGGAAGCCAGCGCGGCCGGACATAGGATTTGCGAACGGCTTTCCAACGATCGTGAGGAACCGCTGCTCTCCGTGAGCCTCGGGATTGCAATTTATCCTGAAGATGGCTCAACGATCGAAGCCCTGTTCCAGGCAGCAGATCGCGCGCTCTACAAGATGAAAGCCAGGCACGTGACAGCCTGAGTGGTCCGGGGCATTGCCGCTCTTGGCCAACGCCGATCGCTCCCGCGCGATGCCTAGAAGACTGTACCGTAACTCGATGACGGCCTCCTACCGCCCGGCTTTGCCCGCAGCGGCTTCGAAAGTGAGAAAGAATCCGTCGGGCCGGACGGCCAGGATTCGTCTAACCTCGGTGTTCATTTTTGAACAGATTTGCCGTTTTGTTCGCGGTACAAAATTTCTCCTGCTTCCGCCGGAGTCGATTCCGGGAGCCGACCGTCGAAAGGAGCAAAGAGCATGCTCACAGAGGGAACAAATGATTTTTCGCCGACATATTCTGCCTGGGTCGGGAAACCCGTGGTTCTGCTTATGGTTATCCGTCAATGCCAAGTCCCAGTGCCTTGCAAGATTGTAAGCGAAACTGTGGGCGAAGTGCGCGTACGCATCCAGCCCGGCTTGGAGATCGATGTCCGGAAAGAAGTGATTCTGGCGATCGAAGAAGCCGCCATCGCACCGGATACCTCTGCAAATTGACACTGCCGGCCCGGGCCTCGATCGCTTCGCCTCGGGCGAATCTGCGTGGCCGCGGGAATGGTTGTGTGCGTGGTTGGTGGGCTCGGCTTGGAGCCCGCCAGAACTAAGAAAAAAGGAAAATGATCACCGGTCACGTAATCGCCGCATTCTTGCCGGCGGCCGCAAGAGGCGTGCGGCGATGGCTCTTTCACCTCGGCGGCCTGGGCCTGATTCCCCTTGGGCTCTTGGACAACTCCCTTATTCCTGTTCCCGGCATCATGGACGTTGCTACGATCGTCATGTCCGCGCGCCTGCAGCAGTTGTGGCTTTACTACGCTTTGATGGCGACGGTGGGGTCGGTGATCGGAGGATTTGTTACGTACCGGCTCGCTCGCACAGGGGGGAAAGAGGCGCTCGAGCGCAGGTTCTCGCACAGGAAAGTGGGCAAAGTTTGCGAGATCTTCGGACGATGGGGCTTCGGCGCGATTGCCATCCCTGCTCTATTGCCGCCGCCTGTGCCCATGGTTCCATTCCTGCTTGCGGCGGGCGCAATGCAATATCCGGCGAGGAAATTTCTGGCGGCGCTAACGCTTGGCCGAATCTGCCGATTCATGATCCTGGCGTATTTGGCCGCGCGTTATGGAAAGCAAATCATCGCGTTCATCGCGGAGCACGGACACCCTGTCATAGTGGCGATCATCGTGGCGCTGCTTGCGGCCGCCACCGTGGTTCTCTATTTCTGGCGTGGACGCAGGATCGAAAAATGGACTTGGAAAGTAGGCAGGCGTTCCTTTTGAAGTGCACAGTGCCCTAGTCGTGCAGGACAACGCTTAGAAGAGAAGCGTTAATTTGCAGCCCACCGTTGTATTTGATGAAACCCATCTTCTTGAATTTATTCATGAAAAAGTTGACGCGCGAGCGAGTCGTACCAACCATTTCCGCCAGCGTCTCCTGGGATATTTTCGGGAGTACCCTTTGCGGCTTATCCTGTTTGCCATATCGGGCCAGCAGAAGAAGTGCGCGCGCCAGCCGCTTCTCGCTGGAGTTGAAAAGCTGGTCGATCAAGTCCTCTTCGATCCGGATGTTGCGTTGAAGCATATAGGTGATGAAGCGGTCGGAAAACGCGGTTTCCGCGTGGAGCACTCGGAACATTTCCGCGTTGGGGATCACCAGCACGCTCACTGGCGTAACGGCGGTGGCCGTTGCCATTCTCATGGGCTGCCCTGCCAATCCCCCTTCACCGATAAAATCACCAGGCCCCAACATCCCCACTACGGCCTCCTTGCCGGCGCCGGAAACGACGGAGATCTTCACCGCGCCTTTTTGGATGTACATGATGTTCCTGGAAGGATCCCCCTGGGAGAATAGCGCCGCTTTTTTACCGAACTCGGCCATCGTCCTCGCCACTCCCGCCGAATGGAGAAAGGCTTCGGCGTCGAAATTCTCGGTTTTTTTCTTTGCGTCTGCAGGTTTGTTTATTTTCATTCCTCTCGCCTCATTTCGTTGCGTCCCCGACCGCCGGCGCCCGCACCGTGCGTTCGAACATCGGGTCGCCGTGGAATTCTGAAATCGTCTCGAGCGCCACTGGCTCTTGGATACTTGGCGCAAACATGCGACGCATACTCTTCGTCGCGTTGCCGTTCGTAGTTCCGCTTCATCTCCTCCAAATCCCTGCCGAGCGGGGGGCCCGAAGGGCTGAACCTCCAGCCGCATTCGGAGCAAGCCCAACTCTCCGTGCGCGCGATCTTGATCCATACCATCCGTCTCATAGAGGTCTTTTCAGACTGCTACTTTCCGCTCTTTTCAGGCGATTTCTCGCCATGAAGGCAATCAGCCGACCCACTCGGGAACCAGCGACAACGGATCAGCCGAAGGAATCGCCGCCGGCCCGCTCGGGTCGGGACGTAATCTCTCAAAAACAGCCTTCCGCGTGCGATCGGCTTTGGCCGCCTGGGTTGGAATCGGAGGGCGCTCTCGGCGACCTCCATTGGAACCTGCTCAAAGTGTGTTTTCTCGTTTTGCATGGCCGTCACCTTTGTGGCTGCTTGCACCGTAGCAGCCAACGAAAGATACGGGGAAACTCTTTAAAAAATCTTTGGCTCAGCGAGTGTCGTCCGTTGCGGACGTTTCAATCTCGGTAGCGCCACCGGTCCATTGTTTATGGGATGTGATCAAACTGCGGGGGGGGGTACTTCCGTGCCTCATTCTTTCTGCTGTACGTTATGATACACCTGTGATATTTATACGTGAGGTTAGTTTTACGCTTGGAGTGCGGGAGGTGTACGTTGGCCCTAAACCGAATCGCAGCGCATTTCAAGACCCTGGACCTGGGGGACGTTCCCCATTCGCGAGCCGGCAAACACAAGAAAATCGTTTCGATGATTTTGCGCGACCTTGACCAGTTGAAGGACGGCGCCGCGCTTAGGGTGCCTCTGGACGAGCTGGGGAACACCAAGGAAAACGTCCGTTCCGCGTTGAACCGCGCGACTCGAAATTCCAAACGGAACGTCGCCACGGCCACGGACGAGGACTTCCTGTACGTTTGGAACGTCGCCAAGTCCTCTTAAGCGCCGCTCTTAGCTCACAGGCGCACATCCTGCATGATTCGGGAATTTTGTGTCCGTATTCGTTGCGCCTAGCCGCCACTCCTTCGCTATCGTCGCCGCACGCCGCCGCAAATCCGTTGACGGAAGTGAGCAAAAACGAACAGACGCCGGTCTTTGCTGCGTCCATGATGCTGATGCAGACGGCAAGATAAGGATGACCGGAACCGAATTTGAAGGCTGGGACGGTTCTTCTCCGAATCTCACCGCTCCAAGAACTGATGCCCGGCTCAAACAGACAAGAGGATTCATTGCGTAGACTCAAAGCGATAGATTACATGTGTGGGCTCAGCGTGGTAATTGTCGGTCTCGGCCTGTACTCGTATTACGTCCGCGAACTTCTGGTGTCCCTGTTCCTATTTGGTGCGGCCTTTTTCTTTCTCGCTCTGGCCGTGCTGGGAGCGTTTCTCATCTGGTGGGCAGGCGAGCAGATGGCAACTTGGAGTCGGCCCGCAGCACGTAACATGGTCGTGTTCTCCCGCCGTCTCATTACCGCATACGCCAGGGCTTGAGCCGCGAAGCGAAATCGACACTCAGATACGGGAATGTTCACAAGAGGACAGACGAGCGCGTTCTTTTCACGCATGATGGTCCTCGGGGGGCAGTACAAGTCGGAGTTCAACAACTAGCGGTAGTCGGATTGTGGAGGTTGTGATGTTTCGTAAATTGGCGCTTGGTGTGTGCATCATGTTTGCCGCGAGTCCGCTCTTCGCCGCGAATAAGGAACAAAAACGTTTGGAAAATTCAGGAACCGTCATGCAGGAAGTGATGGGCGTACCCGACAACATCCCGCAAGAACTCCTGGAAAAAGCCGAGTGCGTGATTGTTTTCCCATCCGTTCTGAAGGGAGCATTCATTGTCGGCGGCAGCTACGGCCGCGGGGCGATGGTTTGCCGGACGGGCGAGCATTTTAACGGACCGTGGGGTTCTCCGGCTATGTACGCGCTCGAAGGTGGCAGTGTTGGATTTCAGCTCGGCGGGCAAGCGACGGACCTGGTCCTCCTCGTCATGAACGAAAGAGGGGCTTCTTCTATTCTCAGCAGCCAGGTGAAACTCGGCGCTGACGCATCCGCGGCGGCAGGCCCTAAGGGCCGCGACGCGTCGGCGGATACCGATGCATACATGCGGGCGGAAATCCTGAGCTACTCGCGTTCCCGCGGCCTGTTTGCTGGGATTTCTCTGGAAGGTTCCACGCTTCGCCCAGACGATGACGCCAACGCAGATGTCTATGGCCGCAAGATCACCGCGAAGGAAATCGTCCTGGGACACAAGACTGCCGTTCCTGCATCCGGACGTCTCCTCGTCCGCGTTTTGCAGAAGAACGCGCCACACAACGAATCACAAAAGGCTTCGAACCGTTAGTCTTAGCTGCCGCGCTGCGTTTTCTCCAAATTCTGACGGACTCGGATAGGGAAGGACGCGGCGCAGCAAGTTTATATACCACCATCCTATCGGGACGTCTGCTAAGCTCATTGAGAACCATTCTGAAGTTAGCTTGGTAATCTTCTTTCCTATGGGAAAGGCCATGGGACTCATGGGCCTTTCGCCCGTCACATTTCCTGCCTTCCAGAATGAGTACGAGTCAAAATTCGACTATTCTTCTTCCCAATCTGGAAGAGCCGATCCGCGCTGAACTTTTCAGTCTGGAACGACTCGAGCAACACGCCGAGAGCCTTGCGGCAGCTCAGACCGTTACGAGCGAAGTGAGCCGCGGCCGTCCGCTGATCCCGCGGGTCGTGGACAACGGCAGAGTATTGCTGGAGTCCTATCGGTTGATCGCCCGTGCGATTCAGGAAGAGCACGCGATTACTCCCGCAGCCGAATGGCTGGTCGATAACTTCCACATCGTCGACGAGCAGCTTCGGGAGATCAAGGATGATTTGCCGGCAGGCTACTATCGCATGCTGCCCAAGCTTGCTTCGGGTCACTTGCAAGGCTACCCGCGCGTATTCGGAGTGGCGTGGGCATTTGTGGCGCACACGGATAGCCGATTCGACCCCGAAGCCCTGCGGCGCTTTGTGGCGGCCTACCAGCGAGTCCAACCGCTTACGATCGGCGAACTCTGGGCCGTTGCCATCACGCTGCGCGTCGTCCTGGTCGAGAATTTGCGCAGAATTGCGGATCGGATTGTAAGCAGCCGCGTGGCCCGGCAGGAAGCCGACGCGCTGGCGGACAGTTTGCTGGGACCGGGAGGCGCATCCGAGATTCGTCCGGCGCTCGATCGGCTTGAGAAAGCCCCCTTGGAAGCGGCATTCGCCGTTCAGCTTGTTCAGCGTTTGCGGGATCTGGACCCGAAGGTCGGCCCTGTATTGCTATGGCTCGACCAGCGCCTGGCTGTTGCCGGAACAAACGCCGATGAGATTGTCCGCGCCGAGCACCAGGCGCAAGGCGCCGCGAGCGTTTCGGTGCGTAACATTATCACCAGTATGCGCTTGATTTCCGAGTTTGACTGGCAGGATTTTTTTGAAAGCGTCAGCCTCGTCGATGAAGTTCTTCGCAACGGTACGCATTTTGCCGACATGGATTTTTCCACGCGAGACGACTATCGCCGCGCCATCGAAAGCCTGTCCCGCGGCTCGAAACATTCGGAAATCGAAGTGGCGAGGCGGGTCGTCCGCCGTGTCCAGGAGAGCGCCCAGGATTCCGGCAGTGCTCCGGAAAATTCCGACAAGGTCAGCGCGGCACGTCGAGCCGAACCTGGCTATCACCTGATCTCGCGGGGACGTCCGGCATTCGAGCGGGAACTCGGTTTTCACCTCCCCTGGAAACGATGGCTGCTGCGTTTCTACGTCCGGAACGCGGTGCCGGGCTATCTGGCCACAATTGCTGTTATCACCGCTTTGATCCTGGCTTGGCCCCTGTTGTATGCCCGCGATGGGGGCGCAACCTCGCGAGAAGTTCTACTCCTCGGTTTGCTCGCCGCGGTGCCCGCCTCGGACCTGGCGATCGCGTTGATCAACCGCGCGGTGATGGGCCTGCTCGGGCCGCGAAGATTGCCGCGAATGGAACTGCGCCACGGGATCCCCGAGGACTTGCGAACGATCGTGGTCATGCCCACGCTGCTTTCTACTGCGGAGGAAGTGGCGGAGCACGTCGAACGTCTGGAAGTTCATTACCTCGCAAATCCAGACGGCGACCTGCGCTTCGCGTTGCTCTCGGACTGGTTGGACGCGCCGTGCGAAACCCTGCCCGGCGATGACGGCCTGCTCGCCGTCGCCGTCGATGGAATCAAGCGGCTGAACAAGAAATATGGTTCGGCTCCAGGCGGCGGCGAACGCTTCTTTCTTTTTCATCGCAAGCGGGTGTGGAACGGGTGCGACGGCAAATGGATGGGCTGGGAGCGCAAGCGCGGGAAGCTTCATGAACTGAACCAGCTCTTGCGCGGCTCGACGGCCACAACATTTGTGTCCGTCAGCGGAAGTCTGCCAGAAACTTTTCTAGGTGTTCGCTACGTGATTACGCTCGATGCGGACACCCGCCTGCCGCGCGGCGCCGCCGCTCGCCTGGTCGGCACGATGGCGCATCCCCTCAATCGGCCACGGTTCAGCGATCGTGAGGGGCGCATTGTCGAGGGCTATGCCATCGTGCAACCGCGCATTACTCCCTCACTGCCCGTCGACCATCCGAGTTCACTCTCCCAAAGAGTTTTTTCCGGCCCGGGCGGCATCGATCCATATTCGTCGGCCGTTTCGGATGTCTACCAGGATCTTTTCCAGGAAGGTTCTTACACGGGCAAGGGTATCTACGACATCGATGCCTTCGAAGCAGCACTCGAGGGGAAAGCACCTGACAACACCCTTTTGAGCCACGACCTGTTTGAAGGGACGTTCGCCCGCGTCGCCCTCGCCACAGACATTGAATTGTTTGAAGAATTTCCGTCGCGCTATGAGGCCGTTGCGGCGCGCCAGCAGCGTTGGGCTCGCGGAGACTGGCAACTCTTGCCCTGGCTTTTCGGGCGCCGATATACGGGGCCAGGAAAGCGGATCCCGGTCAGAATTCCAATCATTAGCCGCTGGAAGATTCTCGATAATCTGCGCCGCACTCTGTCAGCCCCCGCTGCATATCTCACATTGGTTGCCGGGTGGCTTCTGCCGCATTCCTCTCCCTGGACATGGACGCTATTCATTCTCGCGACCGTCGCGTTTCCGGCACTCCTGCCATTTTTCATCGGGCTTGTCCCGCGTCGAAAAGGTATTTCTCTGCGAAGTCATGTGCGCGGCGTAATTGGGGATCTGTTTCTCGGCACATGCCAGATTGGTTTGTCGCTCACCTTTTTGGCGTATCAGACATGGCTCATGACGGACGCGATTCTGCGAACTCTTGGACGCATATTTATCACGCACCGGAATTTGCTGGAATGGGTCACGGCAGCACAATCCAGATTTTTGGACGAGTCAAAATTACCTGCGATCTATGAACGGATGGCTGGCGGTGTTGTGGTAACCGTCCTCTCGATTCTGGGCATTGCTTTCGCTCACCACCGCGTCTGGGCCGCTGCGGTCCCGTTTCTCATTCTATGGACTGCGGCTCCTGCGGTAGCGCTGTGGATCAGCCGCCAGCCGGAACCTACCGGGACCAGGCCGTTACGCGCGGCCGACGCTCAGGCTTTTCGTCTGATTTCGCGCCGGACCTGGCGTTACTTCGAAACTTTCACTACTCGGGCGGAACACGCGCTCCCGCCCGACAATTTCCAGGAAACACCCAATCCCGTCGTGGCCCATCGAACGTCGCCCACAAATATTGGCCTCTATCTTCTTTCCACAGTTTGCGCGATGGACTTCGGATGGCTCGGCGCGCTGGAAACGGTCGAGCGCCTGGAAGCTACGCTGGCGACCATGGGCCAGATGGAGATGTTCCGCGGACATTTCTTCAACTGGTATGACACACGGGATCTTCATCCGCTCGACCCTAAATATGTTTCCACGGTCGACAGCGGGAATCTTGCCGGGCATTTGCTGGTCCTCGGAAACGGTTGCCGGGAACTGATGGGGAAATCGTTCGCGGGAACCCACCTTCTCGCGGGACTGCAAGATACGTGCCAGCTTCTTCGCGACGCTCTCGTCAAAATCACCGATGCGCCACGCACACATATCGTCACGCGGAAACAACTCAGCAATGCGGTGCACGCGATGACGGCTTCGCTTGAGTCGATGCCCGTGGATTCCGTGGGCTGGGCGATCCGCTTCAGAGATTGGAGGGCCCATGCCCAGACTGTGGCTGACATTAGTCGAGCCCTGGCACAGGAGCGCGGAGACGATCCCGAACCCGAACTGCTGATTTGGGCCGATGCATTCAAAGGGTGCGTCGAGAGCCACATTCGGGATGCGGGGATCCTCATTCCGTGGGCGCACGTGGACACGAAAGACATTCCGGGATTCATCCAACATCTTCGAGACACTGTGCCCGGGTGGGCGGAAATCGAGCAATCTCTCCGTGTCGTTCCCAAGTTGGCCGACGCACCGGACCGGTTCGACTTCGCTTTCAGAGAGCTTTCCGTGCTACGCAATCGAATGATGGACAGTCTTCCCGTCGATCAAGATGCGATCGCACGAATCGATCGATTGTCCGAAGCGCTGAGGCTTTCGTCCGCGGACGCCACCGCGCTCATTCGCCGCCTTCGCGTCATCATTCAAACCACCGCGCGCGTCTTTAAGGAGATGGACTTTACTTTTCTATTTGACGATACACGCAAACTTTTCTCGATTGGCTATCGCATGACGGACGGAAGCCTGGATTCAAACTGCTATGACTTGCTTGCCTCGGAAGCGCGGCTGGCAAGCTTCATCGCCACCGCGAAAGGCGAGGCCCCGCCTTCGCACTGGTTTCATCTGGGCCGCGCGCTTACACCTGTAGATCGCGGGTCCGCGCTGATCTCCTGGTCGGGCTCGATGTTTGAATACCTTATGCCGGCACTTGTCATGCGTTCCCCGGAACGAAGCCTGCTCTACCAGACTTATGAATTGATTGTGCGCCGCCAAATTGAGTATGGCGAGGAGCGAGGCACACCCTGGGGAGTATCGGAATCCGCCTACAATGCGCGGGACGTCAACCTCAACTATCAATACTCCAGCTTTGGCGTGCCTGGATTGGGGCTTAAGCGAGGCCTCAGCGAGGATATCGTCATTGCGCCGTATGCCACCGCGCTTGCGGCCATGATTAATCCAGCCGCGGCCCTGGAGAACTTTCGCTACCTCGATCAAGCTGGAGGAAGCGGCGCGTACGGATTTTACGAGGCACTGGATTACACAAGCGCGCGTTTGCCCGAAGGGGAAACCGTCGCCATTGCGCGCACCTACTTTGCCCACCATCAGGGAATGTTGCTTCTCGCCATCGCGAACCTGACGAACGGCGGCGCGATGCGCAGCCGTTTTCATGCCGAGCCCATGGTGCAGGCCACCGAGCTGCTCTTGCAGGAACGCACTCCACGCGACGTGCTCGTTGCGCGGCCTCGCGCGGAAGAGGTAACTGCCGCGGCCCAGGTTCGCGAACTTATTCCCCCGGTTGTGCGCAGGTTTGCCACTCCTCACGGCCCCATCCCACAGACGCACCTGCTTTCCAACGGTCGATACGCCGTGATGTTGACCGCAGCCGGCTCGGGATATAGCCGCTGGCGGGATATTGCCGTCACCAGATGGCGCGAGGACGTCACTCTCGATCCCTGGGGCAGCTATATCTTTCTTCGCGACGAGCAGACGAGCGAAGTCTGGTCTGCCGGTTACCAGCCGAGCGGCGTTGAACCCGACGCCTACGAGGTTACTTTCCACGAAGATCGTGCCGAATTCATCCGGCGCGACCGCGCGCTGACAACCACACTGGAAGTGGTCGTTTCACCTGAGGATGACGCGGAAGTCCGGCGGGTCTCGATCACGAATTCCGGAATGCGCACGCGGGAAATTCAGGTCACTTCCTATGCCGAGGTTTGCCTGGCATCGCAAGTAGCCGATACAGCCCATCCGGCGTTTTCCAACTTATTCATTCAGACCGAATTTGTTCCCGACGAGGGCGCGCTGCTTGCAACGCGCCGCAGACAATCCGACCGGGAAACTCCTGTTTGGGCTGCGCACGTCGTCTCCGTGGAGGGTGAAACGGTCGGTGAATTGCAATTCGAGACGGACCGCTCGCGCTTCGTCGGGCGCGGGCACGGCGTGCGCAATCCCGTATCGATCGTTGATGGACGGCTGCTGTCCAACACGGTTGGCTCTGTACTCGACCCGGTGATCAGCCTCAGGCGCACGGTCCGCATTCCGCCCGGAACTACGGCAAGGGTCGCTTTCTCCACCATCGTTGCCACTACCCGCGACCAAGTCATGGAACTCGCCGATAAATATCGCGGCCCCACCACCGTGGAGCGCACGCTGGCGTTAGCGTGGACTCAGGCCCAGGTACAACTGCATCACTTGGGAATTGGCCTCGACGAAGCCCATCTATTCCAGCGGCTCGCAAACTCCGTGCTGTACTCGGATACTTCCATGCGGCCGTCTTCCGATGTGCTCATTCGCAGCACACTCGAGCGCTCCGCGCTGTGGGCCCACGGAATCTCCGGGGATTTGCCCATTGTTTTGGTGCGTATCGATGAGGCCGAAGATCTCGAGATCGTACGTCAAATGCTGCGCGCGCACGAATACTGGCGCACAAAGCAACTATCCTGCGATCTGGTCGTCATAAATGAAAAGTCCTCGTCTTACGCCCAGGAGTTGCAGATCTCTTTAGAGGGATTGGTGCGCGGCAGCCGGTTGCGGCTTTCCCCGGACACGGACAACGTGCGCGGCAACATTTTTCTCCTTCGGGCGGACCTCATTTCTCCGCAGGAGCGGGCGCTGCTTCAGACCGTCGCGCGATGCGTATTGCTCAGTCGGCGCGGCACGCTGTCTGAACAAATCATCCGATCTCAGCGTGCGGAAGTCGTTGTACCTCCCATCCCGAGGCAGTCGCGCCCCGCCAAACGCATGGATGTGCCGCTTCCCCAGCAGACCCTGGATTTTTTCAATGGCCTCGGTGGATTTGCCAATGGAGGCCGCGAATACGTGACTGTCCTGGGAGAAAGTTTGCGGACTCCCGCGCCGTGGATCAACGTGATTGCGAATCCTTCTTTTGGATTTCTCGTTTCGGAATCCGGCTCAGGCCACACGTGGTCGCTCAATAGCCACGAAAATCAACTCACACCGTGGTCCAACGATCCTGTCACGGATCCTCCCGGAGAAGCCATTTACATCCGCGACGAAAGTACCGGCGAGGTATGGACCCCGACCGCGCTGCCGATTCGCGATGAAGCCGGCCCCTACGTTGCCCGCCACGGCCAAGGGTATAGCCGATTCCATCACGGATCTCATGGAATTCTGACAGAACTGTTGCAGTTTGTGCCGCGCGAGGATCCAATCAAGATTTCGCGGCTCACTCTAAGAAACGAATCCGGCCGCGCGCGGCGACTCTCCGTGACAGCCTATGCAGAATGGGTATTGGGCAGTTCTCGTAGCGCCTCGGCGCCGTATCTCGTTCCAGAGCTCGACCCGAAAACCGGAGCAATTTTCGCGGGGAGCGTGTTGGGCGGTGAATTTGGCGGGCGCATCGCGTTTGCGGATCTTGGGGGCAGGCAGACCTCGGTCACGGGTGATCGGACAGAATTTCTTGGCCGCAACGGGACGCTCGCTCGGCCCGCGGCGTTGGAGGAAGGCCGCCCCCTTTCCGGGAAGCTGGGAGCAGGTCTCGATCCTTGCGCGGCGTTGCAAACTTCCATCGAGTTAGCACACGGCGCGAGCGCGGAAATTCTGTTTTTCCTCGGCCAGACGGAAAGCAAGGAACAGGCGCGCGAATTGCTGGGCCGCTATCGCACCGCAAACTTGAATACCGTTCTTGCGGAGGTTACAGGGCAGTGGGACGACCTGCTCAACACCGTGCAGATCGCTACGCCCGATCCGGGCATGGACATTCTCATGAATCGTTGGCTGCTCTACCAGACGCTGGGGTCTCGTATCTGGGCGCGCGCGGCCTTCTATCAGCTGAGCGGAGCGTATGGCTTCCGCGACCAACTTCAGGATGGGATGGCCTTATGCGCGACCAAACCCGAGATTACGCGGGAGCATCTGCTGCGCGCTGCCTCACGCCAGTTTACCGAAGGCGACGTTCAGCACTGGTGGCATCCGCCGTCGGGCCGTGGCGTGCGAACCCGTATTTCAGACGACCTGCTCTGGCTCCCTTATGCTGTCACCAACTTCGTCGAAACGACCGGCGAGATCGCGGTGTTGGACGAAGTTGTGCCTTTCCTCGATGGAGACACGCTGGCCGACGGCCAGAACGAATCCTATTTTCAACCGCGAGTGTCGGAAGTTCGCGCAACGCTGTTTGAGCATTGCGCGCGCGCCCTGGATCGAAGTCTTGCCGTTGGCAGCCACGGCCTGCCACTGATGGGCACGGGCGACTGGAACGACGGCATGAATCGTGTCGGCGAGCACGGCAAGGGAGAAAGCGTCTGGCTCGGCTGGTTCCTGCACACAATTCTTTGGGAGTTTGCCAAAGTTGCGGATTCGCGCGGTGAACACGAGCGCGCCGAGGCCTGGCGTCTCCACGTGAGCGCTTTGAAAGCGGCGCTCGAGCGGGAAGGTTGGGATGGCGAATGGTATCGCCGTGCCTATTTCGATGACGGAACGCCGCTTGGCTCCGCGGAAAATACGGAGTGCAGGATCGACTCGATTGCCCAGTCCTGGGGAGTCATGAGCGGGGCTGCTGAACCGGGCCGCGCGTCGCGCGCCATGAGCGCGGTCGATCGCCAACTGATACGCCGCCCCGAGGGACTCGTACTTCTCTTTACCCCGCCCTTTGACCGTACGCCCAATGACCCAGGCTACATCAAAGGCTACGTGCCCGGCATCCGTGAGAATGGCGGCCAATATTCCCACGCGGCCGCGTGGACGATTATTGCCTTTGCGGCGCTTGGCGACGGCGATAAAGCTTTAGAACTATTCCAGGTGCTGAATCCAATCACCCATACTTCTTCGCGTGCAAGCGTGCAGCGCTACAAGGTAGAGCCCTATGTGGTTGCGGGAGATGTTTACGCCGAGCCTCCGCACGTCGGGAGAGGCGGATGGACCTGGTATACAGGTTCAGCAGGCTGGCTTTATCGCGCGGGGTTGGAATCGATTCTCGGGTTCCGTGTGCGTGGTACGATGCTTTCCATCGATCCGTGCATTCCCCGAACCTGGCCCGGCTATTCCGTAACTTTTCGATATCGCTCGGCCACCTACCAGATTCGAGTGAACAATCCGTCCGGCATTTCTCGGGGCGTCACTTCAGTCAAACTGGACGATAAGATCATTGTCGATCGCGCAAATATTCCGCTCATGGATGACGGCGCCGCGCATCATGTTCTAGTCGAGATGGGCAGCTAACGGAATGACGCGCTTCCTCTCTCGCATATTGGACGATCCCTCGCCTGCTGACATTAATGAAGACACAAAACATCTTTTTGCCTACCACCAAGCCACGAAGCACACCTACAACTCCGTTCGGGCGAATGCCCACTATCTCGACTGGAGAAATCAGCCCGATCCCTTTCGCACCTATGAAGGCGCCCCCGTAACCATGCTTCCATCTGAACCTGGCTTCTCCAACACGGGAACATTCGGCGCGATGGGGGCGCTCGACGGTGGAACTAGGATCGCCGGTGAAAATGACTTTGAAGACCGCGATCCAATCCGGCTGGACGCAATCTGGCTCAGTCGCTTGCTTTGGCATTCGATGGCAATCAGCGCATGGAAGAAAGTCACGCATACCAGCGCTCGCTACAGCCTGCGCGTGAACCCCTCATCAGGAAATCTTCACCCCACGGAAACCTACCTGGCGCTGGCCGGGTTCGCGGGCCTTGATGACGGCTTGTATCACTACCGCCCGGATTGCCACGCGATCGAGCTTCGCAGCCCGGGCGCCTGGACGGCGCATCTGGCAGAGGCCCTGCGGATCCCGTGGGCCGCGGGATCGTCGTTGATCGTGGGGCTGACCTCGATATTCTGGCGAGAGGCGTGGAAGTACCGCGACCGCGCCTATCGCTACTGCTGCCACGATTTGGGACACGCGATGATGAGTATCCTTCTAGCGGCGCGCGCATTGGGACTATCCGGCGGCGCGATCACTCACTTCGCAGATTCCCGCCTGACGCGCATGCTGGGCTTAGCCGCAGGCGATGAGGCGCCGATGGTGTTTCTAGTGTTTGGGCCGATGAGTTCTTCCGGGCAAACCCCTTCGCTCCCGGAGGACGCATTCACTGGAGTTCCGAACGAGTTGTCCGCAGAGGAAGTGCCCTACAAGCTGCTGCTCGATATTCATCGCTCGACGATACTGCATGACTCTGCGGGGCTGCTGCCGCGTACGTCAGCGAATGCTGACCGTCAGCCGCCCCTTCTCGACGTCCTCCGCAACCCGGCTCACGATAGTAGTTTGGGAGCCATCGTCCGGCGACGCCGCTCCGCTCTCGATTTCGACGCGCGGACCCCGCCCATGGAGCGCAGCGAGTTGGAACAGCTCCTCGACTTCGCGACACGAGACTGGCGGGCGGACTGGCGCGGAAACTTCTGCGGCGAAACTAGAACGTTTGGGAAGGGCACCGATTTCGTGACGCTGTATCTCTATGTTCACCGCGTGCGTGACTGCGAGCCCGGTGTCTACCGCTGGGATGGCAGCAGCCGCAACTTGGAGCAACGTCACCGCGCCAACGTCGAGCGCGTGGCGGCTTATCTCAGCCTGGAACAGTCACTGGCGGGGAATGCCTGCTTCGCCGTTTCGATGTTGGCAGACTTGGCTGAGGCGGCGCAGCGATTCGGGAATCGGGGGTATCGGTACGTACATTTCGAAGCTGGGGCCATCGGGCAGAGGCTATACCTCGGGGCCGAAGCACTGGGCTGGAACGCCACAGGCATAGGCGCGTTCTACGACGACGATGTGCACCGCTATCTCGGCTTCCTGGAAGAAGGAGAGACACCTGTCGGCGCGTCGCTCCACGCGGCGGAACAATCGGCACTTGTCATGCTCGGATCACCGTCAAGCCGTGCGTCGGCGCAGGACCGAGACCAGAGCAAGACTCCTCTTGTAGTTTCCGAATCTGGCGAAGAGCAATTTTCCAGCCGGAGACCCTTCAGTGAGAACGAACCGAAATCAGCGCCACGCGTGGACCCCTGCACACTCCCGCAGCAAGTAATTTATCATTTCGCAGTTGGCCGCGCAGTTCACGATCCGCGACTCGAGGCATGAAGCGACACGGTTGGGATTCTTGTGGTCGGGAATAATAACTTCATTCCGCGCGGTTCTCTTACGCGCGCGGTGGCGGTTCGGCCGGCAGCGTAAAGGTGAAGACGGAACCTTTGCCGAGCTGGCTCACCACTCCGATTGTGCCGCCGTGGGCTTCCACGATGGCCTTGGCTACCGCGAGGCCCATGCCTGTTCCCGGGATTCTGTGGCGCTGGGATTTGCCGCGATAGAACTTGTCGAAGAGCTGGCTGATTTCCTGCTCGTCGATGCCCGGTCCAGAGTCGGCGATGTGAAAGCGCACGTAGCCGTTATTTTCCTCGCTGCTGATGGTGATCGGCTCCGAGGGCGCCGAATACAAATTGGCATTCTGGATGAGGTGCCCCAGGACCTTTCTCGCCCACACGATATCGCAGCGGACTCTGGCGTCGGGCTGCGGCAGTTCGGTGCGGATGGTCCGGCCCTTCTGGACGGCTTCGGAATCTTTCAAAGCGGCGGCAACCAGTTCGCTGACTCTGTGCGCCGCCGGCTGGAGTTTCACTGCGCCGGCATCGAGCTGAGCCATTTCGATGGCCTCGCCGATCACGCGATTGATTCGGTCGCACTCTTCGTCGATAACGATGAGGAGTTCGCCCCTCTGGCGCTTGTTGAATCGGAGATCTTCGAGCAGGCTGGTGGCCGCCGCTTTGATCGACGTGAGCGGAGTCTTGAAATCGTGCGCGATCGCATCCAGCAAAACCGATTTGAGACGCCCGCTCTCCCGGGCGGCCTCCGCTCTCGTGAGCAACTCGATCGCTTGCGCGCGGTCAATGGCCGACGCGATCAGCGTGGCGATCGCCTCGAGAGTCGCGCGCGCGAGAGTCGCGCCGAATGCGCCGAAACTGCCGATCACCTTCGGGCCGAGCCGGATGGCGCAGAAACAACAATCAGCGCGCGGATCGATTTCAAAATCACCGCGCGCCTGAACGGCCTTGAGCCGGCCTTCGTCAAAATCTGCGGGTTTGTCTCCCGCCAAGTGAATCGTCTGCTTTTCGCTGAGATAAAGCACGGCCGAGCGAGCGGAAAATACCCGCGCGATTTGCGCGGGGATCTCATCCAGCAATTCGATGGGGTTGCGCGCCTTCAGCAAATGCTGGCTGAATTCGTACAGCCGGTTCACCTCGATGCGCCGCAGATTCGCTTCGTGCGCCTGCTGGCGCGCTCGCGCCGAAAGATCGCTGCCGATCACCGCGGTGATGAGGAACGAAATTAACGCGACCCAGTCTTGGGTATCGTTGATGTTGAGGGTTCCAACTGGTGGCAAAAAATAGTAGTCCATGCACAGTGCCGCGACTAACGACATGAAAACGGAAACGCCCAGTCCCCAAATCGCGGACGCGCTGAGGACGGCAAGCAGATACGTCAACACAACCGTGGTGGTTCGAGCGGCTACAAATTCGCGATGATAGAAGAACGTGATGAGTCCGATCGCTGCGAGGCCCGCGGCGTATCCCGCAAGTTGCTGCGCTGGACTTTTTCGCACGGCTCATTCTAACTTAGCATTCGTTGCGTCAAACAAAGATTAGAGACGGTGAAGGGAAAACGCATTTACGCAGGAACGATGTTTCATTTATGCCCCGTTTACCGTTCCGCTGGAACCCTTCACAGCACCATGTAGTGCCGAGGAGCAAGTCGCGAGGAATCGCCGCGTGTCTGCCGGGGATTCCTCACGCTGCTCGTTCCGAGGACCAGGCGCTTCAAAGTGAACTAAGCAACCCATAAACAAAATCTCTTGATTGCATATTGCTCCGTTTACTTCGCCCGTATGTCTTGTTTATGAGTTGTTGACCTCCTGCGGCCTACCATGAATGCCTGGAAGTAGAAACGCCCGTGATTCGCGATCGGTATCCACTCCGTCCATGACGACCCGGTGGGGCATTTGATCCGCATTGACACAGATCGCGCGTTGGCTGTGCGGATGGCAAGCCGCGGCGGAGGCGAGTTGGCATCTTTAGTTTCATACACGCGCTTCGTCCCAAGGATCGGAATGAAGCCAAACGAGGGACGCGTGCTGATTGTGGACGACGACCCGCAGATTCGGCGCGTGATGCGAACCACGCTCGAAGCCAAGGGTTACGACGTCGACGAAGCCGGGTCGGGCGAACAGGCCCTGGACCTTGCCAACGCCGAGAAATTTGAGCTGATCCTCCTCGACTTCAATCTGCCCGGCAAAACGGGTGTAGAGACCTGCAGGGAAGTGCGCTCGATTTCCACTGCCCCAGTGATCATGCTCACCGTCCGTGACGCCAGCGAGGACAAAATCGAAGCGCTCGATGCCGGGGCGTGCGACTACGTGACCAAGCCATTCGCCATGGGCGAGCTTCTGGCGCGCATTCGGGCGGTTCTGAGAAGGACCCCCTCGCCGGTTCTGCCGGGAATTACTCGCCTGAAATTGGACGACACCGAGATTAACTTTGAATCCCGCCGCGTGATCTTCGCCGGAAATCCGGTGCGGCTGACGTCGAAGGAGTTTGATCTGCTTCTTTACCTAGCGACGCACCGCAATCGCACTGTCCCACATCGGGAATTGCTCAGGGAAGTATGGGGATCCGAGCACGTAAACGAGCGCAAATATCTCCGCGTCTTCGTGAATCGCTTGCGGAAGAAAATCGAAGCTCACCCGGAGGACCCTAAGTTCTTGTTGACCGAGCCATTCGTGGGATATCGCCTGCAGACTCCCGAATCCGTTGGATAAATTTTATTGATACCAGCCTGCAAATTCTCGTTTATCTAAATCGTATTTGTTTTTTATGCCTTATTGACCCCAGTAGGTCTACTTTTCGTAATGGAAGTGGACAAATGCCGGTTGGGGTTTCCACAACGGCTGAAACTTCAAGCGCGCAATCTGCTTCCAAAGTTGTATAGAAGCAAGACAGGAGAAGACCATGAGAAACGTAACACTGAAGCTGGCGTTGGTTGCGTTGGCGGGCGTTTGTGCGGCACTGCCTTCCGTTGCATCTCAGTCCTCCGCGAAAGCTGATGCGAATGGCGTCAGTATCACGGGGCAAGTGAGCTGCTCGCGGTTCGGCCGTGGCGCGGTGACTGCCCGCAAAGGAATGAGCGTGGCCCAGACGATCCAGTACTGCGTCGCATTTCAGGGCGCCGATTACACGCTGGTCTCTGGAAATAAGATCTACCGCTTGACAGGAAGTAAGGACATGCTCGCGAAAATGTCGGGCCAGACGGTAACGGTGGCCGGCCGCATGGTTCCGGAATCGTCCGACGTTGCAACTGTGGCGCTGATGGGCACGGTGGCGGTCTCTGAAGTTCTTCCCGCCAAAGATTAAGCGATGAGGTCTACCGACGCGTTTCAGCCGAGGCGTTCTCCGCGAAGAGAACGCGCGACTGAAACGCCCGGCGGAAGCAAGAACCTCCGACCCTCGGCCTTCCGCTCTGAAGCATCCTCCCTTCGCGATTGAAATTCCCCTGGTACCTGGCGTATCGTCCGCGTGTGTGGCTTCTCGACTGAGTCTTCTAGGGTCCGGCCTCCGGAACTCCGCTCGCTGAAATAGGAATCTCGTGGAATCGGAGATCGGCGCCAAAGGCGTGTAGCACGAAGCAGTGCGCCGTGCTTTCAGACCGCGATTTTTGATCGGAAGTTTGGATGCGGCGGATAAGTTTTTCCATCTATTTTTGTTTATGTCAATAATGTGGACCATTTATGCCTGCCTTATTCGTGGAGGAGTAACGTAAAAACTGTGGTTTGCGTTGGAGGGAGCGACGTTCTGCAAGGCGTACGCCATTTTGCCGAAGGCCTCAACAGCGCGTGAATTGAGGTTTCCGGAAAACATCCGGCCGGCGTCTTACAGCTGCTCGCGGAATTCCTTGCAAACGAGCGAATGTCAAAAGCACATATCGATTGGACGAAAACCGGAATGAAAACGAATTTCGTTGTGCCATATCAGTTCGTTTATCTCTGGCAATCAAAGTTTCAATCGTTGTCTTTATGCTGCGTTGACGCCGCTGCCCCTAGCTTGCACACCTGCAGTTCACTTTATGAGGAAGGTGTTTAATGAAACGAAGACCGATTTTGAGGGGGAGACTATCGGCCGGGGTGGCGGTGCTGGTCTTGCTCTTGTGCGGTAGTCCTATGTGGGCGCAGTCGCAATCGAAATCAGCTCCAGACTTGTCCAAGGAAGATTCCACAAACGTGCTTGGTAACAACAGTGAGCCTGACTTCAGCATGTTCAATGAGAAGCCAGCGCCCGAACAGCATGTCCTCACCGCAGACCATGCTCCGGGGGACGTCCATGGCGTGATTCGCTATCCGAGCGGATTGCCGATGGCCGGGGCGCAGGTTTTCATCCTAAACGCTGACGTGGACGTGGAACGCAGCACTGTCAGCGCCTCGGATGGCTCTTATACGTTCAAGCGCCTTAAGCCGGGTCACTACCAGATCGGCGCGAAGCTCGACGGGTTCGCGCCTTCTCGCGCGCTCACCGTAGACGTGACTCCGGGCAAGGACCTTAGTTTCGACGTCCCGGTAGGGTCGCGAATATCACGGGCGTTACCCGCCGGCACTTCGGCGAGCGCCTACCGCTCGTACGGCGAGACGTATCGGGCCGAGCCTGCCAGCCTCCGCTTGGGGAGTTCAGAACCCGCAGAGACGGCATCGGCGGAGCCAACCTCGACGGGCGAGGCAAGTGCTGCCTTAAACGCAGTAGATTCGCCCAAGACCGCCGAGGCGCCCGCAAGCCAGCCGATTCCCGCCGCAGTCGCGGATGAATTGGCGGCCATGCGCAAGCGTATCGACGAGCTCGAAGCGGAACTGAAAGGCCGCTCCGCGGCAGATCAACCTCCCGCACCTGCGCTGGCAACTCCGGCTATGGCTGCGGTAGCGCCGCCGCAAGGCGCTGCTCCGGCCCCAGCTGCAGCACCGGAAACACCGAAACCCGGACCCGGCCAGTTTCTGTCCACGGCCGGCACCGTCACCAATTACTTCGGTGATACCGATATTCCCACGCACCCGGCCGGTTGGGATCCGTTCTCGTACGCAGACTGGACGTGGATGAACGCTAACGGCCGCAACGAAGACAGCCCATGGTCCACCAAGTATTTCACCCCGGAATTCCGGGCTGACGTCAACTACATGGACGACTTCAACCATCCGCGCGACGATTCGATGGGCGGCTCGACCGAGAGCTTTCGGTCCAACGAATGGCAGCTCGAGCAGTTGAGCCTCGGCGGCAACATCAACATCGGCCATGTTCGCGGCAGAATCCTCACGATGTTCGGAATGTTCGCGACCACGACGCCGCGCAATGACGGCAGCACGAGCCGCGGCCAGTGGGACCTCCGCAACATGTACCGCTACATTTCGGAAGGCTGGGGCGGATACCACTTCGACAACGTCGGACACGGACTGAACATCGACGCCGGAATCTTCGTTTCCTACATCGGTCTGTTCAGCTACTACAACTTTGACAACTGGACGTATCAACCGTCCTACGTCTCGTCCAACACGCCGTGGTTCTTCAACGGCTTGCGTATCCAGTATTTTCCAACCGCCAAGCTGAAGATCGAACCCTGGATCATCAACGGATGGCAATCCTACGCCAGGTTCAACAGTAAGCCCGGACTCGGAGGCCAGATCCTATGGCGCCCCAAGCCGTGGCTTTCGCTGGTGTTCAACAACTACGGCATGGGCACGGATGTCCTCGGAGCTCCGTGGGTATCACGTATCCATACGGATGACAGCGTGGAGATCAGGGAACTCAGTCATCCTGGCAAATTCCTCGATATGGCGGCCTTTACATTCACGGGCGATGCCGGTTGCCAATACGGTAAGTCCACAAGCGCTGGCTTTGCTTCCCAGAACTGTTTTAGCGACAAGAACGGCGGGATCAAGACCTCATTCCTCGGCTGGATGGCGTACCAGCGCCTCCAATTTGACCACGACCGCTACGGCATCACGATAGGCGGCGGTCAAATGAACAATCCAGGCCGTTATCTCACCCTCCTGCCACCGATCAACGGCGCCGACGCGATTTCCGGTTCGCCGTATTTCACGGAAAACCCGGGCGACAAAGCTCATATGTATGATGCGACGTTCACCGCCGACTACATGCCTTCTCAGTGGTTGACGTTCCGAGCTGAGTACGGCTATCGCCATTCGGATGTCCCCTACTGGTCAGGCCGAGGAGGCATTACGCCTCCAGGTGGGTCCCCCAATGCCTTCGGCAACACGGGATCGCCTTCGCTCTACGTTTGCACGAACGGCTTGTCCTCCATTGTTTCCAATTTCAGCAACTATTCGGGTAGCGGGTTTGGAGCGGACAACCAGGGTCAACCCGGCGCCCCCGGTGCGACCGGAGCTGTCAACGCATCTTGCGCGGCTCAAAGCCCCGGGTACTATGCCTGGCAGCCTGACCTTCGCAAATCTCAAAACGTTGTTACCTTCGCGATCATGACGAGGTTCTAATGCAAGGCACCGCGGCCCTGTCGAGGATCGAGACGATGCGATTCGCGCGGGGTCAAACAGCAACCAACTTACGGCGCTCGGGAATCGGAATGCGTGGTGCTCCAGCGAATCATTCTCGGGGGGTTGAGGCCGCGCGGCGGCCTCAACTCACGCCGGTTTTGGCTTTCATGAAAGACTCGGCACGCTCCGCAAGCATTCGACAAAAGGCACCCATCGTGACAGGCCGCCTGAATCCCCGCAGTTCAAGAGTAATCCGTATCGCACTTTCAACGACCGAAATAGCCAGGCGCATTCGATCCCGCAGCCGCGTGAAAATGCCGCCGATCGCGGCCCAATTGGAAATTGAATCGACTCCAATCAAAAGTTCAATCGTTAGTTTTACAAATCGCTTAGGACCTGTTTATCACGCTGGAACTATCAAGAGGTGAGTGTGTATTTCATCCTGACAATAGGCACTCTCGAAGCAGCTCGCTGGATGTGGTGTGCGGCCAAGTGCCTGATCGGCGCGTTGCAAGGCCGGCCGGTATTCCACGTAGCCGGACCGCAAAGGACGCAATCATTTCGATGAACTTGATGGAAACATTTCGAGCTAGGCGGGCTTGGGTCTTGCAAGCCGGCGCCATCCTGGTTGCGGGCTTGTCGATTCTCGCCCTGAGCCCCCCAGGATCCAAGGCAAGGGAGGCGGCGCGTGCGTCCGCCGATTCGAGCTCACCCTCACGGGTCTCCGCGACGAGTTCCGAATTCAATCATCCCCTCCAGAAGAGCTACCTTCTGGATTTCGCAGGGGACCACAGCCTGAGCGGCGCCACGGTTACGGAGCAAGTTTCAAACGGGCGCGCAAATTACACCGTGGACCTTCGCCTGGCTTCCGGCGCCGAGCAATTCATCACCGTGCCGGGCCCGCCCGGCGGCTTGCAAATCGAAATGCATGACATGACCGGAGATCACGTTCCGAATGACGTGGTATTGCGGCCCGCGCTCTTCTCCTGGCTGCCCACCGTGCTCGTGAACGACGGACACGATCATTTTGCCGTGCTCGTTTCGGGCGCCGATCCCGGCAACTTCACGTCGCCCGCGGACCTGGGTTCGCGGCGCGGAAATACGCAGACGTTTGCGTGCTTGAGGTCCTCCGGGTTCAAGGCCATCCCACTGCCCGCCAGCAAGCGAACGATCATCCCGCAAATGCAACAGCGCTCGGTCGTCCGGTTCGAGCAATCCTTTGCCTGGGGCGTCGAGCACCTCTCTCGATTGGATCGCGCCCCGCCTTTTGCTGCCTCCATTTAGTCTCCCATCAAATTCGTTTAGCGCGTCGGGACTAGCTCTTACGGACGCAAAGCGTCAAGGAGTGCGCGCTGCAAGGAAGGTTGTGCGCAAATTTTCGGAAATTGTGTGGACGTAGCTGGAAGTTCGCAGCGGAGGAACGGATTTTATGCAGATGAAAACAAGTTATACACGGCTCGCATGGCTGGGTGTCGCCGCCTTGCTCCTCGGCACGAGCGGTTGCGGCAAGAATGAGGGCGACGTGGCGGCGCAGGAAGCGCCGCCGGCGCAACAGATCGTTCAAGGCGTGGACGTGACCCTTTTCTCCGTGCCGAATCCGGAGCAGTACCCGCCCGTCACGGCGACGCGGTATGAAGCGGCCTCGCAACTCGTCGTCACGGGCAGCGTGATGCCGGACATCTCGCGGAGTGTGCCGGTGATCACGCTCGCTTCAGGCCGCGTGGTGGACATCCGCGCTCGCCTCGGCGACAACGTTCAAAAGGGCGACGTTCTTCTGCGCGTGCGCAGCGACGACGTCGGAATGGGCTTTGACGCCTATCGCAAGGCGGTCTCGGACGAACTCCTCGCTCGCAAGCAGCTCGAACGCACGAAAGACCTGTACGAACACGGCGCCATGGCGCAGCAGGATTTGGAAGTGGCGCAAGACAATGAAGACGACGCCAAAACCACGCTGGAAACCGCGACCGAGCATCTTCGCCTTCTCGGCAACGATCCGGACAAGCCCAACGGCGTTGTGGACCTCGTCGCGCCGATCAGCGGCGTGATCACCGATCAGGAAGTGACGAACGCGGCGAGCGTGCAAGCCTATTCGTCGCCGAATCCATTCACAATTTCGGACCTGACCACGGTGTGGGTCGTGTGCGACGTATACGAGAACGACATGGGCAGCGTGAGGATTGGGGAAAGCGCCGACATCAAACTGAACGCCTTTCCGGACCGGATGATCAAAGGCAAGGTCAGCAACATCGGGGCGATCCTCGATCCCAACATTCGTACCGCGAAGGTCCGCCTGGAAGTTTCCAACTCGGGCCTGTTGATGCGGCCCGGCATGTTCGCAACCGCAACTTTCTATAGCATGGAGAAGAAGACGTACACCTCCGTGCCGTCCTCCGCGATTTTGCACTTGCACGATCGCGACTGGGTCTTCATTCCCACGCAGGGGAAGCTCCGCCGCTCGCAGGTGACCACCGGCGCGCAACTGGCGAACGGCATGCAGGAAATTCTCAGCGGTCTTCAGCCGGGGCAGCAGGTCGTCTCCAACGCCGGCACGATCCAGAACGCAATCGACAATGAGTAGCGAGCGCCACGGGAGCCGAGAGAACAAGCCATGATTCGTAAACTCGTAGATTTCGCCCTGAATAATCGATTCGTGGTCATCACCATGGCGATTCTGGTCCTCTTTGCCGGGGCGCTGGCTTTTCACGCGATGCCCGTCGAGGCGTATCCCGACATCGCGGACAACTATGTGACGATCATCTCCATGTGGCCGGGACGTTCGGCAGAAGAGGTTGAGCAGCAGGTCAGCATTCCGATCGAGATTCAGATGGGCGGCCTGCCGCACCTCTCGCAGCTTCGGTCGGAGTCTCTGTTCGGACTTTCGTTCATGACGCTGATCTTCGATGACGCGTCCATCAACGACTGGAACCGCGCAAAGGTCCTTGAGCGGCTCACCCAGGTGAGTGTACCCCCGGGCGTACAACCGCAGATCGGAACGGACTGGAGCCTCACCGGTCAAATTTACTGGTACACGATTCGGAGCACGAATCCCAACTACGACCTGATGGACCAGCGGTCCATCGAAGACTGGGTGCTGTACAAGCAGTTCAAAACAGTTCCTAACGTCGTCGATGTCTCCGACTTCGGCGGCACGGCGCGCGAATACCAGGTGCGCGTGGATCCCGTGAAGCTCATTTCCTATGGATTGAGCATCGCGCAGTTGGAGCAGCAGCTCCAAATCAACAATGTGAACGCCGGCGGCAGCTTTATCGAAATCGGCTTGCAACAGATGAACGTGCGCGCGATCGGCCTCTACCGCACGCTGCAGGATATCGAGAACACCGTCTTGACGACAAAGAGCGGAACGCCGATTCGCGTCAAGGACGTCGCCGTGGTCGAGATGGGCCCTCGAATTCGACTGGGGCATATGGCCCGGGCCACGCATCGGCCGGACGGCATGATCGTCGATGAGCCCGACGTGATTCAGGGCAGCGTGCTCATGCTGAAAGGCGCGGAGGAAGGGCCGACGCTCGAAGGAATCCACAAGAAAGTGGACGAGCTGAATTCTTTTATCCTGCCGGAGGGCGTGAAAATCGTTCCCATGCTGGACCGCAGCGATTTGCTGCATTTCACGCTGCACACCGTGTTGCACAATCTCGGTGAAGGGATGATTCTGGTCACGATCATCCTGCTGCTTTTCCTTGGCAACATCCGAGCCGCGCTGATCGTGGCGATCACGATTCCTTTCTCCTTGATGTTCGCCTCGATTTTTCTCCAATTGAACAAGATTCCCGCCAACCTTCTTTCGCTGGGCGCGTTGGATTTCGGGATGATCGTTGACGGTGCGGTCGTTATGGTGGAGAACATCGTGCGGCACCTGAACCGGCGCCATCAGTCCATCGAAGCCAAAGGAGACGGTGAAACAAGCCCGGGGCGGACCACTGTGATTGTCAAAAGTCCCGGCGAGGCGATCCGCGAAGCGTGCCACGAAGTGCAGCGGCCCGTGTTCTACGCGATCGCGATCATCATTACGGCCTACTTGCCGATCTTCACGCTGCAGCGCGTGGAAGGCAAACTATTCAGGCCGATGGCGTGGACGGTGGCGTTCGCGCTGTTGGGCGCCATGACCTATTCGATTCTGGTCGCGCCGGTGTTGAGCAGTTGGCTCTTCAGCAGGGGCGTCAAGGAATGGCACAACCCGGTGATTTCCCGGCTGACGGCCTGGTACCGAGGCGCCGTCCGGAAGGCCATCGAGCATCGATGGCTGACCATCGGAGTCGGGATGGCGGGGTTTCTGGTGGCGATGTACCTTACCTTCAGCGGGATCATCGGCGCGGAATTCCTGCCGCACCTGGACGAAGGCGCAATCTGGGCTCGCGGCGCGATGGCGAACAGCACCAGCCTCACGGAGGGCGAACGCTTCGCGACCCAATCGCGGCATATCTTCGCGTCGTTCCCCGAAGTGACCACCGTTGTCTCGCAAGCAGGAGCTCCCGACGACGGAACCGATACGGGCGGCTTCGGCAATACGGAGTTTTTCGTAGACTTGAAGCCCAAGGAGCAATGGAGGCCTGTTTTTCACCAAGACAAAGACGAACTGATTGCCGCGATGAATCGCGAGCTTCAGAAATTTCCAGGAGCGTTCTGGAATTTCTCCCAGCCGATTGAAGACAACGTAGCGGAGACGCTGACGGGAACGAAGGGCGGGCTCGCCGCCAAGCTTTACGGGCCGGAGTTGGATGTTCTGGAGCAAAAAGGCGAAGAGATCAAAGAAGTCATGGCGCAGGTTCCGGGGATCCACGATCTCGGACTCCAGCGCGATACGGGCGAGCCCAATCTCAACGTGACCGTCGATCGGCAGGCAGCGGCGCGCTGGGGCGTGAACGTGGCGGACGTGCAAGACGCGATTCAAACCGCTGTCGGCGGCTTTCCCGTTGGACAGGTTCTGCAAGGCGAAGCCGTATACAGCCTGACCGTGCGCTATCAGAAACCGTACCGTGAGACGAAAGAGGCCATCCAGGACATCCGCATCCTTACCCCTTCCGGCGAGCGGGTGTCCTTGGCGCAAGTGGCGAAAGTGGAAGTCAAGGACGGCGCGTACGACATTTACCGCGAAAACGGCTCGCGCTATGTCGCGATCCGCTTCGAGGTGCGCGACCGGGACCTGGGATCCACCGTCGAGGAAGCCATTCAAAAGATCGGTCAAAGCGTAAAACTGCCTCGCGGCTACGAGCTCCAGTGGGCCGGAGAATACGAGAGCGAAAAGCGCGCCGAAGCGAGATTGCTCATCATCATCCCGATCACCATCTTGATCATTTTCGTGATTCTGTACACGATGTTCCATTCGGCAAAGTGGGCGACGCTCATTTTGGTCACGGTGGCGATGGCGCGCGTCGGCGGCCTTGTGGCCCTGCTGGTGACCCACACGTTCTTCAGCGTGGCGTCAGGCGTGGGCTTTCTGGCGCTCTTCGGCGTCTCGGTGCAGACGGGCGTCATTATGCTCGAGTACATCAACCAGCTGCGCGCCCATGGCCATACGGTGATCGACGCCGCAATCGAGGGCGCGGTTCTGCGGCTGCGCCCGATCATGATGACGATGCTCGTGGCGACGTTTGGGCTGCTGCCGGCGGCCTTCTCTCACGCCATTGGATCGGACTCGCAGCGCCCGTTCGCGATCGTGATTGTCGGCGGGTTGATCGCCGACCTGGTCATGAGTATTTTTATTCTGCCCACGCTCTACGTCTGGTTCGCGAGCGATGGAGACGTGCTGCCGGAACCGGAGGCGAACTTTGAGGTTTAATCGAACGACTCGCAAATTCCTGAAGGTTTGCGCCGGCCTGGCCGCTTGCGCCGTGGTCTCCTGCATGCTGACCACTCCCTTGGCGTACGGCCAGGCCACCAGTGGCCCCGTGCGGATCACGCTGGACGAAGCGATCCAAATGGCGCTGCAGCACAATCACAGCATCATCGCGGCGCGCACCACGATCGAGCAGAGCCTGGATCTGGAAGTGACGGCCAACCTGCGGCCGAATCCATCGATCTTCACCGACTGGGAATATTTGCCGCTTTGGTCGCCGGCCAAGCAGAACCCAGGGCTCTACAACGGCGTCTCGACTGCGGATTATCTGAAAAACAACACGGAAGGCGACATCGGCCTCAGCTACTTGATCGAGCGCGGGAAAAAGCGCCAGGCTCGCTTTCAGGCCGCGAAGGACGTGACGGCGCAGACGCGCTCGCTGGTGGCGGACAATGAGCGCAATTTGACGTACCAGGTCGCTTCGCTGTTCACCAATGTCCAGTTGGCCGAATCCACGATCGACCTTGCGCAGCAGGACCTGGCGAGTTTTCAAAAGACCGTGGAGATTGGTGAGTTTCAATTCAAGGCCGGCGGAATCAGCGAGGACGACTACCTGAAGATCGAGCTGCAATTGCTGCAGTTCGAGACCGATTTGGAGCAGGCGCAACTGGCTCGCCAGCAGGGGCTCTCCGACCTGCGGCAACTGCTCGGTTACGAGTCCGTGTCCGCCAGCTACGACGTCGCTGACGCGTTCGACTACGTGCCGCTCAAAGCGAACCTCGACGATTTGCAGATGAAAGCGCTTCAGAATCGCCCCGACTTGCGCGCGGCGGTGCAAGGAGTGACCGCGGCCAACAGCGCCTTTGTGCTGGCGAAGGCCGATGGAAAGCCCGACCTGACCGTTCAGGGGAACTACTCACACGTGAACGGCATCAATGCCGCGACGGTTTACGCCAGCATCCCGCTTCCCATCTTCAATCGCAATCAAGGCGAAATCGCGAGGACGAAGTCCGTCATCACGATGTCGCAGGAGCAGCAAGCCTTTACAAACGGCCAGGTGCTGACTGACGTGAAGGACGCCCTCGAAGGGGTTCAATCCAACGACAGAATGGTCATGATGTACATGGGCAAGTATCGAGACGTCGCGAAGAAATCCAGGGACATCGCGGACTACGCGTATCATCGCGGCGGGATCGCCTTGATTGATTTCCTGGATGCCGAGCGCAGCTATCGGGCGGAAGAACTCGGCTATCGGCAGGCGCTCGCCGCGTACCTGCTCGCGCTCGAGCAGCTTCGCGAAGCGGTCGGCGTTCGGAATTTGCCTTGAACTCCGGAATTTCCACGTCGAAAGTTCCGTCGCATTGAACTGAGTTGGACTCTTAGGTTTCAGGGACGCTCAGCGAGGAGCCGCATCGATGAACAAGACGGAAGTTCGATCTCGGATTGAAGCCATAGGAATCATTCCCGCAGTCCGCGCCTATTCCGCGGAAGACGCGCGCTTTGCCGCCGAGGCCGTCTCCACGGCGGGAATTCCGATCGTGGAGATTACGATGACCGTGCCCGGGGCGCTTCACGTGATCTCCGATCTTGTGCAACATGCGCCGGATACGCTCGTCGGCGCGGGAAGCGTCCTCGACACCAAGAATGCCCGGCAGTGCCTCGATGCGGGAGCGGTGTTCCTGACTACCGACGGGCTCGATTTGGGCATCGTCGAATACGCCGTGAAGGAAAATGTGGTCGTTTTTCCGGGCGTGCTGACTCCGACCGAGGTCTTGACTGCATGGAAAGCCGGCGCGGACCTGGTGAAGGTGGTGCCGTGCGCGCAGGTCGGCGGCGACAGCTACATCAAGGCTCTGAAGGCGCCGTTTCCGCAGATTCCCATGATTGCCGCGGGCGGAGTGAACCAGCAGACCGCGACCAGCTTCATTCTAGCGGGCGCGGTCGCGCTGGGCGTCGGCGTCGCGCTAATCCCAAGGGAGTCTATGAAATATCGCCAGGCTGACCGCATTCGCGAACTTGCGCGGCGGTTTATCGGATTCGTGGAAACGGGCCGCAGCGATCTCGCCTCGCGCAAGGAGGGAACTCTCGCCGGCGACTAGACCGCGAGCAACTGGAATGTGGGGAAGAGGGAATGTATTTTACGAAGTGAGGTCGAGTTTGCGCGGTTTCGCCTAGACTTCCAGCGGATCGAGTTCCGGAATTCGTTCGTCCTCTGCCAAATTAGCCGTCGCGAAATCCTCAAGGCTCAGCCGATCTTTTGCGATGATCCGCGGCGCTGAGCTCGACGGCGGCGTCAGCCTAACGCGCAACGGACCCGCGCACGTCTCTATGCGGAGTTCCCGGTGGCTCTTCGCGAAGATCGCGCTCCAGAAGCGCAGCGCGCGGGAAAAGTTCGCGCCGTTTCGATCGGCGCGAATCGAATCGAGCGGCGCGACCGGTTGCTGTGTTGCCGGAGTTTTGCCGTCCAATTCAGTTAAGAACCAAGCCGGGTCAAGTTGCAAGAACAGTTGGCCGCCGGTCTGAACGAATCCGGCGCGAATCGCCTCATGCTTCCAGCCGCGCTGGAATTCCACGGCTCGCCCGTCCTCGATCCGGTAGGATTTCATGAGCGGCGCCGTGACTTCCCGCAGCGCGATTTTGCCCGCGGTTTCCCACCACAATTTCTTCGGTTTTGAGCGGCTGAAATAGAAAAGCGAATGATCTTCGTCGTAGCGTAGCCCACGCTTCCACGCGTGCCTGCGCAGGGATCTGTCCAGAATTTCGATAGCCCACTTGGAGCGATCGGTATCGGATAGCCACGTTGTGAAAGGCTCTTGAATTGGAACACTGCGCGCTTTTAGGGCGCGTGCGAAGACCGAGTCGCCTGCCAGCGGAAGAAGCGTGTAAATCGTCGAGTCCTTCAGCAGAAACGGCAGTGGCTCCGCGCCGCCGCAAACCTCAACGATTTCCTTTTCTGTCTGCAGCCGAGACTCGGCTGAGAAAATGCACCGTGGAGTTTCGGCGACTGGAAAGAGGTTCGAGACAACAGGTTCTTCCACGGATACCGCAGTGCCGCTGAAGAGCGCGTGCCGCTTCCATGCTGGATCCGGCGCGCGCACCTGCCTGGGTTTCGCAGGCGCCGCAGAGGCCCTGGGAGCGGAGTTCAAAAGAGAAATGGTCTCATTTGCGGCCATAACGAAGTCTAGAAATGGCGCTGTCAATAAGTCGTAAGGAAAGCCTTATCCTTCCGTTGACAACATCGCTTTGTTAGTCAATTCGCCAACAATCTTGAGGTACGCTCCTCCGTCATCTGTGATTTTGGAGCGTTTAAGTGGCGGAATGTGAACATCTTAGCTCCTGTCAGCGATGGGCACGCATTCTCATCTCTGATCCTTAGGATATAAATAAAAAATAAAGCGAGCCCCGGAATGGTTGGTGTATTCTTTCTGTGCACTCGTCACAACCCTTAAGTGGTCCTCGGAACCGGGGCGAGCGCGGAGAGAAGGATCAATGAACCGTAAAGAGATTCGCGCCAAAATCCTGGACAGTGGAATTGTAGCTTGCGTGCGCGTTCCCTCCGCGGAGGACGCTCTGTTCGCCGCTGAAACACTCGCCGATGCAGGCGTACCGGTTGTGGAAATTGCGATGACGGTTCCGGGAGCGGTTCAAGTCATTTCCGAACTCTCCGCGAGCGGCTCCGAAATGATCGTCGGCGCCGGTAGCATTTTGGACGTCGAAATGGCGCGCCGTTGTCTCGACGCCGGCGCAAACTTTCTGACCACGGACGGTCTCATCCCGGAAGTTGTCGATTTTGCGAACCGAAGAGACGTCGTCGTGTTTCCCGGAGCCTTGACGCCGACCGAAGTGATCGCTGCCTGGCGAGCCGGCTCGGACTTGGTGAAGGTTGTCCCGGTTGCGGCGGTTGGCGGCGAGAATTACATCAAGGCGCTTCAAACTCCGCTGTCTCAGATTCCCCTGGTGGCCGCTGGCGGTGTGAATCAGCAGAACGCGCTCGGTTATTTGACGGCTGGCGCAACCGCGCTGGGCATCGGGCAGGCGCTCCTTCCGTGGGAAGCGGTGGCGCTGCGGCAATCGAGCCGCATCCGGGAGTTGGGGCGCAGGTTCCTCAATATAGTGAGCGCGGGGAGGAAGGATCGGGTTGGTGGGACAGCAGTATCCGAGACACCGGTCCGCGTGCACCGGCCGCATTTTGCCGAAGTGGCCGAGCGGTAGCCTCAGCGGCGATTCATGCAGCGCACCAGGAATGGGCTGCTCGGGCAGGTTCTGACGCAATCCTAACAATCCTCCTGAAAATCTTGCTTATTCAGAAGAGCTTCTCGCGCGCAATTTCGTGTAATTCCTCTTTCTTCCTTTTCTCTTGATACGTCGCCGCGGCAGGCTGTTCCATCCGCATCGCAGTGCCATGAGGGGTGGGGCGATTGCCAGCCTTACCCCCTATGGTTCGATCCACGGAGTTCCGCGAGTCAGTACAGTTTGGCTTTGAAGGAGAAGTCAACAGTCTGCGCTTGCTGACCTGCGATCGTGATGTCTTGCGACTTCGTCCCGTAAGTCTCGTGCCATGCCGTCAGCGTGTATTTCCCCGGCGGGAGATCGGGCAGCTTGAACGTGCCATCCTCTCCCGTGACTGCGTAGTGCGAGGTCTTCATCACCGCAAAGGTCGAGTGCATCCAGGCATGGACGTTGCACTTTACGGGGATAAATTCCGCCTTGTCGAATTTCTGTATGATGGGCGGGGTACCCGCGGGCTGGGCGCGGTTCCACTCGTGATTGATCTTAGCGAGCGGATGAATGTTGTGGGAAAGAGGATCGTCGTTTTCAATCCTGAGTTCTTGATTCACCATCATTGGCACAAGGTGCGGCAAGTACTGGCAGCCCTTCTGTACGAGGCTAACCGGCTGAGTAGGAGCGCCATCTTCGTCGGGCGCGCCTTCCGAAATGTAAACGACGGCGTTCTCCAGCGCGTTTCCGGAACCTACCACAACGGTTTCCGTCGTGATCGGCGTTGCATGCTGCTTCGCGCAGTCAGGCTCCTTGGACATATCGATGGGCAATGGCTTGGCCGGCGTACCGTCAATGGTGACTTTTCCGCTGATCGAACCCCCGCCCGGCCGGGCGGGCGCCATGGCGCTGCCGAGCGCGACGCAAAGGACGATGAAGCTGATTCTGGTAATGCTCATTTCATTTCTCTCCTTCTCCGACCATCACTGCGATAGCTGATTGTTGTTTGAGCGCTTCTCTCCTGTGTTTTTCCCTGGGCCTGCGGGGGCAGTCTCGTTCACAAATTTGTCAGGCCGCCAGAACAAACTGGCGCGCGGTGCCGCCGGTCGTCATCGGAGCGCCGCCGCGTTATCGGGAGCTGCGTGCGAGACGAGATACCATTCCGCCGTGGGCGTGCGGAGATATTTCAGCCGAGCGCGCATGACTCCTGCCGCGGCGGTGTTTCCGAGCTTTTGCTGTGTGATCATAAGCTGCCGAACGACCAATGGATTTTGCGGATCGGCGGCCAGTTCATCGGCGGCGTTGGCGAGGTCGCCCTCGGCGATCAATTCATAGCCGTGACCGGATTCGTAGATGTTCTCGACGATGGGGTCGCGAGTCTTGCTGGCTAAGTCGCCCAGCTCGTGTACGGCGTCCGCCGCGGGCTTCGCCTGGCCCATCAGGGCGTGCACTCGGGCTTGCTCGCGCCAAACGGCGGCGAGCGAGATGTTGCGGTCCGATTCGCTCATGCCGGCGACCGCTGAATGGAGGAGCTGTTCCAGGGATTCGAGCTGGAGCAATTCCTCATCGGCATCCGCAGCCAGCAGAACCCGCGCAAATCCGACCTCGGCCTCCGCGTAGGCTTGCTTCTGATTCCTGGCTTCCTCGGACAAGGCCAGCAGAGCCTTCCGGCCCTGGTCCGCGTGGCCTTCCCAGAAAAAGACGAGGCGTTTTTGACACTCGGCGTGGAAACGCTCGCGAGGCGACTGCGCAGCGGCGATGGTTTTATCGTATTGTTCGCGGGCATTGGCGAAATCGCCCGTCAGCACCAGGGTGTCCGCGAGGCCCACCCGGGAAGCGAACGAGGTCGGGTCGAGTTGCAAGGCCTCGGCATAGTGCTCGAGCGAACCGCGGTCGTCACCGGTGGAGCGGAGTACCTCGGCAAGCGAAACTTCCGGAGTGGGCTGGCCGGGCTCAAGCTGGAGATAACGCTTCAGCGCCGCGATGGCCTTGGCGGGATCGGGCGTACCCATTTCGATATAGGCGTGGCCCAGCCGGTTCAGAACCGGAGCGAAATTGGAATCCACCTGAAGGGTCTTCTCCATCAATTGCCGGGCGCGGTCGTAGTCCTGCTGGGAATAGAGCCATTCAGAGGCAAGAAAAAGGACGTGCTTGTCCTTTGGAAAGCGGGTCAAGAGCTCGTTCATCGAAACAATGGCCGGAAGGAGGTCAGCGTCTTGAACGCCGGTCATCCAGCGGACGAAAAGCTGCTCGTCCGGGGCGGCGGTTGGAAGGAGAGCTTTGGCGCGGGCCAACGAAGCTGGGTCAGGAGCATTGCGGCGCTCCGCGTAGCTCAAGAACACCTGGGCCAGAGCAAAATGAGGGTCCTGCTCGGCAGCGTGCTGTGCATGGACAACGGCGTCATCCAGCAGGCCATTCTCGTATTTTTCAATCGAGATCTCGAGGAACTTGCGCGCCTCGGCGGAGCGGGTTGAAATGGCAATTGAGCCAAAGAGTTTCTGCGGCGCCGCTGGCGCGCCGGCCTCGGCATTCTGCACGGGCGTCGAAGGCGCGTGCTCCTGCGCCGCTACAAACTTTCCACCCGCCGGCATTGCGAATAGGAAGGAAAAACTCAGAAAGAAACAGGCAACTGACAGTCGGTCCATTTCGATCACCCCACGCACGACCACTCGTCGAAGGACGGGCCTTGATGTCAAAGCTAACTCCGGGCGGCGACCGTGACAAGGAGAGCGAATTGGCGGTGTGCGAGACAGTAACAGTCTTGACGAGGCACATACGGCGTCAGGGAGGCAAGGTCTCTTTTGGACACAAGGCCCCAGTCCAGACTTGTAGCCCACGGCATCTCAAGCCAATACTGGGACATATTCTCCGGCTACGAATTCAAGGAGAAGAGTATGAAGTTGAGCACCAATTGGTTTCGAGTGGTTGTATTGGTCTGTTTGTCCGCGTCTTTGGTAGAAGTGACATCCCCAGCAGTGAAGAAATTGGCGGTCGTAACTTCCACAAGCAGCTCCCTCCAGGATGTGCAGCTGGCCAATCTCGTGAAGCTCTGTAACGGCACGCAAAAGACCTGGCCGAACGGCGAGGCGTTTACCCTGGTGATCGAAGATCCCGAGGCGCCCGAGATGAGCGTCGCGGTGCGCAAGCTGCTCGGCGCGTCGGGCGAAAACGCGAAGGCCGCAATCGCGAAACTGAACGGCTCGAGGGAAGTTGTCAAAATTGTCGGCAACGACGAGGTATTGCTGCAGACCGTGGTTGCGACGCCGGGCGCGGTCGGCATTGTCGACCTGTATGCCGTCAACAGCGCAGTAAAAGTTCTGAAGATCGATGGCAGATTGCCCTTCGATGTCGATTATGAGTTGAAGGGCAACTGACGGCGTGAATCGCCTGCGCCGCGCAGATCCAATACATTCTTGGCCCCGTGTCGGCGGATCGCATCACCTATGACATAATCGTCGTGTGGCCGCGACCGAAATCCCTCCACTCAAGCTGACCGGCCGTTGCCCATGGAGTTCCGTCGCCGCTGCGTTTCCGCACGATCCAACCTCATACGCATACGCAGCATTTCCTTTTCTCTGGATTCTGCTTGGATTGTTCGCGCCCGCATCGCACGCGAACGAACTGAAACCGGCGACCGAGGCGGCGTTTAACCGTTACATCGCCGCGACCGAGTCGCAAATGGATAGCGGCTCGGGGATGGCCCAATTCCTGGTGATCGATCGCTTGCCGGAAGCCGAGCGCCGCAGCACTTACGATCAGCTCCAGCAGGGCCAGGTATACGTCCAGGAATTGCGGACCCGCGAAGAGGGGCGGCCCATTCCCATTCCGAGCGGCCTGGTCCACCACTGGGCGGGAGTCATTTTCATTCCCAAGGCGAGGGCGTCGGACGCGATTGCGATCCTGCAGGACTACGAGAACCAGTCGAACATCTACAAGCCAGATGTCCGCCAGGCAAAGCTTATCGAGCAGCGCGGCGGCGAATCGGACATCTTCGAGCAGTTCTACAGCAAGTCGATTATCACGGTTGTCCTGAACGCCTATTTCCACGTGGTCAAGACGGACTTGGGAAGTGCGCGCTGCCAGAGCGTTTCGCGCTCGACTCGCATTGTCGAAGTCGAGGATGCGGCGACTCCCGACGAACACGAGCGAACCGACGGCAAAGACCACGGGTATATGTGGCGGCTCAATAGCTATTGGAGGGTCGAGGAAAAGGACGGCGGCGTGTACGTCCAAAACGAATCGATCTCTTTGAGCCGGACGATTCCCGTTTTTTTTGGGTGGATCATTGAACCCCTGACCAAGAGCATCCCGCGCGAGCTGCTGATTCGCATGCTGACGAACACTCGGAGCGCCGTCCAGGCGGACGCGGCCAAATCGAAGCCGGCGAGCCGCCAGCAAGAACGGTCTTTTTCAGCCGCTTTGCCTGCGTGCTAGGCGTGCCTACTCGCCAGAATCCTGTTGACGTTTTCGGGATTGACCGCGGCGTAGAGATTCTTCGCTCCCCCAATCGCGATTTCTTCCGCGTCTCCGGCCAGTTCCTTCATCGTCTCCTCGATGAAAGTTTCGAGCGGCATTTGCCGGAGCGCTCCGGGCGCCGGAGGCTTGGACGGCCCGCCCAGTTCCGTCGCGACGTAGGGCGGAATGAGCTCGATGAGTTTGACGTTTGAGCCCTTGAGTTGCTGCCGCAGCGTGAGCGTGAAGGTATGAACCGCGGCCTTCGTGGCGCAGTAAACGGGGAAGACGGCCATGGGAACGAAAGCCAGGCCGGAAGAAACGTTCAGCAGAACGGCGTCCGGTTGCTGTTTGAGATGCGGCAGGAATTCAATGGTCACGCGAATCAAGCCGAGGAGATTCGTCTGAACTTCGGCCAACATCGCCGCTTCATCCAAGGGTTGTCCTGATGCGAAGTCGTGCCGGTTCTGAATGCCTGCGTTGTTGAAAACGCAATTCAGAGCGGGGAATTCTTCCCTGATCTCGCGCGCCGCGCTGCGAATGCTTAATGGATCGGCAACGTCCATGGGAAAATATCGCATCCCGGGATTCGCGGCGGCGATCGCTTTCAGGCGATCCTGGCGGCGCCCGGTGATGATGACCTGATTCCCCAACTGATGAAATGCCTCGGCGAGTCCCTTGCCGATCCCCGAGGTCCCGCCGGTAATCAGAATTGTGTTGGAATGCATTTTCATGAGGGTTCCCCTATAATCCGCGAAGATCGGCTTGTACATGCTTTCACGGACGCGCTCACACCGCAGACATTCTACAGTTTTCCAGTCGAGGAGGCAGGGAATGATCTCACGCTCGCAGCGTTTTGCAATGGCCCTAATCGCATGCTTCGTGGCGCCGGCGCACGCGCAATCGCCGGCGCAGCAGCCGCGTGGAGCGGGCAGCTTTTACCAATTGAAGCCCACGCCGAAGACGGTGGCCTGGGGCTACTATGACGCGAAAACGCCACCCGCGCTGCGAATCAAGTCGGGCGACACGGTGGAGATTCAAACGCTCGTGACCGCAAGCCGCGAGCGCTTCGAGGCCGCCGGACTCTGGCCGGACCGCGCCGAGCCGGCCTGGCGCGAGATCTACGAACAGGTCAAGGATCGCGGGCCGGGCATGCACATCTTGACCGGGCCAATCTACGTTGAAGGCGCCGAGCCCGGCGACGTGCTCGAAGTCCGTATCCAGAAGATTCAGTTGGCAATCCCCTATGCGCTGAATGCGTTTTCTCCGGGGCGCGGTTTCCTGCCCGAGGATTTTCCGTACGAACGCGTGAAAGTGATTCCGCTCGACGAGAAGCGCATGGTCGCGCAATTCGCCGACGGCATCGAGATCCCGCTGCACCCGTTCTTCGGCAGCATGGGAGTGGCGCCGCCGCCGAGCACCGGCCGCATCAGCAGCGCGCCGCCATGGGTCAACGCCGGGAATCTGGACAACAAGGAACTCGTCGCCGGCACCACACTCTTTATTCCGATTCACGCAGCCGGCGCGCTCTTTGAGACGGGCGACGGCCACGCGGGCCAGGGCGACGGGGAAGTCGACATCACTGCCATGGAGACTTCGCTCGTGGGCACGTTTCAGTTCTTCGTCCGAAAGGACATGAAACTCCGCTGGCCGCGCGCGGAAACGCCTACTGAATTTATCACTATGGGTTTGGACGAGGATCTGACGGCGGCGACCAAGATGGCGGTCCGCGAAATGATCGATTTTCTCGTGCAAGAGAAGCACATGAAGCGCGACGACGCCTACATGCTCGCCAGCGTCGCCGCCGACCTGCACGTCACGCAAGTGGTCGACGGCAACAAGGGTGTGCACATGATAATCGCCAAGTCGATTTTTGCGAAATCGAAATGACGATCGTATGTAACACGATGTGGGTTGACAATGGTACCGTATATGTTACCATTGCAAAGATTTGATGTCCGAGAGTATCTGGACCAAAGCGGCCGCAGCCGATTCGCCGCTTGGTCCGATGGCTTGAACCGCGAAGCGGCGGCCAAGATGGCGGTGGGTCTGATTCGGCTTCAGCAAGGCCACCTGTCGATGTCGAAGGGCATCGGGCCGGGGCTTTACGAGTACCGGATTGATTTTGGCCCGGCTATCGTATTTACTTTGGCCGAGATGGTGGGCGTTTAGTGATCCTTTTGGGCGGCGGCACGAAAAAACGTCAACAGCAGGATATCAAAACCGCGTTGGCACGATGGGCCGACTACAAACTGCGGCGACCTAAGGAAAAATAACAAAATGCCCCTGACACGAGATTTCAAGGAAACAATACGGGCGCGCGTGAAACGCGATCCTGGGTTCCGCGAAGCGCTTCTGCGAGAGGGAATTGAAAGCCTTCTTGCGGGAGACACGGAAACCGGGAAAATCATACTGCGCGACTTCATTAATGCCACGGTTGGTTTTGCGAAGCTGAGCGACGTTACTCGCCGCCCTGCGAAAAGCCTGATGCGGATGCTCGGTCCTGCGGGCAATCCTCAGGCTCGCAACTTGTTTGAGATCGTCGCCTACTTGCAGCAGGCGGAGGGCGTGCGCTTCGAGGTTTGTCCTATTCGCGCGGCCGCACGTGCGAAGCGCCGGCCATCTCTCGTGGGAGCCAAACGGATCGCCACCACCGCCTCGCGGCATTGAGTATGTAGGTCTTTACCTCTGCGCGACGGCCTTTTCCGGCTCGGTTCGCAGGCGCACGTAGCCCACTTTTCCGTAGGGCTGGGCGCCGTACCAGATTCGCCCCTGCGCGTCTTCAAACATGTCACGCGTGCCGCGTTCCCCGTAGGGCGTGGGGTACTCGATGACCTTGCCCGTCCTCGGATCGAGCATGCCGATCACGTCCGTGTACATGGATGCGTACCAGAGGTGATCGTTGTGATCGACGCTGATTCCATACGGCGTCGGCATCGGCCCAGGCAACTTGAATTCCTTGAAGGTCTGCGCTTTCGGATCGAATCGCGTGAGGTTGCCGCCAAAATAATCGCCGAACCAGATCATGCCCTGGGAATCGATCTTCAGGCGGCGCGGCCTGCTATCGGAACTCGGCGGCGTCCACTTCGTGACCTTGTTTGTCTTCACGTCCACTTTGCCGATGCTGTGGTGATCCCTCGAGTTGAATTCGGCGAACCAGACGTTGCCGTCCTTGTCGACGGCGATGCCGTAGGTGTCCGGTACTTCGGGAAAGAAAGTGAATTTTTTGGTTTCGACATCGAATTTGCTGAGCGGACGGCCTGAACTCCAGATATTGCCCTGATGATCGATCACCGCCGTGTGCCGGCGCGGCTCGCCGGTCTGGCCTCCGCCTGTGTAGCGCAGATTCGGCCAGGGGGCGTTCGGTTCCATCTCCACCGGCGGCGGCCCGTCGTAGGGCTGGCGGTAGACTTCAAATTTCTCGGTGCGCGTGTCAAAACGCGCGAGCGCGTTCTGCCGCTCAATCGTGAGCCAGACGGAGCCGTCCGGCGTGGGCAAAATTTCGTGAATGAACGGCCGCGTCGGGTCCGGCAATCTCCAGGTGTGAAGCTCGCCCGTCGCCGGGTTCAGCTTCGATAGCCCTCCACCCATTTCCATCCAGATATTGCCGTCCTTGTCCGGCTTGCCGGTTCCGGGCCGGTCCTTCGGCTCGCCCGTCAGTTGATAGTCGACGTAGACGAGGTTCAGCGCGTCATCGCTGAAATAGTCGTGTTCCTGCTTCACTTTCTGATAGGCAGGCAGCTGAGATGGTGCAGGCGTATCGGCATCGGGTCCGAAGACGGTGCCCAGATATTCGGACACCTGCGCGGCGACTTCGGGCTTGATCTCCGCAACTCCGAGCTGCCGCATGTGCTCGATCGCCTCGAGCCAGCCTTCGCGGTCACGCCCCATCACGCCGATGCGGCTCATGGCGTGGCAATTGAAGCATTCCTGCAGGACCACATCTTTGCCCTTGCCGTCCGGCAGCAGAATCCCGGCCTGATATTTGGTAAGCTGGTTCCACTGGACCGCGCCCTTCTTCATCGTGAAATTCGCGGGCGTGGTCTTGCCGTCCTCGACCGTGA